>JADMIO011200093.1_pt1 | contig 85528 bp, 95 predicted proteins | sample 8958161 | NCBI WGS metagenome assembly JADMIO01 (sample SAMN16585339, study PRJNA669376) | soil metagenome | isolation source: Crop rotation soil | place: USA: Cullars Rotation, Alabama | collected 2011 | reverse complement strand
GCCGCGACTTCAAGTCACGTGAATTCCAAGCTTCGGATCCCACTGTGCTGGAAAGGCCGCACCCGAAAGCGCCTGCGCCATACCCCAGGCCGCAGCCGACCGATTGCCTGAGCGACAAAAAGCCAGCACAGGTCCGCGCGCTTGCTCGATGAGCAGCACGGTCTCCGCAACAATCGCCGGGGGCGGCGGCCCTCGAAACGGCAGCGACCGAAACGTGATCCCAGCTGATTGTGCTGCCGCAATGAGATCGGCGTCGCTTGGCTGTCCCGGCTCTTCGTTTTCGGGCCGATTGCTGATGATCGTCTTGAACCCTTCCGCGGCGGCCCGGGCGACATCTTCTCGCGAGAGTTGCGGCGCGACCGCGAAATCCGGAGAGAGGCGTCTGAACTCGGCCATGCGGCCGCCACGTTGACATGGCTTTCCGGGGAAGCAAGGTTCGCGTGGCGCTATGCGCAGGTGAGTCAGGGCGTTTGAATGCTAACCCTAGCCGTCCGGCGACTCCTTTTTTCGATCCCCACGCTTTTGACCATTATCGCCGCGTCGTTTTTTCTGATGCATGCGGCGCCCGGCGGTCCTTTCGCGCGTGAGCGGCAGGTGCCGCGAGCGATCGAACACCGGCTTGAGGCGCATTTCGGTTTGAACAAGCCCGTCGTCGAGCAACTCATCGACTATGTGGGCGGCTTGGTGCGCGGCGATCTAGGGCCGTCGATGGTCTATCAGGATAAGAACGTTCTCGACATTATCGCTGAAGGCGCGCCGACAAGCGCCGCGTTGGGTCTCTCATCGCTGATCCTGGCGCTCTTTGCAGGCGGCGGCCTGGGGGCGATGGCCGCTCTTCGCCAAAACAAATCTCAGGACCATCTCGTGATGGCGCTGGCTGTGGTCGGCGTGTGCCTGCCGCCGCTCGTCGTCGGGCCGCTGGCGCAAATGCTGTTCGGCGTCCAACTCCACATCCTGCCGACGACCGGCCTTCATCGCGACGAATTTGGACTCATCTACCTCATCTTGCCGGTGCTCACGCTGTCATTGCCGATGATCGCGGTAATCTCGCGCCTCATGCGCGCCAGCATGATCGAGGCGTTGCGCTCCAATGCGATCCGTACGGCGCGCGCCAAGGGATTGCCGGAGCGCGCCGTGCTCCTGCGACACGCGTTGCCGATCGCGCTCTTGCCGATTGTGTCTTACGCGGGACCAGCACTGGCCGGCGTGATGGCGGGTTCGTTCGTGATAGAAACGGTCTACCAGCTGCCCGGCATCGGCAAACAACTCGTGCTCGCCGCTGGCCAGCGTGACTACACGCTCGTGATGGGCGTTGTGCTGGTTTACTCGGTGCTGATCATTCTCGCCAACCTGGGTGCGGACCTGCTCTATCGCGTGCTCGATCCGAGGACGCGTGCAGCATGAGCGACCTTCTGCTCGATGATGTCGAAACTCCCCGCGCCGTGCGCGGCCGCTCGCTTTGGGAGGACGCCCGGCGTCGCCTGATGCGCAATCCGAGCGCAGTGGTGAGCCTCTACGTCGTGGCGATCCTGGTTCTAATCGCGATTTTCGGGCCAATGCTCTGGGTCCATCCGATCGACGAGATCAACCGCGACCGGGTCGCCATCGGCCCGACGTTGGCGCACTTACACCTGCTCGGCACCGACACGGAGGGCCGCGACCTCGTCGCGCGCACCATGTTCGGATTACGCATTTCGCTGCTGGTGGGCGTGGCCGCGACCATCGTGGCCCTCACCATCGGCGTCACCTATGGCGCCGTGGCCGGTTTCTTTGGCGGCGTCGTCGACGACATCATGATGCGCATCGTCGACGTGCTCTATTCGATCCCGTTCATCTTCTTCGTCATTGTGCTGATGACGGTGATAAACACGCCCGATCCCTTCGTGAAGCTTATGCTTATCTTCATGGCGATCGGCGCGGTCGAATGGCTTACCATGGCGCGGATCGTGCGCGGACAGACCATCGCCCTTCGCAACAAGGAGTTCGTTGAAGCCGCTCGAGCATCCGGCGCCAAGCCGATGGAGATTGTCTTCCGTCACATCGTGCCGAATGTGCTGGGGCCAGTCGTCGTGTTCGCCACGCTCAATGTCCCGGTCATTATTCTTTCCGAGAGTTTCCTCTCCTTCATCGGCTTGGGCGTGCAGGAGCCATTGACCTCGCTCGGCCGGCTGATTTCCGATGGCTCAGGCCAGATGATCAATGCACCGTGGATGCTGATCACGCCGGCCGTGGTGATGCTGATCACCTTGTTGGCGCTCAACTTCCTCGGCGACGGCTTGCGCGACGCGCTCGATCCAAAGGATCGCTGACCTATTGAACGCGCCGTACGCGAATGGCTGGCCCGCCCGATTCGACGTGCATCAGGAAACTGGCCAAAGCCGCGCGACGGATACGCACCTCGCCGCCGCTACGCAGGGCACGCGTGCTTTCGTCGTCGATCTGCTGCCACTGCTGGCCATTGTCGAGCGTGAACGTCGCACGACCACCACGGTCGCGAGAAATGCTGGCGATGTGGCCGGAAATCTCAGCGATGTCTTCAGTGCCGATGCGTGAGTGACCGCCAATGCCCGCGAAGAGGTTGCCGAGGCTCGGGAGTGAGAACCCAAACGCCTCTCGATTCACGCGTTCCGCCTGCTGACGATCCACCGCCACGACGTCGCCGCGGGTCTGCGCCTCGCGCAGGCGGCCGACGGCATTGTCGTAACATTGCAAACGTTGGTGTTCGTCACTGATCTGGGAGCATGCATAGACCTCGTTGAGCACCGCCGGATTGGTCGGCCCTGATTGTTGCGCTCCCGATGTTTGCGCAGCCGCCGGCAAAGCCAACGCAGCGATCAACAGACCTGCGAAAACAAGGCGCATTTCGGTATCTCCCACCCGTCCCCGGATCATCCTAGACTGGCCATTACGCGTTTGTCAGCCCGACGCCGCAGGAGCTTTTGCCCATGAGCGCAAAATGGACGGATCGGCGGTCGCTGTTGGCGGCGGGAGCAGGGCTCGCAGTCGCCCCCACACTCGCGGGATGCGCGAATTCTCACATCATCGGCTTGGACAAGGTCGCTCGCTCGCTCGACATCTGCAACCAAGGCGAGCCGATCTCGCTCGATCCGCACAAGTGCAACAGTTCCTGGGAAAACAACATCATTGGCAACATGTTTGTCGGCCTCGTCACCGAGGACCAGCATTCGCATCCGATCCCCGGAATGGCGCAACGCTGGGAGACCAGCGACGACGGGCTGACCTGGACGTTTTTTCTGCGTCCGGCGCAATGGTCCGACGGCAATCCTTGCAACGCGCACGACTTCGAGTTCGCGTTTCGCCGCATCCTCGATCCCGTCAATCTCGCCGTCTATGCCTCGTTCCTTTATGCAATCAAGAACGCGGAGGCCATCAACAATGGCCGCATGCATCCGAACCAAGTGGGCGTCACCGCGCTGGATGATCTGACGCTCGAAATCCGGCTCGAGCATCCCGCGCCATATCTGCCGCAGCTCCTAAAGCACTACACGTCGTTTCCCGTGCCGAAGCATCTGGTGCGCCAGTACGGCAATGATTGGATCAAGCCGGAACACGTCGCTGTCAACGGCGCATTCACGCTGAAGCGCTGGTGGTCGAACTATATCGTTCACCTTGAGCGCAATCCGCACTTCTTCGACGCGCCCAACGTCGTCTTCCAGAATCTCTATTTCTATCCCAGCGGCGACGTGAACGCCTCAGCACGAAAGGTTATGAGCGGCGAGGCGGGGTGGGCGACGCGCTTTGCGTCTAACCAGTATCGCGAATTACGTCGTGCTTTGCCCGGGTATCCCCGCGTGGCGCCCTTCCTGACTTGCAACTATTTCGCGTTCAACGTCACGCGCCCGCCGTTCAATGACAAACGTGTCTGCCAGGCGCTCACGATGGCCTATGACCGCGACTTCGTGGCGGCGCGGATCTATGGCACAGGTGAGGTCCCTGCTTACGCCATCGTGCCGCCGGGCATCGCTGATTATCCCGGTACAGCCCGCTACACCTGGGCCAATCTCTCCATGGCGGAACGGCGCGCCCAGGCGCAGAGCCTGCTGCGCGCAGCAGGGTTCGGGCCAAACAACCCGTTGCGCTTCGAGGTCGCTCACCGCGCCACGAGCGACAACCCTCGCGTGGCAGTCGTGGCGCAGGCCAATTGGCGCGCCATCGCGCCGTGGGTGATCGTGGAGCTGCATCCATTCGAAGCGCAGGTGCACTATGCCAATCTGCAGGAGCGCAATTTCCAGGTTGGCGATTCAGCCTGGGTCGCCGATTTCAATGATGCGCGCAATTTCCTCTACCTGCTGGAAACGCGATCGGGCGATCAAAACAACCCCGGCTACTCAAACCCGGAATTCGATCGCCTCGTGGCGGCGTCGGACTTTGAACCCAACGCCGGAATTCGTGCGCAATTGATGACGCAAGCCGAGCAGATCGCGCTCAACGACGCGCCGTTCTGCATGAGCGTGTTCCTGAACTCGACCAATCTTGTGCACCCGGATTTGACTGGCTACGCGGACAATCTTGAAGACATTCACCGCGCCCGCTGGTTCGGGATCAAGAACACCTAACGCACACTCTCGATCGCACTGCGCGCTAGTTCGTCGGCCCGATTGTTCATGACGTCGTCGGCATGGCCTTTGACCCATTTCCAGGTCACGTCGTGGAGCCCGCGCGCCGCGTCGAGACGCTTCCAGAGGTCGTCGTTCTTCACTGGTTTTTTATCGGCGGTCTTCCAGCCGTTCTTCTTCCAACCGTGAATCCACTTCGTGACGCCGTCCATCACGTATTTGCTGTCGGTGTGGAGCGTGACCTTCACGTGGCCTTTCAGTGCTTCAAGGGACTGAATTGCCGCCATCAGCTCCATGCGGTTGTTCGTGGTCGCCGCTTCGCCGCCCGAAATTTCTTTCTCGGTGTCGCCATAGCGCAGCACCGCGCCCCAGCCGCCGGGCCCCGGATTGCCGCTGCACGCGCCATCGGTCCAAATGTCGACGGATTTGGTCATGAGGCGGTGCTAGCGAGATTCGTGATCGAGACCACACGTCGCTGGTCGTTGATTTGCACGATCCAATCCGCCTTGACCAACCCATCCATCATGCTCCGCGTGATGCGTTCGTAGTGCAGGATGAAGCGGTCGATCCAGGCTTCTTCCGCCGCCGTCAATGCGCGGCGGCGCAGCGTCACTTCCTGCTGCCCGCGCCAGCGGCGCACCACATCCCAACTTGGCGCGCGCAGATAGATGATCGCATCGAACGTCGCGAACCAATCGGCGTAGGCGGTGCGAAGGAATTGGTTCTGTGTCTCGCGCCAAACGCCGTTCGTATCCTCCTCCTCCACCGAATTGAACGGCGGCGAAGGCGGGACGGGCAGTGCGCCCAAGCACCATGCATCAACGAGGATCGCCTCCGGCCGCCCACGCACGACGGGCCAATCCTCGCGTGGTTTCATCACGTCCTTGATCTTGTCGAAGCGGGGTAGCGGCATCTCGCTGTTTGCGTTCGCCCGTGACAGTGCGTCGATGGTGGCGCGCGCTAGCGCGATATCGTGCGTGCCCGGCGGCCCGCGCGTGACGAACAGTGGATGCGTACGCGCCGCCAATTCCGCGCGTTGGACGTGATCAAGATAAACATCATCGATCGAGAATTGTGCGAAGCGCGGCCGGTTTGCCGCTACCAGAAGCTCGCAGACCGTCGTCTTCCCCGACCCTTGCGCCCCGGACACGCCAATCAGCGCCGGCCGATCTGGATCGCGCGCACGTTGTCCCTGGATCACGCGAAAAATGAGGTCGGGGAGTGGGTTTTCGTTCACTCCGCCAGCACACGTGGCAATTTGAATTCCACGTTTTCCTCAGTTACGCGCACCTCTTCCAGCGTTGCGTCAAAACGCGCGCCTATGGCGGCGACCAGATCCTCCACCAGGTCTTCCGGCGCGCTGGCGCCGGCCGTCACACCGACGCTGCGCACGCCATCCAACCAATCCCAGTCCACATCTTCAGCCGAACCCACCAAGCGCGCATCCTTCGCGCCGGCGCGTTTAGCGACTTCCACCAGCCGCACCGAGTTCGACGATTTCGGCGATCCGATCACCAGCACCAGATCGGCACGTGCGCCCATTGCCTTCACCGCGTCCTGGCGATTGGTTGTGGCGTAGCAAATATCTTCTTTGTGCGGCGCGGCCATCGTCGGAAAACGCCGCTGAAGCGCGGCGACAATCTCGGCGGTGTCGTCCACGGAAAGGGTGGTCTGCGTCACGAAGGCGAGCTTTTGCGGATCGCGTGGTGAGAACTTCTCAGCGTCATCGACCGTCTCAATCAGGGTGATGGCGCCGGTTGGCAATTGTCCCATCGTGCCGATCACTTCCGGGTGGCCCGCGTGTCCGATGAGGACGATCTCGCGCCCTGCATTGAAGTGCCGCTCGGCTTCCACATGCACCTTGGAGACAAGCGGGCAGGTGGCGTCGACGAAAATCATCTGCCGTTGCCGTGCTGTCGCCGGAACCGACTTCGGGACGCCGTGCGCGGAGAAGATCACTGGTCGGTCATTGGGACAGTCGTCCAGCTCTTCGACAAAAACCGCACCGAGCCCTTCCAACCGCTCGACGACGTGGCGGTTGTGGACGATTTCATGGCGCACATAGACCGGCGCGCCCCACTTCTCGATTGCGCCCTCGACTATATGGATGGCCCGGTCGACGCCGGCGCAGAAGCCCCGCGGCGATGCCAACAGGATTGAAATGGGGCGTTTTTCTGGCGGAGGCATCGGTCTTTAGGCGAACTCTTCGCGCGGGCGCCGGGGCGTGTTGCGGGCCGCTTTGGGGGAAGCTATCACGGCCCGACGCCGATTGCCTCGGGGCGGGGTGAGACAAAAGCGGCCAACGCCGCAAGCCCAAGGCGCGAGAGGTTCGAATGAAGCTTCCTGTCGTCGCTGCCGCCGTGCTCGTTGGCGCGGCCGCCTTGTCCGGCTGCACAACTGGTCGCGGCCGCACGGTCGAACTGCCGGGCGGCGTATTGCCCGATCAGCAAAACGCCCAGCAACATCCGCCGAATGCATTCGACCGCATGCTCGGCATCGATCGCAGACCCAACGTAGGGCCCTGTCCGCTCATGGGCGTTCTCTACGACAGCTCCCGGCTCGTGCAGTTCGCGCAGCCCAACGCACAGCGCTACGCCAACATTGAATTCACCGGCGAGATGCAAGGCGTGGAGGGGTTCTGCAGGTATGTCGAAACCGACCCGATCACGATGAACATGGACATTTCCATGCGGTTCGGTCGTGGGCCGGCGGCCGGCGCAGACCACAGAACCTATCGTTACTGGGTGGCGGTGACCCGCCGCGGCCGCGCTCCCATAGCGAAGCAATATTTCGACGTGGATGTGCGCTTTCCACACGGACAAGACGTGGTCTCGCACACCGAGCACATCAACCGTATCGTTATCCCGCGCGCCAACGCCGACATCTCCGGTGAGAACTTCGAAATCTTGGTTGGCTTCGAACTGACGCCCGAGCAGCTGCAGTTCAACCGGGACGGCCGCCGCTTCCGAATCGACGCCGCGACGCGTTCGGCTCAGGCGCCGCCCGCCCAACCGAACTAGGGTCTCAAACGCTTGACGGGGCGGGCGCACGCGGCCAAGTCCGCCTGCGATGAAGGATCTTGCGACTGCCCTGACCGAGGCAAACGCCGCGGTCTTCACGTCTTCCGGACTTGACGCGCGGCACGCCGAGGTGCGCCGCTCGGATCGTCGTGACCTCGGCGAATTCCAGTGCAACGGGGCGCTTGCGGCGGCGAAGGCAGCGGGCAAGAAGCCGCTGGAAATCGCCCAGCAAGCGGCGGCGGCGTGGACTGCAAGCGGTCTCGCGGACAAGCCGACGATCGCAGGCCCGGGTTTTCTCAATTTCACGACCACGCTGCCTGCGCTGACTGCGCGTGCGCAGACCATTGCAGATGATCCGCGCGCGGGCGCGGCATCGGTCGAACACAAGCGCCGAGTCGTCGTCGACTATGGCGGCCCCAATGTCGCCAAGGGCATGCATGTCGGGCATCTGCGCGCGTCCATCATCGGCGAGAGCGTCAAGCGCATCTATCGTTTCCGTGGCGACGAGGTCTGGGGCGACGCGCACTTCGGCGACTGGGGCTTCCAGATGGGCCTCGTTATCACCGCGCTCGAAGACGAGCTTGGCGGCTTTGGCGACAAGGCCAAGATCGACGCGCGGCTGAAGACGCTGACGTTAGATCAACTTGAAGCGATCTACCCGGCTGCGGCGCAACGGATCAAAACCGACAACGCATTCCTTGATCGTGCGCGAAAGGCGACGGCCGCGCTGCAGAGCGGCGCCGAACCGCACCGCACCATTTGGAAAGCCATGCACGATGTCTCGATGGCGGCACAGAAGCGCGACTTCCATGCGCTGGGCGTTGACTTCGATCTTTGGCTTGGCGAAAGCGACGCCGATCCGCTGATCCCGGACATGGTCAGGGATCTCGAAAGGAAAGGTCTCCTCGAAGAAGATCAGGGCGCGCGCATCCTGCGCGTCGCAGGTCCGGGCGAGACGAAAAAAAAGAAGCTCGACGATGGCACAGTGGTGGAGGTCGAAAGCCCCGATCCGCTTCTCGTTGTGTCGAGCGAAGGCTCGTCCATGTACGGCACCACCGATCTGGCTACCATCGTGCAGCGCATGCGCGATCAGAAGCCGGACATGGTGCTCTACGTTGTCGATCAGCGCCAAGCGGATCATTTCGAGCAGGTCTATCGCGCCGCCGCGAAAGCCGGTTATGCCAAGCGCGAGGCGCTGGAGCATGTCGGCTTCGGCACCATGAACGGACCGGACGGCAAGCCGTTCAAGACCCGCGCCGGAGGCGTGCTGAAGCTGCAGGACTTGATCGGGCAGGCGGAAGAAAAAGCGCGCGCGCGGCTGCGCGAAGCCGACATCGGCACCAACTTCTCAAGCGATGAATTCGAAGATATCGCGCACAAGGTCGCCATTGCGGCGATCAAATTCGCCGACCTCACCAACTTCCGCGGCACGTCCTATGTCTTCGACCTCGACCGCTTCATGAGCTTTGAAGGCAAGACAGGCCCGTATCTGCTGTATCAGGCAGTGCGCATTAAGAGCATTTTGCGACGGGCTGATGCGGAAGGTGTGACTGCGGGCCAGATCATAATTGCGCACGATGCGGAACGCGCGCTCACGCTCTCACTCGACGCCTTCGATGCGGCTCTGCGCGCAGCGTACGACAAGAAGGCGCCGCACTTCCTGGCCGAGCACGCTTACGCTCTCGCGCAAGCCTTCTCTGGCTTCTATTCGCACTGCCCGATCATGCAGTCGGAAGGCGAGGTCCGCGCTTCACGCCTCTCGCTCGCGAGCGCGACGCTGAAACAACTGGAACTCACGCTCGACTTGCTCGGTATCGCCATGCCGGAGCGGATGTGAGCGCCAAGGCGCCCTAGCGTCAGTCGTTGCCTGCTCGATTTTCGTCGCTCAGAGTGACGACGGCCTAGGAGACGACATGACGCAAGCGCAGATCAACGGCATATCGCTCGAATACGAAGTTCATGGCTCTCCCAACGATGAGCCGATGCTGTTGATCATGGGGCTTGGCGCGCAGCTGACGCGCTGGCCGCTGGGGCTCATCGATAAGCTTGTCGCAAAGGGCTTCTACGTTGTTCGCTTCGACAATCGCGACGCCGGTCTCTCGCAAAAATTTTCCGGCGCTCCGAAGATGGAGGATGTCGTCATCGCGATGCTGAAGGGCGAGACGCCCGCCATCCCGTACACACTCGACGACATGGCCAGCGATGCGATTGGCTTGCTCGATCATCTCAACATCAAGCGCGCGCATATCGTCGGCGCATCAATGGGCGGCATGATCGGCCAACTTGTGGTCGCCAACCATCCGGAGCGCACTCTTTCATTCACAGCCATATTCACCACCACCGGCAATCCGTCGCTGCCGCCGGCGAAACCCGAAGCGATGGCGGTGATCACCACGCGCGCGCCGGATCCGAACGCGGACATCGAGGCGTATCTCGATCAGATGGTGACAAACGCCCGCACTATCGGCAGCCCTTCCTATCCATTTGACGAAAAGCTGTTGCGCGAACGGCTACTGTCAGACGTGCGTCGTTGCTATGAGCCGCTCGGGGTTGCGCGGCAGATGGCGGCGGTGATCGCGTGCGGCGATCGCAGGCCGAGGGCCGCCAAAATCACGGCGGCGACAGTCGTCTTGCACGGCGAGGCCGATCCGCTGGTGCCGGTTGAAGGCGGCCGCGACCTTGCTGCGACCATTCCAGGTGCAGAATTGCGGATCATTCCCGGCATGGGTCACGATCTGCCGCCGGCGCTGTTCGACACAGTGGTCGCAGCCATCTGCCGCGCCGCCGAACGGAGCCGCGCCATAGCGTAGGATTGCCATGATCGATTACGCGAACACGACCGCTCTCGTCACCGGCGCCGCCTCTGGAATTGGCAAGGCGCTTGCCCAGGCGCTCGTTGCACGCGGCGCGTTCGTGGTCATGGCGGATGTCGATGAAGCGGGCATTGAGGCAGCAGCGGCGGCAATTGGCGCACGCGCGCATGCGATCGCTGTCGACCTCGTGGCGCCGAAAGCAGCGGCGGCGCTGGTGGATCAAGCCTTCGCTTGGCGCGGTCGGCTTGATTTGGTCTGCTCCAACGCGGGCATTGGCCGTAACAAGAAGCTCAAGAACGAACCGCTTGGATCGGACGCCGAGCAACTCTTCGCCGTCAATTTCTTCGCAGCGGTCCATATCGCTCAAGCGTATCTGCGTGTGCTTGAACCAAGCGGCCAACGCGGGCGGCTGATGATCACGGGCTCAGAAAACTCGCTTTCGGTCCCGGCGGCCGTGAAGGGCCGAGGGCTCGGTCTCTACGGCGCGACCAAGCACGGCGTCCTCATCATGGCCGAGTGGTTGCGCGATGAATCGGCGTCGACACTCGACGTGCACGTGCTGATGCCCGGTGCGGTGTATACGCCCTTGATCGCCCGCGCTCTGCCCGACCCCGCGCTGGCGCCGCCGCAGATTGGGCTCATCATGCCGGAGCGCTGCGCCGAGATCGCTCTGCAGGGTATGGATCTTGGTCTCTTCTACATTCCGACGCACGCCCACATCGCGGATGATATCGAACCGCGCTATCGGGGTGTTCTCGATGCCTTGGCGGCGCTCGGCCTTCGCTAGTGCTCGCTGTTCTTGGCAATCCGGTGCGACTTCTCCTCGATCCAATCCATTAGCGCAAAGCCGATGCCGGAGCCGACGAAGGTCAGATGGATGATCACGTACCATTGGATGCTGGCAGGCGTGTAGCTGTCGAGGTTCATGAAGATTTTCAGGAGATGGATGGCCGAGATCGCCACAATCGAGGCGACCAGCTTGATCTTTAGTCCAGAGAAATCGAGCGTGCCCATCCACTCAGGCCGGTCGACGTCGTTGTGTGCGGCCTCGATCTTGGAGACGAAGTTCTCGTAGCCTGAGAAGAGGATGATCAGCACCAGATTGCCGGCAAGCGAAATGTCGATCAGCGTCAGCACCAGGAGAATGATCTCCTTTTCCTCCATCGTGTAGAGCGCCGGCGCGGCGACGATGAGTTCGCGGAAGAAGGTGATGACCAAGATCGTCAAGGCCGCCGCCAGTCCGAGATAGAGCGGCGCCATCAGCCAGCGGCTGGCGTAGATAAGGCTTTCGATGGCCCGCTCGATGGCTGGGCCGCGTCGTTTGTCTTCGCTCTGGCTCATGCGATCCCCATGCTGCCCCGCATAGCTAGGGAGATGGCGCATCGCCGCCAAGCCAACTCCCGTTGCGGGAGGCTTGCCATGTGCAATGCAGTGGCGAAGATAGCCGCCAAGGGGGAGTTCCAATGTACGAACACGGTCTACTCGCGCCGATCGTCGCACTCGCCGCGTGGTCGCTCATCATGCTCATCTGGCTCTACGCCACGCGCATCCCTGCGATGCAGCGCGCCGGCATCAAGCCCGGCCAGATCAGCAATGATCCGGCTGCGCCATCGAAGCTGCCTCCTTGGGCGCGCAATGTTGCGGACAACTACAACCACCTGATGGAGCAGCCGACCATCTTTTACGCGACGGCATTCGCGCTGCAGCTGCTGAACATCACCGACCAGAACACCATCCTGCTGGCCTGGGTCTATGTTGGTCTGCGCGTGGTGCACTCGTTCGTGCAAGCGACCGTGAACATCATCCTGGTCCGCTTCAGCATCTTCGTGATCGCCAGCATCGTTCTGGGCTTCCTGATCTACCGCGCCGCTGTTGGTGTCGGCCTGATCCAGTTTGGCGCCTAATTCCGCGAAGTCCCGTCGGCGTTCATGCCCGCGATCCATTCGCGCATGAGCGCAATGGCGCGCGTGTCGACGCGCTGGCGCCCGAGTTCGGGCATCATCTCGCCGGGATCAGTGGAGTTCATGCGATAGACGAGGATCGATTGCTCAGGATGTCCTGGAGCAATGTCGAACTCGAACGTCGATGAGCCTCGTCCCGCCGCCACTGGCCGTTTGTGCACACCCCACTGCACCGGTGTTGTGTCGTTGTAGCGGAGGTCGAGTCCCGACGTGTGCGCCGGACCCTCGGGATTATGGCAGTGCGCGCAATTCACCTGCAGGTACGCACGCGCCCGTTCGTCCAGAGTCCCGCTCGCCGGATCGTAGGCGTCGGCAAAGTGCGGCGCATCGTCGGGCGCGCGGTCAAGAATTCCCAGCTCGCGCCAATGCCGAAGCTGACCACGCGCTGCAATCGCCAATGTCTCACCCGTACTCGGATCAGGCAGCGGGCCGCCCGCCCACCCTCGATTCAGATTCCGCGCCGTTGGCCCAATCGGAACGATCGCGCCGGCGCGGTCGTGACATCCCTTGCACTGATTGACATTCGGCACCGCCCAATCGAACGCGACCGAGCTGCCATCGGTATCCGTGAACGCGACTGGCATGGTCGCGCCGATCGGAGAGAGCCGCGCTTCGGTCTGCGCCTCATTCCAGACGTAGGGATAAGCCACCCAGCCATTGGCGCGGTGGATTAGCAGCCGCGTCTCGAGGAAGCGCACGTTCTCTGTCGGGCGCCGCATATCGGCGGCGAAGGCGAACGTCTTGATCAGCACCGCGCCGACGGGAAGATCGAACACGCCGTCATCACGATAGGTCGCTTGCGTATGGGACGGCAGGTAGAGGTAGCGGAACTTGAGCGCACCATCCGAATAGAGTGGCGTGTTGAGATCGTACGGCGTCACGCTTGCGTTCGGCTGCCGCGCGCTCGAGTCGCGGAAGAAGTGATAGGCCGAGAGCACTTGCGGAGGTTCGGCTGCCGCAATCGCGCGTGCATCAACGCCCGGCGGGGCTTGCGCAACTGCGCTTCCCACCAAAGCGGCCGCAGCCGCCAACAGAACCGCAACAGCGCGCATCAGCGGCGCAAGCGCACGGGATCAGGCTCGTCGAATGTCTGCAGCGGCGGGAAATCCGTGCTCGGCGTTCCTTCACTGAGCGGCACACCCGACGCTGGTAGGCCCATAGACAGGAACGTGCCGATGCCGCCGCGTGACGAGCGGTTGTCGCGCATCACTATCCGTACATTCTCCGAATGCGGCACGCCGCCGGCGGCGTAACTTGTGACGCCGTCCCAGAGCACGTCCGGCAACGCCACGCCCGCACGCGCTAGCGCTGCGATATCGCCGGTTGGCGCAAAGCCGGTGTTTCCGAAGCGGTTGTTGCGGATCATGACGTTGCGCGGCAGCGGGTTGTAGTTCGGATCCTCGAACGTCGTCCAATACGAGGTCACGATGATGTTGGCGGTGCCGTTGTCGCCGATATCGTTATCGAACACGACCACATCGCGATTAGCCATGACGATGACGCCGGTGCCGGCAGGAACGCCGCCGACAATGGCGCCCTGTGCGGCAAAGTTCGGCGTGTTGTTAGCCAGGATGCGGTTGTGGAAGACCCGCACGGCATGGCCGCCGTGCTGCTGCAGGTCCGGCAGGTCGAATACCAGGATGCCGCCCGTGTTGTGCTGGGCCGTGTTGTTGAAGACGTCGGCGTTGAAGCAATTCTCGATCTCGATCCCGGCCACATTGTTCTCGGCGATGTTATCGCGGACGATGATGTTGCGAGATTGGCCGACGTAAATCCCAGCGTCAGAGGCGCCGCGGACAATCGATTGCTCGACCAGCACATCGGAACAGTTCACGGGATAGAGGCCATAGGCGCCGTTATGGCTGCTTGGCCCGCCAGTCCATTCGACGCGCATGGCGTGGAAGGTGATGCCCTGGCAATCGCGCGCCTTGATCGCGTCGCCCTTCGCATCCTCGACCGCGAAATCGCGCAGCGTCACGCCGCTCGACGTCACCAGCAGACCTTCCGCGCCTCGACGCTGGCCTGCGAACGAGAGAACAGTGCGGTCTTGCCCCGCGCCGCGCACGGTGACGCGGTCGACATCGAGCGAAAGGCCCTGTGTGAGATCATAACGTCCGCGCGCGATGGCGATGGTGTCGCCCGGACGCGCGCCGATCATCGCCGCCTGCAATTGGCTTTCAGCATCGGCGCCGGGACGGATATCCCAAGTGCGCGCCTCCGCTGCGCCGGCAAACACGAGCGTCGCCGCAAGCGCGGCCAAGAAAAGCTTCATCGAAACGACTCCCACCCGCTGGGTGGGCGCAGTTTGCCCCGGCGCGCGCGCCTGTAAAGCGCGGCACGCTGACCTTGGGGATGGGGCTTAGCGGTCGCGGGTGAAACGCGCCGCGATTCCAACAAGATCGCGCACGAGGCCCGGATTGCGCGCCGCCAAGGCGCCGGCAACCAGTGTGACTGCGAGCGTGACCAGCGGGCGATCACGCACTGCATCGCCCAGCAATTCAACGGGGAGGGCGTGCGCGAGGTTTTGCCCTGCCTCCTGCGCCTCGCGCTCGCGTTTGCGGGCGCGGAATGTGGCGAAGAGCGCGATCAGAGCCACAATGAGGGCGGCTACCAGCGCCACGATGGCGGACGCGCCGGCCGGACCGACGCGCGGTTCAATCAATGCATAAAGAGAGAAGCCCGCGGCGAAGACAGCCATCACCGCCGCACCGCTCGCCGCCGCGATGGCGACGATCCGTGAAACCGCGCGGTCGAACATTAGCGGCGGCTTCCGATGAGAAGGCCGATGATGACGCCCGCGCCGAGCGCTGTCGCCGCCACAGCCACGGGCCGCTCACGCCATTGTCGCTTCAGATAACGATGCGCTTCGTCGAGCCCGTCTTCGACTGCGGCCTGCGCGCGCTCAAATGCGTCCTCGGCGCGGTCACGCATGTCGTCGGCGATTGCTTCAGCCCGGCTTCTGTCCTTGGCCATGACTTCTGTCTCCTCGGCTTGAGTTTAGGTCAGATCGATGTGGTGCGCCCCGCCACAAGCGCCAACGGCGAATTCCCCGCCGGAGAGCGCGCGAAGAGCCTCAAATGTTCCCATCGAACGTCGTTAAGGGCGCTTCGCCATCGCGCGAGCGGCCGCGATGACGCGGACCGTCTCACTCCAAAGACCGAGGCCCGCGATCTCGTGCGGCGCGAAGAAGCGCGCCTCGCGGGCGTCGTCACCACCTCTGGGCTCGCCCGCCGTCCAGATCGCCGCGTAGTCGACGAGAACATAATGGGCCCACGGAGTTTCACTCTCCGCTGCCGAACGCCGCCTCATCAATCCGTCAACGACATCGATGAGGCCGATGAGCTTCGCCTCGCAGTCTGTCTCTTCCTTGAGCTCGCGCAAGGCGGCGTCAGCCGCACGTTCGCCCCATTCGATGCGCCCGCCAGGCAGTGACCACTGATCCTCAAGTGGTGGCGTCCCTCGGCGCACGAGGAGCACATCATCGTCGCGCAGGCACACGATCCCGGCCGCTACAATCGGCGTTCGCGGAAGCGATTGGTCGCTCATGCGGGACGCAATGCCTCCCACACGATGAAGGCGCCAATGACGATGAAGCTGATGCCCGCCGCGAGCTTCAGCCATGGCCCGTTGAAGAGGCCGTGCAGCAGCGATCCAGCAAGCGTCGCAAGCGCCGTCGAAGTCACCAAAGCCGCTGAAGAAGCGAGGAAAACCAGCCACTTCGGACGATCGCCTTCGCCGGCGAAGAGGGCAGTGGCGAGCTGCGTTTTGTCGCCGAGTTCAGCGAGAAAGACGGAAACGAAGATGGTGAGGAAGGAGGTGAGCATGACCTCAGCTAGGCCTCGACCGGGTCATGCTCAACGCCAAAAACGAAGATGCGCGGCACTGTCGCGCCGCGCATCCTGTGGGCTTGTCGCCCCGATTAGTTGGAACGCTCGTTAGAGCATTCGATGGCCGACTACCGGCGCTTCGCCTTCTTGGCCATCTTACGCGGCGCCTTTTTGGCTGCCTTCTTGCGCCCGCCCTTTTTGGCTTTCTTGGCGACTTTCTTTGCTCTCTTAGCCATGCCCTGGCTCCTCTATTAGTCACGGCAATGGGCCGTGCAGTACGTCTTCATACTGACATGTGCAAGCACAAACGCACTCGAAAACATTTCGCGCGATGAATTTGCAACACGCTCACACTGCGCGATGTGCTCACGCATTGCAAGCGATGCGAAACGATTCGCTCTTGTGATGATCAGATGAGAACGCGTGGGTTCATCACGTTGTTGGGGTCGAGCGCGCGCTTCACAGCACGCATCAACGCGATCGATTGAGGGTCTTTGTAGCGAATGAGATCGTCCTTGCGCACGACGCCGATGCCATGTTCGGCGGAAATCGAACCGGCGAGTTGGGTGGCGACCTCATAGACCGTTTGGGTGAGCGCGTCGGCCGGGAAGCGATCGGCGCTCATGCCCTCGGGCTGCATCACCGTGTAGTGGAAGTTGCCGTCGCCCATGTGGCCGAAGGCGACGATGCGTGCGCCCGGGCACGTGCGCTCCATCGCCGTGTTGGCGCGATCGAGGAACGCGGGCGTCTGCGAAACAGGCACGCTCACATCGTGATTGACCTGCGCGCCTTCCGGCCGGTGTCCCGCTGAAATGTCTTCACGGATTCGCCAGAAATCCCTTGCCTGGCTTGCGTTTTCAGCAATGAGCACATTTCCACACACATTCGCTACTGCAGCACTTGCGAACGCATTCTCGATCGCATCACGAAAGCCGATATCGCTTGCGCCTTCGAACTCGACGAGCGCCATCATGGGCGCACCAGGCATCGGGTCGCGCCGATCGGCGACGTTCTTCACGACGAGATCGACGGAAAGCCGGTTCATGACCTCGAACGCCGCCACGGCCCCCGTCGCAGCCTTGAGGCGATGCAGCAGGTGGAGTGCGTGCGCAGCGTCAGCGACTGACGCCAGCGCCACAAGGTGAGCACGAGGGCGGGGGAAGAGCTTGAGGCTCGCCGCTGTGACCAGGCCCAACGTTCCCTCGGCGCCGATGAACAGCTGCTTGAGGTCATAGCCGGTGTTGTCTTTGCGGAGCGCCTTCAGTCCCGGCAGCACACGACCATCGGCAAGCACGACCTCAAGGCCCAAGATGAGGTCACGCATCATGCCGTAGCGCAGCACATGCACGCCGCCGGCATTGGTCGAGATCAGTCCGCCAATTGTGGCGGAACCCTCGCTCGCGAGGCTCAAAGGGAAGAGACGATCCGAATCGGCAGCCGCTTGCTGCACGCTCGTGAGCACCACGCCGGCCTCTGCGATGAGCGAATCGTTGGCCGCATCGATGGAACGAATGCGGTTCATGCGCTTCATGGAGACGAGCACTTCGCCCAGCGGAATCTGTCCGCCGACGAGACCGGTGTTGCCGCCCTGAGGCGTGATTGCTGCGCCGGCTTCGGCGCAGAGGCGCACGACATCGGCTGCCTCTTCCGTACTTGCAGGCATGGCGAGAAAGGGCGTGTTGCCCATGAACTTGCCGCGCCATTCCTTCAAATAGGGCGCGAGATCGGCGGCATCCGTGATGTGGCCCTTGGGCCCAAGGCGATTGGCAAGTTTGGCGTAGAGATCGGAAGTCATGCGCCTACTCCTCCCCCTGAAAGGGGGAGGTGAGTCAAGTACGCGGCGCGGCCGCGCGAGCGAGCCGATCTCGTATGGCTTCGCCTAATCCTCGCGCCGGAATGGGCGCGACCGCGATGACCTCCGCGCCTGTCGCGTCGAGCGCGCGGAGGTGCGCGTAGAGGTTCGCCGCTGCTTCTACCAGATCGCCGGAGGCCGACAGCGTGAGCCCGCCCGCGGGCGCCTGCGAGCCGAATGCGAGATAGGCTTCGCCCACACGCGGCGCACCCGTATCGAGACGAAGGCGTGCGCGTGGCGCGTAGTGGCTCGCGAGCATGCCGGGCGCTTCGATCGATCCTCGCGCAAGGGAGAGTGACCCGGTCACAGCTTCGACTTCATCGCGGGTGATCGCACCAACGCGCAGCAGCGTCGCGGCGCCGTTGTCGTCAACGGACACAATTGTTGACTCCAACCCGATCGGGGATGGCCCTGCATCGAGCATAGCGCCCACGGATGCGCCGATATCCTCAGCGGCATGCGCGGCAGTCGTCGCGCTCACGCGGCCGGAGCGATTGGCGCTCGGTGCGGCGATCGGCTTGCCGAATGCCTTCAGCAAAGCACGTGCTGTAGAATGCGAGGGCGCGCGCAGCGCAATGGTCGTCAGTCCCGCGCAGGCGAGCTCCGCCACCGTGCTCTCTGCGCGCCGTGGCGCAACGATAGAAAGTGGGCCAGGCCAGAAGCGCTCCGCAAGCGCGCGCGCCTTCGGATGCAGCCGCGCTTCACACTCCGCCGCCGCGAGATCGGGCACGTGAGCGATCAGCGGATTGAAGTGTGGACGCCCCTTCGCCGCATACAGCCGGGCCACCGCTTCAGCGTTGGTTGCGTCGCAGCCGACGCCATAGACCGTCTCGGTTGGGAAAATAACGAGCCCGCCAGCCCGCAATACGTCAGCAGCGCGCTCAATCTCGCTCATGGCCCACGCGTCGCGTCGACGCGAACGCTGACGGTGACGTTCTGGGAGATCATGTCGTTAGCGTCGCTATGAACGCCGATATCGAAGTCACGGCGGTTGATTGTGAGCCGTCCCGACATACGCGCGCTATTGCCGTCAATTGTGAGGGTGAAGGGCAACGTCACCGGCTGGGAGTGGCCCTTTATCGTTAGCTGGCCCGCTGCCTCATACCCGGAACCGCTGCGGCGGATCGACGTGGTTCGGAACTCCGCCGTCGGATGGCTTGCTGCATCGAACCATTCGGGTGTCGGCAGGCCGCGGTCGTGAATGTCGACGCCATCGCTTGCGGACGCGACCTGGATCACCACCACCGCGGAGGAGTGCGCCAGATCGTTCGGGTCGAAACGGACGTCGGCGCGCCATTGCCCGAAGCGGCCATTGAACGTCGTGTCGCCGTTCTCGGGGTCCTGGTAGACGAAGCTGAACCCGATTGAGCTGGAGGCGGTGTTGACTCGCCAGTTCACAACGCCGGCGGCGGGTGTGGTTGGCGGCGTTGTGCGTGTCGTAGCAGACGTTGATGTGGTCGTTGCCGTCGGCGCGGTGCTCGTTCCGACGGTTTCGCTCGCCGGCGTCTCCACGGTTTGGAACGTCGAAGGCGGCGGGGTCGCACTGCTCATCGGCAGCGTGAACACTGTGTAGAGCGCCAATAGCCCCAGCAATGCAGTGATGCTGAGGCCAAAGCCCAAAGTCGCCAATCGCGCCGCCTCGTGCGGCTTGTCGCCTTTCGCAAACGGCGCCGGCAGTCCGGGGACCATGTGCGCCATGACTTCGTCGCGATCGAAGAATTGGTGCTTCAGCGCGGCCGCCACATGCAGCGCCGCCAGCGCCAGCGTTGCCCACCCAAGCGCCCAGTGCACTTTGAGCACTGAGAACGCCACTGAGGCGCGCAAGTCGTCGCTCGCGCGGGAGAGCCCGAACAGGTCCGGCACATGGAAGAGCCCAAAATAACGCGTCGGCACGACGAGCGCGTGATCCGTATGTACGGACCATCCCGCCGACACATAGAGCCAGCCCGTCAGCGGCAGCGCCAGCATCACCACATAGAACAGGAAGTGCGTCACCCGCGCCGTCCGTTTTTCCCATGTCGGCATGTGCGCCGGCAGCGGCGGCTGCGCGTTGGTCACCCGCCAGCCAATGCGGATGAGGCTCAACGCCAACACCGTCAGCCCAATGGACTTGTGTAGCTGGAAGGCGCGGAAAACACCCTCGCTCACATCGTTGGCTTCGGCGCGCGCACGCATCCAAAGGCCCAACGGGATGTTGAACAGGATCGCAAACGCGATCGCCCAATGCAGGACAATCGCGACGGCGGTGTAGCGTTGATTGGTGTCGGCCATGGGTAGTCGCTCGGTTCAGCCTAGCCCTCGGCCAGGATGTTTCAACGCCGCTAGTGTGGCGAATCTGAAATTCGCCATCACCAAATGGAGGGCTCCGAGCGAATTTCAGATTCATAAGCCACACTAGAAGCCTTTAAATTTCTAGTGTCCTTCTTGGGTTTGAAGTTCGCTGCGTGCCGATCCAAAGCGATGGCGAACTTCAAACCCAGGACACTAGGTTCAGCTGTGCGTGAACTCGGTCTCGATCACGATCTGCACGTCATTGCCGGCGAAGGCGGTCCATTGGCCGATGCCCCATTGGCTGCGATCGATCGTTCCGTGCGCCGAGAACCCGACCGCGACGGCGCCGCCACGAACGATGTCGTTGTGGGCGCCGCCAAACGTTACGTCGAGCACCGCCGAATGGGTCTGCCCATTCATGGTGAGATCGCCCGTCACCCGCGCCGTGTTTTGCCCGGTGCGCTGGATCGCCGTGGACGTGAAGGTGATCTGACGTGTCGTCTGCGCACCGATCGCGTTGCCGATGGATTGGTCGAAGCCTCGCTCGCCCGCCGTGTTGGTGAGTCCCGTATTGACGGTCGTCGCATCGACGCTGGCCGTCAGCCGCGACTGCTCGGGATTCGTTGGGTTGAGTTCGAGCGTCGCGTCCTTGGTGTCGAAGCGGGCTGTGAACCACGAAATGCCCTCATGGCGAATGCGGAACAGGACCGTCGTGTGGCGCGGGTCGATCCGGTACGCGCCAGCGGGGATGTCGATGGGCGTAAAGCTCTGTGGCGTCTGCGGCTGCGTTTGCGCCGGCGGCTGCTGACTAGCGAAGGGCGATTGCGTGTCGGTCGCGCCCTGCGCGCTGACGCAGGCGGCCAAACCCAATCCTAAAGCAATGATCCAGGCGCGCATGCGACGATCTCCCGTTCACCCCCAAGCGCGATCTAGCAACGGCCAAAAGGAGCCGCCATGCTAGCGGCGACATTGTCGCGGGAACGTGATTGTGTTCCGCATTGGCAGTGGAGACTGCGTCCATGGGTTATCGCGCACCAGTCGGCGACATGCGCTTCGCGCTTGAGGCGTGCGCCGACCTCTGGTCGCTCAAGTCGCGCTTCAACGACATCGACCCGGATTTGGTTGAAGCGATCCTCGATGGCGCTGGATCACTTGCGTCCGAGACGCTCGCGCCGATCAACCGGAGCGCCGACCAGGCTGGCGTGACGCTGAAGGATGGCGTCGTCACGGCCGCGCCGGGATTTCGCGAAGCCTACGCAGCGTTTCGAGACGCAGGCTGGCAGGGCCTCACCGCCGATCCCGTCTATGGCGGCCAGGGGCTTCCGCGGGCGGTCGCGCTGGCGGTGTTCGAAACCATCCATTCCGCCAACATGAGCTTTGCGCTGCTGCCGATGCTGACGCTCGCGGCCATCGAGGCGCTCGAACAGCATGGCGCGCCCGATCAGAAAGACCTCTATCTCGGCAAACTCATCTCCGGCGAATGGACCGGCACGATGAATCTAACGGAGCCGCAAGCCGGCTCCGATCTCGGTGCGCTCACCACCAAGGCCGTGCCGCGGCCGGACGGCTCCTACGCCATCACGGGACAGAAGATCTTCATCACCTGGGGCGAGCACGACATCGCGCCGAACATTATCCACCTCGTGCTCGCACGCATCGAAGGCGCTCCTGCCGGCTCGCAGGGCATCTCGATGTTTATCGTGCCGAAGTTCAAGGACGAAGACGGCGCCCGCAATGCGGTCCGCTGCATCGGCATCGAAGAGAAGATGGGCATTCACGCGTCGCCCACTTGCACGATGGCTTATGAGGGCGCGACTGGCTGGTTGATCGGCGAAGAGAACCGCGGCCTCCACGCCATGTTCACGATGATGAACGCCGCGCGCCTCAATGTCGGCCTGCAGGGCGTCGGCGTCGCCGAAGCGGCCTACCAGAAGGCGCTCGCTTATGCCCAAGAGCGCAAGCAGGGCGGGCGCCTCATCATCGAACATCCCGACATCCGCCGCATGCTCACGACGATGCGGTCAAAGATCCAGGCCGGCCGCGCCATCTGCTATGCGACCGCCGTCGCCGCGGACAGCGGCGACAAAGGCCGCGAAGATCTGCTCACGCCCATCGCCAAGGCCTGGTGCACCGATCTGGGCGTCGAAGCGGCAAGCCTTGGCGTGCAAGTGCACGGCGGCATGGGATTCGTCGAAGAGGGCGGCGCCGCCCAATTCTATCGCGACGCCCGCATCGCGCCGATTTACGAAGGCACGAACGGCATCCAGGCCATCGACCTCTATGGCCGCAAGCTCCTGAGCGATCGCGGCGAAGCGATGAGCGCACTGATCAGTGACGCACGCGAGGCTGGTAAAGCATTGAAGCGCACGCTTGGCGCTCGGCTCATCGTCGCCGCCGACGCGCTCGATGAAGCGACTGATTACATGCTCGATGCTGCGCGCGAGGACGCGCTGACCGGCGCCTCGGAGTATCTGGCGCTCGCCGGCGACGTCGCCGGCGGCCTCTATCTCGCACGCGGCGTTGATCGCGCGCCGGGCCAAGCGGCGATGACGAAAGAGATCATCGCCGATCAAACCGCACTCTACGCCTACTATTCCGAAACCGTCCTCGCTCGCGCGCCGTCGCGCGTGCCGGGGATCCAGATTGGCGCGGCGACCCTTGCTCTAGAAGGACAAGCATGAGCGATCTCGCCGAGCGCCGCATCCAAACCGTGCGCGAGCACATGGCGCTTGAAGCCACGCACGATTGGGACGCCGTGATCGCGACGTTCGAGCACCCCCGTTACGAAATGTACGGCAGCGGCGCAGTCTTCGATGGCGAAGCCGCCGTTCGCCGCTACTTCGCGCTGTCGCGAACGCCGTTCCCGGATCAAGGCAACGAGATCATCGCCATCGCGCATAGCGGCGACACGGTGCTCGTCGAATTCTGGCTCATTGGCACGCACTCTGGTCCGCTCCACCTCGGCGAGCGCACCATCGAACCGACAGGCAAATCCTTCCGCGTCCGCATGGCCGCCAGTTTCGAATTCGCGCCTGGCGGCGACAAGATCATCTGCGAGCGCCCATACTTCGACACCATGGCCGTGCCGCGCGCGCTCGGCTTAGCGTAACGGCACGCGCTTTCCGCATTTGGCCTCACGCCGTCGCCCGGCTAGGCTCGCGCCCATGTCCATGGACGGCCTCGAAGACGAAGTGACAGCCGACCGGCCCGCGCGCCCGTCGCTTGTGTATCCCCTCGGCGATCCGCCCGAAGCGGGCGTCGCGCGCGAGATTGCGCCCGGCGTGCGCTGGGTGCGCATGCCTCTGCCCTTCGCGCTCAAATGGATCAATCTCTGGCTCCTCGAAGATGGCGACGGCTGGACCGTCATCGACACCGGCGTCGCGATGGAGCAATCGCGCGAACATTGGCGCACGATCTTCGAAGCCAATCTGCAAGGCCGACCCGTCACGCGTGTGATCTGTACCCACATGCATCCCGACCACATGGGCCTCGCCGGTTGGATCTGCCGCAAGTACGGCGCCGAGTTCTGGATGAGCCGGCTCGAATACATCACCGGCCGGATGCTCGTCGCCGACACGGGCCGTGAAGCGCCGGAAGAGGGCGTGAAATTCTATCGCGCCGCCGGCTGGGACGAGGACGCGCTCGATTCCTACAGAGTGCGCTTCGGCGGCTTCGGCAAAGCGGTCTCGCGTATGCCCGACGCATATCACCGCATAGCGGACGGCGACGTGATCAATATCAATGGCCGCGATTGGCGCGTCATCACCGGCAACGGCCATTCGCCGGAGCACGCGTGCCTCTGGCAGGAAGAGCTGAAGCTCTTCATCTCCGGCGACCAAGTGCTGCCGCGGATTTCATCTAATGTTTCAGTCTTCCCGACTGAGCCCGAAGGCGATCCGCTCGCCGATTGGATCAATTCCTGCAACAAGCTCCGCGGCGCCATTCCGGCGGACGTTCTGACTCTGCCCTCGCATAACGAACCCTTCGAAGGCCTGCACGATCGCCTCAACAATCTCGTCGAAGGCCACGAGAAGGCGCTCGCACGCGTGATGAAGCGTCTCGATGTGGAACCGCGCCGTGCCATCGATCTCTTCGGCGCGCTCTTCGCGCGCAAGATCGGCGCAGACTTGATCGGCATGGCCACAGGCGAGGCCATCGCGCACGCCAATTGCCTCGTCGGCCGCGGACTCGCGAAGCGCACGACGGATTCACAAGGGATCGTTCGCTATGAACCCGTCTGAAGCCCCCAATCCCGAGCGCCGCTCCAACAACGCCATGCTTTGCCTGTGCATTGGCCTGGGACTGCTTGTGCTCACCTGGCTTCTTGGCGTCGGCACTGCGTTCACCGCCGCGCTCTCGGGTGGCCTTGCGGGCGTCGCCATGGGCGTGCTCGGCGGCATCGCGCTCATGCTGGGCGCTGGCGCTGGAATCGTGCTGATGTTCGTGGGAACGATTTGGATCGTGATCCGCGTCGTTTCCGATCAAACGGCCGATGAAAGCCGCCAACGCTACAAGGATGTGCAGCGATGATTCTCTCGACGACCTTTGACGTGCCCGGCCGCGCGATTGGCCAGAACCTCGGCATCGCGCGCGGCAACGTCGTGCGCGGCCGCTCGATCGGGCGCAACATCGTCGCCAGCTTTCGCATGCTCGTTGGCGGCGAGATCCACGAATACACCAAGCTGATGGCCGAGAGCCGCGAACAGGCGCTCGATCGGCTGATCGAACACGCGCAACAACTCGGCGCTGATGCCGTCATCGGTTTGCGGTTCAATGCGACGGAAGCGGGCGCACAAACGCCGGCGACGGAAGTCCTGGCCTACGGGACGGCGGTCAAGCTCGCCTGAGCGCTCTTGAATGGCGCGGCGTGCACGAGCCGCCACGCCGCCAGCGCCACGACGCCTGCCGATAGATCGAACATCATGCCAAACGCCAGCAGGAAGAGCGCGTGATGCGTCAGCATGTGCACAGTCGGCGCGACCGCCACTTCGCCCAAACGCCAATCAGCCGCGCGCCGCAGCAGCCAGTCGGCCGTCACGATCAGCGCGACACAGCCAGCAGCAACCGGAACCCAAACCGGCACGTGTGGCAGATCGAGCGGCAGTCCCGCAATCACATGCGGCGAGCTGAACGCGACAAGCGCCAAGGCATAAGCCGGCGTCGACCAGCCATGGGCGAGCGAACGCCACGTCGACTGCGCGGGTCGTCCACACGCGCGCGCAAGCCGGCGCGCTTCGCCCACGCTCCAGCGAACATCCGCGTGCAGGCGCCAAACGAAAAGAACGCCAACAGCGCCGGCCAAGCCGACAAAGGATCCCACGATGCACGCGGCGAGCACGGGGCCAGCGAGTGAGGCAAGATTAAATCGCGGTGCATTCTGAGCGCGCATCAGCACGCGCGTCGCGAGGCACGCGAGCGCAAGCACTGCAGCGAGAGGCGAAAGTAGCGCGAGCGCGCCCGCTCCGAATGCGACCGCCAGTGCGATCAGCGCATGCGAAACGGCGACGCGGTCAGCCGCATCGCCATTCGAAGTCTCGGGGATTCTCCCGTCCATGGCTCATGTCATGAGCCCAACGTCGTGAAATCGCAGTAAACGCCTGGATAACCAAGCGTTTACCACGATAAAGCGCGCCTTAATGCGGGCCTGGGTTAAGCGCAGGGCCAGCGCCGCGATCGTAGCCGTTGTGAGTGCGTGAAACGTGTTGCTGCGATTGCTGCGTCTGTGGCTGCTGCTGCTGCGTTTGTTGCGCCGCCTGCTGCGCACTCGCATGCGCCGCGTCCTGCTGTTGCGCGGTCGCTTGGAGCGTCGCGTCGTTCGGACTTCCGATCGAATGGAAAAACGTGTTGTACGTCGCGGTCGCGTCCGGCCCGCCATACGTCCAACACAGGCCGATCAGATCGACGCCCGGGCGCCGTGTCAGAGCCGCGAGAACCGGTCGTTCCCCTCCACCAAGTTGAGCCATTTGGATCGGCCAGAAGCCGGAGGTGTCGACCGATTGGCTGGTCAACGACGCATTGTGCTGGGGAAACATAGGCGTGACTGAATTAGCGAGCGCCTGCCAATCCGCCGCCGAAATTGGATCCGTGAGCGCATGAACGCGATTGGGCGGTGCGCTTGCAGTGCCAGAGTTCGGCACAGTCAGCACATAGCATTCGTTATTGGCGTTGCCAGTCAGCACAATGGTTCGTTGCGCATTGCTGCCGCGCTGCACCTCGGTGACCCAACCACTGGCCGAGTTAAAGGTTACGTGACCGCCAGGGTCCGTCCAGGGCCCCGCCAGGGCGACGCCCGCAATGCTCATCCCTATGCCGACAATGGCGGCGATCTTCAGCGCGCGCATGGCCGCTCCTCCGTGAAAACTCAATTCAGCCCTCGATCCGGAATCTCGCCGTGAAAAAGGCGTCGTCAAGACCCTGAAGCGTCGCGGCGGTGGTGGAACCGGGGCTAAAGCGCCTAAAGTGCCGGAAAATCCGGGAGGAGAGCCATGAGCCTGCGCGGTAAGACCTTGTTCATCACCGGCGCGAGCCGCGGCATCGGCTTGGCCATCGGCCTCCGCGCCGCCCGCGACGGCGCCAACATTGTGATCGCAGCCAAGACCGCCGAGCCGCACAAAAAGCTCCCGGGCACCATCTACACGGCAGCCGAGGATGTCGAGAAAGCCGGCGGCAAGGCCTTGCCAGTTGTCGTTGACGTGCGTGAGCCCGACAGCGTGAAGGCCGCGGTGGACGCCGCCGTCGAGCGCTTCGGCGGCATCGACATTTGCGTCAACAACGCCAGCGCGATCCAGCTCACGGGCACGCTCGCCACCGATTTTCGGCGCTATGATCTGATGAACCAGGTCAATGCGCGCGGCACGTTCGTCACCACGCGCACCTGCTTGCCGCACTTGTTGAAGGCGGAAAATCCGCACGTGCTGATGCTGTCGCCGCCGCTGGACATGAGTCCGCGCTGGTTTGCCGGCCACGTCGCCTACACGATGGCGAAGTATGGCATGAGCATGTGCGTGTTCGGCATGGCCGAGGAGTTCAAGGATCAGGGCGTCGCGTTCAACGCGCTCTGGCCGCGCACGGGGATCGCTACTGCAGCGATCGAATTTGCGCTGACTGGCGAGGAGGGCATGCGTCACTGCCGAACCACCGACATCATCTCCGACGCCGCCTACGCCATCTTCAACAAGCCGTCGCGCCAATGCACGGGCAACTTCTTCATCGACGATGTGCTGCTCTATGCCGAGGGCGAGCGTGACTTCGACAAGTATCGCGTCGATCCGACCAAGCCGCTGATGCCGGACTTCTTCGTTCCTGCAGACACGCCAGTGCCGCCTGGCGTGAGTATGGCGGCGAAGGCGTAGGGTCCGTCATTGGCCCAACGCAGTCATTGCCAATATTGATGTCGAAGTGAAAACTGCAGTGAGGGGGGACTTCGATGCAGCTAATTAAAACCACGCAGATCGCTGTGATCGTTTTTGCGGCTCTAGCGGCTGCGCCAGCGGCATCCTTTGGCCAGCCATCGGCGGAAGCTACCTTGAACCCTGCTAACGGCGCCCTTGCGATTGACGATCGCCGGCCGCCGGATTCGCTTCGCAATCATCCAATCGGTGCGTTCTTGTTTGGATGCGAGAACGGCGTCTGGAATCTAGGCGACCAGCAGGTCGGCGCAGATCGCATTCCTCGCCTTGTGCAAGAACTTACCGCTGCACTGGGCGACCAAGTTCGAGGCCAAACGCTCGTCGTCCGAAAGTACGGCGTCTATCTCAACGGCCGGGCGTGGGTCGAAGACCAGGCGACTGCCGACGCGGGACTGGTTGGCGCGCTGCTTGCGCCGACAACGCCAGATCCCACGCGTAAGGATGTTACTCTTGCAGCTAAGTGCCCACGTGAACGGATGAGTGCGGGGTGGTTCGCGACGTCCGAACTCACCAGCAATTTTTCGCCGATAGTGGTCGAGATAGATATCTCGTTGGCTGGGCACGACTATCAAGCACGGGCGGTCCTTTCTCCGGAGCGCGAGATGTGGGGAGAATTTCATCGGAATTCCGTCACGCCGGCGATGACGGCTTATGTGAATGAAGCCATTAGTCGCGCCAACAGGGCCGCCGTCGATGTGGTCACTGGCCGAAGCCAAAGCTTGCCTGAAACCAGCCAGCCGGTCCCGGCTTCATCATCGCACTGATCTAGCCGCCCGAGAGCCTCGAACGACTGCTCTCAAGTAGATGAGACATACGTGAATATTCGTCGAAGGCCGAGGTCTGGCCCTTAGCGGACGTTGACTTAAACTGGGCCAGTCGTTCATGGACTGGAGATGAAACCGTTCGGTCTGTACGGCGGCGGCGACCTTCCAGCCGGATTTCGATATCCGCAAAGGATCGTGCAGTTCGCCGAGGGCGCAGTGTACCCTGACATTTCTCCATGGTGGTTCGTGGATGCATCGTCAGAAGCGGGACGCCTCTTTCATAGGCTTCGTCGGCATGACGGACGAAATCTCGTCCCGTTTGCAAAGGGTGATGATGATGTCGCCTGCTTCGGCGGTGGCGATGTTTCGGGCGGATCCGCAGGTTCTAATGCTGATCTTGGACGATTCCGGTCGGCGCTATTCGTTTGCGAACTTCGAGGCTTGGCTTGAGGCCGTCCGCCGGTAGCGTCTATGTCTGCATTCGGCGAAAGGCAGACGTTGGGCGGACGCAAAATAGGGGGATTGGCGCGGCCCAATCCAACACTTTTCCAAACAATTCCCGTTTGGAATCAACAAAAGTGCGATTTTCAATCCGACCGTTTTCTCCCGCGCTTACACTCATCTCGTCTCTTGTAGGGAGGCTGAGGTCGACAACAGCGTTCAGTGCAAGAGATGTGGTTTGAGTGTGATGCGGAGGAAGTTCGTGAGAATGGGCGCCGCTGTTTCGAGGAGAACAAAGAAACTCGAAAGGTCCAGCTGAACATGTTGTGGTTTAGCTGCACATCGATCGGGAACGGAAATTAGGCGCCAAGGGCGCTCGGCATACCCAGCGTCGCGGGGATCGGTCCGGAGGCAATCCGGTTCAGCGAAGAGAAAGCGCCGATCTTCAGTTTTGCGGCTTCAAGATATCGAAGCAACGAAACCCCGTCTCACTCAACGCATGGCCGCCGCGGCTCCGTAGGAACGCCACTGAGTTTCCGCCGGTCGCAAAAACAAATCACGCGGGGCGCGCAAGCGGCAAAACCCCAACTACTACTTTCCTGCGCAAGCTTCTTGCGCGCCCCGCTCTCCCGCCTTCGTTTTTCCGGTTGAGGAAGGACAGCGATGAATCGCGTCCGCGGCGATCGGGCTTGAGCAATTTGTTGACACCTCCGCTACGATGATCCGCGCGCCGGGGGAAACGGGAGGCACAATTGATCGCGAAACTCTCCGCAGCGCTTGCGCTTGCGGTGCTGGCCTCGCCGGCGTTCGCCGACGACTTCGCGCCCAGCCGCCCCGGCAACACCGAAAGCCCGATCTCATCGGCGACCGGTCATTGGCAAGTCGAAACGGAAATCGGCTCTTACTCGCTGAGCCACGGCGGTGATCGCTCGTGGAGCGCACTGCAAACCAACTTCCGCTATGGCCTTGCGCCGGGCTGGGACGCGCAGATCATCGTCTCGCCTTATGTCGGCGAGGACGCGGCTGGGGATCGCGCTGAAGGCTTTGGCGACACCACGCTTCGTCTCCATCACAATATCTTTGGCGAGGATGGCAATGGACCGGCCTTCGCGCTGATCGGTTTTGTCACGCTCCCGACGGGTACGAACGGGCAAAGCGACGGCGCCTTCGAAGGCGGCTTGATCGGCACGGGCTCGTTTCCGGTCACGAGCGCAGACAGCATCACCTACACGGCCGGCGCGGCGCAGATCAGCGACGCTGGCCACACCAAGCCCGACGCCTTCGGCGGCGTGAACCTCACGCATCAATTCAGCGACACGTTCTCCGCATACGCCGAACTGTTTGCCGATCGCACCGAGCACGAAACGGCAGAGACGTTCGACATTGGTGGCGCGTATCTCTCAGATGCACACACGCAATGGGACGCTGGCGTAGATCTCGGCCTCACGCGAGCCGCCGACAATGCGCGGTTCTTTGTCGGCTGGGCCCATCTTTTCTAGTCCAGCCTCGGAACCTTTTCGGCTGCCCCCCATCTAACGGGCTAGGGACTGCCATGGATGCCGCGCGCGCCTACGAGAGCTTGAGCGACCTGGACCTCGCCGCGCGCGCGCATGCGCGCGATCCGCAGGCCATCCGCCTCATCACGACTCGGAACAATCAGCGCCTCTATCGCGCCGCCTGGAGCGTGCTGCGCAATCGCGCCGACGCGGAAGAGGCCGTCCAGGACGCCTACGTTAAAGCCTTCACCACGGGCCGTTTCGAGGGGCGTTCCTCGCTCGCCACTTGGCTCACCCGCATCGTCGTCAACGAAGCACTTTCTCACAAGCGCGCCGCCGAGGCGCGCAAGCGCTCGTTGGCCGACGCCGACATCGCCCAAATCGATGATTATTGCGACAAACTCATGAGCGTGTCCTTCCGCTCGCCTGAATTCCAAATGCTCCGCGCCGAACTGGCGAAGGCGATCGAAGCGGCGATTGCGCGCCTTCCAGAAGATTTCCGAACCGTTCTTGTCCTTCGCGACATCGAGGACATGAGCGTCGAGGAAACCGCGGAAGCGCTCGATATCCTCGCCGCAACCGTGAAGACGCGTCACCTGCGCGCGCGCCGCCGCTTGCGTCAGGAGATCGATCCGGATTTCCGCGCCGTGCTCGCCGAAACGTTGCGGTTCGACGGGGAAAATTGCGAACGCATGACCGCACGCGCGGTCGCGGCGCTCACGGAAGTGGGAGAAGGGGCATGATCGTTACGTCAATCGTACTGTTTTTGATCGCTGCGCTTTTCGGCCTGTACATGGCCGCGCGCGTATTCGGCGGCAATCTGCCGCCCTGGATCGCCGTCATCCTGCATGGCGTGCTCGCCGCAAGCGGTCTTTTGGTTCTGCTCTATGCGCTATTCATCGGCACGCAGCCGGCAATTGTGACCATCGGCGCCGTGCTGCTGGTGATCGCCGCGCTCGGCGGATTCTTCATGTTCAGTTACCAGCTGCGCAAGGCGCTGCCGCCGAAGGCCGTTGTCGTCCTGCACGCACTCGCCGCTGTGCTCGGCGTCGTGTGCCTGCTCGCCAATGCGATAGGCATGGCTTAGCGCTTGGCGCTTTCGCTGTGCGCCAACAGTCTCTCCAGCGCTTCAAGCCGATCCGCTTCGCGGGTCGGCTTGTCCCAACGGATGCGCGAGATGCGCGGGAAGCGCATGGCGACGCCGGATTTGTGCCGCGTTGAACGCTGCAGGCCTTCGAAGGCGACCTCCAGCACAAGGCCCGTGTCTTTCGTGTGCGTAACTTCCCGCACGGGGCCGAAGCGATTGGTGGTGTTGTTGCGTACAAAGCGGTCAAGTTCGGCGAGTTCTTCGTCAGTGAAGCCGAAATACGCTTTGCCCACCGGAGTCAGATGCTCATCGGCGCCTTCGCCTGTCCAGACGCCAAAGGTGTAGTCCGAATAGAACGAACTGCGCTTGCCATGGCCGCGCTGCGCGTACATCAGCACCGCATCGATCACCATCGGATCGCGCTTCCATTTGAACCAATAACCCTTCGGCCGACCCGCGAGGTATGGCGCGTCGCGCTTCTTGATCATAACTCCTTCAACCGCTTCAGCGTCGAGCGGCACGCCGTGCGCCGCCGGATCGGCGCGCGCGGCGGTCAATTCTTCCCAGGTATCGAACTGGATCATCGGGGACAAATCGATCGGAGCCAGCGGATGCGCTGCGACGAAGTTTTCCAGCTTGACGCGGCGTTCCTCGAAGGTGAGCGCGCGAAGGTCTTCGTTGTCGAGCGAGATCAGATCATAAACGCGCACGAAGGCCGGGTAGTCCGTCATCATCTTGGTGGTGACAGTCCTGCGGTTGAGCCGTTGTTGCAGCGTGTTGAAATCCTGGACGCGGCCGCCCTTCTTCACCAACAACTCGCCATCCAACACCGCGTCGAAATCGAAACCCGCCGTCAAATCCGGAAATGCGCCGGAGACATCCTCGCCGGTTCGCGAGAACAGACGCGTGACGCGCTTGCCGTTCGGATCGAGCCCGGCAGCCGCCTGCACGCGAATGCCGTCCCACTTCCACTCCGCGGCGAAATCGTTCGGATCGAGCGCTGCAAACTCCGGCGGCTCGATCGCGTGCGCGAGCATCACCGGGTGATAGCGCACAGCCGTGTTGACTCGCGGCGCCTCGCCCTTGCCTTCGAGCCAAGCGAACAAAGCCGGATAGGGCGGCGGATCCGCGTGCCACACATCCTCGATTTCATCTGGTTCGCGCCCGCCCAACCGCGCCAGCGCCGTGCGCGCCAAGCGCGCCGAAACGCCGATGCGCAACGCACCAGTGATCAATTTGATCAGCGCCCAGCGTCCGTTCTCATCGAGCCGATCGAGCCACTCCGCCAAACGCGCCGGCAAATCCTCTTTCGCTGTCGCCGCAAGGCCCTCGACGACGTCGCTCAGCGACAGCTCAGCATTTGCTCTTGCATCGCGCGGCTCCCAGAGAAGCGCCACCGTCTCCGCGAGATCGCCGACATAATCATAGGACAGATGCAGCAGCGTCGGATCGAAGCGCTCTTCAGCCAGATTGCGGATGATCGACGGTTTGGCGTTTTTGAACGAGAGCGAGCCCGTCATCGCCGCCAACGCCCAACCGCGATCTGGATCGGGTGTCTCGCGAAAGTACGCTTCGAGCAGCGCCAGCTTGCCCAGTCGGCCGCGCTCGTACGCCAAGCGATCGAGGAGGGCCGCGAAACGGTTCATGCCGCGGCTTCCGGCGGCTCTTCCTCATCGCCATAACCGACGAGATGCAGCGCCTTTGCTTCCAAGCCCTGCGTTCTGCACCAGTGCGCCAGCGCCTCGGCTTCGCCGTGTGTGATCCAGACCTCGCCGGCCTGGGTGTCCAAAACGGTGCGTGTCAAATCGGTCCAGTCGGCATGGTCGGAGATCACCAGCGGCAGCTCCACAAGCTGCTGACGCGCCCGCGCGCGAATGCGCATCCAGCCCGATGCAAATGCATTCACTGGCTCAGGAAACCGCCGCGCCCATGGCGTCTGCAGCGCCGACGGCGGGCAAAGCACGATCTGACCAGCGTAATAGCTTTTGGGCGCGGTGGTCACGTGCTGCACATCGCCCACGACGACACCGAATTCTTGATAGAGCCGCGTCAGCTCTATCAACGCGCCATGCACGAAGATTGGCTTGTCCCAGCCGCATTGCCGGAGCAGCGCCATCAACCGCTGCGCTTTGCCGAGGGCGTAGGCGCCGACCAAATGCGTGCGCTCCGGAAACAGCGCCACTGAACTCATCAGCTTGCGCACTTCATGTTCGGCGCTTGGATGCTTGAAGACTGGCAGCGCGAACGTCGCTTCCGAGATGAACACGTCGCACTTGATGACTTCGAATGGCGGGCAGGTTGGATCGGGCTGGCGCTTGTAGTCGCCGCTCACGACGATCCGCAGGCCATCGCATTCCACGGAGGCCTGTGCGGAACCCAACAGGTGCCCGGCGGAGTGCAAGGACAACGTCACGCCATTGATAGCGAGCTTCTCGCCGTATTTTAGCTCCTGCTTCGAGGTGCAGAACGCATCGCCATAGCGCGCGCCCATGATCGCCAGCGTCTCCGGCGTCGCCAGCACACGCCCATGCCCAGAGCGCGCATGATCCGAATGCCCGTGTGTGATCAGCGCCCGTTCCACCGGGCGCGTTGGGTCGATGTAAAGATCAGCCTTCGGGCAATAGAGCCCTTCGGGCTTGGGACAGAGCAGGTCGCTCGGGCGCATTGTCACAGAGATAGGGCCTGAATCTGTCGGAATCACCGCTGCTCATTCGTCTTCAAACGCAAAGGGCTGGCGCAACGGCGCGCCGGTCCTTATGTCCGCCCATTCCGCCAACCGCATTTGAGTCCCTCGTGCCGATTATTTCTGTCAAAGGCGTCACCAAGACCTACGCATCTGGCTTCGAGGCGCTGAAGCCCATCGATCTTGAGATCGAGAAGGGTGAGATCTTCGCGCTGCTCGGCCCCAACGGGGCCGGCAAGACGACGCTGATCAACATCATTTGCGGCATCGTCAACAAATCGGCGGGCGCGATCACCATAGACGGCGAAGACAACGCGCTCGCCTACAAATCGGTGCGCCGCAAGGTCGGCCTTGTGCCGCAGGAGTTGCACACTGACGCCTTCGAGCGCGTGGTCGACACGGTGAGTTTTTCGCGCGGCCTCTTCGGCTATCCGCAAAACCCCGCCTACGTCGAGAAGGTGCTCAAAGACCTGTCGCTTTGGGACAAGCGCAACGAAAAAATCATGGCGCTCTCCGGCGGCATGAAGCGGCGTGTGATGATCGCCAAGGCGCTCAGCCACGAACCGAAAATACTCTTCCTCGATGAGCCCACCGCGGGCGTCGACGTCGAACTGCGCCGCGACATGTGGGAGATGGTGCGCGGCCTGCGTGAGAACGGCGTCACCATCATCCTCACCACGCACTATATCGAAGAAGCCGAGGAGATGGCCGATCGTGTCGGCGTCATCAACAAGGGCCAGCTTATTCTCGTCGAAGAGAAGAAAGCGCTCATGCGCAAACTCGGCAAAAAACAGTTGACGCTCGAATTACAAACGCCGCTGGAGAAAGTGCCGGAAGGCCTAAACGGCTATCAGCTCGACCTTTGCGACAACGGCCACCAGCTCGTCTATTCGTTTGACGCGCAAGCGAGCGAAACCGGCATCCCCGGCCTCTTGCGCCGCCTCAACGAACTCCACGTCGACTTCAAGGACCTCCACACCGAGCAGTCTTCGCTTGAGGACATCTTCGTTTCCCTGGTGCACCGCTCATGAATGTCTATGCCGTCCAGGCCATCTTCAAATTCGAAATGGCGCGCTGGTTGCGCACGCTGGGGCAGAGCCTGTTCTCGCCGGTGCTGTCGACCTCGCTCTATTTCATCGTGTTCGGTTCAGCGATCGGCTCGCGCATGGTCGCCATCGACGGCGTGAGCTATGGCGCGTTCATCGTGCCGGGCCTTATCATGCTGTCGATCCTGACTGAAAGCGTCTCGAACGCCTCGTTTGGCATCTACATGCCGAAATGGGCCGGCACGATTTACGAACTGCTCTCCGCGCCGGTGTCGCCGCTCGAAGCCGTCACCGGCTATGTCGGCGCCGCCGCGACCAAGTCCGTGATCATCGGCCTGGTCATTCTCGCCACGGCGCGCTTTTTCGTACCGTTCACGGTCATGCATCCGTTCGCAATGCTGCTGTTTCTGGTGTTGACGGCGCTGTCGTTCTGCCTGTTCGGCTTCATCCTCGGCGTACTCGCTGACGGTTTCGAGAAACTGCAGATCGTTCCGATGCTGATCCTAACGCCGCTCACATTCCTCGGTGGTACGTTCTATTCGCTCAGCATGCTGCCCGAGCTTTGGCAGAAGATCACATTGTTCAATCCGGTCGTGTATTTGATCAGCGGTTTCCGCTGGGCGTTCTACGGCATCTCCGACATCAATATCGGCGTCAGCCTGGCCGCCATTACCGGCTTCCTCGCCGTGTGCTTGACGATCGTCTGTTGGATCTTCTCGACCGGCTATCGCCTCAAAAACTGAGACGATAGCCGCCCAGAACTAGCGCCCGTTCGGATGCTGCGCGATCCAGGCCTCCGCCGCCGGGAAGCGATTGCGTACGGTGTCCGCCCGCAAGCGGATCGTCGCTTTCGCGCCCTCCACCTCGAGCCGCGCGCCTGCCGGGAAGTTGGCGGCATAGCGATCGAGTTCGCCCACCATGGCAGGGTCGGCGCTGTTGGCCGCGATCCCGGTTGGGAATTGCAGACGCAGGCCTGCCTCCAAAATACTCTCGATCGCCGCGCGATGCGCCACGACGAAGTCCCAGGCCATGCGCGGATGGTTTGCCGCGATCTGGCGGATCACTGGCGGCCGCAACGGACGCGGGATGTCGTTGGTCAGCGTCATGTTCAGCAGCTGTTGCGCTAGTGCGTTGTCATTCACGCGGCCGATCGCGCCCCACAAGCGACGCTGCTCGACGAAGTCCGTCGCCGCCTTCGCTTGCGCAACGAGAGCCGCAAATTGTGCCGGCGTCGCGTTGTAAGCGTACACATCGAACGCCGCATTGCGCACCGAGCCCGGCAATGCGCTCGGATTGCGTCGCGACGCCTCAACCCGCCGCCGCGCTTCCGCGATCACGTCGGGATCGCCCAGGTCGCCCAAAGCTGTCACCAGGTTTGCGCGCAGCAATGAATCATTCGGGCTTTCGCCATTGTGCGGCGTCCAGCCCACGCGCTGGAAGAACGGCGCCAGCACCGCTCGTCCATAGGTGCGCACCGCCGCCTCAGAGGGCCGCCCGCGCGCATAGTCGAGGAACGCTGTCATAGAGTCCGCGGTGTCCATCGCCACGACGGGATCGGCGTTCGCCGGCAGCGTCGAAACAAGCCGCAGATAGTTCGTGAACGGCGCATCGCCGCTTCGCGCGAAGGCCCAATAGTCGAGCAGCATGCCGAGCTGATCGTCCGCGTCTAGTGTGGCAAAGCCCGATGCCAGCGCATCGAAATTGTGTTGATCGTAGAGCACGCGGAAGAATGCGGTTTGCCCCGCATTCACAAGGTACGGTCCGCACCCTGGCGGCACGTCGATGTTTGCTGACGCATGCGCCGGCATCACCGTCCGCACCGCTTGCCCATTCAGCCGCCGTGCGACGATCGGGATCGACCACATCTGCTGGGTGCGCGCCGTTTCGTCGAGCGCGAAACGCCGCTGCGTGAGTCCAACATGGCTGTCGCCCGAATTGTTCGCACAAGCGGCCCCCGTTGCGCGCACCACCGGATAGCCGGGCTGCTCCGTGAAATCGTGTGCGATCTGAAGTACGGGCTGACCCGATGCCGCCTGCACAGCGGTCCAAAGGTCCGACGACACTGTGTTCCCCAGACGGTGCGCGCTCAGGTAATTGCGCACGCCGGTGCGGAAGGCGTCTTCGCCGACATACGCTTCGATCATGCGGATGACGGCGAGGCCTTTGTCGTAGGTGATGTTGTCGAACGCGAGGTTGGCCTGGTCGATCGTGTTCACTGTCTGCACGACCGGGTGCGTGCCCGCGCGCGCGTCTTGCACCATCACCGATGCCGTGCCATCATTCAGTTGGCTGCGCCACGGATTCCACTCCGGATGCAGATGCTCGATCGCCTTCGAGGCCATCCATGACGCGAAGCCTTCGTTCAGCCATAGGTCGTTCCACCAATTCATGGTGACGAGGTCGCCGAACCATTGGTGCGCGATCTCGTGCGCGACCGAGTTGAACACGAACTGCCGGTCGGCCTCGCTCGAGAGATTTTCGTCGAGCAGCAGGTACTGGTCGAAGTAGAGGATGGCGCCCCAATTCTCCATCGCGGCAAAGCCGCCGCCTTCGCCGGGCGCGCCAATCATGTCGAGCTTCGGCAGCGGATAGGGAATGCCGAAATAGTCGCGATAATAGTGCAGCACGTTTGCGGCCGATTGTAGCGCGTAGCGCCCACGCTCAGATTGCCCGCGCCGCGTGATAACGCCGACTTCGATGCCGTCGACATTTGTAGTGATGCGGTCGAGTTCGCCGACGCCAACAAATAGCAGATAGCTCGCCATTGGAGGGCTGTCGGCGAAGTGGGTGCGCGTGGCGCCCCCCGGCAAATTCTCCGTGCGGATCGCCTGCATGTTCGAGACGGCGTTCTGTCCCGCCGGCGCCGTCACCGTCAGCGCAAACACGGCGCGCCGGTTGGGTTGGTCCCACATTGGGGCCAGCCGGCGCGCGTCCGAAGGCTCAAACTGCGTGATGAGGAGATGCTTCTCGCGCCCGTGATCTGTGTACGTGGTGCGGAAGAGGCCGAAGGCGCCGTCCTGGATCTTTCCGGAATAGACGATGTGGATCGCATGCTGCCCCGCGGCCAGCGCCGCGCGCGGCGTCAGCGTCATCTGCTGGCGCTCGGCGTTCATCTGCACTTGTGCGGGCGCCCCATCGATGGTCGCGCTCTGCACACTGATGTCCGCCGCATTCATCGTGATCGACGGCGTCGCTTCCGTCGCGCGCACCGTGATCGTCTCTTCGCCCGCAAACGTGCTCGCCGCATCGTTCGGTGTAATAGAAATCTCATAGCGCGACGGTATCGGCCCACCCGCGATCCATTCCCGGTGCGAGGTGTCCTCAGTGGTCGCTGTGCGCGTGCATGCGCTCGGCGCCGTTAGGGCGGCAACGGCGAGGATCAAAAAAAGCGGACGGCGGAGCGACATGAGTAGCCTCGTAAACGACAGGGCGGCCTAGGGGACGGCGGAGGGATTCGGCAAGCCCTTTGCGGCGGTCCGGCGGCGCGACACGGTGAAACGGGCTGGAACTTCTACGAAATAAGCCGGCTTCCCTTGCGGCGGTTCCTTTGCTGCAGCGCGCAAAGCGCTAGAACGCTGGCATGAGCGACATTGAGATCAAGCACGATGGCGGCGTCCTCGGAATCCGTTTCAAGCGCCCGGCCAAGAAGAACGCCATCAGCAACGCTATGTACGGGGAGATGGCTGATGCGCTGGAAGTTGGCTCTGGGGATGCGGATGTCCGCGCCATCCTCTTCACCGCGGAAGGCGATTTCTTCACCGCCGGTAACGACCTCGTCGACTTCGCCGCGCAATCGTCCGGCGCGTTCGAAGGCCCGCGCCATGTCGGGCGCTTTCTCACGCGCATGATCGAAGCGGAGAAGCCGATCGTCGCCGCCGTGCAGGGCCACGCGGTGGGCGTGGGCGTCACCATGCTTCTGCACTGCGATCTCGTGTACATCGCCGAGAACGCGAAGCTGACGACGCCCTTCATCGATCTAGGCTTGGTTCCAGAAAACGCCTCGAGCCTCACGCTCGTCGACCGTCTTGGGCACGCGCGCGCGTTTGCCATGCTGGGCCTGGGCGAACCGCTGCTCGGCCGCGACGCTGCGGCCCACGGCATCGCCAATGCAGCGCTTGCAGCCTCTGAAGTCGAACCGCGCGCTCGCGCCGCAGCGCAAGGACTAGCGAAGAAGCCTGCGGAATCGCTTCGCCTCACCAAGAACCTGATGCGCAACCGCGAGCGTCTGATGCTGCGCATGCAGGAAGAGGGCGAACTCTTCGCCGAACGGCTCAAATCGCCGGAAGCGGCCGCCGCCTTCGCCGCCTTTCTCCAGCGGCGCTAAGCCGTGCGTATTTCGCCCGGCGCCTTCTTGCTCGGCTTGGCCTTGCGCTTGAGGCGCCGACGGAATTCGCGCACTGGTTCCGTGCGTTTGAACTCGCCGTAGATCGCCGCCAGCGCCATCGGCGAGGCGAAGAGTTCGTAGCGTCCGACGAGATCTGCGCCCGGCGTCGAACACTTGGTTACGGAGATCGTTTCTCGCATCGAAGCAGGCGCCGCCGCGAGTGGGGCCTGCACGGCCGTTTGCACGACGCGCTCCTGCGCGGCATCGACAAGGTTCAAACCAAGCTCAAGACGCGCCGCGCGCGGTTTGAGCAGGTACAGCCGATGCAGAGCTCGGTAACTGACATCAGCAATACCCGGCGTCGTCAGTGCGTTGCCGATGCGCGTGGCGTCGTGAAAGACCTCGAGCGGATTGCCGTGATTGGCCTTCGGCAATGCGCGCAAATAGAGGGTTGGCCCGAGCCCCCAAAGCGTTTTCATTTCCGCTTGGCCCGCAGACGCCGCCGTGTCGATCGTGATGGTCGTTCGCGCCGGCAACAGATAGAGCGCCGCCCAAACGAGGAGGGCGCCGCCGCCGATTGCCGCCAACCAGAACACGATGTCCAATTCTGCCCCCAACCTCTGCCCCGCGCCAAAGTGTCAGGTTTGCGCGTCCGGCGCTAGCGCCGTTCACAAGGCGCGTCCGCCACCCGTGTCCGGGGTCACAGCGGCTCGGCTAAGCGTCGCTTACCTTCTTCTCATCGAAGCAATGCCGCTTCGTACCGAGGAGCCAGGACCATGACACGCACCGCCAAATTTTACAGTTTCGCTCTCGCCGCTCTGGTGTTCGCGCCGATCGCCTACGCGATGCTTTCGCAGGCCGCAGGGATCGTCGCCGCTTAGCCAAGCGCGAAGTTTTCGAGGACTAAGCTAATGACCAAATTCTACGCGCTAGTCGCCGCCGCAGCGATCTTCATCCCGGTCGCCATGAGCGTGATGAGTCAAGCCGCCCACATCGTCGCGTAAGCTCCCCGTGACGATTCTGGTGCGGTCAGTAAGGGGCCTGGGGGTGAAAGCCTCCAGGCCTCCTTCACGAGAAGAGACATCTGTTGCAGACTGAAACAGGGGAATTCCAAGGAGCGTTCCATGTTGAAGCCGCTCTCCGCGTTCGCCGCGCTCGCCACGTTCGTCGCCGCCGCCGCTTTTGCCGAGCCCCAGGTGACGCCGCCCACCGCCGCACAGGTGCAGAACCAAACTCAGCTGCCGCCCGTCGACACGATGACGTGTGCGCAAATGCAGGCCGAGATGACAACCGCTGGCCAGCAAATGAACCGCCAACTCGATCCGCAATTCGGAGTCGAAGCGCAGGCGATGTCGAATGAGGTCCAGGAGAAGCAGCGCCAAGCGCAGCAGCAGGCGATGAATCCGGCCTGCTTCATTCCGATTCTCGGGATGGCGTGCGCTGCTCAGCAACAGCAACATGCGCAGCAAGATACGGTGGCCAATCAACAGCGCGTGCAGGCGCAAATGGATCGGCTCGACGCGTCAATGGCCGGTTTGGACCAGGAGCGCCTGCAGGCCATGAGCACGCGCTACGAGTCCATGCGCTGCCAGGATCAAGCGCCGCACTAGACGGCGTCGCGCACACCAAGCCGTTGTTTCAGGTGATCGCCGACACGCCAGGCATTGGCGACGATGGTCAGCGTCGGGTTCACCGCGGCTGAGGAGGGAAAGAAGCTCGCATCGGTGATGTAGAGATTGTCGAGGTCGTGCGCCTTGCAATTGCGGTCGAGGACACTGGTCTTCGGATTGTCTCCGAAGCGCGTCGTCCCGCACATATGCGCCGTGCCGAAGAGCGGCAGCATTTTCTGAACCTGGAAGTGATGCTTCAGAATGCCTTCATTGCCCATGAAGCCATCGAGGGCGTGATCGAGCTTCTGCGTCAGTCGGATGTGCCCGCTCAGATCGCCGTGCGTGTAATCAAGGAAGATTTTATCTCCATCGAGACGCACGCGATTGTTCGCGTCAGGCAGATCCTCGGAGATGCACAGGAACGCGAGCATCCGCTCCGCCGCCGCTTCCGATAAAAAATCCGGAATCAGGAAAGATGACACGCCTTCTTCCTCGGCCTGGCCCTCAAGCACATGCCCATCCATGTGCTCTAATAATTGGATGTGGCCCATGGGGTAGTCGAAGCCGCCGGCGGGATCGCGCGTGTAGAAATCGTTCACGCACATCGTCTTCGGGAACGGCGCATCGAAGCGCGTTGGCGTTACCGACACCATCGCAGACATGGTGTGGAACATGTAATTGCGCCCGACTTGATCCGAGCCGTTCGCCAGGCCGTTGTCGTGTCCCGGATTCTTCGAAGCGAGCAGAAGCGCAGCCGTGTTCACTGCGCCCGCCGCCACGACCATGATGTCGCCGGAATAGTCCTCGGGCCCATCGGGCCCTTCGACGTGCACGCGAGTCACCGTCCTACCCGACGCATCCGTCTCTAGCCGCACGGCCTTGCGCCGCGGCAAAAGCGTCACGTTCGGCAGCCGCAGGATCGGATCGATGGCGATCGTGCGCGCGTCGGCCTTTGCGCTGACCAAGCACGGATAACCACCGCACGTACCGCAGCGAATGCATGCCGAAGTCGGCGGAGACGCGTCATCGCGCATCACGCCGATCGGCAGCGATGACGGGCGCCAGCCAAGCGATTTGAAATAGGTCTCCAGCTCCGCAATCGTCGGATCGTGCTTCAGGGCTGGGTAGAAATAGTCTGGTTCGCCGCCAGGTTCGCTCGGATCGACATTGCGCTTGCCATGCACATACCAAAGCTTTTCCGCATCCAAATAATAGGGCGCGAGTTCTTCGTAGGCGATCGGCCAGGCCGGGGAGAGTCCACTGGCGTGGCTCACTTCCTTGAAGTCGCTGGGCCGCAAGCGAAACAGCGCCGCGCCATAAAACGTGGTGTTGCCGCCCACCCAATAGTGCGTGTTGGGATGGAACGGCTTGCCGGCCTTGTCGTACCAATAATCCTTGGTGCGATACCCACGGTCCACGAACACGTAGGTGGAATTCCAATTCTGCGGTCCTCGTTCCAGGTGATCGCCGCGTTCCAAGATCAGGATCTTCAGCCCCGTTGCCGCCAAGCTTTGCGCCAGCGAAGCCCCGCCAGCGCCCGAACCTATGACCACAACGTCAAAATGATTTGACGCAGCCATCCGCCGCCTCCGTTCAGTCTTTCACGCGGTATTTCTCGGCGGCGCTGCGAATGAGCGGCGTCGTGAGGCCGTCCGGCAAATACTTCATCAGGCCCGCAGCGATCTTGTTGTGCATGCCTGGAATGGAAATGACTTGCCCGCGATCGTTCGCCTTCAGCGCCGCCGCAACCACGTCCTCCGCCCGCATCATGAAGCTGCGTGGCGAATTGGCCATGATTGTGTCCGTCTGGTTGGCGTGCGTGAATTCGCTCTCGGTGAAGCCCGGGATGAGGCAGGTGACCTTGATCCCCTTGGCGCGAAGCTCTGCGTCGAGCGAGAGCGAGAATTTGTACGCGAACGCTTTCGCAGCAGGATACAATGTATGGCCCGCGCCGCCGGGCGATAGCGCGGTCATCGAGCTCACATTGATGATGCGCCCGCGTCCACGCGCGATCATGCCGGGGATAGCCGCGTGCGTTAGCCCGCACACCGCCATCACCAGCGTCATCACGAAATCGCGCTGCTGGATCCAAGTCGTTTTCTCGTAGGTCTGCGGAATCGAGAAGCCCGCGTTGTTGACCAGCGTGCCGATGCTGCGTCCGCGCGCTTCCAGCGCCTGCATCACCGGCGCGTGCGCGTCCACGATCGAAAGGTCAGCCTGGATGGGGATCGCCTCGACGCCGTGCTGAGCCTTCAACTCGGCGGCCAGCGCTTCGAGCCGGTCCATCCGCCTCGCCACCAACGCGACGTCCTCGCCACGCGTGGCAAGCGCGCGTGCGAACGCCGCGCCGATCCCGGCGGACGCGCCCGTCACCAACGCGAGCGGCTTGCCGTCCATAGCCGCCATCTACGCCCGGAGTCGGGCGGAAAATACACGTGACAGGGCCGCGCACGTGGCGCCCCAGCCGCCGGAGCCGTAAATAAGCGCCATGCTTATCTACACGCACCCGTCCATGCTGGATCACAAGCCGCCGCGCGGTCATGCCGAGCGGCCGGAGCGCCTGCAGGCGGTGCTCGACGGCATCGCTCACATCGAGGCCGAGCGTCGTGAGGCGCCGTTCGCCTCACGTGACGCCATCGCGCGCGTTCATCCTGTCCGTTACATCGATGCGCTCGAGAACGCTTTTGCCGAGACGCGCGACGACGCGATCGTGCAACTCGATCCCGACACATTTCTCTCAGGCGCGTCGCGCGAAGCCTCTTATCGCGGCGCCGGCGCCATTGTCGCTGCCGTCGATGCGGTGATGAGCGGCGAAGACGACATGGCGTTCTGCGCCGTGCGTCCGCCCGGCCACCACGCCGAGCCCGAAGCGCCGATGGGCTTTTGCATTTTCAACAATGTCGCCATCGGCGCGCTGCACGCGCTCGATGCACACAATCTGAAACGCGTCGCGATCGTCGACTTCGACGTCCATCACGGCAACGGGACGCAAACTGTCGCCGAACGAGATGCGCGCGTCATGTTCTGCTCGACGCACCAATCGCCGCTCTATCCTGGCACTGGCGCCGCCGGAGAGCATGGTCGCGACAACAATGTGATCAACGCGCCGCTTCCCGCCGGCGCCGGCAGCGCCGAATGGCGCGCCGCCATGGAGAGTAAAATCCTCCCGGCGCTCGACGCCTTCGCTCCGGAACTTCTCTTCGTCTCCGCCGGTTTTGACGCTCATAGGGCTGACCCGCTCGCCCAAATGGACTTGGAAGATGAGGATTTCGCCTGGGCGGGGCGTACGCTACGGCAAGTTTCATTACGCCACTGCAAGGGCAAACTTGTTTCGACTCTGGAGGGCGGATACGACTTGCCCGCGCTCGCTCGATCGGCTGCGGCTTATCTGGGCGCGCTCCAGCGTGCTTGAGACCCTCTCAGGGGAGGGGGCGTTTCAGGTGCGGAAGGGTCAGAATGACGACGACCGTGGCGCCCAGTGAGACGCTAGATCGCCGTTCCGCCGCGCGCATCGGCACGATCGTGATTGCGCGGCACGGTGAGCCTCATGCCGACCGCAACGTCAGCATCAACCATCGCGCCTATCGCGACTGGTGGGCGGAGTACGATCGCAGTCAGCTGCATCCCGATGAAAAAGCACCAGAAACGCTGCTTGGTCTGGCCGCCAAGAGCGATGTGATTTTCTCGTCAACGTTGCCGCGCGCCATGCATACCGCGGCGATGCTCGCCGGCGGTCGGCAAGTCATTACCGATCCTGTGTTCATCGAGGCGCCACTGCCGCCGCCGCCGATCTGGGGTAAGCGGAAACCCAACGAATGGGGCGTCTGGGCGCGCATCGCCTGGTGGATGGGCCGCCATGACGGCCAGGAAAGCCGCCGCGACGCGGAAATCCGGGCCGAAGCGGCGGTCGCGACGCTCGCCGCTCAGGCGCTACGGGGCCACAACGTGCTTTTGTGCGCACATGGCTGGTTCAACCGGATGATGCGTCCGGTGCTCCGCAAACAGGGCTGGCGCGAGGTTGAAGATGGCGGTGACGCCTATTGGTCGTTCCGCCGCTACGAGAAAATAATGAGATGAACGGACCAACTGAAGCCAGTCTGGTCCATTGTCGGACTGGGCTGAAACCCATATTTTCTTGCCGATGAGCCAAGAAAACCGCGATCCGTCACAGCTGACCTTCGAGGACTCCTTGTCGGAATTGGAGAAAATCGTGTCGCATCTGGAGCGCGGGGACGTTCCGCTGGCCGACTCGATTCGAATTTATAAGCGTGGCGCGGCCCTCAAGGCCCGCTGCGAAAGCCAGCTCAAGGATGCGCAGCTGGAAGTCGACCAAATCGTGATGGGCCCGGACGGCCCGCGCGTCGAGCCCGCGAAGCTCGGACAATAATCTAGGGGGAAGAGAAATTCCGATGGCCGACGACCCGCAAGCCAACGCCCGATTGCCGATCATCTCCTTTGAGGACTTCCTCAAGGTGGACATTCGCTTGGGCACGATCGTCGACGTGAAGATCTTCGAGGAGGCGAAGAAGGCCGCTTATCAGCTTTGGATCGATTTCGGGGATCCGCTCGGCGTCAAGAAGTCGAGCGCGCAGGTCGTTCAGAATTACGACATCGGCGAATTGCTCGGCCGGCGCGTCGCCGCCGTTGTGAACTTCGAGCCCAAGCAGATCGGCAAATTCATGAGCGAAGTGCTTTGCCTCGGCTTCCCGGATCGGAACGGAAACGTCGTGCTTCTGAACGTCGATCGCCCAGCAACGACCGGCGGGCGGCTCTACTAGGAACCGGGCAAGCGCCGCCGCGTTTATCGCGTGAAGCGCTTCCGGCCCACGGCCTCCACGACAAATGTCGGAAGCGGAAAATAGAAGCGGCCTCGTTTGCACGAGGCCGCTTTTCAATGTGAGACTCTAACTGAACTAGGGTGTCGTCGGCGGCGCGCTTGGTTGCGATGTGCTTGACTCGCCAGGCGGCGTCAGCGGCGCCGGCCCGCCCGTCGTTGGCGCCGGCGCGGGCGTCGTCGTTGTCGTGGCGCCTGGCGGCACGAGGTCCGGACTCGTTGCGGTCGCTGTCGTGGTGTCGGTCGTCGTTGCAGTGGCCGGCGCGCCATTGGCCGCGTTGGCCTGCAATTCCGCGATGCGCCCGCGCGCGGCGAGCGTGTGCTGGCTATCTGGAAAATCGCGCACGAAGCCTTGCAACGCTTCTACCGTATCGGTGTCGCTCGCTGCTTCGTAGCTTCGCTCTTCCAACTGGCTGAGCGCGGCTTGCGCTTCCTGTTTCACTGGTCCCGATTGCGAGGCGATGAAAGCGCGCAGGGCGCCCGGGTCATTGCGGTCGATCGATTCCCACGCCGTCGAGGAGGCATGAGCGCTTTGTTGCTGCGACCACCAGAAATATCCGCCGCCTCCGCCGACTAGCAGCACGACCAATGCGATGATCACGATCATCATCCCGCCGCCCTTTTTTTCGCGCTCCGGTTCCGGCGCGTAGTCGCGCGGTGGCGGGGCCGTGCGCGGCGTCGCCGGACGTGGAGGCGGCGCGGCCGCGCGCGTCGCGCCAGGCTGCGGCGCTTGGCGCTGGGGTGGCGGTGCAGCGGCGCGGCGCGTTGTTTGCGCGGCTTGGGCGCCGCCGCCGGCGTTGGCCATGTTCGCTGGGTCGACGCGGCCCGGCGTAAAGAAGCCGCTGTCCACCCGCGGCGCCGGCGGCGGCAGTGGGGCGACGCCCGCACGTTCCGTCACCAGCTTCGCCAGCTCACGCCAGCCCGGAAAATCATCTTCACCGCGCCAGCCGGTCAGGTTCGCGGACTTGTCGCCGCGAAACGCGTCCGGCAGCGGTGTGTTCTGCATCAGCGCGTGCACGAGCTTCGCCTTGCCGCGCACGAAATTTACGTCGTCGATCATCATGGGATCAGCCGCTGAGCGCGGTGACCACAGCGCCACCGCCGCCTGCGCCGATCTCGCCGCCTCGCGCAAATCGTCGCCTTGCTTCTCCAGCACCACTGTCAGCTTGGCCTGACGCAGCTTCTCGGCCAGCGCCCGCCCCGGCAGTGCGTCGTCGGCGGCATGGATAATGACGACAGTCGCCATACACTTTTCCTTACGTTCTCAATCAGAACCGCTGGGCACGACCTCGTTTGGAGTGCGTCATCCGCCTCCGCCCTCCGCCCAGCCCGTTCTCCCATTGTGCCCTCAGAGCTGGGGTGTTGGGAAGTCCACAGGCGCCGGTGAAATTGGGCGCGAGCAGGGCGACGGTATGCACGCGATGCCGCCTCTGCTAACGGGAGCCCCCGATGTCGCAAGAGCTGGCCGCACGCCTCAAGGAAGTCGCCGAGAGGGTCAATGTTGCGCTAGACGCGCTGCTGCCGCGCCCCGATGGCCCGGAGGCGCGTCTGATGACCGCGCTCCGCTATTCGGCGCTCGATGGCGGCAAAAGGTTGCGCCCGTTCTTCACCCTAGAAGTCGGACGCATGTTCGACGCCGACGAAACAGCACTCATGCGCGCCGCGGTCGCCATCGAATGCGTGCATACCTACTCGCTTATCCACGACGACCTGCCGTGCATGGACGACGACGATCTCCGCCGCGGCCGCCCAACCTTGCATCGCGAGTTCGACGAAGCGACAGCGCTGCTGGCCGGCGATGCGCTGCTCACGTTCGCCTTCGAAATTCTCGCCGATGCCGCAACCCATCGCGATCCGCAGATGCGATGCCTGCTTGTATCCGGACTTGCGCGCGCCGCCGGTCCGCTCGGCATGGTCGCGGGGCAGGCCGCCGACATGGCGGGCGAGCACATCGGTTCCGACTTGATCGCGGTCACGCGCATGAATCGGCTGAAGACTGGTGCGCTGATCAATTTCTCCGTTGACGCTGGTGCGCTCATCGGCTGCGCCTCCGAAGCTGAGAAAGTCTCGCTCTCGCGCTACGCGCACGATATCGGTCTCGCCTTCCAGATGGTCGACGATCTTTTGGACGCCGAAGGTGTCGTTCGCGACACCGGCAAGGCCGTGCACAAGGATAGCGCCCGCGGCAAAGTCAATTTCGTTACGGTTATGGGCGTGCAGGCGACGCGCGAACGCGTTGGCATGCTGGCTGCGCAAGCCAAGCGCCACCTGGCGCCGTTCGGCCCGCGCGCACGCATGCTCGCCGACGCCGTCGATTTCGTCATCGAGCGTCGATACTGACCAAAAAAATGGGTGGGGGACCAATGGCCGAAGAGTCAGAGAGCGAGAAACGTTTCAACGATCTGATCGCCATCAGCATCGCATTCCTCGCGAGCTTCATGGCGCTCTCCGCCATCAAGAGCGGCAATCTCGACAAGGCGATTGCGCAAACCCAGGCCGAACGCATCGACAATTGGGCTTGGTACCAGGCCGTGCGCGTGCGCGAGGACATGGGGGACTACGAGCTCGCCAATTTGCAGCGTCTCGAACGCAACTCGCATGATGCGGCTGAGCGCGCGCGGCTGGCGACGGAAATCACCGCGCAAAATGCCGAGAACACGCGCATCGAGCAGCGCAAGAATGAAGTCCAGACGCTGGCGCGGCATTCGGAGAGCGACCTCGCCGCCATGGCGCCGATCAATGACCAATACGATCTCTCAACCGCGCTACTCTCGATCGCTACCGCGCTGCTCGCCATCTGCGCGCTCGCGCGCGTGCGGTGGCTGTTCTGGTTCTCGCTGATCCCAGCCGCCGCCGGCGTCATCATCGGCGTCATGGCCATGGCGCGCATCGCCATGTCGCTGGGCCCGCTCTCGGCTTGGTTGGGGTAGTTCGAAAATAAATCGCCGCCCGCGGAATAAACCGCCGCCTCATCGCGTCTCATTGTGGTCCCAACCACGGAGACCGCGATGGACAAGGAAAAAGAACCGCAAACCCGCGAGGTTGACCGCCGCGGCCTACTGAAATGCGGCGCCTGGGCTGGCGCTGGCGTTTTGTGGACCATGCGAGGCGGTGTTGCCGCCAGCACGCTTTTGGGCGCCGAGGCTTCGGCTGCTGTCACTCGTGATCTCAGCTTCGTGCAGATCAGCGACAGCCACATCGGCTTTCACCGTCCTGAAAACCCGGACGTCGCCGCGACGCTTCACCAAACGATCGCGAAAATCCGAGCGCTGCCGCGTCAGCCGGATTTCGTAGTCCACACCGGCGACATCACCCACCTCTCGACGCCTGAGCAATTCGACAATGCCCAGCAAATACTGCGCGAACTAAACCTGCCGATCCATTTCGTCCCCGGCGAACACGACACGCAGGACGAAGGCAATGGCCGCGAATTCCTGAATCGCTTCGGCGCGCACACGCGCGGCGACGGTTGGTACAGTTTCGATCAAGCCGGTGTGCACTTCATCGCGCTCGTCAACGTCGTGCGCCTCAATCCCGGCGGCTTCGGAGGACTTGGTCCCGATCAGATCGCGTGGATCCGCGATGACGTCGCGCATCTGCGCTCATCGACGCCGATCGTCGTCTTCGCGCACATGCCGATGTGGTCGCTGTACCCGCAATGGGGATGGGGCACGCAGGACGCGGAGGCGGCGCTCGAGCCGCTGCGCCGCTTCGGCTCCGTCACCGTGCTCAACGGCCACGTTCATCAGATCCAGCAGCACGTCGAAGGCAACATCAGCTTCCACACCGCGCATCCGACTGCCTACCCGCAACCTGCGCCGGGCGCTGCGGCATCGCCCGGGCCAATGCTCGTTCCGTCCGACCAGCTGCCGAGTTTCCTCGGTATGCGCACGCTCAGTGTGCATCGCGGCCGCGGACCGCTGGCCATCACCGAATCCACGCTCGCTTGAGGAGAGACCCATGAAATTCAAACTGAAGTATCCGATGCTGATGATCCCTGGGTGCATCCTGGCCGCGGCGCTCGGCATGGCGATCGCGGCCGAGCGCGCGGCGTTCGCTGACGCGCCGATGCACGGCATGTTGATGCCGGCGAGCGCGCCATCGGGACCGCCGGTGAGCGCCAACGCAGTGGCGATCCACAATTTCGTGTTCGGTCCGAACGCGATCACAGTCGCGGCTGGCACGACCGTGACCTGGACCAATCAGGACAATGAGCCGCATTCCGTCGTTATGATCGATCAGAGCTTTCGCTCGCCGCCCATGGATACTGGCGGCCATTTCTCGCACACCTTTGCGGCGCCTGGGCAATACCGCTATTTCTGCGGCTTCCATCCGCAAATGACGGGCGTGGTGATCGTGCGCGGGTCCAACGGTTAGAACAGTGTTCGCAGCTTCTACCCTTTCGTCCTGGACGCTTCCGCGCTTCGGCTTCTTTGCCAGGCGCGGAAGTAGCGCGCTCATCTGGAATGCCGTGCGCATTGCACCGGTCGGCAAGCTGTTTATTGCCGCGCGCAGAACGTCCGCCGAATCCGCGACGCCTTCGCCACGTGAACCGGACCGCGCGACAATAGAGCGCTTCAGCACCTTGATGCTTCCGCATCTCGACGCGGCCTACACCTTCGCGCGCTATCTCACGCGCGGGAGCGATATCGCTGAGGACGTTGTGCATGACGCCTACGCCCGCGCGCTCAATGCTTTCGACGCCTATCGCGGCGGTGACGCCAAAGCGTGGCTGCTGACTATTGTGCGAAATTGCTTTGTATCATCCGCACGTCGCCGCTCCGAGGTTTTGGCTTCCGACGAAATGCCGGACATTGCCGACGAAGCTGATACGCCCGAAGCCGCACTTGCGCGCGGACAGACATCCGAGATGATGCGCCGTCTGATTAAGGCGCTGCCTGAAAATCTCGCGGAAGTCATCGTGCTCCGCGAGGTCGAAGATCTTTCCTACAAGGAGATCGCCGCGATCATCGACGCGCCGATCGGCACTGTAATGTCGCGTCTCGCGCGCGCACGCGACGCGCTGGCGAAAGCCTGGCGCGAGGAAGCCGGCGAGGGCGCCCCATGACGCCCGATTGCCGTGAGATCGAACCGCTGCTACACGGACTGCTCGACGGCGAGCTCGATGCCGCGAACACACTGAAGTGCGAAGACCACATCGCCTCGTGCGCCGCCTGCGGCAACGCCTATCGGGCGCTTGTCGTGCAGCGGAACATGATCCGAGCGGCCAATCTGCGCGAGACCGCTCCCGAGCGTCTGCAGCGCCGCGTGCGCACCATGATCGACCGCAAGAAGAATGCAGCACGCGTCCTGCGTCCATTCCGTAGCGCCGCCTGGCCGGCCGCCGCCGCCATGGCCGCCGGCTTGCTCGTGTTCACAATCATCCCGCGCGGCCCCGATCTCGGCGAGCAGGTGGCCGAAAGTCATGTGCGCTCGCTCATGGCCAATCATCTCGTCGATGTAGTCAGCACCGATCATCACACGGTGAAGCCATGGTTCGCGGGCCATCTCGATTTCGCGCCGCCCGTCTATGACCTCGCGAGCCACGGCTACGTGCTCGCCGGCGGACGCGTGGACTATCTCAACGCGCGTCCGGTCGCGGCGGTCGTCTATCGCCACGGCGCGCACGTGATCAATCTCTTCATCTGGCCGGAACGCGCCGGTGACGCTGCACCCGTGCCGCCGCTGGTGCGCGAGGGCTACAACGTCCGCCATTGGACCAAGCTCGGCATGAGCTGCTGGGCGGTCTCGGACATGAACGCCGCCGAGCTGGCGCGCTTCGAGCAACTGGTCCGCACCTCCAATCCTGTGTGACGCTACCGTCTCTGCGGCCCTGCGCCCGTCAGCCGCACAGAAACTTGAGAGAAAACCGCACGCGGCACGCGGGTAGGGCGTCGCTTTGGGGCGCGAAGGTCGCTACTTTGAAGCTTGAGGGCGCAACCAGAGGCGACATGGCTTCCCAAACTCCTTTGCTCGACCAGGTGAAGCTGCCCGCCGATCTGCGGAAGCTCGAGTCCAGCCAGCTGCGCCAGCTCGCCGACGAACTTCGCACCGAGACCATCAGCGCCGTGTCGCAAACTGGCGGCCACTTGGGCGCGGGCCTCGGCGTCGTCGAACTTACCGTGGCGCTGCATTACGTCTTCGAAACGCCGCGCGACGTGCTCATTTGGGATGTCGGCCACCAGGCCTATCCGCACAAAATCCTGACCGGCCGGCGCGACCGCATCCGCACGCTGCGCCAAGGCGCCGGGCTCTCCGGTTTCACCAAGCGCAGCGAAAGCGAATACGATCCATTCGGCGCTGCACACGCGGCCACCTCCATCAGCGCGGCCCTCGGCTTCGCCGTCGCACGCGACAAGCGCGGCGACGATAGCCACGTCATCGCCGTCATCGGCGACGGCTCGATGTCGGCGGGCATGGCATATGAAGCCATGAACAACGCCGCCGAGACCACCAAGCGGCTGATTGTTATCCTCAACGACAACGACATGTCGATCGCCCCGCCGGTCGGGGGCATGTCGAGCTATCTTGCGCGGCTTGCCGCCACGCGCACTTATCGCCGCGTCCGCAAAGCGGCGAAGTCGGTCGCCTCAGCGCTCGGCGAAACCATACATGACGTCGCCAAGAAGGCCGAAGAATACGCGCGCACCATGGTCACGGGCGGCACTTTCTTCGAAGAGCTGGGCTTCCATTATCTCGGGCCGTTCGATGGCCACGATGTCGACGTGTTGCGCCGTGTGCTGGCCAGCGCCAAGGAATACGACGATCGCCCGGTACTCATTCATGTCGTCACCAAGAAGGGCAAAGGCTACGCGCCGGCCGAGAACGCCGCCGACAAATATCACGGCGTCAGCAAGTTCAACGTCGTCACTGGCGAGCAGGCGAAAGGCGCCTCCGCGCCGAGCTACACCAAAGTGTTCGCCCAAGCGCTGATCCGCGAAGCGGAGAAAGACGAGAAGATCGTCGCCATCACCGCAGCCATGCCCTCGGGCACCGGGCTTGATCTCTTCGGCGCGAAATTCCCCGAACGCACCTTCGATGTGGGCATTGCCGAGCAGCACGCGGTCACCTTCGCCGCTGGTCTCGCTGCGGATGGCATGAAGCCGTTCGCCGCGATCTACTCGACCTTCCTGCAACGCGGCTACGACCAGGTCGTGCACGACGTCGCCATCCAGCGCTTGCCAGTGCGCTTCGCCATGGACCGCGCGGGTCTTGTCGGCGCCGATGGCGCGACCCACGCCGGCTCGTTCGATGTCGGCTATCTCGGCCAGCTGCCTGGCTTTATCATCATGGCCGCGGCCGACGGCAACGAGCTCTCGCGCATGGTCGCCACCTGTGCTGCGATCGACGATCGTCCCTCCGCCGTGCGCTATCCGCGCGGCGACGCTGAAGGCGCGACGCTCGAAGACGCCGCCACGCCGCTCGAGATCGGCAAGGGCCGCATTCTCCGCGAAGGCACAACCGTCGCGCTTCTAAACTTCGGCGCGCGCATGGGCGAGGCCAACAAGGCCGCCGACAAGCTCGCCGCCATGGGGCTTTCCACCACGCTCGCCGACGCGCGCTTCGCCAAGCCGCTGGATGAAGACCTCATCCGCCGGCTTGCCCGCGAGCACGAAGTGCTGCTCACCATCGAAGAGGGCGCCCAAGGCGGCTTCGGCGCCTTCGTGCTGCATTTCCTGGCGCGCGACGGCGGCCTCGACCGCGGCCTGAAGATCCGCACGCTGACGCTTCCCGACATTTTCCAGGATCACGACAAGCCGGAGGCCATGTACGCGACCGCGGGCCTCGACGCCGACGCCATCGTCAACGCAACACTCTTGGCGCTCGGGCGCGGCGTGAACGAGGTGCGGGCCTAACTCGAACAACTCCTCCACCGCTTGCGGGGGAGGTGTCGGCGAGGCCGACGGAGGGGCGTTCGAGGCTCGCGCTCAGTCCTGCATCTCCCCCTCAGTCATTCGCTTCGCTCATGACAGCTCCCCCGCAAGCGGTGGAGCAGTTAGCTCTCGCAGCTGCGTCTTGCTTCCATCGTAAATCGTGCAATCTTCACCATCTCACGACGCGACGGAGGTCCGGTCATGGCTAAAGGTCAAATGCGTTCCAACAAAGAGAAGCGCAAACCCAAGCAGAACAAGGACGATAAGAAGAAGAAATAGCCGGTGGCGAACGCCGCTGCGCGGCGGGCACCGGTTAGCGTTAAACCTTGATCGTCGTTAATGCGCGCTCTTCCGGCTTGAGCTTTGCATGCTCCCGCTTTAGCTCAGTGCCAGAGCGGAGCGTGGTTGGTGCAAATTAAGCTTGAGACCCAGCGCGGCGAGGCGGTTCACACTGCGGAGACGGCGTTCGACAACGATCCGCCGGACGTCGTGCTCTGGGCTGGGCGCACGTTCCGCTTCATGCGCACTGACGGCATCTTCGATCAGAAGAAGCACGTTTACCGTGAAGCCAGCGTCCACGATTTGGGCGACGCGCCGATCCAGACTGAAACGGTGAATGGGGCAGACCATTCCGGCGTTAATGGCAACGGCGCTGCTGCGACCGACGAAGCGTCATCAAAAGGCAAGAAGAAGGACGATCGCCAGATCAGCGCGGTGTTAACGACGGCGCAAGCAGCGCTCCTGAAGCGCGTCAAAACGCAGGGCGCCTATTCCTCGCCCAAGCAGGCCATTCTCGCCGGCCTCGAGGCGTTGGATGAAAAGCACGCCATGTCGAACGACGCGCTCCTGAAGCTGCTCGCTGAGCGGCTCGACACGCGGCACTAGCCTCCGGCGCGGCCCTCACGGCCCTTCCGGGAAGTGGTAGTTCATCCAGAAGAAAACGAAGAACGCGGCGATGACGGCGAAGACCGCAATCGCTTCTTTGGCCTCCTTAGAGAGTTTGCGCTCGTTCATTTCTTCGCATCGGGTCCGTTAACAGCACCGCGCCGCCCTAGGAGCCCCCAAGACGACGCGGGCGGTGCGACCTGGGAGGCTGGGTATGAGCCTGGGCCCAGGTCCGCTCCCAACATTTGATATATCACACAGCGCTGAGGCGTTCGCTGTGCTTCTGCGCATCACACGCCGGGCGCGCACGCTCGAACGCGCGCTCCGCGGCGAGGTCTCACTGAAAGACGAGGGCGCCCACGAGGATCAGAGCGACAACCCAAATGATGGCGTAGGCAATGGTGGCGCGCGGGAGCGCTTTCGACGTGCGGGGATCGTCATGGTCACCAAGAACATGCGGCATGGAGCACTCTCCATTCGTTCTCGATGGTGAATAAAAATATCGTCTCTTTTTGCTGTCAAGAGCCACGCGCCAGAACGGCGAAAGCGCAACTAAAGTTGGGTTGGCAGGTTGAACGCGCCCGACACGACAATCTTACCGCCGTGCTCCACGTCGCGAATTTGAAAAGCGTTGGCCTTCCATTGGCCCCACGCAAAGAGAGCGGCGTTCCACGCGGTCTCTTCGGCTTGCGTCAGCGTTTTGGCGTCAAGCTCTTGCCTATGGCAGACCGAGGCCTGGTCACTCAGATCGCGCAAGAATTCGATCCGGAAAAGCATCAAAAGACATACGCGCGGGGGAGCGTATTGTTCAGCGCTCGGGTGTGGTTCCTAGCGTCATTTGCGCGGGCCGCTGATCGTGCGGCTCCGGCTCGTGATGATGCGCGTCGGCGAGCTTTGCCATGTCGTAGCTCTGCCGCACACCTCGCAGATGCGCATGTCAGGGTGCGTCGGATATCTGCGAGGCGCCGTCCCCTAGCGATTTTCGCCAGCTATCTGCTCAGGCCGACTCTTCCTCCGGCTCGAACACGAGCCGGTAATAGCCATGCCATGCGCCGAGCACGTTACCGCATGTGCAGCGTTGATGGCCGATCTCAACGGCCTCGGTGCGAACCCCGCTCCGCGCATAGCGCAGTCCGCATTCGCAATCGACAAGGGTCGGAATCATCTGCCGATCCATGAGGTGTGCTCCCATTCAAGGCGGGAGCGCACGCTGTCTCTCAGCCGCCGGCGCCCAAACGTTCGCGGCCAGCGATAAACAATATCTAGGCTGATTGTCTCACTTGTCGCGGTTTTTCTTCGCTAGGCTGCTGCCTGCTTGCTGGGATACCGCCCGGGCCGCTGCGGGAAGATCAAAATCAAAACCACGATCACTGCGGCAAGCACGAGCGAGGCGACCGGCCGGCTCAAACTCAAACCGCCATGGTCGAGCGGCTTGTCGAGAAAATCGCCGACCGTGGCGCCCAGCGGCCGCGTCAGGATGAACGCGATCCAGAAGAGGGCGGTGCGCGAGAGCGTCGTCCAGTAATAGAGCGCCGTAACGATCGCCAGCGCCGCGGAGAACACCAGCGCGCCGCCGAGATAGCCGAGCCCCAGCGCGCCTGTGGTTGCGGCCGGATCGCTCGCATCCGCGGCCATCCAATCGCCCAGTGCGGTGCCCAGCGTTTGCGAGAAGGTGATGGTGATCCAGTAGAACGCCTCGACGCGCGGCGTCGCCACGGTGTTGACGTCGACCGTGCGCTCGGTCGCATACCAAACGCAGAGGGAGAGCAGCACCAGCGCCAGCAACAGCGTCGAGCCGCCGATGTAGCCGATGCCGAGCGAGCGGGTGCAATAATCCGCGAGCGTCGTGCCGGCCGTCGTCGAAGCGATGATCGTCGCCCAATACAAGAAGGGGTGGATGCGTTTGGCCGCGATCTGCACCGCGACCAGCGCGACCAACGCCGTAAAGAAAATGCCCGTGCCGATGAGGTAGCCGTTCGGTTTGGGATGCGCGGTCGTCTCGCCGAGCCAGCTCATGGTGACGGTGTCGCCGCCGGTTTCGCCGAGCGTTGTCGCCAGGATCTTGATGATCCAGAAGCCGAAGGTGACGGCCGGAACTTTGCTGGCGGCGGAGGGGGCTAGGAGCACGGGAGCGCTTCTTACGCTGGTGAGAGGCTAAGGTGTGGCGGGATCGGGCTGTCGCGGACGTCGGAGGAGCTTGTCGAAGTGCACACCTTATCGACGACGCGATCCTGAAGGCGCTCGCTGATTTTAGAGCTATTCTGCTGGGATAACTCGTCGGCCGAGCATTTTGCCCATCTTCTCGTTGCGAACGACAATGTTTCGCTCGTCCGCGATAAGGCGCAGAAGTTCGTCACGTGTTGCTTTTTTCGGCACGCCTCGCGTGCGGTTGAAAACGTCGTAGAATATCTTTGTCAAAATGGGCTTCGTAATCGCCTTCTGAGTGCGTAGGCGATTCAGCTCCTTTTCGAATGTCTCATCGTCATGGAAGGCCTCGTTCAGGCGAGCAACCACTTCAGCAACATCCAATGTCGGAGTCGCTGGTGGTGGCGGCATTTTTGTTTTGCCGCGTAGCCGACGGAAAAACGCTTCGATGCTCATGTCATCGAGGTCGGCCAGAATCTCTAACAGTTTACTAAATTCCGGCTCCGCAACGCCCGCTGGCGTTCCGTCAATCAGTTCTTTCAGTCGGATTCTTAGGTCGCGAACGCGCACCTACAACCTCGCTTTCATCCTCTCTTCAATGTCCGTCCCTAGCCGGTCAAATATCTGTTTGACTGCCGCCCGGCGCAAGTATGGCACGCCTTGACCGGACGAGTTGGAAATGTCGGCCCTTCGGGGAACTCGACCGTCCTCTAGGACGAAATTCTCGCGCTTCCAGACCTTTTCCCCGTAACGCTTCAGGCGATCGAGAGCCCTTCCCTCGCCGACAAGGTAGCGACTTTCGCTGTAGATTATGGACGGGACAACGCCGATTACTTTGAGGCTGGGAAAGACGTTCGCCTTCATTCGGGAAACTTGATTCAAGAAGTATTCCGCCGCCTGCGCGGACATGTCATCAAGCGAGCTAGGCACCAACAAGTGTGTGCTCCCGCATAGCGCGTTAATGGAACCGGCGGTGAGCCGAGGCGGACAATCTATCAACACCGCCCCGAACTTCGATTGAAACTCCGAACGTTGGAGCAGGGCGCAGAGACGATACATCAGGTCACTTGCGGGTGACTGCAGCCAGTCCGCGAGCAAGTTGTTTTCAATTGTCGCAAACGGATAGTTGGCAGTGTAAATGAATATGTCTTCCAAGCTTCGACGCATTTCTCTGGCGAACGTCATTGGCTTTTCGCCCGCGTAATTCGGACTAATCAGGATGTGCGCGGTGAGATCAGGGTCTGTGTAGCCGGCTTCCGTTCGAATGGTTTGTGTTAGCGAACCCTGATAGTCGAAGTCGATCAACAACACCGGCTTGCCAAATCTCGCACGAAAGTACGGGGCCAAATTGGCGACAATTGTCGTCTTGCCGACGCCGCCCTTCATATTTGCGACCGTGATGATGGGGATGCCGTTCTCTTTGGGGAATGTGGGCTGCGCGGGCGCTCTCGTTTCCCAGATTGTTTTTTCCTCCGGGATCGGAGCGGCCTCGATCCGTGGCTCAGGTGGCGGGGGAGGTGGCGGGAATAATCTTCGCCACGCGCGAAGGAGTTGACGTCGAATCCACAAAACCACCCGCCAGACGCGTAGGAAGAACTCGAGGATTGGATTGAGTGTGGTTGCGATCAGCCAAATCGCGACGAAGATTACACCTACCGTTTCAAGGCCAGCTCGGTAGCGAGGATCTATCAGCGACAGAGTTTCGGAAATTGGTCCGCCATCAAAGATACTGCTCATTGTCCCACTCCCCGGGACGATGTTAATCCGCCGTAATGCGACGATGCCAATCAAAAGTTGCGCCGAGAGGGAGGGCGCTGCGCTGGGCAGCGGCCCTCCAACAATCAGGTGGATTTTCACGCGCCCAATCCGACCCTGAAGACCGACATGCGCCCCCGCAAAATCAGCCACTTACGCTGCAAAATATGTTGGGTTGGCGGGGTCCAATTCGACCATGTCGAAACGCGCTTAAGATCGCTGCGTCTCCTGTCGGGAGGTTGAGGTCGACCAACAACCATCAGCTCAGGGGACGTGGATTGGACGCGATGCGGCAGAGGTCCGCGAGGATCAAAACCGCTGTTTCGAGGAGAACAAAGAAACTCGAAAGGCCCAGTGTGAAAGTGGCGAATGGCGAGTGGCCAATGGCGAATGGAAAACGACCAAACGGTTTCCGGTTGCCGACTGCCGATTTGCCGACTGCCGCGTTGGACACACATGCGCGCCGGCCGGGAACGAAGATGAGGCGCTAAGAGTGCGCGGATACCCAGCGTCGCGAGGATCGGTCCGGGGGCAACCCGGCCAGGTGAAGAGTCAACGCCGATCTTTACCCGCGCTGCTTCAAGATATCGAAGCAGCAAAGGCTCGTCTGCTCAAACGCATGGCCCCCGTCGGCTCTGTAGAAACGACATTGCGTCTTCGCCGGTCGATAAAACAATCCACGTGGGGCGCGTAACCAGCACCACCACTACCGGACTTCCTTGCGCACGCTTGTTGCGCGCCCCGCTCTCCCATTTCTCGAGAGCACGAACCTTGCTTCGCTTTTCCAGTTGCGGAATGGCAGAGGACTGCGCTTGTCCTTCTCCCCTTGTGGGAGAAGGTGTCGTGAGCGCAGCGAACGACGGATGAGGGGTATCTGCACCAATTCTTGAAACGTTGCGCCAACACCCCTCACCCGATCGCACTGCGTGCGATCACCCTCTCCCACAAGGGGAGAGGGAAGAGGTAACAAAAAGCCCGCGCGCCGAGGGCTGCGGGCTTTGAGTGTGCAGAGGGAAGATTATTAGCCGCCGTTATTATTGGGCCTCGCGCCATTGTTGTTCGGATTGCCGTCAGTGTCGCGGCGAATGGTGTTGCCGGTGTCGTGCACGACTTCCTGCGCACGATTGCCGACATGACCAAGCGCATCGCTGGTGCGGTCGGCCACTTGCGTCGCGGCGCGATCAAGCGAAGCGCCAACTTCTTGCGCGCTCCAATCGTTCTTGATCCACGCATACGTGAAGATGGCGATCACCGCGATCAGCGCGACGCCGGTGAAGGCGCCGCCGCCCGCGCCCGTACCGGCCCCATGACCGCCGAGCCCAAACAGCACTGAAAGAATGAAGAGGGCGACGAACACCCAGAACAACACCACCGCAATGCCGGTGAATGTCGTCGCAATCCCGCCGAATCCGAAAACCGCCGCCGCGATCGCGGCCACGAAGAAGATGATTGCCCAGCCGAGCATGGCGGAACTCCTTGCACAATTGATGGCGGTAAAACGCCAAATGCGCGAACTGTGTTCCGTCAAATGACAAGAAGGCGGCGATTAGACCGATTAAATCGGCATGCGCATGATTTCCTGATACGCGGAAATGACTTGGTCGCGCACGGCGATCACTGTTTGCAGCTGCGTTTCCGCCGCAGAGATTGCGGTGACGACATCGACGATATCCGATTGCCCCGCCGCAACCGAAAGCGCGCTGTGTTCCGCAGTCTGCGCGCTCGCGCTCGCTTGCCGGATCGCCTCCTGCACCAAGCCGCCGAAATCGGTTTCGCCGCCGGCGCTCGCGCCGCCGGATTGTGTTGCGCGCGCTGCTTGCTGATACGCGCGTGCAGCTGAAAGCGGATCAATCGCCATGATCATTTCCTCAAGAGATCGAGTGCGCGATTGGTCATCGACCGCGCCGCATCGATCATGTTCAAATTGGCTTCGTAGGCGCGGCTTGCGTCGCGCATGTCCATCATCTCGATCAGCGGATCGACATTCGGCAGCCGCACATAGCCGTCAGGACCGGCGGCTGGATGCGTCGGGTTATATTCCTGACGAAACGCGCTCATGTCGAAGGTCGCGCCCTTCACAGCCACGCCTTGTGCGCCGGACGCGAGCGTCGTCGACTCCAACAGCGGAATGCGCCGCCGGAACGGCTCGCCGTTCGGCCCATCCGCCGTCGAGCTCGCATTGGCGACGTTCTCGGCGGCGATGCGCAGTCGCGTCGTCTGTGCACGCATGCCGGACGCGGCGGCGGAAATGGCGGCTTGGATGTCGGTCATGATTTATCGTCCTGGCGCCCGTGCGGCCATGCGCAGCAAATCGAGACCCTTTTGGTAGAGCGCGATCGCCGTCTCGAATTGCATGCGGGTTTCGGAGGCTTTCGCCATCTGATCCTCGAGCACGACGGCGTTGCCATCGATCGTCGTCTCGCTGTCCGCGTGTGCATTGATCGCGGCTTGCTGCGATCCGCTCGCGCCACCTGGCATCATGTGCGTGGGCGAGGTGCGCACCATCTGCAAACTTGTCGACTGCGCGCCGGCCGAAGCGAGCGCATGCTCGAACGCCGACGTATCCAGATCCCGCGGGCGATAGCCTGGCGTCGATGCATTGGCGATGTTTTCGGAAATAAGCCGCTGACGCTCGCTCAATTGATTGAGCCGCGTGCGGAGGAGGCCGAAGAACTGCGTCTGCGAAAGGTCCATTGCGCCCGACTCACGCACTGCAAATTTTGCCCAGTGCAGCAAGTCATGGTTAAGCAGGACTTAACTCGACCCCGTAACGTTAACTTTCGATTTACCAAACCGGCCGACGCCCAAGCTCTGTCCTCCAGAATGGAGCTGCCGGCTTGGACTTGCTGACTTGGGCGCGCGCGCTCTTTGCGCTCCTCGCCACACTCGCACTCATTGGCTTGGTCGCTTACGGCGCGCGGCGGCTCAACATGCTGCAAGGCGTGGTGAAGCGCGCACGCCGACTCAAGATAACCGAAAGCTTGATGATCGATCCGCGCCGCCGGCTCGTGGTGGTGCGCTTCGATGATCGCGAACACCTGCTGCTGCTGTCGCCGGCGGGCGATTGCGCCATCAGCGACATCGCCGCCAAGGACGAGGGGGAGCCAGAGCAGTGAAACGCGCCATCCTCATTGCGCTGTTCGCGTCGCTGATCGTGTTCGGCGCCCACGACGCCTGGGCGCAAGCCGCGCCGAACGCAGCGCCGACGCTCAACATCAATTTAGGCTCCGGCGATGGGCTAACCGCGCGCGTGCTTCAACTCGCGGCGCTGATCACGGTGCTGTCGCTCGCGCCCTCGATCCTGATCATGACCACGAGTTTCGTTCGCATCGTCGTGGTGCTGTCGCTGCTGCGCACCGCCATCGGCCTGCAGCAGGCGCCGCCGAACGTGGTGATCGTGTCGCTCTCGCTCTTCCTCACCGCCTTCGTCATGGAGCCGGTCTGGAACCAGGCCTACGACCGCGGCATCGGCCCCGTCATGCGCAACGAAATGCCCTTGGATGAAGCGTTTCCGCGCATTGTCGAGCCCCTGAAGCGCTTCATGGGCGCTCAGACGCGCGAAGATGACCTCAGGCTGTTCATGGACATGGCCCACCTCAATCCGCGCCCGCAGAGCATCGTCGATACGCCGCTGCGCGTGCTCGCGCCGGCCTTCATGGTGTCGGAGCTCAGGCGCGCCTTCGAGATCGGCTTCATGCTGTTCATCCCGTTCCTGATCATCGATCTGGTGGTGTCGTCGCTCTTGATGGCGATGGGGATGATGATGATGCCGCCGGTGACGGTGAGCCTGCCGTTCAAGCTCATATTTTTTGTGCTGGTGGACGGGTGGAGATTGGTTGCGGGATCGCTCATAGCAAGCTTCGCGGCGGCGGGAGGTGTCCCGCCCCACTAGCTCGCAATCGGGCGCTTAGCGCTCGATGCCGAGGTCGGCCATGAGCAAGGCTTTGAAATCGTCCTTGCGGACGAAAAGCCGGCTCCAAGCCGAAGCGATTGATCTCCAGAGCGTCATTGTCCGTACCCTTGGTCCCAAACGTGGGTCCTCGACGTGCTTCTACGTCGGTGATGCCCTGATGGTTCCAAGCATCACCTGAACCAAAGATGAGAACGATTCGGGGAAATGGATGCTTACTGCTGAAAGAGAGTCACAGTGTTGCTGGCCGAACACGAATTCGCCGATCACGTGCGCGTGTTCGCGCGTTGCCGAAGCGTAAGCAGCTCATCCGCCGCGCAGAAACCCGCCGTTAACCACGAACAGCGTCCTTGGGGTCACTAGTCGGCAGAAATTGCCGGCCTTCAAAAAGTCAAGGAGCGGCCATGAGCGGCGCTGAAGTGCTCGATCTGGGACGCAATGCGATCTGGGTGACTGTGCTCGTGGCGGCGGGGCCGATGCTGGTGGGCCTGGTCGTCGGTCTCATCGTCTCGCTGCTCCAAACGCTCACGCAAATTCAGGAGCAGACGCTCGTCTTCGTGCCGAAGATCCTCTCGATCTTCCTGGCCATCCTGCTGTTCCTGCCGATCATGGGCGGACTGCTCGGCGGCTTCATGCGCCACATCTTCGAGCAGATCGCGCAGACGTGAGGGTCACGTGAACCTCACGCTTTACTGCGTCGACATCTGGAGCACGGCGCTGGTGTTCGCCCGCGTCGGCGCGATGATCATGTTGCTTCCCGGTTTCGGCGAACCGGCGATCCCCGCGCGCGTGCGCCTGGCTTTCGCGTTGGCGCTGGCCATGGCGATCGCGCCGGGCTTGGCCGGGCACATTCCGCAGCCCGCGAACACCGCGTTCGGCATGGCGGGACAAGTCGGCCTCGAGACCATTATCGGTCTTATCTTCGGCGGCGCCGCGCGCATGCTGATGAGCGCACTTGCGACGGCGGGCCAGATCGCCGGCACCGAGATCGGCATCGCCTTCGCGCAGATCACCGACCCGACCATCAACCAGTCCGGCGCAATCATCTCTGTCTTCCTGAGCGTGATGGGCGTGGCGCTCATCTTCGCGACCGGCCTCGACCACATGTTTCTGCAAGGGATCGCCGGCTCATACGATCTGCTCGCGCCCGGCGCGCACGCACCGGTGGGCGACGCCGCGCAGCTTGCACTCAACACCACGTCGACCTCATTCCGCGTCGGCTTCCAGATCGCGATGCCGGTGCTTGCTGCCGGCATGATCTTCCGCGTCGGCTTGGCGGTGCTCGCGCGGCTCATTCCGCAGATCCAGGTGTTCTTCGTTGTGTTGCCGCTGCAGGTGATGGGCGGGTTTGCGGTGTTTGCGCTTGGATTGTCGGCCGGCATGCTGATGTGGCTCGACAGCCTACAATCTTATTCGACGTGGCTGAGGTAGGCGCCGATGGCCGCGGACGACGACGAGCGCACGGAAGAGCCGACACAGCGAAGGCTGCAGCAGGCGCGTGAGAAGGGCGACATCATCTATTCGCCCGAAGTCGGCACGGCGCTGTCGCTGCTTGCGGTCACTGGCATTGTCGCCTTCATGTCGGGGCCGGTGTTGGCCCAGACGGCGCGCGGCTTCATCGCGTTCCTGGCGATGCCGGAGCAATTCTCAACAAGTGGCGATGCGCTGCGCGGCATTGCGTTGGCGGTGATCATCAAGGTCTGCGGCATCTTCAGCTTGGCGGGCCTTGCGCTCGGCGGCGCAGCACTCGCCTCGCGCTATCTGCAAGACCAGCCGACATTCACCGCCGACCGGCTTTCGCCAAAGCTCGACAAGCTCAATCCGGCGGAGGGCTTCAAGCGCGTCTTCGGCAAGGCCGCCTTCGCATCTTTCACGAAGTCGCTGATCAAGCTCACCGTCGTCGGCGCGTGCCTGGTCTCAGCTCTGTGGCCACACGACGCGTCGCTCGAACGCATTTCACTGATGGACCCTTCCGCGCTGCTGCCGTTCGTGCAGGCGCGCTCCGTGTCGCTGATGATTTCACTGGTCAGCGCTGCGGCCATCATCGCGGCAGTCGATTACGTTTTCACGCGCCAGTCCTACATGAACAAGCTCAAGATGAGCCGGCGCGAGATCAAGGAGGAGATGCGTCAGAGCGAAGGCGACCCGCACGTCAAAGGCAAATTGCGTCAAATCCGCATGGAGCGCTCGAAGAAGCGGATGATGGCCGCGGTGCCGCAAGCGAGCGTCATCATCACCAACCCGACGCACTATGCGATCGCGCTCCGCTATGAGCAGGGCGAAACGCCGGCGCCGATCTGTTTGGCGAAGGGAGTCGATGCCGTCGCGCAACGGATTCGCGAGGTCGCGGAAGAGAACAACATTCCGATTGTGGAAAATCCACCGTTGGCGCGCGCTCTGTTCGCGACGGCCGACCTCGATCAGCCAATTCCGCGGGAACATTACGAAGCGGTGGCGAAAGTCATCGGCTTTGTCATGCGCGCCGCACGCCGTCGCGGACGTCCGCGCCGCACGAATCTGTAAAGAGTGAGTCATGGCGGACGGATTGCAGAGCGGCCTTCGTGCCCCCGGTCCCGAATCGGGGTCAAAGGGAAGCGGGATGACGGACGGCGCAGAAACGAACCCCCGTGGCGGGCGGCTCGACCCGATGCAAATTGCATTCTGGGCGGCGGTCGCGCTTGGCGTTGCCGCGGCGGGCGTCGCGATCACCTCTGGACCATCGATCGGGCAAGCGGGCGCCATCTTGCTCCTGCTCGTCGTGGCGACGGGCATGGTGCTTTTCCTGTGGATGTCGCGCGGCGCCGGCAAACGCTTTGGCCCATTCCCGGAACGCGGCGCCATCGCTGCTGCGGCGTTTTCATCGGGACGCACCGACTTCGCGATGATCGATGCGCTGGATGAAGCAGCGCTGATCACTGACAAGTCGCTGTCGCCGATCTGCGCCAACGCCGCCTACATCTCGATCACGGAGAACGCCGGCATGCTGGGTGAGAGTGATCGGCCGCCGGTGATGAGCCGCTTGTTTGGCGCTGACCCGATGCTGTCGGCGCCGATGTTTCGCCTGTCGAAGGCGGCGGGTTCGGGCCAAGCGCGGCGCGAGGAATTGCCACCGACCGGCGTTTTGTCGCAAGGCACGCGGCCGGTGCGCTACGAAGCCAGCGTCGGGCCGATGGCGGGCGGGCATGTGCTGTGGCGCTTGCGCGAACTGGGTGCGGGAGAAGCAGAAGAGGCCACAAGTCACGACGCGCGCAATCTGTTCTTGGACGATGCGCCGGTTGGGTTCTTCGCTGCTCGCTCGGATGGCGCGATTATCTACATGAACCGCGCGCTGCGTTCGGTGTTGGGCGTGGGCGACGACCCGGCGCAAATGCGGCTGAAGGATATCGTCCGGGAAGATCCGGCGCGCTTGCTGCGCCGCGATCGCCGCGGCTTCGGGCCAACGCGCGCTCGGCTAACGCTGCGCGGACGCGACGGCATCGAGACACAAGCCTCGTCACTGACCTTCTGGCCGTCGGGAGACGGCGACGGGGCAGCGCGCACTTTGGTGTTCTTTACTGAGGCGGAAAATCCAGAAGCGGCGCCCGCGCCCATGCGCGTGGAAGCGATAGCAACTGACGGCGTGTTCTCGCAGGCGCCGTTCGGCGCGGCGGTGCTCGATTGTACCGATCCGGCCGCGGCAGCGCTGCTCGATTCAAACGCGGCGCTGATGGAGATGACGCAGGGCCGCGCCACGCCCGGTGCGCCATTCGCGGATTTGTTCGATGCGTCGGAAGGACCGAATGCTCTGGCGCAACGGTTGCGGGGCATCGTCAATGAGCCCGCCGAGCTCATGCTGGCGACGCAACCGCCGACGGCGGCGCATGTGCATTTCGCGCGTGGCGCTGACGGGCGGGGCCTGGCGTATGTGCTGAACGTCAGCCAGCAACGCGAATTGGAAACGCGCCTCGCCCAATCCGAGAAGATGCGCGAGATCGGCGAACTCGCCGCCGGCGTCGCGCACGACTTCAACAACCTGCTCACCGTCGTGATGCAGACGTGCTCGTATCTGCTGCGCCGCCACCCGGTGGGCGACGCCGACTATCCGATGCTGCGCGAAATCTCCGACCACGCCACCACGGCGAAGGAATTGTCGGAAATGTTGCGCGCGTATGCGCGCCAGCAGACCTTCGCGCGCGAAGTGTTCGAGGTCGGCGATTTCATCGGCGCGCGCCAGGAGCTGATCCGCCGCGTCATGGGCGATGCGATCAAGTTCGAAATTCGCCACGGTCGCGATTTGCCGTTCGTGAAGGTGGATAAGACGCAACTCGAACGCGTCATCGTCAACCTCGCCACCAATGCGCGCGACGCAATGATCCCAGCTGGCGGCAAGATGCCGAAGGATGGGCGCCTCACCATCCGCACATCGCGCGTGACGGCCGAAGACGCGCGTGCTTGGGGGCACAATCCCATCGAAGATGGTCCTTATACTTTGATCGAAGTGGAAGACACCGGTTCCGGCATCAAGCCGGAGCACGCGGCGAAAATCTTCCGCCCGTATCATTCGACGAAAGAAGCGGGCAAAGGCACGGGGCTCGGCCTCGCCACCAGCTACGGCATCATCAAGCAGTCGGGTGGCTACATCTTCTTCGATACGAAGCTCGGGCGCGGCACCACGTTCCGCATCTTCCTGCCCGCCTACGAGCCGACTCCAGAGGAATTCAACGAAATCGCCGAGAAGGAACGTGCGCTACTGGCGCCGCCGACCAAGGATGTCGCCGGCCGCGGGAAAATCCTCTTTGTCGAAGATCAGACCGCCGTGCGCCGCTCGATCGTGCGCAATCTGAAAGAGTGCGGTTACGAGGTCGAGGAGGCTGAGAACGGCGAAGACGCGCTCGAAATCCTGCAGGCCAAGCCGGGTGCGTTCGACATCATCATCTCGGACGTCTCGATGCCGATCATGACCGGCCCGGAAATGCTGAAGGAAGCCGGCGTCGAGATGATCGGCGCCGCCAAGGTGCTCTTCCTTTCGGGCTATGCGCCGGAGAGCTTCTCCTCGCTCTTAGAGGAATATCCCGTCCACTATATGAGCAAGCCTGTGACGATGGAGCAGCTCGTCGGCCGCGTGAAGGAATTGCTGGCGGCTTAGCAGTTGCCGCGGGCGTCCAGTCTTGACGAAGTCGCAATCGCCGCCTCTTGTCTCGCCCATGAACAGAACGTTTGCGCTCAGTTTGATCGCGATTGGTTTCAACGCGATCACAACGAGTGCGGTGGCGCAGTGTCAAAGTACGGCCGCACCTGTCGGATCGGCGAGCAGCCAGGAAGCGCCTTGGACCGGCTTACCATTTTCAAGCGTGGCCGACTATGAAAGCAAAATCCCGGTGGGAATGTTGCACGACGATGTCGTGCAGCGGCTTGGTCAGCCGCAACAAGTGATGTCAGGTCATGAACAGGATCAGGTTTACATGTACGCGTACACGTTGCCGGACGGCCGCGATTTAACAGCAGTCGTCGTCCTTCGCGACAACGCAGTCCTTATTCGCCGTCTCTATGTGACGACGCACGACGCCAACGCCGCTGCCGCGCACTAACGCCTCAACGTCCCGCCTTATCCAACGCGTCGAACTCAGCATCGCTCAGCTCAATCGCCGCCGCGAGCGTGTTTTCTTCGAGGTGCTTCACCTTGCCCGTACCCGGAATCGGCAACATCACCGGGCTGCGCTTCAAAAGCCAAGCAAGTGCGATTTGGCTCTTCGCAGCGCCTTTCGCGCGGGCGATGCCGCTGACGACTGACAAGAGCCCCGTGAGTTCGCCGGCGGCGAGCGGATACCAGGGGATGAAGCCGATGCCGTGCTCTTCACAATACTCCAGCACGTCTTCGCTTTGGCGGTTGGCGAGATTGTAGAGGTTCTGCACGGTCGCCACCGGAAACACCTTCCGCGCCGCTTCGATCTGCGCGACCGACACCTCGCTCAAGCCCGCATGCGCGATGAGGCCACCATCGAGCATTTGCTTCACCGCGCCGAATTGTTCGTCGGCCGGCACTTTGCTGTCGATGCGATGCAACTGCCAGAGCGCAATCTGTTCGACGCCCAGACGCTTCAGACTGTCCTTCGCGTCGCTGATCAGTTTTTCCGGGCGACCGTCCTGGCGCCAATCGTCAGGGCCGCCGCGATTGAGGCCGCCTTTGGTGGCGATCAGCAAGCCATCATAGGGATGGAGCGCTTCGCGAATGAGTTCTTCCGACACTTTCGGTCCATACGACCACGCCGTGTCAATGAAATTGATGCCGAGTTCGGGCACGCGGCTGAGCGTGGCGATGGCTTCGTCGTGATCCTTAGGCGGCCCCCAAATGCCACGCCCCGTGACGCGCATGGCGCCGAAGCCCAAGCGGTTCACTTCGATCGCACCGGCGATCTTGAATTGACCAGAACGCGCCGCGAGCGCGTCATCGAGTGCGGGTGATGGCATGTGTTTCGTCCGAGAAAGCGCGAGACGCGCCGGTGAGCCGATATGGGTGGGCGTCACCAGCGCGACAAGCGCAGCGCGCTTTCGCAGTCGTCACATTCCAATTAGTCTGTTCTGCGGGAGGGCGACGCGATGCGCGTTCTGTTCTTGAGCCTTTTGCTTTGTGCCGCGACGGCTGCTGCGGATGCTCAGACGGCTGAGCAAATGCAGGCCGTTCAGCACGCCGCACAGATCGGGCGAGAGCTGTACGAACACGATCAAGCCGCCTGGCATGCAACTGATGCGATGATGGCCGATATCGCCGATCCACGAGGCGAGGGTGTGCACGGATGGATCACGGAGCGCACGCCGAATGGCATAGTTGTTCTGTTCGTCCATCCCGATGGAGACGAACTAACGGGCGTCTATCGCGTGCTCTACAGGGAAGCCGCGATCGTCGAGCACGGACGCGTCAACCAGCCGCTTACAGCGGAGGAAACTAGGCTGTATCTGACGCGCCAAGCGGCGATCCAAACGCCAGTGGAGCGCTGTGCAGAAAGCTACAATACCGTGACGCTGCCGCGCGAGCATCCTGACGCCAACGGCGCTGACGTTGATGTGTACCTGATGCCCGGTATGACGCAGAATGACGTCTATCCGTTTGGTGGCTACTATCGCCTCGGCATGAACTCCACGACGCACGCAGTGGTCGAAACGCAGCGCTTCACAAACAGCTGCATCCAACGGAGCACGATCCCACCCCCGGGCGTCACCGCGCGCGCCCTGATCATCACTCAAATCATCGGAGACGTTCCGACGGAGGTTCACGTGTTCGTGAGCTTGGAAGCGCGCGTGCCCGTCTTCGTGAGCGCGCGATCAGGTGTGTGGGAAGTGGATGGCGCGCGGATAAGGTTGATGCCTCGATCGGAAACTCCCGCCGTTCACCCGACATAGACACTCCGTTTAACGCGACGACCGTTCCCCGAACGGCAGCGCGTCTTGCACGAGCGCGACCAGTGTGCGCCCCGGCTCCTCGATCGGCATCATGTGCGCGGAATTCTCGAACCAGACGAGACGCTTCGAGGGCGCGTGCAACGCCGCCAGCCAGCGCTCGGTGACCGCCGCGGGTGTCGTCAGATCATGGCGGCCGACGAACATGATCACCGGAAATGAAACGCGCGTCGTCGTGCTGAAATCGACACCGCTCATGTCCGGCAACAGCGCCGGAATGGAGAGTTCGCCGCCGGCGTCGATCGCTTGTCGGTCCGCGCTATCGTAAGCCGGCGAGATGCGCGGCGCGTGGAAGTAGAAGTCGGCATTGTCGCGATAGGCGGCGAGGCCGCCATACGTAGCGACCCATTGCCGCTCGATGCCGATGCGTTCGGGCGTCAGACCGGCGCCGGGATACGGCGCGATCGATTGCAGCTGCTGCAGCGCTCGCGCATCGCGGCGTTGCTGCGCGATGGCGAGCACGCCCTCGTAGCTCGCTTGCTCATTCGCGCGCATTTCGAGCAGCGGGCCAATGCCGACATAGGCCGCAATCCAATCCGGGTGCGCGATCGCCGCGCCAAGGCCCACGACATTGCCCCATGAATGACCAACGACGATGATCTTGTTTTGGTGGAAATGCTCGCGCAGCCACGCGATCAGCTCGACCGCGTCCTGGGTCATGCGGGCACGCGTCAGGTTGCCGGCGAAAGCCGCCGCGCCGTTTGAGCGCAAAGTTTTGCCGGCGCCGCGCTGATCCCAATTGACGACCGTGAAGTAATCCTCCCATGGCCGCTGGAACGCCCATGCCGCGCCCATCTCCGGCGCGCCGGGACCGCCGTGCACGAAGAGCAGGATGGGATTGCTGCGATCGGCGCTGCGGATGGAAATCCACTGATCCATGCCGCCGAGGCGGATCGTCTGCAGCATGTCGACGCCGTTTGGCGTGGCGATGTGTTCGATGTCCGCAACGACCTGCCGGCCTGGCGCGTACGGATCTGTGGTCGCAGGCAACTCGTTTGCGGTGCGGCGGGCGCTGCGGCGAATGCCACAAAGAGAATGGCGACCAGAAGCGGCTTGGGAAGGTTCATCGTCACGTCTCGCGAAGTAGTGGTGCAGGGGGATGATGCGCTTCGGACCCTTCGCAGATGCGAGCGGAGTCGGCCGCCGCTGCTTCGACCCGGGTTGAAAACGCCAGAAGCAACGTAAAACCACTGTCTTCCCGCATCGCAGCACTTTCGGGCAAAATCCACCCACAGCCGCCTGTCGCAAAGCAATTGTTTCCCGCATTGCGCCCCGATATTGCGCCAACCGCACCCCTCGCTATTTTGCCCGCCAAAATAACAGGGGCGCTTCAATCCAAGCGCCTGGGAGCAAACGTCCGCCATGAAAACCACACGCCGTCTGGTCGTCGCCGGCCTCGGATCAACCATGCTCGCGCCGATCGTGGCGGGAGAAGCACTCGGACAAAATCAAAGCGCGGCCGACCGCGCCTTCGCGACGCTCGCGCACCGCTGGCTTGACGAGACCATGCGGCAAGGGCCGGTCACCGCCACTCAGATCGGCGACCACCGCTTCGATGCGCAACTCGATGACGTCAGCGCCAACGGACGCAACGCAGCGCTGCGTTTCGCGCACCAGACGCTCGACGCTTTAAATGCGATCAACAAGGCGCAGCTTTCGCGCGCGAACCAAGTCGACGCGCGACTGCTGGAGAATTCCCTACGTGCGCAAATCTGGACGACGGAAGTTAGTCAGGATCACGCCTGGAACACGATCAACTATCAATCCATCGCGGGCGGCGCTGTCTATAATGTGATGGCGCGTGAGTTCGCGCCGCTGCCGCAGCGCTTGGCGTCCGCGACACGGCGCCTGGAGCAGATGCCGCGCTTCCTCGCGCAAGTGCGCGCGGAGCTTGTGCCCGCGCGCGTGCCGGCGCCGTACGCCGATACGTACAAACGCCAGAACCCGGGCGTGAAGAGCGTCATCACCGACATGATCGACCCGCACAAGGATGCGCTCTCGGGATCGGCCCGCGCCCGCCTCGAAGCAGCGATCGCGACGAACAATGCCGCAGTGGATGAACACCAGGCCTGGATCGAACACACTCTCGTCCCCGCAGCGCAGGCCGATTTCCGCGCCGGCGCGCAGCGTTTCGATGAGCGGCTAGCGTTCACGCTGCAGAGCGATCTCTCGCGCGCCGAGATCCGGCGTCGCGCCGATGCGGCGGTGATCGACGTGCGCCGGCGGATGTACGATGTGTCGCGCCAGGCCTTGGCGGGACGCGCCGGCGCGCCGCCGATGCCGGACAATCCATCGCCGGAGCAGCAGCAAGCCGTGATCCGCGCTGCGATCGATCTCGCCGCCGCGGATCGTCCGCCGCGCGACCAACTCGTGCAAGTCGCAACCGCCGCGGTGCAGGAAGCGCAGGGTTTCGTGCAGACGCACGATCTCATCACTCTGCCCACGGGACCAGTGCGGGTGATCCTGATGCCGGAGTTCAATCGCGGCGTGGCCGTCGCGTATTGCGACTCGCCTGGCCCCCTCGATAACAATCTGCCGACCTTTTACAACATCTCGCCGGTGCCGAACGATTGGAGCGACGAGCAGGCGACGTCCTTCCTTCGCGAATATAACGACCACGCCATAGTCGATGTCGGCGTGCACGAGGCGATGCCCGGTCACTATGTGCAAATCTTCCACTCGAACCAATATCCGTCCGTGCTGCGCGCGGTGCTGTCGTCGGGTTCGTTCGTGGAAGGCTGGGCCTGCTACGGCGAAAGCATGATGGTGGAGCAAGGCTTCAAGTCGAGCGACCCGCTCTACAAGCTCTCGCAGCTCAAAGTGCTGCTGCGCACCATCTGCAACGCCATCATTGATCAGGCCATCCATTGCGACGGCATGACCCAAGATGAAATGATGCGCCTGCTCACGCAAACCGCGTTCCAAGAGGAGCGCGAGGCTGCCGGAAAATGGCGCCGTGCACAGGTTTCCATCACCCAGCTCTCCACCTATTTCGTGGGGTACACCGAGCATTGGGAAACGCGGCGCGCCTATCAGCAAAGCAAGGGCGCCGCGTTCAATCTCAAGGCTTATCATGACGGCGTGCTGGCCTACGGCTCGCCACCCATGCGCTATGCGCGCTCTCTGTTGATGGACGAACCGATCCAATGAACCCAAAAACAAACGCAGCTTACGATGGGCACGAAGAAGTCGTGTTCGTCGGCGACGAGGCTTTAGGCTATAAAGGCATTATCGCGGTCCATTCTACGGCGATGGGGCCCGGCGCCGGCGGCTGCCGCATTTGGAATTATGATCGCGACGAAGACGCTTTGACTGATGTGCTGCGCCTTTCGCGCGGCATGACCTACAAGAACGCCATGGCCGAGTTGCCGCTCGGCGGCGGCAAGGCCGTCATCTACAAGATGGGGCCGGATCGCGCCGCCTGCTTCGAAGCGTTTGGACGCGACGTCGAAAATCTCCATGGCCGCTACATCACCGCCGAGGATGTCGGCGCCACCGTCAATGACATGAAGACGATTGCGCGCAGCACCTCCTACGTGACTGGCATCCCGAAGGAAGAAGGGCGAGCCGGCGGCGATCCCAGCCCATGGACTGCGCTTGGCGTTTATCTCTCGATCAGAGGTCTGCTCGGTGGTTCGGTTCAGGGCCGCACCATTGCGGTGCAGGGCGTGGGCGCGGTCGGGCGCCATCTCTGCCAATTGCTCGCCGATGACGGCGCCAAGCTTGTGATCAGCGATGTGAACACGACGAACCTCGCCCGCATCGAGCCGCTCGGCTCCGAAGTCGCCCCCGTTGATCAGATTCACGCCGTGAAGGCCGACCTGTTCGCGCCGTGCGCACTGGGCGCTGGCCTCAATGCCAAAACCATCCCGGAGCTGGGCGCGAAGATCGTCTGCGGCGCGGCCAACAACCAGCTCGCCACGGAGGAAGACGGCGCACGCCTTGTCGCTGCGGGGATCACCTATGCGCCGGACTACGTCGTCAATGCCGGTGGCATCGTTATGGTCTCGTGCGAATACCTGGGCGAAGCGGCGGAAGCGGTCGACGCCAAGGTGCGGGCGATTGCGCCGCGCGTTCTGGCCGTCGTTGAAGAGGGCCGCCGCGAAGGCGTCTCGCCACATCTTGTGTCGGACCGGCTTGTGCGCGCAAAGATCGCCGCGGCGAGGAAGTAGATGGATCAGGCGTCGGGACCGCGCAGAAGCAATGCTTTGAGCCTGCACGTGCCCGCGCCGCGCGCGCGGCCTGGCGATAAGCCTGACTTCAGCGGCTGGAGCTTTCCGGAACCGGGCGCGACGCCGAAGCCTGACATCGATGCGCCCGCCTTCGAACTGCGCGACTACGCCTACGGTCTGATCCGCGTGCTCGATATGGTGGGCAATGCGCTGGGCCCGTGGGCGCCGCATCTTTCGCCCGACACCATGCGCCGTGCGCTCAATCATATGATCCTGACGCGCGCGTTCGACGAACGCATGCATCGCGCCCAGCGGCAGGGCAAAACCTCGTTCTACATGCAGAGCCTCGGCGAAGAGGCGATCGCGGTCGCGGCCGGCATGGCGCTCAGCCCCGATGACATGTGCTTCCCGAGCTATCGCCAGCAGGGCTTGTTGATTGCGCGCGAATATCCGCTCGTCGACATGATGCACCAGATTTATTCGAACGCGCGCGATCCGCTGAAGGGCCGCCAACTGCCGATCATGTATTCGTCGAAGCAGGCGGGCTTCTTCACCATCTCCGGCAATCTGGCGACGCAGTTGCCGATCGCCGTCGGCTGGTCGATGGCGTCTGCATACTCTGGCGACATGCGCATCGCTGCGGCGTGGGTCGGCGACGGCGCGACAGCGGAGGGCGACTTCCACTCCGCGATGACGTTCGCGTCGGTTTATCGCGCGCCCGTGATCATCAACGTCACCAACAATCAGTGGGCGATCTCATCGTTCCAGGGCATTGCCGGCGGTGAGAACACCACTTTCGCCGCACGCGGCATTGGCTACGGCGTGCCGCCGCTGCGCGTCGACGGTAACGACTTCCTTGCCGTCTATGCCGTGACGCAATGGGCCGCCGAGCGCGCGCGCGCCAATCTTGGCCCGACTTTGATCGAGCATTTCAGTTATCGTGGCGGCCCGCACTCCACATCGGACGATCCAGCGCGCTACCGCCCGGCGGATGAATATTCGTGCTGGCCTTTGGGCGATCCGATTGCGCGCCTGAAGCAGCACCTCATCTCTTTGGGCGAGTGGAGCGAAGATCAGCACCGCGCAGCGCAAGAAGAGGCGGCTGAAACCGTGCGCACCACGGGCCGCGAAGCCGAGAAGGTCGGCACGCTGGCGGAAGGCGCGCACCCGCGCTCTTCGATGTTCGACGACGTCTACAAGGATGTGCCGTGGCACCTTCGTCAGCAGCGCGACGAGAGCGGGACGTAACGCCATGGGTTCGATGACCATGATCCAGGCGCTCAACTCGGCGCTCGACACTGCGATGGGACGCGATCCCAGCGTACTGACGTTCGGCGAAGACGTTGGCTATTTCGGCGGCGTGTTCAAAGTCACCGAACACCTACAGCAGAAGTACGGCGCCAAGCGCTGCTTCGATGCGCCGATCAGCGAGGGCGGCATCGCGGGCGCAGCGATCGGCATGGCGGTGTACGGGCTTCGCCCCGTCGTGGAGATCCAGTTCGCCGACTACATGTATCCGGCCTACGACCAGATCGTCAGCGAAGCCGCGAAAATCCGCTATCGCTCTGCTGGTGAGTTCACCGTCCCGCTCACAATACGCATGCCGTATGGCGGCGGCATCTTCGGCGGCCAAACCCACAGCCAAAGCCCGGAAGCTCTGTTCACGCATGTCGCCGGCTTGAAAACCGTGATCCCGTCCACGCCGTACGATGCGAAGGGCCTGCTTCTTTCAGCGATCGAGGACGACGATCCGGTGATCTTCCTCGAACCGAAGCGCATTTATAACGGCCCGTTCGACGGTCGACGCGATCGGCCGGTGGTGCCGTGGTCGAAGCACGACGCCAGCGACGTGCCGGATGGGCACTACACCATCCCGATCGGCAAAGCGGCAATCGTCCGCGAGGGCGCCGATTGCACCATTCTCGCTTATGGCACGATGGTGCATGTGGCGGTGGCCGCTGCGGAGGAAAGCGGCGTCGATGCGGAAGTCATAGATCTGCGCACGCTCGTGCCGGTCGATATCGAGACGATCGTAAAATCCGTCGCCAAGACCGGTCGGTGCGTCGTCGTGCACGAAGCGACGCGCACCTCCGGCTATGGCGGCGAACTTTCGGCGCTGGTGCAAGAGCACTGCTTCTATCAGCTGGAAGCGCCGATCGAGCGCGTGACGGGTTACGACACGCCCTATCCGCATGCGCTGGAGTGGGAGTATTTTCCGACACCGCCGCGCCTCATCAAGGCGATGCGCCGCGTGATGGAGGCCTGAGAGAAAGTCCGATGGGCCAGTTTGTTTTTAAATTGCCAGACGTCGGCGAAGGCACGGCGGAAGCCGAGATCGTCGCGTGGCACGTGCGCCCGGGCGACGTGATCAAGGAAGACGCGCCGCTCGTTGATGTGATGACGGATAAAGCGACGGTCGAGATGACGTCGCCAGTCGCGGGCAAAGTGATCTCGATCCACGGCGAGCCCGGCGACATGGCGCCGGTCGGCGGACCAATTGCCGTGTTTGAAGTCGATGGGGCTGGCGAAGAGCCGGCCGCACCCGCGCCAAAAGCTGCGGCGCCGACGCCTGCGCCACCACCGCCGGCCGCGCCGAAATCAAACGGCGCCGCGCAATCCGCGCCGGCGAAAGTTGCGGTGCCTATGGCGGCTGCGCCGCCGCAAGCCAAGCCGCGCATCAAGGCGCAATCCGGCGCAGTGTGGTCGGAGGAAGAGACGCAAAAGGCAATCGGCCAACCCAAGTCGCAAGCGGTAGCGAAGCCCGCGCCGCGCGATGCCGCCGTGCGTGAATGGAGCCAGGCGCAAGCGTCGCCCGCCGTACGTGCACGCGCGCAGAAACTCGGCATCGATTTAGGCCAAGTGCGTGGCAGCGGCCCTGATGGGCGCATCACGCACGAAGACCTGGACAAGGTGCTCGTCCCCGTCGCCGGTGCGCGCCGTACCTCTGCGCTCGCCGAGAAAAACGGCATCGAGCCGGTGAAGGTGATCGGGCTGCGCCGCAAGATCGCGGAGAAGATGCAGGACGCCAAACGCCGCATCCCGCACTTCGCTTATGTCGAAGAGGCTGACCTCACCGAACTCGAAGAATTCCGCGCGCATCTCAACGCCACGAAGCGCGCCGATCAGCCAAAACTCACGTTATTGCCGTTCCTGATGCGGGCTTTGGTGCTCTCCCTTCCCGATTTCCCGCAGATCAATGCGCGCTTCGACGACGACCAAGGCGTTGTCTATCGCCACGAGAACGTCGACATCGGCATCGCCACGCAAACCGACAACGGCCTCATCGTGCCTGTCGTGCGCCATGCCGAGGCGCGCGACGTGTGGGATAGCGCCGCCGAAGTCTCACGCCTTGCGGCGGCTGTCCGTGCGAACACCGCAACGAAAGAAGAGCTTTCCGGCTCGACCATCACCATCACCTCGCTCGGCGCGCTCGGCGGCATCGTGACGACACCGGTGATCAATCACCCTGAAGTCGCGATCATCGGCGTCAACAAGCTGGTTGAGCGGCCGATGGTGAAGAATGGCCAAATCGTCGTCCGCAAGATGATGAATCTAAGTTCGTCGTTCGATCACCGTGTCGTCGATGGCTATGACGCAGCCGCCTTCATCCAGCGCGTAAAGGGCATGCTGGAACATCCAGCGGCGCTGTTTATCGAGCGCTGACGTTGGTGCGCGCGTTTATCCTCGCGCCGTTGCTTGCGGTCGTGATGATGGGCGCAGCGCACGCTTGTCCTCCTCCGCCGCCGGTTGACCCTCCGCCGCCGGGTGAATCGGTCGAGGCTTGGCAGGCGCGCCTTGATGCGGAAGCACGCGCGCGAGTCGTCGCGTTGCAACAGCGATGGTGGAATGACTCACAATCCGTGCTGCTCGCACGCGTGGAGCGAACGGAAACCGTTGCGCTCAGGAATGAGCACGGCGAAGCTTATGGTCAGTCGCCACGCGTCACGATGCGTCCAATCCGTTGGCTCAAGGGCGAAGGCTCCTCGCGCCGATTTCGTTTGAACTATGCCGGCCTCACTGACTGTGGCCCATACGGCGGCGGCGAAGCGGTCGATGGGCATGCGGGCGATGTGTTCTTGGTGTTTGTTCGTGAAGGCGCACCGAGGTCGGAAAGCGTCCATTTCTCGCTGGCGCTCAGCAACGTCGTAGATGAGGACTTGCGCGCGCGTGTTGGCGCGGTTGACGTCCGCTAGCGACTTGTGGACTTGCGCGAGGTCCCCAACAACCAGGGCGCTTCACGATATGATTCCGCCATCACCCAAGCGCCGGCCGCAATGAAGCACGAGACAACCGTCTCTTGCCAATGGCCAGCGCTGATGTTGCCTGCCGCAACGATCGGCGCCCAAACCAAGATTGTGATCAGCGCAATCTGTAGCGCCACGAGCACTGCCGCGAGCCGAGCGAAGATGCCGGTGATGATCGCCACGCCCGCTGCGAGATAAGCGCCACCTGTAATGTACGCCCACGCGTCGTGGAAGGGCAAGTACGTCGGCACCAGCGGCGTCGTCATGTTGACATAGAAGAAGTGCGAGAAGCCGAACGCAACCAGCGCCAGGCCATAGAGAATGCGCGCCAAGCGCGACCCTGTGTCGCCAAGAATCAAACCGAAGCGCTGTTTCTCAGCTTCAGAAGCAAACCGGATCGCGAGCACCCAAGCCGCCGCCACCCACACGGCGTTCTCGCCATTGCTCTGGTAGGACACTTCTTCCAGCGGCGCGCGGATGATGAACGGGACTTTGAACAGAAACATCCACAGCGCGAGATAGACGAACAGTCCGCGCGACGCGATCGGCGCCGCCGCTTTCAACAGCAAGCCGATGCCGCCGGCGAGCGCTACGAAGGCGCAAAGATAGATCAGCAGTTCGCGCGCAGGCGTCGCCTGCGAAACCGGCGCCCAGATCGGCGCGAACTTGCCTTCGATGAATCCGACCAGGCCGACCGCGATCATCAAGAGCGCAAAAACTGCGTGACCTGGGCTTGCGATGCGCATGGCGATTTCCCCCACGCGATCTCCCTATGCGCTTCGCGCTTGCCTGCAACTCGAGATCGGCCAACTGCCGGCGGGTCGTGACCAAAAAGCGACAGGCGACATCCCGGCAAAATTTCCTTTCCCTTCAAGCGCCCCACGTGGTCGTGACCGGCGTCATCTTCCCGCCGTCACAGTTAGAGCCTAGAACGCCGGTCCAAGGGACAAGCGGTCGCCGGCCGGCGCGAGAACGCGTGGTCCGAGCAGGGGTGTGTGGATGTCGGACGTCTTCATTTCCTACGCCAGCGAGGATCGCGATCGGGTGCGCCCGCTTGCTGAAGCGCTGCAGAAGCGCGGCTTCAACATCTGGTGGGATCGCTCGCTCGCCGCCGGCCAAGACTATTCGCAGATCATCGAGCGCGAATTGCGCGGCGCAAAAGCGGTGATCGTGGTGTGGACGCGCGGCTCGGCCGCCTCAACCTTCGTGCGCGATGAGGCGGGGCGCGCGCGTGATGAAGGCCGGCTTGTGCCGGTCATGCTCGATCGCGTGGAAATTCCGTTGGGGTTCGGCGCATTCCAGGCGGAAGACTTCACGCGCTGGAACGGCGGCCCGACCGCGCCTCAAATGCAGCTCTTGGAAGAAGCGCTGCGCGCCAAACTCGAAGGGCGCGACGTCGACGGCGGCGCCATTGCCGCCAAGCGCCGCAGACTGATGAACCGCATCCGCATCGTCTCGGTGCTGACGGTCGTTGCGCTCATTGTCGGCATTGGCGCCTTCGGCAAGTACATTTTCACGCCGCAGCAAACGCATGTGACGCAAGCCGACCTTCAGGCGCAATTGCTGCGCATGGTCGAAAATGGCCAGCTGACGCCGGAGCAAGCGCTGCAATGGGCGCAACGCATGGGCTTGGAAAACGGCGCTCTCGGCTCGGCTTCATCTCAGCTTGCGTCAGCTGATGGAACAGTGTCATCCGGCGCCCCAATGGCGTCGCCGGCGCCGGGCGGCGACGACGAAGCGCAGTTGCAACTCGCCAGTGACCAGCAATTCAGCGCTGACGCGCAGCAAACCTACCAAAGTGCGATTGCGGCGCTGCTGACGCATCCAGACGTGAACGTGCGGCTCGCGGCGCTTCGCTTGTCCAATCCGGCGCAGCGTGAGGCCGCGATCCAAACACTCACTGCATACGCGCAAGCGCATCCGGATGATCCGCAAGCGAGCAACATGATCCTGGTCGCTGGCGCCGTCGGCGAGGCCAATGGCAGTCCCCTTGGCCAGCAAGCGCTCGAAACCGCAGCCAACGCCAATCCGCAGAATCCGGTGGTGTGGCGCATGCTGTCGCACTCGTACCGGCGCGCGAACCGCACGCAGGAAGCGCAAGCGGCGGCAACGGTGAGCCAGGGCGTTCAGGCGCAGGCTTCGGGTCAAAGCGAAGCGGCGGAGCAGCAATTGCAATCAGCGCTGCCGAACCTGTCGTCGCCGAATCTGCGTGCGCCGGTCGCGTCCGAGCTCGGGCGCATCGCGGAACGGCGTGGCGATTTCAACTCGGCAAGCGCGCGCTACGCGCAAGCCTATTCGCTGCGCGAACAGACCGCCACGCAGGCGCCGAACGCCACGGCCACTCAGGGCTTGCAGGCCGATGCACAACGTCTCGTCTTGTCGCTGAACCGCAGTGGCCGGTCGCAGGAAGCCTGCGAGCGCCTGCAGCAAGCGCAGCAGGAGCACAATGTTGCTGCGCCTGACCAGCAAACGCTGGATCAGTGCCAGCGCATGCGGGTGCAACTGAGGCCGCGCGTGGAGCTTTCGCCGCAAATTCGCCGGTCGACGATTCAGGCGACCCCGCCGCCGTCGCCGTGATTCTAGTCGCACGTGCTGGCCGGTTCGTCGCTGCCGCCTTGAGCGGCTGTGCGCGCGCCGCCAAGCCGAACCAATCCGGGGAGTGATTGCATGAAACGCTTGTTCGCTGCTGCGTTGGCGCTTGTCGCTGTCGCGCTTGTGCCGTCAACCCGCGCGCAGACCGCGCCCGGCGCCAATCTGGCGCAGCCGCCGGCGAACGCGGAAGTGTGGGTGATCCGCTCCACCGCCGGACCGCATGGCCATTCCTGGCGTTGGACGACGCCGGACGGCGTACGCTGGTCGCGCGAAAGCATTCTGCTGCGCGGCTTTGTCACAGAACTTGACCAGCAGCAACGTTTGGCAAACGACGGCTCTCCGCAAAGCGTAACCATTCGCGGCGTGACGCCCAGCGGTGATGCGGGCGAAACATTCACCGTCGCCAATGGTCGCTACACGTATCGGTCGCCCGTCGATCGCGGCGACGGCGCTTATGCGACGGGCGCCTACTATTCCTCAGTCGGCGGCACGCTCGACGGCAACATCGCCTTCGTCGACGCGCTGATCCACGCGCCTAACCACACGATGAGTCTATTGCCATCGGGCCAAGCGCAACTCGTGCAACTCACGACGCGGCAGGTGTCGAACGGTCACGAGACCAAGAACCTCACGGCCTACGCTGTAATCGGCGTTGGCTTTGGGCCGTTCCCGGTCTGGTATGACGGCGATCATTTCTTCGCCTTTGCCGGCTTCCTATCCTACGTGAAGGACGGCTGGGAAAGTGTGCTCGATGACTTGAGCACGGCGCAAACCGCTGCGCTTGCGTCGCGTGGCGCGGCGTTGGTGAACCAGATCGGCCCTCGTGCAACGCAGCCCATCGTCTTCCAGGACGTGCGGCTATTCGATTCCGTCGGCCGCCGATTCCGCGAGCATCAAAGCGTCGTGGTCGTGAATGGCCGCATCACGGCCGTTGGCCCCGCCGCCTCAGTGCGTGCGCCGGCCAATGCGCGCGTGATCGCCGGCGCCGGCAAGACGTTGGTGCCAGGTCTGTGGGACAGCCACCAGCACTATGGTTCGGATGAAACCGGCCCGCTGCTCTTGGCGCAAGGCATCACCAGTATCCGCGATCCGGGCAATCAGCCCGTGGAATCCACCGAACGCCGCCATCGCATCGAGAATGGCCAGCTGCTCGGCCCGCGCATCGTGCCGTCGTTGCTCATCGACGGCGCCGGCGAGAACGCGGCGCAAGTCGCGGTCGCCGTGCGCAATCAGCAAGAAGCGGTCGCCGCCGTCGATCGTGCGCACAACGAAGGCTATTTCGCCGTGAAGCTCTACGGGTCGCTCGATCCGGCGTGGGTTGCGCCGATGGCCGCTGAAGCGCATCGCCTCGGCCTGCACGTGCATGGCCACGTGCCGCACGGCATGCGCCCACTCGATGCGGTTCGCGCCGGCTATGACGAACTCACCCACATAAATTTTGTGATGATGCAGGCGATGCCGCAGGACGTCGTCGATCATTCGAACGGCATCGCGCGTCATATCGGCATGGCGCAGTTTGCGCCGGACGTGAACATCCACTCGCCGGAATTCACGGCGTACTTGGATGAGCTGCAGCGCCGCCACATCGCCGTCGATCCGACCTTGGTGACGTTCGAAATCGAATACGTTCCGAACTCGGGCGACATCTCAGCGGCCTATGCGCCTTACATCGGCACCATGCCGCCGACGGTGGAACGCGGCTTCCGCGCCGGCGGCTTGCCGCCGACCCCACAAGTGTCGCGCGAACGCATGCGCGCCGCGCAGGCGAAACTCTCGGAATTGGTTGGCGAACTCTATCGCCGGCACATGACCATCGTGGCTGGCACTGACGGATTTGGGATTGAACTCGTGCGGGAACTCGAACTCTACGTCGCCGCCGGCATGACGCCGGCCGACGCGATCGCCAGCGCCACCATCGTGCCGTCGCAGCTCTTCGGCGTCGGCAATGTCGCCGGCTCCATCACGGTCGGCAAGAACGCTGAGTTCTTCCTGGTCGACGGCGATCCGAGCACCGACGTCGGCGACCTCCGCCTGGTCGAATGGGTCATGCGCGACGGGCGCCTGATGCAAGCTGAGGATCTGCGTCACGCTATCGGCATTTCCGGACAGCCGCATCGCGTGCGTCAAAATTAGGCCGTCGCTCGCAGGAACAGCACTTTGGCCGCACCGTAGTCGCGCGCGTCCAGCGTTTCGAATCCGTGTGTGGCTGGCGTCTCGTCTTCGGCGCATTCGAACACGACGAGCGCATCTGGGGTGATCCATCCGCTGGCGGCGAGACGCGCGAGGGCGGCTTCACCCAGACCGCGATGATAGGGCGGGTCGAGAAAGACGAGATCGAACGGGTCGCCCAGCCCCGCCGGCTTCACGCCAAGGTCGGTCGCGTCGCGGCGATGGATGCGGGTGACGCCGAAGAGACCCAGTGCTTCAATGTTGTCGCGAATGGCGCCGCGGGCTGCGGCATCGGTTTCGACGAAAAGCGCAAACGCCGCGCCGCGCGAGATCGCTTCGAGGCCGAGCGCGCCGGAGCCGGCGAAAAGATCCAGAACCCGCCGGCTTTCAAATCCCGGCGCCCATTCGGCGTGCGCAAGCGCGTTAAACACAGCCTCCCGCGCACGGTCGCTGGTCGGACGGGTATCGCGCCCCTCAGGCGCGGCTATCGCTCGCCCTTTGAATTTGCCCCCGACGATCCGCATAGCCCGCTCTTCGCCCGCCGCTCCGCGTGACGCAAGCCACACTCTCGGGCGGCAAGTGCGCTAGGGTTGGTCCGGGGAGAGGAGGCTATACCCATGAAGTATTTGATCCTCGCAGCTTTGATCGCCGCGTCCGCGGGCTTAACCGCCACGTCAGTGGCCGCGGCCGACCGCCAATCCACGGCGTCCGCGCCCAACTATCAGGATGCGCGCTCCACGGCTTCGGATGAAGAAGTGCGCGTGGCCCGCCGCGCCTACCGGGCGGCATGCGAGCGGCGCAACTCGACAGGCTATTGCGAATGCATGACCGGCGGCATGGCGCAGACACTGCCGCCATCCGAACTCGCATTGGCGACAGCAGCCTTTACCGGCGCTCACGTGAATGCGTCAGCCGAGGTGCGCGCTCATGTGGAGTCCGTTCGCGCGCAAATCGATCACGGCTGCGCGAATTTCCATTAACGTAGAGCACATTACTGCTTTCGCTACTTACGCGCGCCCGTCGTTCGTGTTCTCTTGATTTCGAGGGACTTTTGGCGGGAGCGCACGCGCCATGCGCGCGAGGATGTCCTTCGTCCTGATGGGATTGGCTGGGCTCAGCAGATTCATCATGCTGACCGGGGCGTTCTGTCTCGCCATGATCATCGCGATCAGCGGTCCGCCGACGCGCAGCGAAACCGAGACCATAGGCACGGTTGCGGGTCATATGGTCCGTCACGCCGACAGCGTTGCGTTGCGCTTCACGTTCGATCTTTGCGACAGCCTGGCGGTAGTCGCGCACACCGCGGGCCTATGCGGCGACTCCGCGGCTGTCGTCGCGCACACAACGACGCCTGCGCGCCAGATGCAGGTGTCAGCTGTTTCCGAAACCGTGCCCGCTGCGGCGCGCGAAATTTTGCCACCGGACACGCTCGACCAAATCACGCGGCCGCCACGGCCGCGCACGATTCTCCTGGGCGAGGGACCGCCCGCGCCGCGTTTCGCTGCGGCTCATCCGCCGCGCGCGAACGCTGCGCGGGCTCGTTCGTCGCGCGCGACCGCGCATCGCTCGACCCGCGCTGCCGCGGCGCATGTGAGGCGGCCAGTCGCCCATCCGCGTCCGGCTCGAGCACGCCCGCATCGAGCGGCGCGCGCGCGCGTTGTCCACACGACTCCTATTGCAGCGCCGCGCAGACCGGCCGCGAGCCCGCCTGCACATCCGCCGCCCGAGCCCGAGGCGCAGGCGCGCGTGACAACGCCAGCGGTCGAAAGCGCGCCGCCGCACGAGAACATGACGCTCCCGCCGAGCGCGCCGCCGGAAGAACAGGCTGATGCTCCGCCCGAGGAGCACGCTGCGCCGCCGCCGGATCAATCGGACGATGACATGCCTAGCAATCCGGAGTCCGACGAACTGCCGTCCGACGACATCAAGGCGTGACGCTCAGAGCGCCTTCTTGCGCTTGCCGCGGTTCCAGACGACGCCAGGAAAGCCTTTGAGCGGACCGAGCGGTTCGCCGAGATAAGTCCACTCCTGCAACTGATCGATGGCGATGTGGTAGCGCGGCTCGCGGCCGACGCCGCTCGTGAAAAGTGCGCGCGGCACGTTCACGTTCTGCTTGTTGCGTTGGAAGGTAACGGGTGAGCCGCAGACGCTGCAAAAGCTGCGCACGCCGCCGCGTTCTGTGTCTTCGAAACGCGTGAGCTTGTCTTCGCCGCGTAGGAAGCGGAAGCGGCTCGCCCATACCCCGACATAGGTTGCGTAGGCGGCGCCGTGCGCCCGCCTTTCCAGCACATTGGGATCCTAAGCTTAGAATTCCACGTGGACAAGTTGTCGCG
>JADMIO012610628.1_pt1 | contig 85536 bp, 86 predicted proteins | sample 8958161 | NCBI WGS metagenome assembly JADMIO01 (sample SAMN16585339, study PRJNA669376) | soil metagenome | isolation source: Crop rotation soil | place: USA: Cullars Rotation, Alabama | collected 2011 | reverse complement strand
CGCGACAACTTGTCCACGTGGAATTCTAAGCTTAGGATCCCAATGTGCTGGAAATTGGCAAAGCCAAACACTGATGAGAAAAAAGTCTTGCTGTCTCTTGAGGACGATATGCACAAAAGAGTAATTGGGCAGGACGAGGCAATAACGGCAGTAGCAAAGTCTATTCGAAGGTTAAGATCCGGATTCACTCAGCACAAGCGTCCAATTTCAGTTTTTCTTTTCCTGGGACCAACCGGAGTTGGAAAAACTGAGACCGCCAAAGCCCTTTCATCGTTGTACTTTGGAGATGAAGCAAACATGATAAGACTTGATATGAGCGAATATCAAACTCAAAACGAGGTGGAAAGACTTCTGGGCGGAATTCCTGGGGGAGAAGAGATTGAGAATTCATTACCTGAGCAAGTAAGACTGCATCCTTTCTCTTTAATTTTACTTGATGAATTTGAGAAGGCGCATCCTCATATCTTGGATATCTTCCTTCAGGTTTTTGAGGACGGAAGACTAACTGATAACCAAGGAAAGACTGTCTCATTTAAAAACACGATTATTATTGCAACAAGTAATGCAGGAAGCGAAGAGATACGGGAAATGATTGGCGCAGGAAAGACTTCAGCTGATATAAAAAACGTTTTAGTAGAGGATTTACTAAAATCAGGGCAGTTTAAGCCTGAGCTTTTGAACCGATTTGATGATGTAATTATTTTCAAACCATTAACGATTGAAGAAGCATCACAAATTGCAAAACTAATTCTAGCTGAAGCATTAAAATCTCTTGAAGATGATCAAATCTTTGTTTCATTTGATGACAAGGTCGTAGATAAAGTAGTAAAAGAATCATTTGATCAGGAAGCAGGGGCAAGAAATATGAGGCGATATGTTGGAAGTTCTGTTGAGGACTACATTTCAAAGTTAATTCTAGAAGATAAATTAGTAAATGGTGCACACGTTACGTTGTCGGTAGACGAGAGCGGTGAGTATAAACTACAATAAATTATACATAAATGAAATTAGCAGCATTTGAAATTGAAGAATGGGAAGAACAGTATCTACGTGGAAAACTTGACCAAGGAGTTGAGCTAACGGTTTTTGATCATTCGATAACACCACAAGACTTAGAACAAGTAAAAGATGTCGAGGGGCTAATAATATTTATTTATTCAAATATTACTAAAGAGATTCTGGACAAATTACCAAATCTAAAGTTTATCGCAACCATGTCTACTGGATTTGATCACATTGATCTTGCGTACTGTAAAGAAAAAGGAATCACGGTTAGCAATGTTTCAGGATATGGAGAAATTACTGTTGCAGAGCACACCTTTGCTCTTCTTCTTGCAATATCTCACAGAATTATTGAGTCTTATGAAAGAGTTAAGAGCGGATATTTTTCACCGGAGGGGTTAACCGGTTTTGACTTGGCCGGTAAAACAATTGGAATATTAGGAGTAGGAAGTATTGGAGCACATGTTATTGAAATAGCTCACGGGTTTAAGATGAATGTTATAGGTTACAAAAGAAGTCCGGATCCTGAGCTTGAAAAAAAACTTAACTTTAAAATCGTTGATCTGCCGACGTTATATGCTCAATCAGACGTATTATCACTTCATGTTCCCTACACAAAAGAAACTCATCACATGATAAACGAAGATACCCTCTCTCAAATGAAGCAGGGGGCAGTATTAATAAATACTGCAAGAGGAGCGTTAATTGACACTACAGCTGTAATAAAAAGTCTTGAAAGCGGAAAACTTAGAGGTGTTGGGCTTGATGTTTGTGAAAACGAGCCCATGCTAAGAGAAGAAAAACAAATTCTGTCCAAAGAGTTTAATAAAGAAGACCTTCTTTGTTTACTTGAGGAAAAGATGTTGTTAAATTACAGAAACGTAGTAATTACTCCTCACAACGCTTTTAATAGTCATGAGGCTTTGGAGTTAATTTTATCAACGACCGTTGCAAATATTGAGGGATTTGTTAAAGGCACGCCTCAAAATGTTGTTCCTACCTCGTAAGTTTTATTGATTCGTAAGACCTAATTCTTTCGGCAACTACTGCGTTGTCATCAACGTATACATACTTCCACCTTCCTTCATCTACAAGTTCGTTGAGTCTGTTCAGAATTATTTTGGCTCTCCAAGCATATACTGTGTTGTATTTTGACGCATCAATATCTTTGATGTTTTGCTCAAGAGGGTAGTATTCATCAAAAGCACTATATCCATTTTCATTCCACAGATGCATTCTTCCATCTATTGAGGGCTTAATCTTGGGGTAATTCCATATTAACCAACCGCCCCAATTATAGTTTGTCCAAAGAGGCTGTTTAAATTTATAGCTTGATAAAAATTCTGCAGACTTTGGTGAACATTCAATATAGCTATTGCAATATGTGCTCCAGCTTGTGTGAAAAACGTTCAATGGATTATTGTAGTAAATAGAAATAAACATAGAACAAAGCAATATGACTATCCCACTTAATTTGGTCCATTTGTTGCTTACTTTGTCCAGTCCAATAAAAGCTTCTAAAACAGCGGGTGTAGTGTAATAAAAGGGCCAGGCAAAGCGTTTAATTTCTATTGCAAGAAAAAAAAGTACAAAAACCACTAAAACGTTAGGAAGTTTTTTAACAAGTTTGCCATTAAGAAATAAAATTGAAGTTCCTATCAATAACAGAGCGCCAGTTAAGAAAATATTTCGCCAATCAGAAGAAAGATCATTAAAAGGAAGGTATTCAGCGATATATTTTAAATCTGAATTTCCAATATGCACAAACGCTTCCTGATAAATTGTAAATCCAAATGGATCGATAAATGTTGCAGCAACTGAGAGAATAAAAATGATAATCCAAAATCTTGTAAACCTAAGACTTTTATTAAAATTTTTAGAAGTGTATGGGGATTCATATACAATTTTTTGTTTTTTCTTGCCAATTAAGATTTCGTCACGTTTTTGGGTAGTTAAAAAATCTGATATAACTTTTCCCGTAATCCACACTCCCAAAACTCCAAGACCCAGCAAAAACTCTCCGTGAACATTTGCCCAAATTATAAACAGAATCGGGATAAGATAAACTCTCTTAATTTTTTTTGAAAAAAAAGATTTGTCAAAAGTATTCAAAAGATAAAGAAGAATTGCAAGAAATAGAAGTGATATCTGCTGTCCTCTTAATGAAACATTATTCACAGGAAGCTCTAAGAACAAAATTATAGGGAAAAATATTGCCTGTTTAAGAAATGAAAGCCGGAAAGCTTTGGCGATAAACAAAAATGTTAGCGTAACTACAATTGCGCCCCCAATAGATAGTCCTAAAAATCCTCCAATTTTAAAAAGCGTGAAAGAGATAATATCGGTAACCCAAGATGAATTTGGCCATCTGTAGTTAGGCATCATGGTTGAATATATATTCTCTCGTAGAGGAGTAAGATGAGTATAGAAATATTCCCCGTATTTTAGATGCCAGCCTAGATCAGCATCAATTGGTGGCCAGAGGCTTCCAATAAAAACGAAAAGATAGGGCAGTGTTGAAATAAGTTTATCAAAAAGTCTTTTCACATCAACACTTACTTAGCGAGTATATCACAATGATATTTAAATTTGTAAGAATTTTTCCATGAAGATGTTTGTTTAGTTCTGATATAGAAGTAAGATATTGACGAAAAAATTTTCACATCATATGCTACTACAAACCTTTTTTTAAAACCTAAATAATGAATTTGCTGCCCAACATAATTTCTTCATATCTGTCTTTTGAATTCTCTAATTTCTCATCCCCTAAAACGCTTGAAACTTTATTAAGGAATTTAAAGAAACCGTGAAAATATTAAAGAGAAGCAGATTGTAAAGGAGGTGAAAATAATGAATATTAAATATAAAATCGCATCTGGAGCTGTTACTGTATTAATGCTTGGAGGTTTATTTGCTCCAATGGCAAATGCAGCTGATATAGCAATCGATAACAACGGAGAGGGTTCAACAAACACTGTAAATATTACGAATGTTAACAATACAGTAGTTTTACAGGGAAATGCTACGGTTGCACTTACAGTAGTTTCATCCAACGCTTCAACCGGCGGAAATAATGCAAACGGAAATACCGGTGATGGAGATGTAAGTATAACCTCAGGTAATGCAAAGTCCACTGTTAAAACAGTAGTTACTGGAGGAGATAATCTAGCAAATGTCGATCCTTGCGGATGCAACACTTCCGATCCGACCGTTAAGGTAAAAGATAACGGAAAGAATTCGAAAAATACTGTGAGCTTAACTGATGTTAATTCTCAGGTTGTAGGACAAGGAAATCTTACTGCAGCAGGTACTTTTGTAGGATCTGATGCAAAGACCGGTAAAAACAAAGCAAACGGAAATACCGGAAAAGGCGACAAAACAATTTCCACAGGAAACGCTAAATCAAAAGTTACAACAAAAGTAACTGGCGGATCAAACGTTCTTAATCCTTAGTTCAAGGAATTAAGTTTCTTAAAAGAGAACGGACCTCTAGGGGCATTGACCCTGCGGAGGCCGTTTTCTTTTTTAGATAGGTTTAGCAAAAACTAAAAGCCTTTGAAAATCGGTTCCAATAGGAGTGCATGTCTGAAGAATGAGCTGGTTTCTGGATAATCCTTTTTTTAAATATTTCGTGTCATTTGGCCATACAATCTTTTTATCTATTACAGAAAAGTTATAAACCTTTCCGTTTTTATATAATTTAATTTTGTCCCCAATTACAAGTTCATTCAATTTATAAAAAGCAATATTGTATTTTGTAATATTCCACGGATAGTCAGATGAATGGGCAAACAAATAAATTGTCCCTTTTTCTCCGATGTGACTTGTTCCCTTTGCCTGAGCAACACCTTTGTGCAGTTTTTCTTTGTAGTCACTTTCTTTCCAGGGGTTTACGTTATCTATGATGGGAGCCTGTGCTCTAATTTTAGGAATTACTACAAACTCGCCATTTTTAGGTACTGTCTTTAAAGGAGGAGGATCGATAAAGATAAAAATTAAAGGATAGTAAATATATATTAAGGTGGCCAAAGAGGCAATCATAAGAAAATTTCCGATGTTTCTTAAAAGTTCAATTTTTCGTTGTGGGGAATGTTTCTGTTTCATTGTTGGGGTATTATGCGTGGAGGAGAAGAAAAAGTCAAATGCGCAATCAATTTTTTCCCGGGGCAACTCCAGAGCGGAACCGCAGATACCAACCCATAAAGAATACGATTAGAGACGACAAGGTTATAAGAAACAAAAAGTAAGATCCAGTTGCAGGTAGGACATCTCCATCTGTTGACACTCCACTTACTGATGCAAGTCCTCCTGTAGAAGTTCCTCCGCCACTTCCTCCTCCTCCGCAATTTCCTTGACATCCTCCTTGTTGAGGGCCTGGGGGTGGAGTAGGAGTAGGTGAGTTAGGAGGAGGATTGTGGTTTTCTTTCTCACAATCACAATCGACGTGTGCAAAAGAAGAATTAATATTACTGTTATCAATTTTTACGAAACTCCAAATATCCCCTGTTTCAATTGAAGCGTTTCCATCATTTCTGTTTGCGCTATTTCCTCCAGTATTTAGATTTAATCCAATTGAATTTAATAGATTAACCGTATTATTTACAAATATTGAGACATTATTTGTATTTTCGACTGTTACTTCGTTTTCGGAATCTGATCCATTACCAGAGACAAGAATGGATGCAGCTCCTTGGCTCGAGGAGATAAAGCTTATGGAATTATTTATATTTTTGTTTTCAACAGTTATGTCAGAATGGATATCTCCAGTTTTTATTGTGACGTTTCCGGTATTATTGTTGGCTTTATTTCCTCCAGTATTTGCGTTTACAACTATATTGTTTGAAATAGTTGCGTTGTTTGTTTGACTAACAATTGCCGCATTAGTATTTGAGGAAGAAACCTCATTGTTAGAGCCTGATCCGTTATTTGAAATTGTTATATTTGTTGGGGAGGTGCAATTGCAATTATTGTTATCGGCAACGTTGGTGTTTATATTTTGATTGCTTATTGAAGTATCCGTTGTCGAGTTACCTGTTGTAATATTTGTATTTCCAGAATTACTGTTTGTGTTGTTTCCTCCAGTAGTTGTAGCTGAGGTTACATTATTGTTAACCGTTGCCTGATTTGATTGGTTAACGTTTGTAGTTTGCGAACTTTGAACCTGTGCTTCGTTTGACGAATCGGATCCATTATTTGAAACGACAATTTCCTCAGCAACACTTTGCGTTGCAACTGACAACATTAAAGGACCCAGAAGCAACAAGGACACGGTCAGTCTGCGCCATTTTTTATTATATAGAAAATTTAATTTCATAAAACGTGATAGACAGAGAAGTATCTAGGAGCAGGGGTTAAATACTACTTTTTTTAGGCAGAAGATGAGAGATTGCAAATATCTTTTTTCGCATAAAGAAAAGCATTCCTATTGGAAGTATTGCAAAAACCCATATAAGATTAATGCGTAGTGTCTGTTTGGTTTTGGTTTCTTTTGTTCCTTTGAATAATCCAGCAAATGCGCTTGATGCATTTGAAACTGCACTTGCTCCCATAACTTTTCCTTGTGGTGGTGTGTTTGTGTTTTCGGTGTTGGTAACTACGATTTGATTATTTCCGTTTCCATCAGAATTCGTAGTCGTGTTGTTTGATGAGTTTGTATTTCCAGAATTATTATTATTGTTTGAATTATTGTTGCCATTCTGATTATCAGATGATGCTGATGCAACAGCTGCAGGTTTTGGATGTCCTGGGGTTACCAAATCTCCCATCCAGCTTCCAAATACATTAACTAAGGTTACGACTAATTTACCGTTACCTGAAATATTATTGTTTACAAAGTTTACTAAGTTTGCAATTATTTGCGCATCTCCGGTCTTGATTGTATTTGTTCCTCCGGTGTTGTCATTGGCTTTATTGTTTCCAGTGTTTGCGGAAAGATTTAAATTGTTAGTAACGTTTGCAGTGTTGGTTTGAACTGTTGTGTTGTTGGTTGTTGTATTTACATTTGCATCATTTGTTGAACCCGATGCATTTCCTTCATTCACTGCACTTATCGATCCATCAGGATTTACTACAAATTTAGTTCCTTCAGACCCGATCATGTTGCTTCCATCAGGCGCTCCAATTATTTGACCAAACCATTGTCCTGCCTGATTTACGATAGCAAGCCACCATGTTCCCCCATTTACATTATTGTTGGCTATGTTTAACACCTTGGCGTCAACATTAGTTTCACCTGTTTCAATATAATTGTCTCCATTTGCATTTCTGTTCGTTTGATTTCCTCCCGTGTTTCCGTCAAGAATAATATTGTTATCTATGTTTGCTGTGTTTGTTTGAAAGGTTTGATCATTTGTGGTTGAGCTAACACTTGCATTGTTATTTGTATTTGATCCATTTCCTGCGTTTGCCGCAAGTACATTGTTTGCGCATCCGCAATTTGAAGGGTCCATTATACTGTCAGGAATAACAATATCTCCGACTAAATTTCCAAATATATTTACTACCCCAAATAGCACGTTTCCTGCTAGATTATTATTTACAAAAGTAAGTGCATTAGCGGCAACATTTGCATCCCCAGTTTCAATATAGTTGTTTCCACCTGCATTTCTATTTGCATCGTTTCCTCCTGAATTTGCAGATAAAGTTAAATCAGATCCAACATTTGCCGTATTTGTTTGGAAGCTATTGTTATTTGTCGTTGAGTCAATTCCTGCGTTGTTTGTCGAGCCAGATGCGTTTCCTGTATTTTGTGCAGTTGTCGATCCACCAGAACATCCGGAAATACAGTTTGTCGGGAAATCTAAAACAATATCTCCATTGTGATCGTCTGCAATATTAAATTCTGAGACAGCGACTCCGTCAACATTTGTATTTACCCCTGTAATTACCGTTCCAGTAGTATTTGCATTCCCGGTATGAATATTTGAATTGCCAAGATTGTCTGAGGTGCTGTTGTTTCCTGTGTTAGTATTAAGAGCAAGACCATTTGAAACTGTTGCGTTGTTATCTTGAACACCAGTATTATTGTTTACTACTCCAATAGATCCGTTGTTGGTTGATCCAGAACCATTTCCGCTATTAATAACTCCAGTTCCGCCCGTTCCATCAGGGATGACACTTGCATTTGTATTTCCAAGCGTGGTTATTACACCAGTGTTGGTTGCGTCTCCAGTATTTATCAGCGGATCATGAACTCCGTCTTGTGATTGACCTCCCGTAGAATTGTCGCCGGGTGCAGGAGTTGTTACCGATGGTGCAGGAGTATTTGCGTTTTGGTTCTGAGTGTCAGTAGGATTTGTAGGTTGATTGTTTTGATCAGTATTAGTGTTTTTGTGTTGTTTTGGTGTTTTGGTTGGAGTGGGTGTTGGTGTAACACTACTGGTAGGGGACGGTGTTGTGAAGGGAGTTTGAGGAGCATCCGGTGCAACAGGAGCATCCGGTGCAACTGGAGGCTCAGGTGCAGTTGGTGGTTCGGGCGCAACGGGGGCAGTAGGTACAGCTGGAGGAACAGGCGCCTCGTCTGCTGAAACCGCCGGTGCCAACTGCATTCCAACAATGGAAATAAAAAGCAAAATTACAATTGCTTTTTTAAATTTTTGTATAAATCTATTTGTTTGAATCATTTTTTTTATTTTTCTATTTCTTTTTTTTATTTTTCCTAGGGGTAGGGTGCTGCTGCTTGAGGTGCCAAGCGTAAGCACCCTACAAGCCCTAAGTGTTTAATTAAACGTGAGCTGATAACCAACTTAAAAGATCAGAAAGATCAAAGTTAAGGTTAACATCTACGTCTCCGAGATCTAGATCAACTCCATCTCCAAAGACATTAACGTTTCCAGAATTGCTTACGTCAGTGTTGGATTCTGCATCCCCTGTGTGAACATAAGGATCGTTTGCTCCATCAACTGCTCCTGCATTTCTATTTGCGTCATTGCCTCCAGTTTTTGAGTTAGCATCTACGTTATTGTCGAGGTAAGCATCGTTTCCGTTGTCTTTTCCTCCCTGCCATACTCCAAGAGTATTATCTAAATCTGCCTTTATTTTGTTATGGGTATTGCTGGCGTTTCCGTCAACTTTAGCCAAAACTTCGGTTTCGCATCCGCAATCAACGCTGGCAACATTGAAGTTAACTTCGTTGTCAACTTCTACGTTTGTATCAGCGCTTCCGGTTTTAACTGTAACGTCTCCACCTGCATTGTCGTTTGCATCATTGTATCCGGTCTTAGCATCAGCATCGATGTTGTTTTTGACACGTGCGTAGTTATCTTGTGTAAGAGAAACTCCGTTGTCTGAATCTAAATCAATGTTGTTTGTGCTATTAGACGCGTTTCCAAGGATTTTAAGGCTAACCGATCCTCCACCATTTCCTCCGCCAACCATAGCTGAATTAACATTTGCAGTAGTGCTTACTGAAACGTTAGTTGTAGCGCTTCCGGTTTCGATGAGAACATCTCCTCCGGCATTTCGGTTTGCGTCGTTTCCGCCAGAATTAGAATTTGAGCTAACGTTATTTGTAACGTTTGCATTATTGTCCTGGTAGACTTTAGTGTTGTTATCAAGATCTAGTTTTGCATTGTTTGTTGAATTGCTTCCATTTCCAGAAATGTTAACGGTTGCATTTCCTTCACAATTACAATTATTAACGTCTGCGACGTTTTTATTTAGATCGTTGTTTACACTAGTGTTGGATGTTACGTTTCCGGTTTTCACCGTAACGTCTCCACCTGCGTTATCGTTTGCCTTATTGTTTCCAGAATTTGCATTTGATGAAACATTATTTGTTACATGTGCATCATTATTCTGAGTAACGGTTGTGTTGCTTCCAACAGAAACGTTTGCAGTATTATTTGATCCACTAGCATTTCCTGAAATTTCAATAGTTGTATCCGCGGCAAAAGCGATAGGTGTTAAGATATTTAAAAGTAAAGCTGAAGTAGCAACAGCCGTCGCTACTTTTTTTTGTATATTTGTCATATTTTGTTTCACCTCCTCTCAGAAGTACTTCTTTTTGACAAAAGAAGATTGCACCCCAAGATAATTTCCGTTTTATGTGTTTTCCTGCCTAATAAAAGGTGTTAAAAACACAAAAAAACGGAGACGTCTTAATCCAAAAAAGTATTTAGATCAAGAAGCCTCCGTTTAGCGGTCAGCTCAAATTCGATTGTCAAAAGAAGCCATTACAGATAGTGTATAGAGTTTAGTCTTACACTAATCGTAGTGTTTCAGTACGATCTAATATAATACAGATCAATTCACAATGTCAATGGTTGTTACTATATATTACTAATTTCTTACAGTAAAAGAGGTTATTTGTCATTCTGCATTTTCTTAATGCTTCTTTCGGTGATTTGAACAACTTTTGAGTCTTGGATAAATATCTCAATACTTCCCCACTTGATGTTTCCAATAGCTTTTTTAACTTGTTCGACTAGTTCTGTTTCAACATTCCTTTTTGGATATGTTTTGTTCATGTGTTTTTGAAAGATGCTGACTAGAAGTCGATTTTAATCGGTACCTTTTTGCCGTTTATCTCTCCGACCTGAAGTTCTAGTGACTTAAAATTTTCGTTGATTGGGAAACCAAGACGTGTTGATTTTGTTGAAATAGCCTGAACTTCGACCGGGTCATTGTGAATGTCTGCTGCAATTAATTCATCCTGCTTGCCATCTACGATAAGTCTAATATAGTCGCGGCTATTAATTTGAATTCCCTGCTTGTAGTTATTGGTTATTTTTAGGCTCAAAATTAAAAATGTTCTTCCAACAACCGCACGTGCTCGTTCTCCTTTTACTAAAATTTCATCTTGTAGGCTAGCAGATTCTACAACATATTTAATTTGGCTAATTTCTTTACCGGTCGCATCTTTAATAGGGAAACTAAATTCACGGTTTAGATTGTTTGTGGATTTAGCAGCGGGTGCTAAAGGTTTTTCTGTTGTTGCGGAGAGTGTTTGAGCATTTTGAGTTTTTGTTGTTTTAAAAATAAAAACAACTACCCCTGCGATAATTAACACTGCAATTACTAAATATGCAACTTTGGGAATTTTAAACTTTGGAGATTTGAAATTTCTGCTTCCTGTCGTGGGCGCTTTAAATGATGGAAGTTTTTTTTCGATTTCGTCTACCATCATTGCTATCCAGGATGGTTTACGTGTTGCTACTGCTGGAATTAATGGAGTTGAAAAAGTGTTTGAAAAATCTTCTTGCATGATTGGGATGGACAGTGGAAATTGGACAGAGAGCGAGTGGGGCAGAGCGTTAAAATATTAGCATAGGGTAAAACTAGTGTCAAGGGTTTTCGACAGCAATTCGTGTAAGAGTCTCATTTGAATTTTTTAATATTGTAACTTTTATATTTTTTGAACCTGAAGCAGCCAAAACATTATTAAAATTATTGTTTGTGTTAGTTACGACAAATGAAGTTGTATTTAGGCCTTGAGACTTGATCTGATTTTTATACCAATCAGTAATTGTATTTGGGTTGTCAGTACTTGTTAGATTTGTCGTTTGTCCGGAGATAGAGACTACAACTGAACCGGGATATATGAAATTTCCGCTTTGAGCCGGAGGAGAAGTCGGAGTGGGATTTGAATGGGTTTCAGATTTAATATTTACCGATACTTCTGGTGAGTCATCAGAGTCTTTATCATTTCTTGTAATGGTAGGTTTTACAACTGTTTTAGAAATAGTGGGGGATGACGCGTGTGATGTCTTTTTTTCAGTGACCGTAACTTTTCTTGCGCTTACTAAACTTATTATTGCAATAATGCTTACTGCAATAACTGGAAGTAACAGATGCATGGTGAAAGGATTGTACTCCTCAAACCGTAAGGAATCAAGTCTATTATATTATCCCTTTTTTAATTTGCTCTCTTATTTTTGAAATTTCATTGTGAAAGAAAAATAAATTGTGATATGAAAGAAGAGTTAAGGGAGTAATTTCATGCGCCTTCAAAAGATGAGAAAGATATGACCTTTTATATTGCTGGCAAACAAAGCACAAACACTTTTTGTCAATCGGATTGTTGTCTTTAAGAAAAACTGATCTTTTAAGCTGTAGTCTTCCTTCAGAAGTAAATACTACTCCACGTCTTGCATAGTGAGTTGGTGCAATACAGTCAAACGTATCAATTCCGGATTTTATGATTGGAAGAAAATCGTCAGGGTGCCCAATCCCTAAAAGATGTCTTGGTTTTTCATCTGGAAGATTTGGAATAATCCATGACAGCATCTCAGTAAGTCTTTTTTTATTATCGCCAAATTCTCCTCCGATTGCGATGCCATTAAAGTTCATTCCCCCAATTGTTTTCGCGCTTTCAATTCTTAAGTCTTTAAATTTTCCACCTTGAACTATTCCGTATATCCCTTGATCTGATTTTTTTACGTCAAGACAAATCTTGGCCCATCTGTGAGTTTTTTCCATTGAACGTTTTGTATACTCATAGTTTGCAACCGGAGACGTGCATTCATCAAATGCATTAATAATGTCTGCACCTAATGCTTCCTGTATCCTTATTGACTCTTTTGGCCCCAGAAAAACTTTCTTTCCGTCAAGAGGAGAACGAAACTCAACGCCGTCTTCAGTAATTTTTACTCTTTGGGGCTGCTGACCTTCGGAAATTTGCAGATCAAGCTTTTCTTTTAATATTTTTCCAACACCATGATCCATTCCAAATCCAAGTGAAAAAACCTGGAATCCTCCAGAGTCAGTCATGATAGGCCCGTTCCAATTGGAAAATTTATGAAGTCCACCTGCTTTTTTAACAAGTTTTTCACCCGGTTTTAGATGAAGGTGAAATGTGTTTTCAATAAGTACTTGGGTTCCGGCAGATTTTACTTGATCCCAGGTTAAAGCTTTCATTGTTGCTTGAGTCGCAACTCCGACAAGAGTAGGAGTTTCAATCTCTCCGTGTGGAGTTTTCAATATACCCACTCGAGCAGCCGACTTTGTAGACTTTTTAATAGTTTTAAAAGAAATCATGAGGCTAAATTATATCAGAGACGAGGCTTTTTAGGGAGATTGCTTTGACGAGGATGCTTTCGTCTTACAGGATCTATTCTTCTTTGCTCAAGGCGCGATAAAGTTTCCTGGTTAATCCTTTGTTGAAGTTCACGTCCGTTTTCTTGATCCTCTCTTATCATTTCCTCAAGCCCTAATATAGCCGCTTTCTCCTCTGCAGATATTTTTTTATGATGTTCTTTTGTCATTGCGAAGCTATGATAAGGGATATTTTATAAAACTTCAAGCACTGCAATTATATGCGAGGTTTTTCTCCTGTGAAGTAGCAGATAAAGGACAAAATTACCGTGACTACCAAAACTTCAGGCACAAAATTAATTAAAGTGTCGCTAACTGAATGAGAGTTGCTGTCAATTCTAATAAAGTCCCAAACTACAAATATTAAATATGCAGCAACAATTACCCAACCTTGCCAGGTAGCGGGTCTCCAACCTATTCCAGTACTTAACGAAGCAAACCACCTCTTTTTCATTTGATATAATCGTATCAACTATGACCCACTCTGTCAAAAAAGCTCTAAGCCATTTTAAAAAAGCAGATCCAGTTTTATATAAAATTGCCTTAAAACTTGATGTTCCGGAACTTGAACCAAGAACTGATCACTTTTACTCATTAGTTCGGGCAATTACAAACCAGCAACTATCAGGAAAAGCTGCAGATACAATTTATGGTAGAGTTCTTAAGCTTTTACCCAAGGAGAAGCTAGACGCAGTCCAAATTCTTAAAATAAAAGATGAGGATCTTCGGGGAGCAGGACTTTCCTGGGGAAAAGTCTCATATTTAAAAGACTTGGCTGAAAGAACCGTTGCAAAATCTATTCCAATTGCAACATTTGACAAAATATCAGAAGAGGAGATAATTTTAGAGCTGACAAAAATAAAGGGAATTGGAAGGTGGAGTGCTGAGATGTTTATCATGTTTCATCTTGCCAGACCCGATGTATTTTCTTACGGAGACCTGGGTCTTAGAAACGCGATTCAAAAAATTTACGGTCTTAAAAAACATCCTACTCCTAAACAAGCAGAGAAGATTTCAAAAAAGTGGAGCCCTTATAGAACTTATGCAAGCAGGATTTTGTGGATGAGTCTTGATTCTGAATAATTATTCACTCCCGTCACCGATTAAGTCTAGTCCTTTAATGTCGGGTAATGAATTTCCCATAATCCCTTCAAGATCTCCGCGCATTCCAACTGTATTATCTATAACTTGACGAATATTCTTGTCATCTCTTGCCCATTTTAGCGCAAAATATCTTTTCTCTTTCTCAATATCCCCCTGCATTCCTGTCCAGGCTTCAATAATAGCTTCAACTCTGTGCTTGAATTCAGTTCCAGAAAGATAAGTAAAAAGTACATTCATTTTCTCATCCTTGCCATCATTTGCATTTTTTGCCATAAAAAGCTGGATAAGTTTTGCTCGTAATACTGAGGCGATTGCAATTACTGATTCACGCTTTGTCACCCAGACGCCATTTCTATATGCTCCGTTTGATTTCATATCATTTGGTAAAACTTCAGTTATTAGCACTGCGTCTTCTGCAACAATTGTTCTTTTATCCCCTTTAAGCTTATCTATCCATCCTTCAGACCAGGTTTTTGTGTTTTTTAGCTCCCAGAGAATTTTTCCGACATTGTTTCCTCTGCTATCTACAACTTCCTGAATAATATCTCCGCCTCTTACTCCTTTTCCTACCTCAGATACTATATCGTTTGGAAATTCTTTTTTAAGTATATTTTCAAACTCAAGCTCAAATGCTTCCCCTTGAGTTTGTTGGGATCCTTGATTAGCTTTTCTCTGAGCATCTTCAAGTGCTTTTTTCAAATCATCAATAACCTTTTCCTTCTCTAAATCCTTTAAGTGGTGTTTCTCTTCCTCCTCTTTTAATATCTTTTCTGAAAGATCTTTTTTAGCCTCATCCAGCTGACGTTCCATTTTTATATCAAGATCTTTTTCTTTTTCCTCTAATCTTCTTTTTTCCTCACGAAGTTTTAATTCCTGCTCTTTAAATTCCTCATTTTTCTTCTTCTGCTCGTCTAGTTGTTTTTGTAGATCCAGTTGCTCGGATTTGTATTGTTCTTCAAACTTTTTTGAAAGTTCCGCTTCAGTTTTTTTCTTTACTTCGTCTTCAACCTGGTGGCGAAAAATTGCATCTAATTCAAAATCTTTTTTACAGTGGGGGCACGTGATAGTGTTTTGCATCGTGGGTGATATTGTATCAGATAGAAGCTAGTCCCGCAGTTTTAATTTGTCCGCACATCCTGGCCAGGGATCCCATCCTGCCTTTGAAAATTCACTTTCTGCAATTTCAATTTGCTGCTCGGCAGTTGCAAGGTCAGGCCTTTCAGCATAGGACAATCCACCATTCCTTTCCCAAACTCCCATACCTTCCTGCAGTCCTCCAAAGTATCCATTACCGGTGTTTGCAGTCCAAGTATTTCCGCTTTCGCATGTTGCAAGCCTGTTCCAGGTTTCAGCACTTGGTTGAACTAATATTCTGTGTCCTCGCGGTGGTGGTGGAGCTGTTTTTACTGGTTCAGGAGTTGGGGTGGGCTCAGGAGTAGGAGTTGGCGCAACGTATCCTGGCGGAGAAATCTCTGCGACCAGTGAGCGTTGTTGATCCTGAGGTACAGTATAAAATTCAGTGGGGAATCCCGAGGAAATAAGTCCTGGTAAGACCAGATGGTATTGTAGGTTTTTTCCTGCAAGCTGGTTTGCTTTTGCATCGTTTTCCCCTCCTGCAAAAGCGATTGTTCCTAAAACTAAAGTACCGGCAGCAACCGGTCTTAAAGCCTTTGAGAATAATTTTCGTTTAGATTCGCGTTCGTAATTCATTAATTTTGTGTTTTAAGTTTCTAACACCTGAATGTAAGAGAAAGATTGTAGACTCGTAAGAAGAGATGTTATGAATTTTCAATCAACTTATATCCACGGGTTTTAACGGTAACAATTTCTTCTTTTGCTCCTTGGCTTTTTAATTTTTGTCTAAGTCTTGCAACGAGTCGATCAATTGCCCAATCAGATACTCCCATAGATTCAGTTTCAGGCCAAACTGCTTCGATTATTTCTTCACGTTCACACACGTCATTCAAGTGCTCTTTTAAAAAGGTTAAAAGGACGTGTTCTTTTTTACTCAGTTCAAGAGTGTGAGACTCTTTTTTCTTTTCGTTTGTCTTGTCTTTTATAAATTGTTCAAATAGCGGACTAAAAATCGTATTATTCTTAGTAATTAAGCCCGTGTTGAAAAGATATTCTCCCTTTTCCTGATTCCCAGTAGGCATTTCTCCTTGAATTACGGATTGCAAAATCTGTTTCTCGTCATCTGCTAAACTTTCCCACAATTCCTCAGACTGAAGTGCAATTCGTTCATCAGTTAGTAGATGATGTAGGAGCTTTTGCTCAATTGCTTTTTCCTTGTGTTCATGAAGGAAAATAAGCGCAAACTGAAGGTATTGGTTATATCCGTCTACAATTTCTAAAAGCTCCTCTTCAAGCTTTTTGGGAAGCGTAAGCTGGTATTTATTGGCAAGAGTTTTATAGATTATCTCAACATCCTCTTTTTTTGCCGGCTGAATATATAAAGTATCTGCAAATACTGAGAGAGCGTGTTTTGTGAAAATGTCAGAGGAAAGTGCGTCTAACGGTCGAACACTTGTGAAGACAAACGAAAGTTTACGCTCAGTTGCATCAATTAAGCCTTGAAAATTTGCAAAAAACGAGTGGGTTGCAGCGTCAATAATTCTGTCAAACCTAATAAAGAAAAGTGTTGGGTTATATCCTGCATCGCATAAAAGAATCAGACTTTTTCTTATCCCGTCCGTGGTTAGGAAAAGATCTTGAGATTGAATGCTGTCTAAAAAAAGCTGGGAAATACGTTTCTTAATATGAGGATCGTAGATATTTTCTTCAACATAATCTGAAATCCTTTTAAACGTTAATATCCAAAAAGGGAAGATCTCACGTTCAACCAAATCATTTAAGTCAACCGGAATTAGGAGATGTTTTTCCCCACCAAGATACGTTTTGTTAATATCCTTGTGATTTAGAAAAAACCTCAGGTAGTTACTAATTCCAACACGTTTTAGCCCTACCAAAACAACAGATCTTCTGTTTTTAAGAAGCGAGCCTAATTTTTCAGTATCTTGTCTCCTGAATGTTAATGGGTAAGATTCTTCGAGAACTTGTCCCTTCATGGAGGTATTTTACTTGTTTTAAGCTCTACAATCAAACCAACCAACTGTCAGGATTAAGTCTGGAAAATGGTCGTATACCGTCAAGCTTAGCAGTTTTTGGTCATGTATATTTAGGAAATGCCAACGCCAGAGAGAATACAAAGGTATTACAACCGACGAGTTGTCGCAATTGGAAATACGACACAGACTCAAGGCTTAGGGTTATTGGACGATCGTCTGCCTGGAATAAACAGAGAATTCGATGGGTCGATAAGAGCAGAAGATATTCAGCAAAGGAAGAAAAGAATATGACATCAGTAGAGCAAAATCCGGAAGGAAAAATTAATGTTCAACGAGGAAATATATTTAGAAAAGATAGGAGAAAAACAATTCCTATTCGAGGTCCAGTCACAAGACAAGGATTTAGGACAGATATTTTTCCTGGAGACATGATTGTAAGAGGTCTGGATCAACAGCAGGAGGGGGAAGGACCTGCGGCTAAATAATATGTCGATAGAAAGAGGCGAAATAAGATCTGGAGTGCTGCCCGTTAGAAAAGAAGATTGGGGAAAAGGAGTCGAGGTTAGAATAGCCTCAATTCATAGGAGACATACTTTAAACCCAAGGATAATTCCTGAGGAAAAATCTGAGTCGTATATGGGTATTCGTAGACTAAATTACCAAACTGAAAGCTAAGGCTTCCAACCCTCATAGGCATAGTAATTTCCATATTTTGCAATACACACGAAAGGTGTGTCTTTCTTCATGTTCTCGGCGTGACCTGGGGAATTAATCCATTGGTCAACTACACCTCTGTAGTCAGAGTTCATTGCAATATTTTCGGTAATCTGATGATATGAAGCATATGGCAATGTGTGGTTGTTGATCCTATTTGTAAATCCGTCATGATTAAATGAGGTCGAAATTTCCTTTGCTCTCGTTGCCGCAAATGAGCAAGTTTCAGAATTTGAATTTACAGCCGGCAATCCGTTTGATTTCCTGTAGTCATTTACCTTATTTAATAGATAGTCTGGAATAGAAGGTGAGGAAGTAGGTGCTGGAGTTGAGGTTGGTTTAGCCTTGGTCGGAGTTGGAGATGGGGTCGCGGTAGGGGTAGGAGTTGGTATTGGAGTGGATGTTGGTTGCAAGGTGGATGTAGGAGTTGGTCTTCTTACCCTAATTCTTAAATGAATTTGGGCTGCTTCAGCTTGAGATGATGTTCGTAGCGAGAGTACTCCTAAGAGGCTGCCGATAAGTAAAGAGGTTAAAACCAAAAAGGAAAAGATTATTCTGCTCTTCATCGACATCCACTGTATGAAAACTTTTAATTATTTGTCAATTTTTAATCTAGCTTTGAGATTTTATTTTTGGACTGATAACTCAAGAATAATCAGTGATTAATTATTCTAACATTCTCAAGAATTTGAGAATGGTTTTACCAAGCTGGGTTAAAGAATGTCTTGTATTAATATAGTGGTGCTGTTTCCTGACCATACCTGCATTTTCAAGACTTTTGATATGTGCACTAGTAGTTTTGTAATTTAAGTTAAGTCTATTTGCTACTTCTTCGAGCGTAGAATAAGGATGGTCATCAAGGGTTTTAAGTATATCAATCCTATGTCGATTGGCGGCACCTTTTATTATTTCTTCAAGTTTAAGAGAGGAGAGCATGAATCAATCATAGGCTATTGCGGGAACATTCTCAAGAAGGCAAGAATGGAGATAAACTAGTTTTTTTGACCTTTGTTAAACCACTGATAGTAAACTACCGGGATGAAAAACAGCATTATAGTTCCTGAGAAAACGAGCCCTGCAATAATTGCTCCTCCGAGCCCTCTCCACAATGGATCAGAAAGAGTGATTGGGATAAGACCCATGATTGTTGCAAAAGTAGTAAGAGCGATTGGTTCAAGCCTACTTTCAGTTGCGTCGACAATGCTGGTTACAAAAGGCATATTGTGCTTCTCATTTGCAGTAATTTTGTCCACAATTAAAATTGAGTTTTTGACAACAATACCAAACAGAGCAAGTACTCCAATTAAGGCTGGGAATGAAAGCGGGGTAGAGGAAACTGCAAACAAAATAAATACTCCTGAAATCGAAAGAGGGATAACAAGCATAACTATAACTGCTTTTCTGAAAGATGAGAATTGAACAACCATAGTTGCCAAAATAAGAGTAAAAGATAAAAGCATTGCGGCAAGAATTGAGTTTATTGAATTCTGATTTTCCTCATTAACTCCTCCTGTTTTCCAGCTGTATCCAGTTGGTAAATCAAGGCCAGAATTGGCATATTTCTCAAGTTTTGCATTTACCTCAGAGCTAGTTACTCCCCCTCGAACAGCGGCACTAACAGAAATCGTTCTTTGTCCGTCTTCACGTGTAATTTGAGTTGGATTTGGCTTTAATTCTAATTTCCCAAGAGAGGTTAAAGGAAGGTTACCGTTTTGAGTTGGAATGGAGAGTGCATAAACGTCTTCTATTCTTTGTTCTCCAGTTCCTAAACGAAGCGTAATATCTTCTTCCTCGGATTTATCTCCCGTTATTTTTGCACTATCAAGCTTTAGCCCTGACGCAAATGTTCTAAGCCATCCAGCAATTGCATCTGCACCGATACCGTTTTGAGCCAGAATCTCTTTTTGAGGAGTAAACACAATCTTTGATGTTCCTTCTTTTATTGATTTTTTCGGATCAACTACACCGTTTTGTGCTTTAAGATATGAGACTACTTTATCTGCATACTTATCAAGAACAGATAAATCTTCTCCCAAAAGTTTTATCTGAATGTCTGCTCCTGCAGGAGGTCCTCCACTAACTTCAGTAACCGTGATGGTTCCTTTTGAGTACCCCTTTAGTTCTGCTCTTAAATCTTCCGCAATTTTAATTGAGTCGCGGCTTCTCTCATTTCTTTCAGGAAGAGTTAAAGAAAACAAAACATTATTTGATCCGGCCCCTACAGTTCCTCCCATGTCTGAAAAACCTTGTCCGATGTCAGAAGTTACATATAAAACATCTTTTGTGCTCCTAAGTTTATTTAAAAGATTGACGGCTTCTCTTTCAGATACTGAGATGTTGGTTCCAACTGGAAGCTCAAGTGCTACATAAAGGTTTTTTTGATCGCTTGGCGGGAAGAACTCGTTTTTTACAAATCCTAGAGGAAGCAAAAGATAGGAAAAGATTGAGAAAATAACAACCATAATAATAACTTTTCGTCTGTTTGATTTGCTGGATAAGATTTTTTCCAAAATACGCTCATATCGTGCTCCGATTTTCTCAAAGCTTATAAATCCGTGATCTAAAAAGCGTGGAACTTTGGCAAGAAACGGATTCTGTTGAGCTTGTGCGTCAAGAACTGTTTTAGTTTTAGAAATAAGAATTCTCCAAACGACAACTGTTATAAAAATTGAAATAAGTAATGCTGCAATTGAGAACACCAAGAAAATTCCCTTTGGAGCAACAAAGAAAAAGAGTGCCAAAAGTATTACAAGAAGAAGAATCTTAAGAAAGATAGATATTCTTCTCGGAAGCCGAGGTCTTAAAAGAATAACCATAAACGGCAAGGTCATAAACATAGCAACGAAAAATGAAGCAAGAAGGGTGCTTGAAACAACAATTGGAATTGATTTAATAAACTCTCCAATAATTCCGGTAGACAAAAGAAGAGGAACAAAGGCCCAAACTGTGGTAAGAGTTGTGGTTAGAATGGCAACTATAAAGTCTTTCCAAACCAATATTCCAGTTTCAAGTGGAGTAAATTTGCCCGATCTGTAGTAAGAGGTCATTGCCGAAATTACAACGATAGCGTCATCAACCAAAAGCCCAAGAGACAGCAAAAGCGAGAACATCGACAAAAAGTTTAGGGAAATTCCAGTAAGCCTCATTACCGTAAAGGTAATTAAGAATGTTAATGGAACTGCAAAAAAGGAAACTAAAGCAGGACGTGCACCTAAAAATACAAATAGAACGGCAAAAACTAAAACAATAGTTAGCGTAAAGTCGCGGATAAGATCGCTAAACTGTTTATCAATTTGTTCCGAACTGTTTAGAATGCTTCTCACATAGAACACATTCTTATGAGGCTCAATTGTTGTATCAATTACTTTTGAAGCATCCGCAACTGATTTATCAATGTTTGCACTTGAGGTTTTGTATACGTCAAAAACGATTGCTTTGGTTGCAGGCTGAACATGAGAGGCAAAGTAAGTTGTAGGAGAATTCGGCTTTGAACGCTCGGAAATAGAAGCAACTGAAGATAGAGGTACTACCTGACCATTTAGATTAAGAGTTAAGTTTCTTACGTCTTCTATCGTTGTAACTGCAGGATCTATTGCCAGACTAAAAGAAGAATTTTCAGTTCTAACTGTTCCTGACGGGAAGGATGCAAGGGATGTTTTTACTAACTGAGACAATGAGAAAGGATTCAGCCCGTAGGAGATAGCTGCGTTTGGTTCAATAATTATGCTTACTTCCTGGGTTTCAAGTCCGCCGGTTCTGACCTTGTCAATTGAAGGCAGGTCTTCTAATTTGTCCTTTAGAGTTTTTGAGAATCTTGCAAGGCTTGCGTAGTCTCCGTTTCCAATAAGAGCAAATGTCCACACAGGCTGGTTTTCAAAATCAATTTTCTGTACCGAGGGGTCGAGTGCATCATCCGGAAGATTTACACCATCAACTGCACTCTGAACATCAGACTTAGCCTTGTCCGGATCAATTCCGGAGTTAAATTCAATTTGTATTAAAGACGAATTATCCTGAGAGTTAGAGGTAACCGTGCTTACTTTGTCCAAAGACCGCACTGCGTTTTCAAGAGGGACAGTAACAAGAGATTCAACGTCCTCGGGCCCTGCACCAGGCAAAACTGTTGCAACAATAACTAGCGGAAGTTTAACCTCAGGATTTAGTCTTCTTGGGAGACTAATATATGAAACTGTTCCTATACCAATTACTATTAGAAGAATTAATATCGCGAGTCTTGGGTTTCCAAGATATTTTGCAAACCAGCTATTTTCTAGTCTGGGATCAAATTGTAGTTTGTGAAGATAGGATAAAGTTTTTTTCATTATACATATAAGTTACTTTTCAATCTCTATTTTCTCTCCAGCAACTACACTTCTGTTTAAAATAATTTTGTCCCCGTTTTTAATTCCGGATGAAACTTCAACATAGCTTCCATAAACTGAACCTAGCTGAACCTGCTTTGAAACTGCTTTATTTCCTTTAACGATAAAAAGATAAGAGGCATTTTGTGACTGGAAAACGGCGTCAATTGGAACAAATGGTACTGACGCGGTTGTATCTGCGTATCCGATCGGTGCTTCAATTGAAACAAAAGAATTATTTGTGACTTTTGAAACATATTCAGGAGGCAGGGTATATAAAACGCTATATAAAAGCGACTTTGTTGCAACGGTTGAAACATAAGACGGAACAAGCGAAACAGTTTTATTTCCAATGTGGAGAATGCTTGGGGTTGCACGCGAAATATTTTGCGCAATTTCCTGAGGAACTAAAAGACTAAGAGTTGCTTTTGGATTATCGCTTGAAACAACAGCCAAAACAGTTCCAGGATTAACTGATTGACCGACTGAAACCATAACTCGCTCAACAGTTCCATTGAATGGAGAAGCTGGTTGCATAAGCGCTGCTGAAACTAAGGCAATGTTGTATTGGATTCTTGAAGATTCTTTTGAAAGAGCCAATGCTTTTTCCTGCAGGTCAAGCTGCTTTAATGAAATGTCTTTCTGAAGATCTGCAAGCTTGGTCGGAGGATTATCGGTATTTGTTGAATAGTCAAGATTTCTAACTGCACTTTGCAACTGATTTACTCCTGCTTGAACTTGGGCTTTTGCCTGCTGTGCTCCAAGAAGCTGTTCTGGAGTTGCTCCGCTTTGTTCTAAAGTGGTTAGCTGGTTTGACAATGTTTGCAATATTGCATTATTCTGGTCAAGAAGCCCTCTTGTGTCAGACTCTGCCTGATCTGAGATTTTTCTTAACTCCTCAGTGTTGTTGTTCATCTTTTCGGCAAGTTCGCGCTGCTTTCCGATTAAGTCTTTTTGTGCGTCAAAAGTGTCTTTTATGTTTTTGTATTGAAGTCCCGCAAGTTGAGCCTGGAGTCCTGGAGCATTTCCACCTTGGTAATTAGTAGAAAGAGAAACTAATGTTTGTCCGCGTGAAACCTGTTGCCCTTCAGTTACAGGCACATTTTGTACAATTCCAGGCATTTGAGCCACAATTTGAACTACACCTTCCTGGTCAACTTGAGCCTGAAGAGCAATCTTAGGAGATTCTCCTATTGAATAAACCTTAACCTTTTTAACTGCTTCAACATTTACCGGTTGTTTTACGCCTATTTTTGAGACAACATTTCCAAGGATTATTACTAGTAAAAGTATGCCTAATGCTGCAAAAAAACTTGTAAATGGTTTTTTTCTGGCAAACAAAGAGGCACGAGTTGCAACTCGTTTAGTGGATTCTCTTGTTTTTGAGAACAATGAATAAGTTCGATCTTTGATTGGAGTTAGATTAATTCGTGAATTTTGTCTTCCTGCCATTATTTAGGGAGAGAAGGGTAGATTATAACAAAAGTATCCTATATTAGCAATCTTGAGATATTTACCTTTGGGCGGGGTTGTTAAATTGAGTAAAAGGTGTATAATATTAGAGTAATTGAGTGAAAGAGATGGGAGTCAACCCATCTTTTTTTTACCAATAACTATATAAATATGGCAGTTGTACAAAGATCTGAATTCGCACTAGCATTAAATCAAATAGCCTCCGAGCGAGGGGTAGACCCAGCTGTAATTTTAGAGACAATGAAGAGCGCAATTTTGGCCGCTTTTCGAAAAGATACTCCATCAGAGGAGGAAGACAGTGCTTTTACAGTTGATCTTAATGAAAATACGGGAGAAACAAAGATTTTAAAAGACGGAAAAGATATAACACCTCCAGGATTTGGACGTATTGCAGCTCAAACTGCAAAGCAAGTTCTGCTTCAGAAAATCCGCGAAAAAGAAAAAGACGCAATAATTGACGAATACACAAAAAGAGTAGGAACAATCGTAAACGGTATGATTTTACGTTTTGCAGGACCTAACATTATCGTTGATATAGGAAAGGCAGAGGCAATACTTCCTCAAAATCAAAGAATTCCAAATGAACAGTACTTCTTAAATAAGAAAATGCCTGTTTATATAATGGAGATTTCTGAGGAAAAAGGACGCGAAGTAGTAGTTTCAAGATCTCACAATGGTTTAATAGAAGGATTGCTAAAGCGAGAGGTACCGGAAGTGGCTGCAGGAAGTGTAGTAATTGATAAAATTGTCCGCGAGCCAGGATCAAGAGCAAAAATTGCAGTTTCAAGCAAACAATCCGGTGTTGATCCTGTAGGATCTTGTGTAGGACAAAAAGGAGTTCGTATTCAGGCAGTAATAGACGCACTGGACGGACTCGAGAAGATAGATGTAATCCAGGGAAGTTCAGATCCTGCTAAATTTATTGCAAACGCTCTAAGTCCAGCAAAGGAAGTAGAAGTAACTATTAACGAGAAAGAAAAAACTGCAATAGTCACTGCTGCCCGGGAAGAATTACCTTTGGTTATCGGACGTGACGGACAAAATGTTCGTCTTGCTTCAAAACTTTCAGGATACAATATAGAAGTTAAAGATGGTTCTCCTGCAGAGGAGCCAAAAGAAGTTGTTGAAGAAACAGTTGAAGAAGCTCCTTCCGAGGCGACTGCTGAGGCTCCAGCAGAGGTTTTAACAGAGCCTGTAGTTTCTGAACCAGAGACAGTAAAAGAAGAAAAAACTCCTGAAGAGGAAGCACCAGCTTCAGAAAATAAAGAGGAGATTGAAACAAAAGAAGAAAATACACAAGAGCCAAAAGCTTCGGCTTAATTACTATGAGAAGCTATTTTTACTATGAGCAAGCAAAATCAAGCACAAAAAGCACCAGAAAGTTCTTCTGTTGAACAGTTCCCTCCTGTAGTTTCAGTTTTGGGCCACGTAGATCACGGTAAAACCTCCCTTCTTGACGCAATCAGAAAATCAGATATTGCGGGACGCGAACATGGAGGAATCACTCAGAGAATCGGAACCTCTGAAATTGAAATTGAACACGAAGGGAAAAAACGCACAATTACTTTTATTGATACCCCCGGCCATGAAGCCTTTTTTACAATGCGAGCTCAGGGAGTTAACGCTTCTGACATTGCAATATTAGTAGTTGCCGCAGACGACGGAATAAAACCCCAGACAAAAGAATCTATTGAAAAAATTAAGGAAGCAAAAATTCCTTTTATTGTCGCAATTACCAAAATTGATCTTGAAACAGCTCAAATAGAAAAAGTTAAGCAAATGATAATGGGAGAAGGAATACTTCTTGAAGGCCTAGGTGGAGAAACACCTTACATTGGCGTTTCTTCAAAAACTGGGGAGAACATTAAGGATTTACTTGACTTAGTTCTTCTAGTTTATGATCTGTCTCATATTGAAAAGAAACAAAACGCTCCTTTTATGGGAGTAGTTATTGATTCAAAACTTGATAAAAGACGCGGTGCAGTTTCAACGATTATTGTAAAACAGGGACAAATAAAATCTGGAGTAAAGCTTTACATGCAAGGACAAGATTTAGGTAAAATTCGAAACCTGTTTGATTCAAATGTTAAATCAGTTGCTAAAGCAGGTCCTGGAAACGGTGTTGAGATATTAGGTTTATCCCAAGTTCTTCCAACAGGAGCAATCGTTTTTGACGTTCCTCAGGAAGCAGTTAAATCTGAGGAGAAAACAGCTGCTCCTTCCTTTTCTTCTCAAGATCTTAGATCATTTTTTGATGAGCAGGATAAAGAGGGAGTTTCGATTATTCTAAAAGCTGAAACGAGCGGTGAAATGGACGCAATTAAAAGCTCATTGCCAAAAGACGTAAAAATTGCAGCAGAAGGGCAGGGAGAAGTAAATATTGCAGACATTTTACTTGCAAAAGATTTAAAGGCAATTGTTATCGGATTTAATGTTGGAATAACTAAAGAGGCCAAGATTTTAGCTGATTCTGAAGGGGTATTTTACAAAGAATACAAAATTATTTATAACCTTCTTGATGAATTAACTGATCTGATGCAGGGACTAGGACAGGAAGAAGAGGTAAAAATTAGAGGAAAAGGAGAAATTATAGCCTCATTTCCAACTGAGGTCGGTAAAATTCTTGGAGTTAAAGTTAGCCAAGGAAGACTTGCGATGAACGATCCGGTCATTATTACAAGAAACGATATTGAAATTGGACGAGCCAAGATAACCCTTTTAAAAAGAGGTAAAGCAGAAGTTAAAGAGGTGGCCAAAGGACTTGAATGCGGAGTCACCATTTCACCCTTTGTTGACTTTGAGGTTGGCGATGTGCTATTATCCCATAGCAAATAAGGTCGGCAGGTATGGACAGTCTCAATCAAGTCAAAACTAATTTAGCTCAACTTCTCTCGGAAAACCCCTCTGTTGGCGTGGTCGCATCTGGGCATCAGGACGTTGACGTTTTAGCCGCAGCACTCTCACTTCATTTAATATTCCAAGACTCCGGTAAAAACTCTCAAATAGTGTCCTTAAAAGAGCCAACTGTTGAGCATTCATTTTTGGTCGGAATTGATCAGATAGTAAAAAGTTTTTCAGGGTCCACTAAAACTTTAACAGTGTCATTTCCTTATAAAGACGGAGATATTGAAAAAGTTTCCTATAACATCGAAGGAGACAGACTTAATGTTAATTTATTTGCTGAAGAGCAGGGAATTTCCTTTACCGACAAAGACATTAAATATATCCGCCAGGGTTCTTCTCCACAGTTAATTTTTGCAATAGGCGTTTCTCAAGCATCTGAAATTGCCCAGCTTGCAGATGCCGGCGCAAAGATTGTAAATATCGATAACACAGCCTCAAATGGAATGTTCGGAGATATAAATATTGTAGACCCAGGAGCCTCATCTCTTTCTGAAATAGTTGCAAAAATCGCTCAAGATCTTGCTTTGCAAGTAGAATTTGATGTAGCACAAAACCTTGTTGACGGAATAACTGCTGCATCAGTTAATTTCTCATCTCCTAAAACATCAGCTCTTGCCTTTGAGATGGCTGGATTTTTACTCCAAAAAGGTGCAGTTAGAAAAGATTTAAAATCAATGAGACCACAAACTGGGGATACTTCCCTTCAAATGCTTGGACAAAAACAGCCTTTTGCTCCTCAACCTGAACAACCAGTTTCAAACGGACAGAGTTTTGCCCAACCTTCACCTTTTGCTCAACCTCGACCTCAGGTTAGACCTGAGCCAAGATTTGACGCGCCAGTTAATGACTCATATACTGCTCCTATGCAGCCAGCACCTCAACCATATGAAGAACCAAGACAAGCTCCTCAGCCACAGTCTATGCCTAGACCTCAGATGAGTGATGACTCGGCTGATGTAATTCAAAATCTTCCTTCAGAAGATGAAGCACCAAGTGATTGGTTTACACCTAAAGTCTTCAAGTCAAACAAAACCCAGCAATAAGTACTATGACATCCCCCGAACATTCAAAAAGAAGTGAAATACTTGAAGTTGGAAGACTTTTTTATGAAGAGAGACAACAAGGCTATGTTGATCCACATCTAAGGAGAAGAAAAATTGAACGAACCCTACCTCTAGGACAGGAGATAACAATTCAAATTCATAAAAAATCCTTAGTTCACACAAAAATATATACAGATCCTAAAACAGCAGAGTTATTTTCTAGAGAAGATTTAAGCAGGTCAGTCAAGCTTACAAAAACGGAGCAGGATATAGTAGACGTTTTGATTGAGAATAATCGAAGGGTAGTTCCACATGGGGTGTTAAATAGGTTGGTATGGGGATATGAAGCATACAATGGTTCAGATCTTTCGAAGATGCACATATCGGCGCTACGCGCCAAATTGAGACAAATAGGAGTCGATCCAAATATACTTTTTAATGTGTCTTCGGTAGGTTATGGCATATCAGATGTTTCAGAAGATGAATCTGAGATAGAGAGGGAATCTTCAGTTGACAAAGTAGTATCAGAAAAAAAATATAATTTTCCATTTGGAACTTTACATCCCGAAAAATATATATTTGAATCAGAGGCCGGAATAAGAAGATTTACGAAAGCTGAATTGGGAATTGTCAAGATGTTATGTGAACATGAAAACAGACCTGTAGCCCGTGAATATCTCCTACGATTTCTAGATGAGGAGTCTGATTTGAGTGTTCTTAAGACACACATCTCCCATATAAGAAAAAAAATTGCGAATGGAAGGGAGCTAGATGTTCCAACAATTGTTGGAGTAGCAAAAGTAGGTTATATGATTGTCAATCTTTTAAAAATGTCTCCGGCCGAAAAAGAGTCGTTCCTAAGAAATCTTTCGCCTGATCAGAAACGCTTAAGACAGAGCTAATTACCATTTGAAATCAGAACCATGAGTATATATTTATGGACAAGTTGAAATTAGCGGAAAAGTTTAGTATAATTAACGTAATTAGTAATAATAAAGGAAAAAATTCAAGGCACACATACTCCTTAAATAGCCTCGAATAACATTTAGTACATGGCATTATCAACTGACGAAAAGAAAAAAATTATTGGTGATCACGCAACCGTCGAAGGCGACACGGGTTCTCCTGAGGTTCAAATTGCCCTTTTGACGCACAAAATACAAAAGCTAGCTGATCATTTAAAAATTCATCAAAAAGATTCACACTCAAGACGCGGATTACTTAATATGTTATCCAAAAGACGCAGACTCTTTAATTTTTTATTCAAAATGGATAAAAAAAGAGCTACAGAAATCGGTCAAAAATTTGGTCTTGCTTAATATCCACGAAATATTAAATAACACATAAACCACGGAATTGACCACAAAATTAGAGAATAAATGAAAAAATTCAAAAAGTCCCTAGAGATTAACGGACGCACACTAACATTTGAAACTGGATTGCTTGCAGAGCAAACCTCTTCAGCAGTTCTTGCCCGCATGGGAGATACTATGGTTTTGGCAACCGTAGTTATGGGCGCAAACGACACAACTTTAGACTATTTCCCACTTTCAGTCGAATACGTTGAAAGACTTTATGCTGGAGGAAGAATTAAGGGGAGCCGCTGGGTAAAACGTGAAGGAAGACCATCAGATGAGGCTGTTTTAATAGGACGACTAATTGATCGTTCAATCCGCCCTTTGTTTCCTAAAGAGCTTAAAAAAGACGTTCAGGTGGTAATAACTGTGTTATCAGTTGACGGAGAACATGAGCCAGATGTTTTGGCTGTAAATGCAGTTTCAGCAGCTCTTGCTACCTCTAAAATCCCATGGGCAGGACCTATCGGAGCCTCCAGAGTAGGACTTATTAAAAAAGACGAGAACGAAGAACTTCTAGTATTCCCTCACGTTGCAGAAACCGAATTTTCAGATATGGATTTAGTTGTATCGTCTCTAAATGACCGAGCTATTATGATTGAGGCTGGGGCAAAGCAGGTTGAAGAAAAACACTTTATTGAAGGAATTAAAAAAGCTAAAGAAACAAATGCTGCAATCATTGATTTTATCAATGAGATGGTAAAAGAAGTGGGAGATAAGAAAATTGAAGTTGCAAAAGATGAAAAACTTGAAGAAGTAAAACTTTTAGTTGAGAAGTCTTATAAAGACAAGATGCACAAGTTAATTGCAGATGGAGTAACACGTGAGGTTGGAGGAGAACTTTCTAAAATTTCAGATGAAATTTACGAAGCAGAAAAGAAAAAGGCAGACGAAAGCGGAGAGTCAATGGAGCTTGATAAGAAGAAAATTGCAGCAGGAGTTGACTATGTATTTAAGAAAACAGTTCGCGAGATGATTGTTCGAGAAGGAAAACGTCCCGATGGACGAGGACTAACTGAAATTCGAAAGATCTCAGCTCAAATTGGAATTTTACCCCGCACTCACGGTTCAGCACTTTTTAGCAGAGGTGAAACTCAAGTTCTTTCAGTTGCAACCCTAGGACCTGTTTCTATGGAGCAGCTTCTTGAAGGACCCGAAGGAGAAGAGAAAAAAAGATACATGCATCATTACTCCTTCCCTCCTTACTCAGTGGGAGAAACAGGACGTATGATGTCTCCAAACAGACGTGAAATTGGTCACGGAGCGCTTGCAGAACGTGCTTTAGAGGTAGTTATTCCTGATGTTTCAAAATTCCCTTATGCAATAAGAGTTGTATCTGAAACAATGAGTTCCAACGGTTCTACTTCTCAGGCTTCAGTTTGCGGATCAACACTTGCCCTTATGGATGCAGGAGTACCACTTATTGCCCCAGTTGCTGGAATCGCAATAGGGCTTATGACGCTTGACGACAAATCAGTAGTGCTAACTGACATTATTGGACTTGAAGACTTTTCAGGAGATATGGACTTTAAAGTTGCCGGAACGGAAAAAGGAATTACAGCAATTCAAATGGACACAAAGATCGCAGGGTTAACTGACGAAGTAGTTGAGGAAACATTAACAAATGCAAAAACAGCACGTATGGATGTTCTAAAGCAAATGCTTGCAGTCTTACCTCAGTCAAAGGGAGAAGTTTCTGTATATGCTCCAAAAATTGAAATGATTAAAATCGATCCTGAAAAAATCGGCGGTCTTATTGGACCTGGAGGAAAAATGATTAAAAGCATTATCGCATCAACTGGTGCTCAAGTTGACGTAGAAGATGACGGAAGCGTTAGTATTTCGGCAATTGACGAGGAAGCAGTTAAAAAAGCAGTTACTTGGATTGAAGGACTTACCCATGAACTCACTCCTGGAGAAGTTTTTGAAGGAACAGTTAAAAGAATGATGAATTTTGGAGCTTTTGTTGAAGTTTTACCAGGTAAAGAAGGACTCGTTCACGTGTCTGAAATGTCTACAGATTTTGTAAAAGATCCTGCAGACGTTGTAAAGCTTGGACAAACAGTTAAAGTACGCGTTAAAGAAATTGACGATCAGGGAAGAGTTAACCTATCTATGTTATTTGGAGAAGATGCTGAAAAGAAAAAGGAGAACGGTGGGGGAGACCGCGGAGGAGATAGAGGTGGACCACCAAGAGAAGATAGACCTAGATTTGAAAGTCGAGGCGGAGGACGCAGTTTTGGACGAGGCAGTGGCGGAGGACCTAGAGGTGGGAGCAGAGGCGGTCCAAGAGGTCCAAGAAGTGATTCAGGCGGTCAAGGCGGAATTAGAAATGAATTTGGTAGTTCCTACGGAAATAGACGCCCAAGAAGATAATGTCTCGACTTCACGAAGCATTTAACCATACTGCTCGAAACGCAGTTCTTACTTCTCTCCCAGTATTGGCCACATTCTTTAACTCGTGTGGTGATGGCTCAGGCCACGAAGTTCCCACACCACTTCCTGCACAAACAAAATCGGAAAATTCTAAACTCACAAGAGAGTCAATAATAGAAAAAGCACGAGCTAAAAACATGGGGGTTGTGTTTGTTTCGATAGAAAATTATGAATCTGGTTTCGATTTAGACCTACAATTTGAAAGAGTCGACAATAAAGGGGAAAGCGAAGATGAAGACATAGACTTGCAAGTTCAAAACGTTAACTCAACACTTGGAGGGCCAAATCTTGAACCAATTAATACTGTTTTTTTAGCAAGTTCATGCACTGGAGAATATAAAATCTCTATTTCGTTTGATAAAGGAAATACCTATAAAACAGTAGGGAATATGGGGAAAGACGGTCAATTACATGACACTTTTAAACTAAACGCAAACTGCATTGAAGAATTATATATAACTACCCCTAAGTAAAACACTTCAACTTAAATTCTTGATATACTAATTACATGAGGGATAAAGGATACCCGCTTAATTTCGGTGGGAAAATAGCAGGCGCAAGTAGCGGAAATGCTTCAAATGGAGCACCTCCTCCATCGCAAAATCCTGTTTCCCCACCGGAAAACACAAATACAGGCTCAGGTATGCCGCAAATAGCCCGTCTTGAGGCAATGGTGGCAAAGTCTACGCTTCCAACGGATCTTCATGAGAAAGCTATCGCAATGATAGAGCGGCTAAAGCTGATTCAGCATGAGGCAAGTTTCTTTATGGAGTTAGATCACATTGGAGGATACATAGAATGGATTACCTCTCTTCCCTGGAACACAGAGACAAAAGATATTTTAGATTTAAATCACGCAAGAACTGTTCTTGAGAAAAACCATTACGGACTTGCTCAAGTTAAAGAGCAGATCCTTCAATATCTTTCGATTATGATCATTAAAGCCCAAACCGGAGAAAGCAAGGAACATTTCTCAAGAGCTCCTATTATTTCCCTTGTCGGACTTGCCGGTGTTGGAAAAACTACAGTTGCATATTCTATTGCAGAGGCTTTAGGCAGAAGAATTGTCCGCATACCTTTTGGAGGAATGGGAGGAGCAGCTGTTTTAAGGGGACAATCTAGATTTTCTCCTGACGCCGAACCTGGAGCAGTAATTAAGGCATTAAGACGAAGCGGAGTAAATAATCCTGTTATATTGCTTGATGAAATTGATCGTGTTTCAGAAGCTGCAAGGTCGGATATTATGGGAGTATTAGTCGAGTTACTGGACCCTGAGCAAAACAGAGCATTCACAGATCACTATATAGACTATCCATTCAACCTAGGAAACGTTTTGTTTGTTGCAACGAGCAACAACACAAAAGACATTTCAACTGCAGTTTTGGATAGACTTGAGATAATTCAAATGCCCTCATATAGCGACGCTGAGAAAATTACGATTGCAAAAAACTATCTTCTTCCAAAAGTAGTTTCTGAGTCTGGATTTCAGCCTGGATCAGTTATTATTTCCGATCCTGTATGGGCTGAAATGGTCCGACCACTTGGTTATGATCCTGGAATTCGATCACTTCAGCGTGCTGTTCAGGATTTAGTTCGCAAAGTAGCTTTGTTTCAGCTGGATGGAAAATTGCCAAAAGGTCCATTTACTCTAACAGATCAAAATCTCCGACAGTTTGTTCCACAATGGTAAAAAAATGAAAAATCTATATTTTGAAAGCTTTGATACAACAAAGCTTTGCTATCAATTTACAAAAAAAGGTGAAAAATGCCTCATTTTTATCCACGGTTTGGGTGGAGATATGACTGCGTGGAATCCTGAACGTGAGTATTTTGAAAAACTCGGATTTTCAACTGCAGCTCTAGACCTTCGCGGGCACGGTCTTTCTGAAAGGGGTGAAGCTGGCTCGTTTTACGAGTTTAGAAACTTTGCAAATGACATAAAAGCATTAATTGAACACATTGGAGTTAAAAAACCCATTTTGATAGGGCATTGCTTTGGAGGAATAATGTCCTTATATTTTGCAGCTGAATATCAAAACATGCTCAGGGCATTAATATTAATAGATTCAAGTTATAAGCCGCCGTCATTTTTAGGAGGAGACAATAAGATCGAAAACAAATTAATCGGCAAAATTTTGGGCGCAATGTCTGAAGTTATTCCGGAATTTCATCTAAAAGGACATGTTGATTTTACAAAGTTTATCGGAACAGAAGACGTTGACTTGAGACGTTTCACATCAGACGTTCTACACACTTCAATTAAAAGCTACATGTTAATGTCTGAAAAATTAACCGGTTATGATGGAAAACGCCTTCTTTCAAAAATTACAATTCCAACATTTGTAATGGAGGGTGAGGAGGATACGATTTTTCCGCCTGAAATTGCAACATACATTGCGGAGCGTATTAAAAAATCAGACCTTGAGTTTATCCCGGACGCAAATCATATTCTCGTTATCAGCAAGCCAAAAGAAGTCAACGTGAGTATTGAACGATTTCTTGGTAGAATTGACTATACATATGAATGATCAATTAACTTTTATCTCAATTGGAGGAATTGGGGATGTAACCAAAAACCTTTATGCATACATTTTAGGTAACGAGATTTTACTCGTTGACTGCGGTATTGGTTTTCCAGACTCTGACCTTCCGGGAGTCGACTTATTAATTCCTGATATTTCATATATAAAAAATGAAATTAAAAATGGCAAAAAAATTGTTGGAATGCTTCTCTCCCATGGACATGAGGATCACATTGGTGCGCTTCCTTTTATTTTGCCCCAACTTCCTGAATTTCCAGTTTACGGTTCCCGACTTACCGCGGCACTATCAAATGACAAACTAACAGAGTTTGGAGTAAACCGACGCGTTACTCAAGTTAACTTCACAGATGCTCCATTAAAACTTGGAGCATTTAGCGCAACTTTTATTAGAATGACTCATTCAATAATAGACGCTGCAAATATTTTTATAAAAACTCCAGTTGGTAACTTTTATCATGGTTCAGACTTTAAATTTGATTTTACTCCGGTTGACGGGGAACCTTCTGAACTTTCCAAGATTGCACGGGCAGGAGATGAGGGAGTTTTGTGTCTAATGTCAGATTGTCTGGGTGCAGAGCGATCAGGACATTCTGAATCTGAGAAGAAAATTAAAGACAGATTTGATGAAGCATTTAGAAAAACAAAAGGAAAAGTCTTTGTTACAACTTATTCATCCAATATCTCAAGACTAAATCAGGCAATTGAGGTTGCAATCGATCAGGGCCGCAAGGTGTGCTTTATGGGAAGATCTCTTCTTAAAGCACGTGATATTGGACGAACTCTAAACTACATGAAGTTTCCAAAAAAGTTTGAGATAAGACCCCACGAGGTAGGACGATATAAGCCTAGTGAGGTAATGATTTTGGTGGCAGGATCTCAAGCTCAGGAGAGTTCAGCTCTAACAAGAATCGCAAATAATGATGACAGAGATTTAAGAATCGAAAAAGGAGACACTGTTATATTTTCTGCAGACCCAATTCCTGGAAATGAAGAAAATATATATGCGCTTGTTGATGAAATCAGACGTCGTGGCGCAAATGTAATTTATTCCGAAATTACTGACGAATTTCACGTTTCGGGACACGGATCAGTAAATGACCTTGAACTTTTAATATCTTTAACCCGTCCAAAATACTTTGTTCCAATTGGGGGAACGTTTAGGCAAATGGCAGCTTATAGAGAAATCGCAGCCGGAATGGAATATCCCGAAAACAACGTGTTTTTACTCGACGCAGGACAAGAAGTTTTGTTTTCAAAAACAGGTGCAAGACTAGGAAAGAAGAATCCTAATGCAAGCGTATTTCTAGATCAAAAAACAGGAGAGGAAGTTGACGACTTTGTAGTGGTGGATAGAGTAAGAATTGCCAAAGAAGGGGTAATGATTGTTATGGTGGAGCTGGTTCGTTCAAACGGGCAGCTTGAAGGCTTGCCTGAAATATTAACAAAGGGACTGGTTTATGAGAAAAAAGAGGAACTAGCACGTACTCTTGGAGCAGCACTAAACAAAAGATTTTCAACTAAAAAAGATCCAGTAACTGCAATGGGTTATTACAAAAAAACAATTGAAAAAACTGCTGAGGAGATATTATATAGAGAGGGCAGATCTCCGCTCGTGGTCCCCGTTATCATTGAAGTCTAGTATATCCCATAGTACTTGACAGAGTTATGTTTTTATGCTACATTATTTATGTTTGAAAATATAGACTTTTAAGCTATACTGTTTACTACCATGGCACGAAAGAGAAAATACAAGAAAAGAAGATACTCTTCTAGATCACGCTCAAGATCAGGTCTTAAACTTCAAAAAAACACAGTCTACATTCTATTTGCTCTAGGTCTTTTTGCTTCAGCAGGAATCATGTTTGCTTCATTTACACAAAGCGGCCAAACGTTAACTGACGTTAACAGATACTTGGTTGGATATTTTGGAATTTTCTCAATTCTAATTCCAATTAATCTACTTATTATGGCAGCTCTTTTTTCAGGAGTAAGAGCTATTGCCAAATTTAATCTAACAGTTGGATTTTTAGTCTTTACGGTTTGTCTTATAGGACTTTTTAAAGGAGGGCTAATCGGACAAGAAATGTTTCTGCAGCTTTCAATGATTTTAGGAAGCGCATTAACTTATTTAATCTTTGCCGCAGGAGTCGTTCTGGGATTAATAGTTGCCTTTAACCTATCAATATCCCAGCTTATCGGAATTTTAGGAGCAATAATTTCAGGAGGAGCACACGTTGCATCCAATAATCTTCTCCCACTTTTAAAAACTAAAAAAAGCATTGATAATATGCATGCAATTCCAATTAAAGGAATGAAAGACAATAATGCAACGACAGTTCCTGCTCAAACTGCAGCAAATGGGGTAAAAACCGCAGGTCCACTACCTAAAAAAGGTGAGGGTGGAGCAGATGAATTGGTCTTGAATAAACCATTAGAGCTTGGAATGTGGGAATATCCGCCTTTATCACTCCTATCTGATCATCACAGTAAGGCAGAACGTGGGGATATTAAGAAAATTGCTGCAACTATTGAGCGAACTCTCCAAAGTTTTGGAATTCAGTCTAAAATCGCCGAAATTAACGTTGGTCCATCAGTTACCCAGTACGCAATTGAAATTGCCTCAGGAACTAAACTTTCAAAAATCACCGGTCTTGCAAATGATTTAGCACTTGCCACAGAAGCCCCAACCGGACAGGTTAGAATTGAGGCTCCAATTCCTGGAAGAAGTTTGGTTGGAATTGAGGTTCCAAATAGATCACTGGAGCTGGTTGGACTCAAGTCTATTCTTTCATCAGACGCTATGCAGAAGGCAAAATCAAAGCTTTCAGTTCCTTTAGGACTTGATGTTTCAGGAACACCAATAATTGCCGACATTGCAAAAATGCCTCACGTACTTATTGCAGGAACTACTGGTTCCGGAAAATCAGTTCTTATTAATGCGTGGGTTTCCTCACTTCTTTTTCGAGCTTCCCCCTCTGAAGTTAAGTTTATAATGATCGACCCTAAAAGAGTTGAATTAACAGGATATAACAATATTCCTCACCTTTTAGTTCCGGTCGTTGTGGAAGCAGCTCAATCCGTTTCAGCTCTTAAATGGGCTCTTAAAGAAATGGATAGACGCTATATTAAATTTGCAGAATCTGGAGTTAAAAATATTGACTCATACAACGAACTGGCAGGTTTTCAGGCACTACCATTTATAGTGATCTTTATTGACGAGTTAGCAGATCTTATGGCACTTGCTCCTGTTGAGGTTGAGGACTCAATAGCCCGTCTTGCCCAAATGGCTCGTGCTACCGGAATACACTTAATTTTGTCCACTCAGCGCCCGTCAGTTGATGTTTTAACAGGTCTTATCAAGGCAAACGTACCTTCACGTATCTCCTTCTCTGTTTCCTCTATGATTGACTCTAAAGTTATTATCGATACTCCTGGAGCCGAAAAACTTCTCGGCCGAGGAGACATGCTTTATATTCCTCCAGATCAGGCAAGACCTACTCGTATTCAGGGTGCCTTTATTTCAGAACAGGATGTTAAACGACTTACTAACTTTATTAAAGCACGTGGAATTCCGGTAGAGTACACAACTGAGGTTGTTGAGCAGCAAGTTAATATTAAAGGTCGTCCCGGAATTCAGGGAACTCAGGGAGCAGATAACATGGATGGAGGAAAAGATGAATTCTTCGAACAGGCGGTTAGAATTGTCTGCCAGTATGATCGTGCATCGTCATCGCTTTTACAACGCAAACTTCAGGTTGGATTTAATAGAGCAGCTAGAATTCTTGAGCAATTAGAAGAAGCAGGAGTCGTTGGTGCGGGGGATGGGAGTAAGCCCAGAGAGGTATTAGTAACTGACCCAGATACATTTTTGGCGAATATGTCTCAGGCATAGCTCCAAAATTCCCCAAGAAAATTTAATATGCGTAATATTTCAGACGTCTTAAAAGACGAACGTGAGAAGCAGGATCTTTCAATTGATGACGTTGTTGAGGCAACAAAGATTAAAAGATCCTTTATCCTGGCAATTGAAAAAGGAAGATTTCAGGAGCTTCCATCTGATACTTATGCTATGGGTTTTGTCAAAAACTATGCTCAATATCTTGGCCTTTCAGAAGATCGGGCTGCAGCGCTACTAAGACGTGAGTATGAGGCAAAAGGCATTGAAGTACTTCCTAAATTTAGAAAAACTACCAGACCCGGAAGAAAGATTATGTTAAGAAGTCCACGTGGATATTTAATATTTGCAGTATTAGTGATTGTTTTTACTTACATTGTCTATCAGTTTAGTTTCTTGTTTTTCGGCCCAAAGCTGTCAGTTTCCGAGCCGAAACAGGGTGAGGTAGTCGTCGCTAATGCTGTTCATGTGGAGGGTAAAACCGATCCGTACGCTACAGTGTCAGTAAACGGAGAAGATGTTTATGTAGATATTGCAGGATCATTTAAGAAAACGGTGTATATTTACACGGGCAACAATAAGGTGTCAGTTGTTGCTAAAAACAGATACGGAAAAGAGACTAAAAAGGTTGTAACCGTAAAAGTTGAGTAAATTTGATTCTTTTTGTTCTTCTTGCTTTTAAAATTTTCACATGATAATCTGGTGGATATGATCGATACTGTCCAAGCGGTTTTGCTTTTCGTAATCATTCTTCTTGCAGTCCTTTTTGTAGTCTTAGGAATTCAGGTATTTTTGATCTTAGGAGAGCTTCGAAAAACACTTACTAAAACAAACAAAATTCTAGACGAGGTAGAGCAGCTGACTGAAAGTGTTTCTGAACCTGTTTCGTTTATCTCAGGTCTTTTATTCTCCTCAAAAACATTTGCAACAATTGCTAATTTTATAAGACGAGGAGCAAGGGACAAACATGAACACGATTAATCAACCACAAAAAAAACAAGGAGGACATTTTTTTAACGGATTTTTCTGGGGAGCGGCATTAGGAGGCGGATTTGCCTACCTTTTATCAACTAAAAAAGGACGAGACTTGTTAAAGGATCTAGTGCAAGACGGGCTGGACATGCTGGACGATTTAACAGTTGAACCTGAAATGGCCGAAGAAGAGCTGTCTCCCATTCAGGACGAGCCAGTAGTCGAGGAGCCAATGCCTCAAGTTATGGAGCAAACTGTTTCCCCTGAAAAAAAACCTGATCAGACGGCAAAAAAACGCTTCTTTAGAACTAGGAAAAAATAACCTGTAATAATTAAAAATGGCCTCCTTTATAATACGAAGTTTTGCGTAAAGGGGTTTGCAAACTAGCTTATAATTTTATATAATCACCCTCTATGTCAAAAAACGTTGTGGTTATTGGAGGCGGAACCGGAATCTTCTCAGTTTTAACTGGCCTCAAAAAGTATGGCTATAACCTCTCAGCTATAGTTACTATGGCAGATGACGGTGGATCCACTGGAATATTACGTGAAGAATTCGGAACATTACCTCCTGGAGATATTAGACGTGCGTTGGTCGCTTTATCTGCAACCGATAATAAAATGGTTTCTGACCTTTTTAACTTCAGATTTAAAAGCAAAGGAAGTTTGTCTGGTCACAGTCTCGGAAACCTACTTTTAACCGCACTTGAGAAAATCACCGGTTCGTTTGATCTTGCTGTAAAAGAGGCAGTTAAGATTTTAAATGTTGAGGGTGAAGTTATTCCTGTTACTCTAAAGCCTACATCACTTGTTGCAGAACTTGAAGACGGGGCACAAATTAAAGGTGAAACAAATATTGATATCCCAAAGCACGATGGAAGCGTTTCCATCAAACACTTATCCTTAAGCCCTAAAGTACAGGCTAATCCTGAAGCTGTTGCAGCAATCAAAAAAGCAGATGTTGTAATCTTAGGTCCTGGAGATTTATACACTTCAATTATTCCAAATCTTATCGTTGACGGAATTCCCCAAGCAATCAAAGATACAAACGCAAAGGTAGTATATGTTGTAAATATTATGACTAAATTCGGGGAAACATATGGATTTAAGGCTTCAGACTTTGTTCGTGCAGTTCAGTCTCATTTAGGCGGAAAGTTTATCGATTATGCCTTAATTAACACAGATATGCCTACAGGAGAAATTCTAAAAAGATATGAAGAAGATAAAGAAGAACCGGTAAAATATGACAACGAAAAATTCACAAACGGAGTCAAGGTAATTACAGGGGACTTTTTGAGAAAAGGAAAATATCTTCGTCATAACCCTCAAAAACTAGCCCGAGCACTCAACTCCATTATTGAAGCATAAGGTTTAACACTAGATCTATGGATCAAAAGAAAAAAGCTATTGAAATTGCCGCAAAACTAAAAAAACTTTATCCTAATCCTCACACTCCCTTAAATCACTCAAATCCATGGCAGCTTTACGTTGCAGTTGCACTTTCTGCCCAGCAAACAGATGTTGGAGTAAACAAGTTAACACCTGTTTTGTTTAAGAAATATAAAACGATATCAGACTACAGAAAAGTCCCCCTGGAGGAGTTTGAGAAGGATATTAAAACAATAAACTTTTATAAGGGAAAAGCCAAGGCAATAAAAAAAGCTGCAGATATTGTCGAAACTCAATATAAAGGAAAACTTCCTGAGACAATGGATGAGCTTATATCACTTCCTTTTATCGGACGAAAAACTGCAAATGTAATTTTGCAGGAGGCGTTTAATAAGACAGAGGGCATAGTTGTAGACACACATGTTAGACGTCTGGCAAACCTCTTTGGGCTAACAACCTACCAGGATCCTGTAAAAATCGAACAAGACCTAATGGAGCTTTTGCCAAAAGACAAATGGCATGATTTTGCTCTTGGATTAATTTACTATGGAAGGGAATATTGCACGGCGCGCTGCAAACATACAGATTGTCCCTTAAAAGAGTACATAGCCTCGAAATAGCTTCAAACTGTTACGTTCATGTTAGATTGGTGTCAAGCTCAAACTGGCCTCAAGGTATATACTTGCCTAGAATATATGAAAGGATCAGCAGGAATAGCAACGGGTTCTGTAAGCGTCGGAAGAGGGGCTTCAGGCGGAATGGCGTCAAGAAGCATCGGTTCTTCTCTCTCGCCTGAAGCCCGCTTTGGAGGACCAACATCCTCATTCTCTTCAAGAGGTTTAGGAAAATACAACGAAGCTTTCAGTAAATCAATAAATATTAATTTTGGGCGTGAAGCCAAGCCTTCTTTTGCAACATCAATGTCTTTAAGGTCTAGTAGAAGCATGTTTGATCTTTCAAGGCCAGTTGTTAAAGAAAACGTAACTAAAGCACCAAAAATATCAAAGGAACCAGTTACAAAACGAGTATCAAAAGCAGTTGAGGTTCGTTCCATATTTTCTACTCCAAATGTAAGCAATAATAGAGTAGAACAAAGTCCTAAAACGTCCCCAAAAATGGAAGCATTTAGAAATACTGTTGTGTTATGGGAAAGACCCAAGATTGCAGGACCACAAAGACAGAAAGAAAGAGCAGTACGACCGTTAGCGCTGCGCACTATATCAAAACCACGAGAGGTTGCGGTTCCGAACATTGTTCGCAAAAGAGAAATGCCTAAGCCACAAACTGTTACACAGCACATTGAAGCAAGAATAAAAGTAAATCCTAAATCTGAAGCGATTAGATCATTTCGTCTGGATTTAAAACAGGCAGAAGTTGCCGTAAGAGCAATGACTGCTGTAGGATTTGCACAACCAAAGTCATATGAATCTGTAACTCAAACTCTTATGAAAAAATATGAAGGAAAACCTGGGGTTGAGGTATTTACTCAGCCAGTGCCTCAACCGAAAACTGAGGTAAAAGCTCAGGTTAAAGCAGCAAAAGTTCAAGATCCTGAAACGCAAACCCTACAGGAAATTTCCAAGAAAAACGATAAACCTAAGCCCAAAGGAAAAGAAGAAGAGCAAGAAGGAATAAGATTTTATTTCAGAAATTATGCTGAAGCAAACAAAGCAAGAGTCGCAGGAGTTATAGCTGTTGCAAGAAAACTTCTTTCAAATAGGCAAGAAGGACAAGTTGTAACTGGGCAAGACTTGTATCAGGAATTATCTTATCAAAAGTCTGAAGAATATGAGAGCGAAGTTTCAAGATCTGTTAAGGAGGATGGAACTTGGAAGGGATTTTTACAAAAGATTGCAGGTATAAAATCAATTACTGAAATAGAAGGCATAGAAGTAGAAGCTGAACGAATATCTGATCAAGAAAAAGCAGTTAAACTAAGCCTTTCCGAAGAAGGAGAAAATTTAGGACAGGAAGGTGCAGTCAGAGTTTATGAAAACCCTCTTGAAGGACAAAGGGCATATTTTAAAGAAAATAAAAATTCTTTCGGAAAGTTTAAAGAAGGAAGAAATGGTGAGATGTGGTTTATACCTGAAGCCAAAGGACTCCCCATTCCCTCATAGCTTGTAAACAATAGTAATCTTTATTCAGCTTGAGCATATGTGTTACAATTTGAGGCATGACAGCTTCTGAAATTGTACAAAAATACATTGCTTTTTTTGAAAAAAGAGGCCACACAAGAATTGAAAATTCGTCTCTTGTTCCATTAAACGATCCATCTACCTTGTTTACCTCTTCAGGAATGCAACCGTTAGTTCCATATTTACTAGGAGAGAAACATCCGGCAGGAAAAAGATTGGTTAATGTCCAAAATAGTTTTAGAGCACAAGACATTGATGAAGTAGGGGATAACAGACATACTACGTTTTTTAGAATGCTTGGCAATTGGAGTCTGGGAGACTACTTTAAAAAAGAACAAATTCCATGGTTTTTTGAATTTTTGACTAAAAATCTAGGACTTAATTCTCAAAAGCTTTACGTAACGGTTTTTTCAGGAGCAGACGGAGTAGAGGAGGACACAGAGTCTGTTGAAATTTGGAAAAAAGAATTTGAAAAAGTAGGAATTAAAGCCGAAGTAGGGGAGAGAATTTTTAAATATGGAGTTGATAAAAACTGGTGGAGTAGGGCGGGCACTCCTGAAAAAATGCCTAAAGGTGAACCTGGTGGACCAGACACAGAAGTATTTTACGATTCTGAAACCGAACACAACAAAAAGTTTGGCGAGTCATGTCATGTAAACTGTGACTGCGGAAGGTATATGGAGATTGGTAACTCCGTTTTTATGCAGTATATAAAAGAGGAGAATGGATTTTCAGAACTTCCTCAGAAAAATGTTGATTTTGGAGGAGGACTAGAAAGACTAGTAGCGGCAACTGAAGGAAAAACTGATATTTTTGAGACTACTCTATTATCCCCTATTATCTCAGCAATTTCTAAAACATCGGGCAAAGATTATGAGGCAAACAAGAGAGAAATGCGTATTGTTGCAGATCATTTAGTTGCAGCAGTTTTTATAACTTCAAACGGCGTTTTACCATCAAATAAGGAACAAGGTTATATTCTCCGCCGTTTAATAAGACGGGCTATAGACAACTTACATTTACTAGAGGCAAATGATATGGAAAAAATAATTGAGGCAATTGTTGAAAGCTATAAAGAAACTGATCCCGAACTAGTTGAGAAATACGAGGTTATAAAAAACACAATCCTTCAGGAAGGACAGCAGTATAAAAAAGCTCTTGAAGGAGGACGACAGATGATTGAAAAAGAGCTTTCCAAAGGAAAAAATGTTGGGGACGAATTATTAGGCCAAAAAGAAATTTCAGCCGAGTTAGCGTTTAAAGCAATAACTTCTTTCGGCCTTGGTCCAACTCAATTAAGAAGTTTGGGGTATATATTTGATGAGCAAGCGCTTGCCGATCAAATAAAGCAGCATCAAGATTTATCAAGATCCGGTTCTAAACAAAAATTTGCAGGAGGGCTAGCAGATCACAGTGAAAAAACTATCATGGGACATACTGCAACTCATCTTATGCATCAGGCGCTTCGAGATATGTTTGGAACAGACCTTCATCAAACTGGAAGCAATATTACCAGTGAGCGAGTAAGATTTGATTTTAATTTTGATAGAAAACTAACTGACGAGGAATTAAAACAGCTTGAGAAAACGGTTAATGAAAAAATCTCTGAAAACTTACCTGTTCATTTCGAAATGATGCCGGTCGGGAAGGCAAAAGAGATTGGAGCAATTGGATTGTTTGACGAGAAATATGCAAAAGACGTAAAAATTTATTTTATTGGAGACTACTCAAAAGAATTCTGCGGCGGGCCTCATGTGAATTTTACAGGAGACGTGAAAAGGTTTACAATTATGAAGCAAGAATCTCTCGGCCGAGGTCAACAGCGTATCTATTCACAGGTCGGTTAAAAATATTACATGAAGCTGCCCTTCTTAAGTAAAAAACAAAGCGAAAAAGATTTTTTTCTAGCTCTTCTTCTCTCATCGGGTGAAATAAGAAGTATCCTGTTTGAGAAAAACGGAGAGAGCCTCCTTATTTTAGGAACACACAAACAAGAATTCTCAGAAGCTCTTGACTCACTTACATCAGAAAGACTAATTGAAATCTCAGACATTGTTATTTCAGAAGTAGAAAAATCACTTCCGGAAGGAGCTGATCTTCAAAAAACAATTTTTGCAGTTCCTGACAGATGGGTAAGTGAAGGGAAGATCGTTAAGGAACATTTAGCGAGTCTTAAAAGTCTTTGTGATGCTCTACATCTTACTCCTGTCGGATTTATCGTTTCTATAGAGGCAATAATTGCGTTTCTGCATAAAAAAGAAGGAATGCCAGTTACGGCTATTGTTGTTGAGATTGGAAAAAAGCATGTAACAATGTCTCTTGTTAAAAACGGAAATATATTAAGTGTTTCTGAAAAGGAAATAGAAGATACTCCAGTTAAAACAGTTGAATCAATGCTTGGCACTCAAGAAGATTTAGAAGTGCTTCCAGCAAAGATAATATTGTTAAACTTTGACAATGCTAAAAAAATCCAGCAATCATTTCTAAGTCATAGCTGGAGCAAAAGTCTTCAGTTTTTGCATATTCCCCAAGTAGAAGTATTAGATCCTGAAGTAGAATCCCAAGCTGTTATCTCAGGAGTAGCGCTTCAAATGGGATTTAGCACATTGCCCCAAGTGTCAATTGATAAGGTTGAGAAAAGACAAGATCCTATTGAAATTGCATCTGCTCCTGAAGTGAGTCCCGCTGAGGGCAAAGAAGAAGTACAAGTACCTGATGCGAACTTGGAAGAAGTACCAGACGAGGCAAAGGTACCCCTTGAGTTTAAGGGTGAAGAGATAGGCTTTTTTAAAGAGGTAGATGTTCTAAAAAAACCAAAAGAAACAGTTGAGGCAACTAAAGTTTCCGAGGACAATATTCACGTACCTGAACAGATGGAGCCAATTTCAAAAGACATTGAAACTCCCCAAGAGATACAGGAAGAAAAAGCTGATACCAGGGCACTTGCTATGTCATCTCTTCCTTCAATCCCCCGACCTCATCTTCCGCATATGTCATTTAGCGTTCCAAAAGTTCCAACAATTAAAGGAAGAATGATGTTTGTCTATCCAATAATAGCAGTCATACTTTTTATTGTTTTAATCGTTTCCTATTACTATTATTTTGAGAAAGCTGAAGTTAACGTAACGCTTGACAAAAAGGGAGTAAACAAACAACTTTCAGTTGCATTCTCACTTGATAAAAGTACCTCTGCATCCGATTCCGTAGTTCATATTGATTCAACCTCCGTTCAGGTTGATGGGAAAGAAGAACAAAGCACAACGGGCAAAAAAGAAACCGGAGACAAAGCAACCGGTGAAGTTACTTTGTATAACAAAACTGACAGCCCAAAGACTTTTTCAAAAGGAACACTTTTAGTAGGACCTAACAATTTAGAATTTGATTTAACGGGAGATGTTAAAATTGCTTCAACAAGTTCTTTTTCAACTTCGTTTAGCAGCACTAATGCAAAAGTTGAAGCAGATAAATTTGGCAAGGAATATAACATTCCTTCAGGTTCAAATTTTCAGGTAAAGGGACAATCTACTTCTGACTATTTTGCTAAAAACAACTCAGCATTTTCTGGAGGAACAAAAAAAGAAGTAACCGTTGTATCGGCCGATGATATTGCCTCGCTTCAAACAAAAGTTTCCGACACTCTGTTGAAAAAAGCTATGTCAGAAGCAAATAGCAAAATAGGAGATGGTTCTCAAGTGCTTCCAGCACCGCTTGATATCTCGTTTGATGATAAGTCATACTCTAAAAAAGCGGGAGACCAGGCAGACACTGTAAGTTTGGCTGCGACAATTACATATAAATTAGGATCATATAAAAAGTCTGATTTAATTTCTCTTGCAAAGGACGTAACAAGTAAAGACGCACCGTCAGACTATAAATACTCAGGAAAAGATTCAGAAGTTCAAATAAAAGATGTTAAAAACGATGAAGGGGATATATCAGGAAAGTTGGTATTCTCATCCGTGTTCTTGCCGCAAGTATCCCCCGAAGATATAGCTGGAAAACTTGCTGGGAAAAGCACTCAAAAGGCAGATGAGATCTTAAACACTCCGGGAATTTCGGGGAATAATGTTAACTTTACAAGAAGTCTTCCTTTCTTTCCTAAAATACTACCTTTTAATAAAAAAAATATTGTAATAATTACTCAGTCTAAATAGAACAAATGGCTTACTATTTCGTCAAGAAAAAGCATCATTTTACAAAAAGAAAAAGGCAAATAGTAGGAGCCGGAATTGTTGGTCTTGGCGTATTAATTCTTGTCTATTTCTTCTTCCCGTTAATTTCCTTTAATGTTTTTTTTGGATCAGGTGAAGATATTAAAGCTCCTATTCCAAAGTACTCAATGGTTGGAGGAAGCGGAATTGGAAGTCTTATTGCTCAAGGAATTTCCAAATTAACTCTAGACTATAATGACGCCCGGAACTGGTATCCAAAAGTCCATGCAACAAAGACAGGGTCCGTTCCTTTTTATTCTTTGTCAATTCCAAGGCTTAAAATAAATGATGCTCAGGTCTCAACTGTTGACTACGATTTAACAAAACATTTAATTCAGTACTTTGGCACTTCAATACCTGGAGAAAATGGAACAGCAGTAATTTTTGGTCATTCGACCCTACCTCAATGGTTTGACCCAAAAAACTATAAAGCAATTTTTGCAACACTTCATACAATTAAAAAAGGAGACGAGATTGTGACAAGGGTAAATAACATTACTTACACTTATAAAGTTTTTGCAATAAGCATTACAACTCCTGAGGACACAAATATATTCTCTCAATCATATGACCATTCATATATTACGATTGTTACATGCACTCCTCCTGGTACTGTTTGGAAAAGGTTAATTGTTCGAGCCAGTCTTCAGGACGTAGGGAAAAAAGCTGCAAATATGTTCGATACAAAAAACAAAATTATTGCAAAATCTATTTACTAAATATGGCCGACTCACAACCCGCCCAATCATCAGATTCAGCATATTTTCTTGATACTCAATATTCAAGCGATAGGAAAAATCCTTTTTTGGAAAATGTAAAAAAAATTTGGCAAAGATTTGTCTATTACATGCGCCAAATATGGCCATGGGTATATCGTTTGATTAACTTTTTGGTGTATGAAACAATTAAAGTTATTAAAGGAATTGTAAAAATCGGGTTACAACAAGTAGGACTGTTTAAAGATTAACTCACCTTTCTCTTACCCATTATGGAAGAAAAAAATCAGGCACTTGCCGCAATACAAAAAAAGCTCGTTGGTAAAACCCTTACATATAAGGAAATATATGCGGTTATGGATCAAATTGCTCATGATAAGTTGGGTGATATTTTAACGACATATTTTGCAGCAAGCGGTTACTCAAAAGGATTTACAGATGAAGAGATTTATTTTCTAACCAAAGCAATGGTTGAAACAGGAGAGCACTTAGAATTTAAAGGAGTAACTGCAGATAAGCACTCAATTGGTGGAACACCGGGGACAAGAACAACAATGATTCTAGTCCCTATTATTGCAGCAGCAGGTTTTATTATTCCTAAAAGCAGTTCTCGGGCAATTACTACTCCTGCAGGAACAGCAGATTGCATGGAGGTTTTGGCAAATGTGTCCTTCACTAAAAAACAAATCATTAAAATTATTGAGAAAACAAATGGATGTATTGTTTGGGGAGGAAGTTTTAATATAGCACCGGCTGACGACGTGTTAATTGACGTAGAAGAGCCATTGGCATTTGAAAGTTTTGACAAAGTATTAGTTTCTGTAATGGCAAAAAAAGTTGCGTTTGGAGCAAAGAATGTAGTTATAGATATTCCTTACGGAAAAACTGTCAAAGTTCACACGGAAAAAGATGCAGAGGAGTTAGGAAAAAAGTTTGAATTTCTGGCAAAAAAGTTTGATATGCATCTTAAAACATTTATTCATAAAGTTGATGAGCCGGTAGGTTCTGGAGTTGGTCCGCTTCTTGAAGCACGTGACGCATTAAAAGTTTTAGAGCAGTCTCCTGACCGTCCGCTTCCACTTGAAGAGAGATCAATTCTAATTGCAGGAATGCTGCTAGACCTTTGCCTGGATGGCAAAAAACCTCCTAAGGATTTTAAAGATTCAAAAGATTGGGCGGCATATATTCTGACTTCAGGTGCAGCATACGAGAAGATGAGAGAGATAATTGAAGCACAGGGTGGAGACCCTTTTGTAACTGCTGACAGTTTAAAGCCTGCTGGAAACTCGGGGTTTGTGAGAGCGGAGAAAAACGGAGTAGTAAGTTTTGTAAACAACAAAAATATTTCAACGGTTGCTAAAGTTTTAGGAGCTCCCCATGACAGTAAGGCAGGAATTCTTCTTAAGAAAAGGATAGGGGATAAGGTTAAAAAGGATGAAGAACTGGCTGTTTTATATGCTGGTTCTGAGTATCATATTCGAGAGGCAAAAGATACGTTACTCATGTTCCCAATTTACGAAGTAGATTAGGTTATTTTTGAAACAAAAAAGAATCTTTGTGTTTTATTTCTTTAACCACTTTAGCTATTAATCCCTCATAAGTTTCCTCAGGTAACCTAAGCTCTTTTAATTTATCAAGACTTACTAATGCGTCTGGAGACATATTTTTATCAAGAGGTTTAACAGGGATATTAAACTCGCTTAGAATATCTCGTGCAACATCAAATCTGCTTTTAAGATCAGGTACTGCAACAGGAATAGTTTCATTCTTAATGCCCCGTGCCATTGCTTCAAGAATTACGCTTGAGAGATGTCCTATATATGTTGGTTGGAATTTCCAGGAAGTATCATACTCGGCTGGTTTGCCCTCAATATTTCTGAGAAGTCTGTTATGAGGTCTGTCATTAGTTGTATTTGGACTCATCCCCATAATAAGAGATGGTCTTAATATTACATATCCTGCATCTGTGTGCTTTGCTATTTGCTCACTATCCATTTTAGTTCTTCCATAAACATTTGAAGGATTTATTGCAGCAAAAGAGGAGATTAGATAAACCTGTGCACCCACAATGTTTGCAGCGTCTACGATGTGTTGAGTTGAGTCACGGTTTAAATTTATTGCAAGTTCAGGATTTTGTTCGCACCAGTCAGCGCTTGCGTTTGCCGCAGCATGAACGATGACTTTAGGCTGATACTTTTGAACAATATCTAAAACTGTGCCCTTGTTAGTTACATCAAGGTGTACGAAGTCATCAGAAAGTTTAGTTCCGTTATATGTCCCTGTCGTTTCTGGATGGGCGGCTTTTATGTCCTTATACAGGCGTGCCCCAACATAACTGCTTGCCCCGGTAATAAAAACTTCTTTATTCATTTTCGACATTATATCAAATTGGTTTTATTAGACTATTATTTTCTGATACAATAGAGCCCATGCGCAAACTCGTAGTCGCAATTCTTCTTGTCCTTGCAGTTTTATTCGCATTCTTCTGGTGGCACATAGGAACTTCGGCAGTAAATCCAAAAGACAAAAGTGAAAAAGTATTTGTGGTTGAAAGAGGAGCGGGAGTTAGGGCAATTGGTAACAGTTTAAAACAGCAACATTTAATTAACGATCCAGTCGTTTTTTTCCTCTACATTAAAAAAAATCATTCGGATAAAAATATTCAAGCTGGAGATTATAAACTGTCTCCTTCAATGGATTTAAAAAAGATTGTAGATACACTCTCTCATGGAACGCTTGATATATGGGTAACTATTCCGGAAGGAAAAAGGGCAGAGGAAATAGCAGATATTTTAAAACAGGAAATTCCTTCCTTTGATGAATCGTGGAGAGCAGAGCTTGTTAAAAATGAAGGATACCTTTTCCCTGATACTTACCTAATACCAAGAGACACAACTGTTGAAAATGTAGTTTCAATTATGAGAAATAACTTTAATACCCGGGTTAAGGATGCAGGTATTAATCCAGATGACCCAAATCTCGCAAAGGCTATAATTATAGCCTCCATTATTGAGAAGGAAACTAAATTTGCCTCAGATATGCCCACAGTTTCCTCAGTAATTCAAAACAGATTAGACAGCGGAGTGGCTCTTCAAGTAGATCCGTCCGTTGCCTACGCTCTGGGGAGGCAAGCAAATGGAAAATTTGGTAAAGCAGAATTAACTTATGACGACTTGGAGCTTGACTCACCATATAACACATATAAATATCCAGGTCTTCCTCCAGGACCAATCAGCAATCCCGGAATTGAAGCTATCAAGGCAGCCTTAAAACCAGCAAACACAGACTACATGTATTACATTACAGACAAGCAAGGTCATTTACATGCAGCAAAGACTCTTGAAGGCCACCAAGCAAACATCAACAAATACCTCTAGTTTATTCTTGACTCTCAACCCTCAACGTGGTGTACTTAAAACGGCAGTGAAAAATGGTAGAGGTCCTTGCAAATCCCAACAAGTTTAAAAAATTCGTTCTTGATATAGGACTTAGGAAATCTGTCTCCGTGTTTTTCGTTCTTCTTTTAGTTTTAGGTTTTGGAGTAACCTTCTGGGAATTAAATAATAGACAAGAGGTAAGACAACATGCTGCAACTCCTGTCTCAAATAGAATACTCTGGCAAGGTCAAAATTGGTACGTAAATGGCGTAAATGTGCCTTGGTATAACTGGGGGTGTGATTTCGGATGTAACTCAATTACGAACAAATCAGGTGGAGTTTCAACAAATATTCCAACCCTGTCTCCTGTTCTTTCTCAGGTTCAGGGAAAAGGACTACATGTTGTTAGATGGTGGGTATTTCCGGGAGATGCATGGCAGATTACAAGAGACGCAAATGGTGCACCAAGCGCCATTAACCCTGCAGTATATACTGACTTTGATGCTGCCTTATCAATGGCTCAGCAGTATGATTTGTATTATGACTTTGTATTGTTTTCTGCTCCAAGTCATATTCCCTCAACATGGCAGACGGATCCAACTCAACGAGCGAAACTTGCTCAAGTTTTAGGTACTCTTTTTGCGCATTACTCAGGAAATCCAAGAATTCTTTCATGGGAGCCATATAATGAACCGGAAAATGATATTTGGAATGGAGGATTTCCTCAGCAGCCCGTTATAGATACCGGCACGGCAATTGCTGCAAGTGTTCACAGCAATTCTCCGGGAACATTAGTTACAATTGGAAGTTTAGTTGCCGACGGAATGAAGTTATGGCTAAACGCAGGGCTTGATTACTATTCACCTCATTGGTACGACTATATGAGTAGCGGGGACTATTGCATGATGTGCCACAACTACGCCTATTACTCTACCTGGGGAGTAAACAAGCCTATTGTTATAGGAGAATATTATTCAGGTACTTCTACAACCACACCCTACAGTTCTTCAACAAGGTTAAACTACTGGTATAACAATGGTTATGCAGGAGCTTGGGCTTGGTCACTGTTTCCTAGTAGAACATCTGATAATTTAGCAATAGATATGAATGCTGAGGGTACATTTAATACTTCTCATACTGACATAGGGCCTATTGTAGGATCTGTTCAAACACCAACTCCAACTCCTACATCTACCGTCACAGCAACTCCTACACCAACTCCTTTGGTTCCCACAAATACGCCTACTCCGACACCAACAAGAACTCCTACACCGACTCTTGCTCCAACAGCAACCCCTACACCTACTTCACCTCCTCCCACCTCAACACCGACGCCTGTAAAATTAACCGGAGATATAAATGGAGATGGGAAGGTAAACGTTCAAGATTTGTCGTACTTACTGGCTCCTCTTCATTGGCAAACAAATGATGCACTCGCAGATTTAAATCACAACGGAATAGTGGATCTTTTTGATTTATCAATCATGCTCTCTAATTGGAAACCGTAAGTTTACCCAAAATTGGTGCTTGACAAGATATAATATAGGTTGTATAAATGATAAGCGCAATCCTAATCAAATAGGGGTATTCGTACCTTCTGTTGTTTTTTGCGTTTAAAAGGGTCTCCTTCAAAATTACGTTCCTAATGGCTAAAAAAATTATTAAACAATCGACTTCCGTGGCAGGAGTGAAGCGAACGAACTGGGGAAAGAAATTTAAAAATCTTCCCGAGTTAGATCTTATCTCCATTCAAAAAGAATCATATCAATGGTTTATTGATGAAGGTATCCGAGAAGTTATCTCCGAAATTTCCCCTATTGAAGATTTCACCGGAAAAAACTGGGAACTCCAGCTTGGTGAGTACAAATTAGGAAATCCCAAAATTACAGAAGAAATGGCTATTAAAAAAGGCCTTACCTTTTTCTCCCCATTAGTCGTTGAAGCAGTTTTAGTAAACAAAAAGTCAGGAAAGCGCGTTAAACAGGATGTTTTCTTAGGAGAAGTACCTAAGATGACTGACCGTGGTACTTTTATAGTAAACGGAATTGAACGTGTTATCGTTAACCAAATTGTTCGCTCTCCAGGAGTATTTTTCACCGCAACAGAAGACCCAATCACAGGACGCACCCTTTATACTGCTGAACTTCGCCCAATTCATGGTTCATGGCTTGAGTTTTCCACTACCAGAACAGACATGATTGTTGTTCGAATTGACAGACGCAAGAAGTTTTTAGCCTCAGTTTTCTTAAAGGCATTGGGACTAGAGGGAACAGAAAATATTTACGACAAGTTTAAAGATATTGCAGGAGCTGAAAAGTTCATGAAAAACACCCTTGAGAAAGACGAAACAAAGGGTGAAACTGATTCACTTATTGAAATCTTTAAGAAAATGAACCCAGGAGAGCCTGTTGTTATTGATACGATCCGCCAAAACTTTAGAGATTTGTTTTTTGATAGACGACGCTATGATCTTTCCAAGGTAGGACGCTACAAGATTAATAAAAAGCTTCAGAATCTTTCAAACTTTAAGCCTCAAGAGGTTGCAACCCTCACAATGGATGACATTATCGGAATTATCTCTTATTTAATCGGTCTTGCTGAAGGACGCGGAAAGGTAGACGATATTGACCATCTTTCAAACAGACGCATAAGATCAGTTGGAGAATTAGTTCAAACTACAGCTTTCAGAGTTGGAGCGCTTCGTCTTGAGAGAATAATTAAGGAAAAAATGAGTTTGGCTTCAACCGAAGAGCAATTCTCACCTTCTCACTTTATCAATGCTCACCCAATTATTGCAGCAATTAACGAATTCTTCAGAACATCTCAGCTATCTGCAATCTTGGATCAAACTAATCCGCTTGCTGAAATTGATAATCTTCGCCGTTTAACAGTTATGGGAACCGGAGGAATCTCTAGAGAACGCGCTTCCTTCTCAATTCGTGACATTAACGCATCTCAGTACTCAAGAATTTGTCCAGTTCGATCTCCTGAAGGACCAAATATCGGTCTTGTTACCTATCTTGCGCTTTACACAAAAGTAAACGGATACGGATTTTTGGAAGCACCTTACAAAAAGTTGGCAGTTGAGAAAAAGGGTTCAAAAACAAGAGTTAAAGTAACTGAAGACGTTGTCTATATGGATGCTGATGAGGAATCAGAGCATTATATTACTCACGCTGATATTTCAATTGACGAAAACGGTTATATTACTGACGAAATAATTCCTGGAAGAATTAACGGAGAATATCTTGAAGTTGAAGCTGAAAAAGTCGAATTTATTGACGTTGTACCTCGCCAAGTTGTTGGAACTAGTGCATCTCTAATTCCATTTATTGACCACGATGAAGCAAACCGTGCTCTTATGGGTACTCACATGCAGTGTCAGGCTGTACCTTTAGTTAAAACTGAAAGTCCGGTTGTTGGAACTGGTATGGAAGGTGACGTTTCAGCAGCAATGAGCCGTGTAGTAAGAGCTCCATTTGATGGAAAAGTAGAATTTGTAGACGCAACAAAGCTTATTCTTAAAGGACGAGGTAAAGACGAAGAAGTTACATATCAAATTGACAAGTTTAAAAGAACAGCACAAAACACATTCTTCTCACAAAAACCGGTTGTTACAGCAGGAACAGAAGTTAAAAAGGGCGATGTTTTAATTGATGGACCAGCCTCAGACATGGGAGAACTAGCTTTAGGTAAAAATCTTGTTATTGCCTACGCTTCTTTTGACGGATTAGGATATGAAGACGGTATCGTTATCTCTGACAGACTTGTTAAAGACGATTCATTAACTTCAATTCATATTGAAAAATATGAAGCAACTGTTGTTGATACTAAACTTGGACCTGAAGAAACAACTCGTGATATCCCAAATGTAGCTGAAGAAGACTTAGCTTACTTAGACGATGAAGGAGTAGTAGTCGTTGGATCAGAAGTAGGCCCTGGAGATATATTAGTTGGGAAAATTGCACCAAAGGGTGAAACAGAATTAACTGCTGAAGAAAGATTACTTCGCGCAATATTTGGAGAAAAAGCACGAGAAGTTCGTGATACTTCACTCAGAATGCCTCACGGTGAGCACGGAATTGTTATAAATGTTCAAATCCTTGACCGCGAAAAGGGAGACGAGTTGGAGCCCGGAACAATTAGAAAGCTTTTAATTGAAGTAGCTCAAATGAGACATGTTGTTGTTGGAGATAAGTTAGCCGGTCGTCATGGAAACAAGGGAGTTATTTCAAAAATCGTTCCAGAATCTGACATGCCGTATCTAGAAGACGGAACACCAGTTGACATTATTATTTCCCCCATCTCAGTGTTGTCTCGTATGAATCTTGGACAGCTTCTTGAAGCTCACATTGGATGGGCTGCAAAGAAACTAGACATGAAACTTGCTCTTCCTGTTTTTGAAAAACAGCCTGAGTCAAGACTTTTTGACCTTCTAAAAGAAGCCGGGCTTCCAGTTTCAGGAAAAGTTAAGCTTTTTGACGCTCGAACAGGCGACCAGTATGAAAATGACGTAGTTGTTGGAATCGGATACATCATGAAGCTTATCCACATGGTTGAGGATAAGGCTCATGCAAGATCTACCGGACCATACTCACTTGTTACACAACAGCCTCTTGGAGGAAAAGCACAAATGGGAGGACAAAGACTTGGAGAAATGGAAGTTTGGGCTCTTGAGTCTCATCGTGCTGCATACACGCTTCAGGAAATGTTAACAACCAAGTCAGATGATGTTGCTGGACGTGCGAAGGCATTTGAAGCTATAATTAAGGGAGTAGATATTCCTACACCTAAGGTTCCTGAATCATTTAAAGTCTTAATCCGAGAACTTGAGTCGTTAGGTATGATGATTCAGCCAACTGAGGCAGTTGTTGCAATCCCTGAGGAAGAAACAGACGCGCAGCTTGCCGCAGAAGAACTAGTTCAAAAAGAAGCATCTGACCTTGCTGAGGCAACAGATTCACTTGAGATTGATGTTTCAGATGAATCGGTTGTTAAAGACACAGTAACTGACGAATCAGAAAGTAATCTTGCAGCAGAAGAGAAAAAGGAGGAGGCAAACTAATGGATAACAATACAAGCAACGCAATCAACGCTAAAAAAAGACAAAACAGAAAGTTTGACGCAATTAATATCTCAGACTTTAAAGGTCTTAAGATTTTAGTGGCTGATCCTGAAACAATCCGAGATCTCTCCTACGGAGAAGTAACAAAGCCTGAAACCATTAATTACAGAACCTATCGCCCTGAAAAAGACGGACTTTTTGATGAAAGAATCTTTGGTCCAACCAAAGACTTTGAATGTTACTGCGGAAAGTACAAAAGAATAAGATACAAGGGAATCGTTTGTGATCGATGTGGAGTTGAAGTAACTTATTCAAGAGTCAGACGTGAAAGAATGGGACATATTGCTCTTGCTACCCCAGTAGTTCATGTATGGTTCTCAAAGGGAACTCCATCAAAGCTTTCAACTCTTCTTGATATCTCTCAAAAAGAGCTTGAATCAGTGGTTTATTTTGCCTCTTATCTAGTTACAGAGATCGATGAAGAGAAAAGAAAAGAAGCACAAAAAGAAATTGCAGAGTTAAAGAAAAAAAGAGTTGAGAAAATCAAAGAATTAATTGAAGATGAGCGAAAAGTTCTCCAAAAAGAAGAGGAAGATAAGCTTAAAGATGCAGAAAAAACTCTTAAAGAAGAGCAGAAAAACCTAGTTTTAGAGGAAACTAAAGTTTTATACAGACAAAAAGGAATAGCACTTGATAAAAGACTAGAGAATGAAACAGAAAGAACAGAAGAAATTCTAACTCGTGTTTCAGATATTGTTAAGGGCCTTAAGCTTTGGACAGTTCTTTCTGAAGAAGAATATGTTCGACTTATTGAGTATGACATTCCTATGTTTTTTGAAGTTCAAACCGGAGCACAAGCTGTTCTTGCTGCAATCGAATCAGTTGATACACAGGCTTTAGTTGGAGAACTTAGAGAAGAAGTTAAAAAGTCATCTGGTCAAAAGCAGCTTAAACTTCTAAAAAGACTTCATCTTATCGAGTCAATTAATAAGGCAGGATTTAAACCGGATTCATTAGTGTTAAGAACTCTTCCAGTTCTTCCCCCAGATCTTCGCCCAATGGTTCAGCTAAATGGAGGACGATTTGCAACTTCAGACTTAAACGATTTATACCGACGTGTTATTAACAGAAACAATAGACTGAAACATCTTATCTCTCTTGGTGCACCTGAAATTATTTTAAGAAACGAGAAAAGAATGTTACAGGAAGCAGTTGACTACTTAATTGATACTTCAATTAGAACTTCTACAACTCAGAGACAATTTAAGTCACTTTCAGACATTTTAAGAGGAAAACAGGGTAGGTTTAGAAAAAATCTTCTTGGAAAACGTGTTGACTACTCTGGACGTTCAGTTATTATCGTAGGACCCGAACTTACCTTAAACCAGTGCGGACTTCCAAAAGAAATGGCTTTGGAATTATTCAAACCATTTGTTATTCGTGAAGTTATAACTCGAGGACTAACTACACCAAATGCAAAGGCTGCAAAAAGATTTATTGAAAAGCGTCCACCAGAGGTATTTGATATTCTTGAGGAAATAACTAAAAATCATCCAGTTTTACTAAACCGTGCTCCAACACTTCACAAGCTCGGAATTCAGGCTTTCTACCCAGTTTTGGTTGAAGGATCAGCAATTCGCATTCATCCTTGTGTTTGTGCAGGTTATAACGCAGACTTTGACGGAGATCAAATGGCTATCCACGTTCCATTGTCCAGCCGTGCACAGGAAGAGGCAATAAGCCTTATGATGCCTGAGCACAATTTATTAAAGCCGGCTGATGGGTCACCAATTACACTTCCTAACAAAGAAATGGCTCTTGGAGTGTTCTACTTTACCTCAGTTGACGAGCGCGCAAGAAGAGCAGAACTTCCTCACTTTGGAGATGAGCAGGAAGCATTCTTTGCATTTACACTTAAGAAAATTCAGCTTAGAGAGCCTATTATGGTTAGAATCAAGGGTAAGCTTATTGAAACAAGCATGGGAAGAATATTGTTTAACGAAAAACTTCCTGAATCTATGAGATTTGTTAATACTGAAGTTAAAGCTTCAACTATTAAAGAATTAGTAACTCGAGCAATGGTTGAGTTATCAGAAAGCGAAGTTGGAAAGCTTATTGACTCAATCAAAGAGGTAGGATTTTACTCTGCTACCATTTCTGGAATCTCAGTTTCAACCTTTGACTTAAAGATGCTTCCAAACAAGGATGACCTTATTATGGACGCTGAGAAGAAAGTATTGGATGTTGAAGAAGAATATCAGCAGGGATTAATTACTCTAACTGAGCAGAAGCGTTTGATGAACAATGTATGGCTAGAGGCAACTGAAAAGATTGCAGGACTTACATGGGAATTGTTTGGTAAAAACGATATGGTTCGAATAATTGCCGAATCAGGAGGAGCTCGTGCAGGAAAAGACCAGATCAAACAGCTTGCTGCTATGAGAGGGTTAATTTATGATCCGCTTGGACGTATCGTTGAACTTCCTATTAAATCAAACTTTAGAGAAGGACTTTCTATCTTTGAATACGTAAACTCAGCTCGAGGATCTAGAAAAGGACTTACTGACTCAGCATTAAAAACTGCAGACGCCGGATACTTAACCAGAAGACTTGTAGACGTTGCCCACGACGTTATTATTCGCGAAGCAGATTGTGGAACTACAGAGGGAATTACAATTGAAATGAAGCTACGTGAAAACGTTAGCTACATGACAAATATGCTTCTTGGTAGAACAGTTCTTCACGATGTAGGAAAAGGTAAAAATGCGCTTGTTAAAAAAGGAATGCAAATTGACCATGACTCATTACCTTTAATTTTGGCAGACAACTCAATTGAGGAAATTGTTGTTCGTTCACCAATTTACTGCAAGTTAAGATATGGTCTTTGTGCATTGTGTTACGGATGGGATATGAGCTCATATAAGCTTGCTGATATGGGAACACCGGTTGGAGTTATCGCAGCTCAGTCAATCGGAGAGCCTGGAACCCAGCTTACTATGCGTGTTAAGCACTTTGGAGGAGTTGTTATGAGTGACGTGACCCAAGGACTTCCTAGAGTTGAAGAGTTGTTTGAAGTCAGACGTCCTAAGAATTTGGCTCCAGTTGCTGAAATCTCAGGAAAAGTACAGGTTAACAAGGTTGAAGACGGATTTATCATCCGAGTTCGAAACACTAAAGTAAAACCTGTTGAAGAAAGAGAGTACTTTGTACCCCTAACTGCTACACTTTTGGTTGAAGAAGGAGAAGAAGTAGCCGCCGGTGCAAGACTTTGCGAAGGATATCTTGATCCACGAGACGTACTAAAAGTTTCAGGGCTAAAACACGCACAAGAATACCTAATTCAGGAAGTACAAAACGTTTACGAATCTCAAGGTATTTCAATTCACTACAAGCACTTTGAGACTATCGTTCGAAAAATGTCTGATAAGGTTATGGTTGAGACTCCCGGAGACACAGCACTTCTACCTGGAGATTTGGTCTCAAAGCTTAGATTTGAAGAGGAAAATTCAAATGTTATCTCTGAAGGTGGAGAGCCAGCTTCAGCCCGAGAAATAGTACTTGGAATAACTAAAGCAGCCTTAGTAACTGATTCATGGCTGTCTGCTTCTTCCTTCCAGGAAACAACTCAGGTGCTAACAGACGCAGCATTAGAGGGTAAAGAAGACAATCTTATCGGGCTTAAAGAAAATGTTATCGTAGGACGCCTCATCCCGGTTCGTGAAGACTTCATGGAAGGAAATGCTGGTCAGGATCAGAATCAGCAGGAAGTAAAGCCTCAGATCGAAGCACCTGTTGCATAATGACTTATTCACGCCTGGCAATTGAAAGCAAAATATTGTAAAATTAACGACTATGCCTACACTAAATCAATTAGTTAAAAAAGGACGAGGAAAAAAGGGAAAAAAGGTTAAAGCAACTGGGCTCAGAACAACCTTTAATGCTCGAACTCGAACTTACGGAAAACTTTCATCTCCTCAGAAACGTGGAGTGGTAACTCTTGTTAAAACAATGACTCCTAAAAAGCCTAATTCGGCTCTTCGAAAAGTAGCTCGTGTAAAGCTTTCAAACAGAGAAGAAGTAACTGCATACATTCAGGGAATTGGACACAATTTAGCCGAACACGGAATCGTTTTGATCAGGGGCGGACGTGTAAAAGATTTACCTGGAGTAAAATACCACTTAGTTCGTGGAAAGTTTGATTTAGCAGGAGTAGACGGACGAAAGAGTTCACGCTCAAAGTACGGAGCAAAGAGAGGAGCACCCGCAGGGGCATAACACATATGGCTAGAGGCGCACACGTTACAAAAAGAAGAAAGGTTCATCCAGATCCAGTATATGACAACCTCTTGGTTGCAAAGTTTATAAATCGCCTTATGATTAGCGGTAAAAAAACTATTGCTCAGTCTGTGGTTTATGACGCATTTGAGTTAATGAAGACAAAAGGAGAAGCAGATCCGGTTGCAGCATTTGAAAGAGCAGTTGATAATGTTGCACCAAAGGTAGAAGTTAAGGCAAGACGTATTGGAGGAGCAGCATATCAGGTTCCAACAGAGGTTCGCGGACCAAGAAGAATTTCTCTTGCTATCCGCTGGATTTTAGAAGCTGCCAAGAAACGTCCTACATCCGACTACAAAAAATTTTCAGACAAATTAGCTGCTGAAATCATGGACATAAATCAAAATACCGGAGAAGCTATTCGAAAAAGAGACGTAGCTCACAAAATGGCCGAAGCAAACCGCGCATTCTCTCACTTCAGGTTTTAAATTCCAAAGTAAAAATGAGTTCCGAGAGCCTCACAGGCGAATCCAATCATGTTAGTAGAGTTGCCACAGTTGACGATCTTAAGCCAGGTCGAATGTATAGACTGCACAAATTTGGTAGAAGTTATGACAAGGGAGTTCCACGAGAAGTTTCAAGTCAAGAGTTTTATATAGAAAAGCCAATTGATAAAACAAGCAAAAATCTACTAGGAACGGGTCGTTTAAGAATTTACACTCCCAGCGGACAAGTTGGCCTTCCAAGCACCTTGTCATTTTATGATTTAGGCAGAAATATAGTTGACGACCTTGTGAGGCAAACCGCCCCGGACAATTCTAAAAGCTCTAAAAAGAATCGCGTATATCTAGGTTACTCAGAGCATAATTTTATTGAATATTTAGGTGAGAGAGAGAATGGTAAGTAACTTTTGCTGTATACTTCTCTTATGCAACTCTGGCAAACTCTGGCTTTAGGAATAATTCTTCTCTACTCATTAACCTCTATTGTATTAGGGCATATAAATCTTTACAAAAGGAAAAACCCCTTTGGTCTTGCCCCATTTTTCAATCTTATCGGAGTCTTTGTTTGGGCGGATGCGGTAGTGTTTGGTATTTTCTTTGCAATAGCCGCTTTAGCAGCTTTTATATTAGGAAACATATTATTGTTTTTACTAATTTACTCTGTTTTTTGGGTAATAAGAAGTATAGGTGAGCAAGTTTACTGGTTTTTAGAACAATTTGCGCAAAACCATAGAAACTCACCAACGTCTCTTAAAATGTCCAAGTTTTATCACGGAGAATCGATATATATTCATTACCAAATCTTTTGGCAATGTATCAGTGCCGTTGCAATAATTTCATCGGTATATTTTTTCTATCAATTATTAACTTCTTGATTAGCTTGAAATTACGCACCCAGTAGTCTATATTAGAACAATGGAAAATGTAACTTGGTTTGGGCACGCATCTTTTTCTTTTGTAGATCAGGAAAGCGGGCAAAAGATTTACTATGTAGATCCATTTCAACTCCCTAAAGACAAACAGCTTGATAAGGCAGATATTATCTTTGTAACCCATGCTCATCCAGATCATTTATCTCGAGGTGATATTGACGGACTATTAAAAGATGATACTGTTGTTGTTGCAACTCCCGATTCTCTTGAGACGCTAGACATTAAGCAGGAAAAGCTTCCGGTTGAACCAAATAAGTCATATGATGTTCGTGGTTTTAAATTTGATACAGTGCCTGCCTACAATGTAAAACCTGAAAGAATTAATTTTCATCCACAAAAAAACAAATGGGTAGGATATATCTTTAACTTAAATGGGCAGTCTATTTATCATGCAGGAGATACTGATTTTATTCCTGAAATGAAAGAGCTTTCCGAAAGACATTTAGATGTCGCGATGCTTCCAATGGGAGGAACTTATACTATGAATGTAGATGAGATGATCTCGGCAGCCAAAGCTATTAAGCCTCGCAAGTTAGTTCCAATGCACTACAAAATGCCTATTGGAAATGCGGATGTTACTCTTGAAGCAGAGCAAAAATTAATCTCTGAATTAAGAGACATTGAAGTAGTAATTCTTGACGAGTTTAAGTAGCTACTCAACGGTAATGCTGATTATCTTATCTCCTGGGAACATTTTGTGAACTACGTCCATTCCTTTTGTAACCTTTCCAAAGATCGTGTAATTTGCAGGAAGTTCAGGATGGTCTTGCCACATAATAAAAAACTGAGATCCGTTGGTGTTTGGTCCGGAGTTTGCCATCGCAACAGTCCCCTCTAAATATCCTGCTTTATATAAATCACTATCTGGCTTTATCTCATCAGGAAATGGTCCACCGTAGATTGAAGTTCCACCGCTTCCGTCTCCCCTAGGATCTCCTCCCTGAATTACGAATCCAGGTTCAACCCTGTGAAATGTTAGCCCGTCATAAAATTTATATTTTGCCAGTGTTGCAAAATTAGTAACTGTTTTAGGAGCTTCATCCGGAAACAAATCGATGTCTATTTCCCCCTTTGCAGTAGTTATAACTGCCTTTGTTGCTGAAATCGGAACGATAGTTGGAGCGGCACTTGCGGTTTTTTCCCCTGATCCATTTGGATTAAAAAGCTGTAAAACAGGAGTAGGGGTATCTAGAAGACTTGTATCGGGTCCGCTTTGAGGTTGGCTCCTACTGGAGAGCAAGACTAGAACTCCTAATCCTAAAACGATTACTACAATAAAAGCGATCAGGGTTCGACTCATTCAGGTATTATACCTATAAGAAAAAGTTCTTTCAACAATAAAAGAGTAAGGGATTAAAGCTCAATTAGATTTTTCGGGGATTTTGTAAGGGATATTATTTCGTGTCCGTCGTAAAACACAGTGTCTTCAATTCTTACTCCTCCGAAACCATTTATATAGATTCCTGGCTCAATAGTAAAAGCAGAGTTTATTTTTAATTTATCCTTAAATCCTGGAGATATATGTGGAAGTTCGTGCACTTCAAGCCCGACTCCATGTCCTATGGAATGTGGAACAGTAGAAAATCCTTTAGAAACAACATGTTTTCTTACGACATCGTCAACTCTGTGAGGGGTAGTATTTTTATTAATTTTAAATCCTAATTCCTGTGCCTCTCTTACTGCCTCATAAATTTTCTTAAACTTTTCATTTGCCTTTCCTACAAACACGGTTCTGGTCATGTCAGCACAATATCCATCTACTTTTGCACCGAAATCCAGCAAGACAATATCATTTGCCCTAAGTTTTGAACTTCCAGTTTTGTGATGGGGTACAGCAGAATTTACTCCGAATGCAACAATTGAGGGGAAAGCCAAATCTCCATCGTTTTCTTTAATAAATTTTTCCATCTCCCAAGCTATTTCTTTTTCAGTTACTCCCGTTCTCAATTTTTTGAGAATGAAGGTAAAGCAATCGTCAGTAAGCTTACATGCTTTTTGAAGAGATTTAACTTCGTCAAGATTTTTCTGAGCTCGAACAGTTTCAACAATTTCCTCAGTTAATTTAAATTTAATGTTTTTTAGTTTTCTAAACCTCTTGTATTCAGCATGAGTTAAATTTTCCTCAAATCCCAGAACCTTCAGTTTTTCTTTAGTTATTATCTCTTGGATCTGGGGAAGCAATTTTTTACCTGCCCCAAACTCAACAACAGTTGAGTTATGAGAATTTTTTCTTGCACCTTCTGAAAGTCGTGGATCTGCAAATATATAAAGTCCCAATCTTGTAATAAAAGCAAATCCTTCACGCTCATGAGTTCCAAATCCATCAAATCCCGTAAGGTAGGCGATGTTATAAGCAGATGAGATTAGTAGCCCGTCCAATCCCTCTTCTTTAAGGAGAGCTCTTGCAACTTTTATGCGTAAATCAAGCATGGGTGAATTATAGCACAGAGCACATTGACTTTAAGAGAATAAGGTTTACAATCACCCACGATTTTGCTATACTCTTTGTAGTTCGAGATGAATGGTCTCGAATTTTTTTGATTTAGAGAAACTATGGCTGACACAATTACAAAAGACCGAAACGTTCCATTAGACAAAATTCGAAACATCGGAATTATCGCGCATATTGATGCGGGTAAAACCACAACTTCTGAACGAATTCTATACTACACAGGAAAATCCTACAAAATTGGAGACATTGATGAAGGAAATACTGTTATGGACTGGATGGATCAGGAACGTGAGCGCGGAATTACTATCGTTTCTGCCGCAACAACTACTTTCTGGACTCACTCAGAATTAGGTCGTTCTCCAGGACAGGAAGAGCCTTTCAGAATTAATCTTATCGATACCCCAGGACACGTAGACTTTACAGCTGAAGTCGAGCGTTCGCTTCGTGTATTAGATGGAGCAGTAACAGTTCTAGACGCTGAAGAAGGAGTTCAATCCCAATCTGAAACCGTTTGGCGTCAGGCTGATAAATATCATGTGCCTCGTATTTGTTTTATCAACAAAATGGACAAGCTTGGAGCAAATTTCCTTCAAACCGTTGAGAGCATTAAAAAAAGATTAGGTGCAAATCCAGTTATCATGGTTCTCCCAATTGGAGCAGAAAGTGAGTTTACAGGAGTAGTAGACCTGTTAAATATGAAGTCGCTTACTTGGGGTGGAGAAGAGCTCGGTGCAAAGTATGAGGTTAGTGACGAGATTCCTGAAAACATGAAGGCTCAAGTCGAGGAATACAGGCACAAAATGATTGAAAAGATTGCCGAAAACGACGATGAGTTAATGGAGAAATATCTTGAAGGAAAAGAAATATCAAATGAAGAGTTAAAGGCAGGACTTAGACGCGCAGTTGTAGGATACAAAGTAGTTCCAATTTACGCTGGATCGTCTCTCAGAAACAAAGGAGTACAACCTCTTCTTGACGCAGTTGTTGACTACCTTCCTTCCCCAATGGATCTAAAGCAAGTAAAAGGAATTAATCCTAAAACAAACGAAGAAGAAGTTAGAAATCTTACTCCGGATGATCCATTTACCGGATTTGCATTTAAAGTTCAAATCGACTCTCATGTTGGAAAAATTACCTTCGTTCGTATCTATTCAGGGAAACTTACTTCCGGTTCATATGCATATAACTCAAGTAAGGATGTAAAAGAACGTGTCGGACGACTTCTTTTAATGCATAGCAATCAGCGAGAAGAAATAAAAGAAGCATATGCTGGAGAAATAGTTGCAGTTGTTGGACTTAAAGACACTATAACCGGAGACACTTTATGCGACGAGGCACATCCAATTATACTTGAGAAGATTTCCTTCCCAGAACCTGTTATCTCGCTTGCTATTGAGCCAAAGACTAAGTCTGATCAGGAAAAAATGGGGCAAGCATTAAAGCGTTTGATGGAAGAAGATCCAACATTTACGGTTAAGATGAATCATGAGACAGGACAAACTGTTATGTCCGGAGTTGGAGAGCTACAGCTTGAAATTATGGTAGACCGTATGAAGAGAGAATTTGCTGTTGAAGCAAATGTTGGAGCACCCCAAGTTGCGTATAAAGAAACATTCTCACCAACTGAGGTGAAGGGAGAAGGAAAGTACATTAAACAAACCGGAGGAAAAGGACAATATGGACATTGTTTGATAAGAGTTGAAGGAAAAGGACGCGGAGAAGGATATGAATTCGTTAATGCAATCAAAGGAGGAGCAATTCCTGCCGAGTTCTGTACTTCAATTGAAAAAGGAATTAAGGAAACACTCGAAAATGGACTCTTACTTGGTTACCCAGTAGTTGATTTAAAGATTACTCTTTATGACGGATCTTATCATGACGTTGACTCTTCTGATATGGCGTTTAAGATTGCAGGATCAATGGCGCTTCAAGATGCAGCCAAGAAAGCTCCGCTTTCTCTTCTTGAGCCTATAATGAAAATAGAGGTAACAACTCCTGAGGAGTTTATGGGAGACGTTATTGGAGACCTTTCAAGTAAACGTGCTCAAATTACTGGAAGTGAAGAGCGCGGAAATGCACGTATAATTCATGGAGAAGTTCCTTTATCAGAACTTTCCGGATATGCAACAACACTTCGTTCAATGTCTCAAGGACGCGCAACTTACTATATGGAGCCTTCTCACTATCAGGAAGTACCTCAAAACATCGTGCAGGCAATGCTTGCAAAAACTACTTTCACAGGCCGTGTTACCGCTCAATAGTATATAATTTATCTATGGTAAGTCTACTTCCTGAAAGTCGTCACCTAAGATATGTTCCAGATCCCCCTAAGGACTTTGAATATCCAGACGTAATATCCCAAAAGTATGACGTAGAAGGTATTGCAGCATTTTTAGACGCGGACGCAAGATTCAATAAAAATACTGGTTCATGGACGATAACACTTTTTAAAGGAGTTCCGGAAACTCAGTTTCACCCTACGCTGACTCTTGATCCACACCCAGAAGCAGAGCTTTTAGGCACTCCCCCTCGTAAAAAATTTGTTCTTTCCTCAGTTCTAGAAGAACGAAACGGCAGGGAGCCTCGAGAGTCTGAACCAGCCAGAAGTGAAAAGGCAGTACATCCAAGTTTGACATATCAGTCAGGGTTACATAAAGCTCAAGTACACCTGGAGGGTATAAGTGAAATTAGGGCAGTTGCAGAAAATGATTCCGTAAATTTTGTTTCCGTACAAGATGATGCTATTACAGTTTTCTTATTACGCCCAAACGGCGAATTTACACAAAGGACATTTCCAATGATACCCGGGAAGAAATCTCTTGTATTAGTAAAATAGCCATGCTAATATAGTTCATATTCAAAATATGTCCGATTCATCAAATCCTCAGTTCGACCCATCCAAATTCGACAAATCAAAATTTACAAACGAAGGTTACGTAAAAAAAGTAGATAAACCATGGGGATATGAGATCCACTGGGTCCCTGAAGGCCTTCCCTACATGGGTAAAGTTCTTCATATTAACAAAGGATCCAGATTATCTCTTCAGGCACATGAAACGAAGCAAGAATCATATTGGTTAATAAACGGAGAATGTAATCTAATAATTGAAAACGCAAATGGAGAACTTGAGACGATAAAGCTTGAGAAGGGGAAGGGGTATACCACAAAGCCTGGGCAAAGGCACAGACATCAGGCAGTTACAGATTGTGATGTGATAGAATCATCAATGGGTGAAGGGGGAACTACCTGGAGACTTGAAGATGATTATTCAAGACCAGATGAGACACCTGAGCAGCGAAAAAAAGAAAGAGGAGAGGAATAATCAATGTTAGATCTACAAAACTTAGAAGAAATTAAAAAACTCGATCCGCAAAACACTTTGCAGTCTACCGAAATGCTTCCGGAGCAACTTGAAGGAGCTTGGGAGCAAGTAAAACAGATTCAAATTCCACAAGGATACAATAGCGTTTCAAATATAGTTTTTTGCGGAATGGGTGCATCAATTTATGGGGCGTTAGTGGTTAAGGCTTTGTTTGGGCCAGATTTTCCGTATCCAACTGAAATGGTTTCAGACTACCACCTTCCAAAATATGTTAACGGTAATTCTTTGGTAGTTTTAACTTCGTATTCAGGGACAACAGAGGAAGTGTTGTCCTGTGCACAGGAGGCAAAAGAAAAAGGAGCAAAGATGCTGGTGTTAACAAAAGGAGGGCAACTTGCTGAATTTGCAAAGACAAATAATGTCCCTGCGTATGTATTTGACGGAGCACTAAACCCGGCTGGTGTTCCAAGACTTGGAAACGGATATACAATTTTAGGTTTAATGGGACTTTTGAATAATGCGGGAATTATTACTCTTGATGAGGCAAAATTAAAAGGAGCAATAGAGCATATTAAAAAATATAAAGACAAGATAGTAGAGCGGGCTATGCATGACTCTCACAGCATGATGGGTAAAATCCCGATTATTTTTGCAGGAGAACACTTATCTGGAAACGCTCAGATTTTAAGAAATCAGTTTAACGAAACATCTAAAACTTTTTCAGCCTACTATTTAATTCCTGACTTAAACCATCATCTTATGGAGGGGTTACAATTTCCAAATCCTTCAATGTTAAAGTTTATGATCTTTCAGTCTCATAGTTACACACCAAAAATTCAAAAGAGAGTAGATCTTACTATGGACGTTGTTCGCCAGAACAATCACACTATTTTAGAATATATAACTCTGGGAACTGATAAGTACCAGGACTTTTTAGAAATTTTGGCTTTGGGAAGCTACACAACTTTATACTTAGGTCTTCTTTACGAACAAAACCCTGCAGTAAATCCTTACGTAGATTATTTCAAACAAAAATTGGCAGAGTAGAGCTATGCGAAAAATTTCTCTCTCCCCTACCCTGTTTAGCATCCTAGAGTTTTTAATCCTTCTTCCATCCCTTTTATTTATTGTTGGTGTACTGGAATGGTATATAAACCGCACTGGTTTTTTAATATTTACGTTAATTGGTACAAATAATTTAATTAAGGCAGCTTTAGTAACTGTAATTTTACCCTTTGCCGGTGGGTTTCTAGCGTATAACTATTTAGAAAGATACAAGTTAAAAGGATTTATTAAAGCTCTTACTAAGGTTATTCTTGCTTATACAATTATTGAAGTAGGCCTTGTTATTATCATGTCTATTCTAATTTACTTTCGTATGTAGTTTTCTTGATTAAGCCTTGGCAATCGAATACAATTAGCAGGTGAAGATCATTGAAGACGCCAAACTTTCAGAAATTCTGTGGTATAAAATTGGCGGAACTGCAAAATACTTTATTGAATGTGCAAATCCCGAGAACATCCTCGAAGCATTTGAGTTTATAAAAAAAGAAAAAATTGACAAATATTTTGTAGTGGGTTTAGGTTCAAATCTTTTATTTACTGACGAATACTATGATGGTGCAGTAATTCAGATCGGTTCAAATGACATTTCTCAAATAAAGCTTATTGATAAAAACACAATTGAGTCCTATGCCGGGGTAACACTTGACGATGTAATTCAGTTTGCCTTCGAGAATAACTTATTGGGTCTGGAGTGGGCAGGAGGACTGCCTGGAACAGTTGGAGCAGCAGTTAGGGGAAACGTAGGAGCATTTGGGGGAGAAATAAAAGACAGTTTTGCGGGAGCAAGTGTGCTAGTACTTGATGGGAAGAAGAATAAAATTCAAGAGCTAAATAGACGGGACATTAAATTTTCTTATAGAACAAGTACTGTTAAGAAAAATCACAATATGATAGTTCTTTCCGCTCGTTTTAAACTGGAAAAAGTTGATGATGCAAAATTAGGGCGGGGAAAGCAAACATATTTTGCAAACATAGAGTATAGGAACCAAAAACATCCACTTGACTACCCTTCTACCGGTTCAGCATTTAAAAATATTGCAGAACTAACGCAAGTTAAAAAGGTAATGGAAGTATTCCCTGACATAGAAAGTGACGTAAGGATTAAATGGCATGGTAAAATTAGCATGGGTTATTTGATAAAACGATTGGACCTTTCAGGGCTGCAAATTGGTAATGCACAAATTTCAAACAAACACAGCAACTTTATCGTAAACCTTGGAGGGGCATCTTTTACTGATGTATTATCAATTATTAGAAAAATACAAAGCACTTTTGAGAATGCATTTGGATTTATTCCTGAACCGGAGGTAGAAATAGTATCATGAACAAATACAAATTAATTATTTCAGATTTCGACGGAACACTTGCTGGTCGTGACGGGATTATCTCAAAAAAGGTGGAGGATGCTATTGGCAAATGGAGGAAGTCGGGCGGAGAGTTCTCTGTTGCTACCGGACGCCAGTACGCAATGATAAAAGGGGAAGTTTCGAAACTGGGAATAACTACTCCACAGATTACTAGGGGAGGAGCAGAAATTGTAGACCCTAACACAGGGAAAACAATATATTCAAAATTAATGGACGAAAAAACAGTTGAGGAATTTACAAAAATAGTAAAGGAACACGGGTATGATTATTTGCTTGAATATCATGACGATCTTTATGGGACAAGAGATTTCACTCATAAAACGCCTAACGTAAATTACTATCCGGTATCGGACTTTCAACCCAAACCTATACCAAAAATTGTTGTCTTTTTAGATGAAGATAAAATAGATAAAGCAGATAAACTTTTAGATGAAGTCTTAATGAAGCAATTTCCAACTCTCCATATAGTTAGAAGCTATAGTCCTTTAGGTAAGGTATGGGATGTAACTTCTGCTGCTGCAACTAAACATTTAGCGGCTCTTGAGTTAATGAAGTTAACAGGAATAGATCGAGATAAAACAGTAGGAGTAGGTGACGGATACAATGACTTCTCTCTTATGGAAGCATGTGGATTCAAAGTTGCGATGGGTAACGCTCCGGAAGATCTGAAAGCAATAGCAAACCTTGTAGTTTCCAGTTATCAAGAGGACGGAGTTGCGGTTCTAATTGAAAAGCTTCTGTCTGAGGAGGTGAAAACACAATAAAAATTCTAAAGATTATTATAATCGTTACTCTTTTGGTAATTGACTGGCTTATTTTCCACGATTTCCTAAGCGGACAGTCCTATACGTTAACAGAGATTTTAACTGGATTGGTAAGTATTCCGATTATCCTAATATATCTAAAGTACATGCTTAAGAAATGAGAAAGGGTAAAGATTACATCGGTATAGGAATTGGTGCAATAATCCTTAATAAAAAAGGGCAAATACTTTTGATTCAACGTGGAAAGAAATCAAAAAATGAAGTAGGCCTTTGGGGATTTCCCGGTGGTGCACTTGAGTTTGGTGAAACAATTGAGGAGGCAATTATTCGGGAAGTAAAAGAGGAGCTGGGTGTTGCAATAAAACCTCTAAAAAAGCTTGCTGCAGTAAACCATAGAATCCCAAACGAAAAACAGCACTGGATTGCAGTTCCCTACATTTGTCAGCTGGTTTCTGGAAGACCAAAGATTTTAGAGGTAAATAAAATTGCAGCAATAAAATGGCTAACAATTAAAGAAGCTCAGGAAAAAGGTTTGAGTTTGGTCGCGGAAGAAGTTCTGCGAGAATTAAGGGAGAAATATAACGAGCTTGAAGACTTTTTCTAATTTGCAGCTCTAATCTGAACGAACTGAAAATAGTTTCCGTCAACATCTTCAAAGGTGCAAACCAATCCATATCCTTCGATGTGATAAATTTCTTGAATTACTTTTACCCCTTTTTTCTTAAGTCTGTTAAATTCTTTTTCACAATCGGTTACTTCAAAGTTTAGCATCAATCTCTCAGGATTTTTATTCTTTCCTTTTACTTTGTCGTGGGGATTGATAAAAAGCTGAACTTCTTCAAACGCATATCCCATCACTCCGTCTTCGCCCATCTCGTACTCAGCAGTTGTCTTAAGTCCTACAACGTCTTTGTAGAAATCAGCTAGTTTTGTAGTGTTTTCGCTTGAAAGTAAAACACCTTGCAGGCTCTGAATCATAAACATACTATAGAGTCTGAAATATTAATTGTCAAGCAAGATTTCCGTATGAAAGTCAGGACTGATATAATGCTCTCGTGCGAAAACTAATTCTATTTGTGTTTCTCGTTTTACTGATTGCCGCGGGATACTATTTAGTCAAAAAAACACCGGTCACTAAGGTTATAAAATCAGTTGACGCTCCAGGAGAAAGCAGGACCTCTTCTCTGTCTTCTCCAAAAGAAGAATATCTTTTCGTGCCATACTGGACGCTTGATCAGGATGTTTCAGCAAGCAGCCAAAAGTTAATTTACTTTGGAATTATGGGAGGAAAAAATGGAGTTGATAAAGAAGAAGAGGGATATAAAAATCTTTCAAAGTTTGTGGAAAACAGAAACTCCCAACCCTCATATCTAGCAATTCGAATGTTAAACACTGAGACAAATATGGCAGTTCTAAAAGATAAAACATTGCAAGAAAAAATAATTTCAGACGCATTAGATATTGCACTAAAAAATAAATTTTCCGGAATAATTTTAGATTTTGAAACACAAGGTCTTCCTTTTGAGACTTTATTAAATAGTATTACAGCTTTTAATTCTCAATTTGCAAAAAGCTCACATGAAAAAAATCTTACATTTGGGACATTGTTGTTTGGTGATACGTTTTACAGAGTTCGCCCATATAATGTTTTAGCTTTGGGCAAGTCTGTTGATAGAGTTTATATAATGTCTTACGACTTTTCCAAAGCAAAAGGTGACCCAGGCCCAAATTTTCCTCTTCAGGATAAAAAGACTTACGGATACGATTTAAAAACCATGTCACAAGATTTTGTAAAAGTTGTTCCTGCAGAAAAGTTAACAATTATTTTTGGAATGTTTGGATATGACTGGAAGGTAGATGAAAAAGGTAGAGGGAAAAGTACTGCAGAATCTAAAACAACATTACAAATGGAAAAGTTTCTGACAGCGTGTATTTCTGAAAAAACCTGTCAAGAGGATAGCAACAAAAACGGAACTAAAATAACATATAAAAACGAAGAGGGGGATCACATTGTCTGGTATGAGAATGAAAGTTCGGTTAGTAAAAAACGTGAGTACCTCCACTCTATTGGCTTGGACTCAGTTGGCTACTGGGCGTACTCGTATTTCTAAGAACAGGGGAGCAATAGATACTTAACGGAACTGTTTTTTGAAGTAATGAACTTTGTGTTTCAAAAGACCCCACAGTACTTTTATTAAGAAATGAAATTTGAGATGTTATATTTGGCAGAAGCGAGTTTATAGTAAAGGAAAGAACTGCAACTTGTGTGTTTCCTCTGACCTCTTTCTGATCTGAGTTAAGAGACAATGCAAGAGATGCTCTACCAAATTGTTCTCTTACCTCCTGAAGATTTATTCTGTAGTTTTTATTACTTCCAAAAAAATTGTTTTCAGATGGAGCTAAAGACAAATTAAAAATAACGTCCGGGTTAAAAGAGATTTCTATTTGAACACTATTTACGGGGGTATTTGTTGAAAGATAGATGGGGATTGTGTAGATAGAATTTATGCAGCTTGATTCTATTGTTGCCGGATTAAAATACAAACTTGCCAAATTCGAGTTGTCTTGCCTTGAGGTAAGAACCCGGGATTTAAAAGGAGAAACGTAGGAGACTAATAAAAACAAAGCGCATAGCAGGAAAGCAGTTAAGCCTATGATCACAAAATACTTACTCATGTAATCAGTCTCCCGTTCTGCTTCCTAACTGGCGCAGGAAAATATTTAAATCTGCAGAATTTACCAGACCGTCGCTGTTTAAATCGGAGAGTTGATCAAATGAATTATTTTGAATGTTTGAAACTAAAATGTTGTAGTCTAATATGTCCAAAACCCTGTCCCTGTTAACATCTCCTGTAGTAGGTGTTACTGTTGGGAGAGTTATAGTTCCTGTATTTGGACCCAGGGTGTAAATTCCCTTTACAAATCTTGCAAGAGTTCCGGGAAGGCTAACTCTTATTTGATAGATTCCAGGAGCAACATCATTTATTGAAACAGTTCCCTCAAAAGCATTGTTTCTGTATGACAAGGATACATTCTTCTTTGCAACGGAGTTTCCATCTTTGTTTACAAATTCCACAGTCGCGTCTTTACTTGATGGTGTAGGATTCGTATTTCCGCCAGGTCCAATTCCCAAAAGATTTACTGAAATTTTAAACGAACCGCTGACTCCAGGTGTAGGGGTTGGAGTTGGGGTAGCAGTTGGATTTCCAGGAACAGTAGTCGGCGTTGGAGTTGCTGTTGGATTCCCCGGAATAGATGTTGGCGTAGGAGTTCCGGGTCCTGTAGTTGGTGTAGGAGTTGCAGTAGGATTTCCTGCAGGAGGAGTTACGGATCCTGATACGGCCTGAACTGCTTTTAACAGATTTAGGCGGGCTCCAATCGGTTTGTCAGTAGAGATTGGATCAGCAGTTGACATAAGTGTGTTTTTAATTTGATCAGGAGTAAGACTTGGATTAATTGAAAGAAGAATCCCTGCAGCTCCTGCTACATGTGGTGTTGCCATTGATGTTCCACCGAGAAGACAGTAACTTTGGTTTAGACATTGTTTTGGTCCATTTGACTGTTGTGACATGGTATTTCCGGGGGTCATAGTCGACATAATGTTTACACCAGGAGCGGCGATTGTAACTGTCGACCCATAATTTGAAAAACTAGCTCGAGCATCTGATTCAGTCGAGGCGCCGACTACTATAACACCCAAGCAATTTGCAGGATTAGCGGTTGATGCATCCACTGGAACTCCCGGAGGATTTCCATTTCCTGCTGCAACAATAACGCTTACTCCAGCACTTCTTGCATAGTCAACTGCTTCTTGATAAGGTCCGCATGCTCCATATGCTCCAAGACTCATGTTAATTACTTTTGCTCCGTGATCTGCGGCATAATGAATACCTGAGATAATTGGTGCTAAGTTTCCTTGACAAGCGCCGCTAAAAACCTTAATAGCCATCACCTTTACGTTCCAGTTTACTCCGGCAATTCCTAATGAGTTATTTGTCATGGCTCCAATGGTTCCTGATACATGCGTTCCGTGTCCGCACTGATCAGAAGGATCATTGGCATTTTCTCCTGGAACAAAGTTTTGACCCTTAACAATGTGTCCAACAAGATCCGGGTGATTATAGTCTGCTCCTGAATCTACGACTGCAACTATAACGCTATCACTTCCCTTTGCAATGTCCCAAGCTTGGGGAGCTTGAATTTTTGTAAGACCCCACTCCTGGGAGTATAAAGGATCATTGGGTGTATCAACAGGTAAAACAACGCTGTTTGGGACTGCATATTCAACAGTTGGAAGCGACTTAAATGAATCTATGGCCGAATTTAAAGAAGTTGAATCCTGAAGTTTTACAACCTCAACATTTTCTAAAGAAGTAGGTCTTTTTGATTCAGTAATAAGAGGGTCTGAAGAAATTACGCCATTTTTTTCTTTAGTCTCTGCATATTGTTCCTGAAGCTGTCCCGGAGTTGTTCCACCCTGAAGAGCGTTAATTGCATCTTCTGCTGCAATTCTTGCCTGCCCAAATACAGGTTGAGATGCAACTTTTGCTCTCTGTTCAATTGCATTTGCGACATCATCTGGAGTTGTTCCTTCTTTATATTGAACTATAATTTGGTGTTTAGCAATTTCATAGGGATCAGATTCCCCCGTGGACTGAATACTTTGAATAGTGCTTGGAGCATTTGGAGATGCTGTTTGAACTTGGGGAAGAGATAGGTAAAGTTTTATTGCATCCTGAGTACTTGCCCCTTTTTGAAGAAGAACAATAACCGTTACGGGATTATTAGCTTTAACAGGATACAGATTTTTTTCAGAAATAACCTTTGCCTTTTTTTGAACTTGGTTAATTGCGTTTAGCTGTGAGGTGTAAAAAGAATTGCCTGGGGTTTTTCCCAGTAACTCTGAGAAAAACATGTTAATCTTACCACCAATGCTGCTTGATGCTTTCTGTTTTGCAGCAAGTGCCATTTGTAATTGCTGGGGACTTTGGTTGGCCCTATAAACGACTATAATCTGGGAATTTGAAGCATCAATAATACTGTTTGATGGAGGAGTTTGGACGGGTGGATAAACCGCAAAGGAATTAATTGAGCCTAAGATTATAAATACAATAGAGAGAAAAACGGCAAAAAATAATTTAAGTCGCACCTATATATAGTATATATCTGAGAGCCTGTTGGCAAGTGGATACTTAATTTTTATTTACCAGGGAGATGAAATGTTGCTCCTCCGTCGGATGATACTTCAACTATTGTTCCTCTTGGAGCTGAGGCATAGACACAGTTTTCTTTCTCCCACATTGGAGAAGGAAATAATTTTTCATATTTTATGTTCGCAGTAAAGGAGGTGCCTTGCGTATTTTCAAATCTGCAGTATTCTTCCGGCAGAAATCCAGAGTCACTGTTATCTTTAGGTAGAGACCGAAAAGTTGCAAAACCTGCAACTCCAAGAGATAAGGCAACAACAGGCAAAGATGCCTTTAGTGTTATGTTGTTTAATTTTTGAAAACCTGATCTTTCTTTCGACATGGGCGGATTATATCATTTATTTTCCTGAAATTTCCCTATTGACGATATTTAGAGTATAGTGTATTATTCTCTTTACACCTTCTTTGTGAGGTGTCTTTTTACTTATGGCAACATTTCAAAGAACAAAACCACACGTTAACATCGGAACCATCGGTCACGTCGACCATGGTAAAACCACGTTAACAGCTGCTATTACAACCGTTCTTGCAAAGAAGGGAATGGCAGAAGCTCGAAAATACGAAGATATCGATAATGCTCCTGAAGAGCGAGCTCGTGGAGTCACCATTAATATTTCTCACCAGGAATACGAAACAGAAAAGCGCCACTATGCTCACATTGACGCTCCAGGACACGCTGATTACATCAAGAACATGATTACAGGAGCAGCTCAAATGGACGGAGCAATTCTTGTTGTATCTGCTGCAGACGGTCCTATGCCTCAAACTCGAGAACACATTCTTTTAGCTCGCCAGGTTGGAGTTCCAGCACTAGTAGTGTTCCTAAACAAAGTTGATATGGTTTCAGATCCTGAACTTATTGATCTTGTTGAAATGGAAGTACGAGAACTTCTAACTAAGTACAAATATCCAGGAGACACTACTCCAATTGTTAAGGGATCAGCTCTTAAAGCAACTCAAGGAGATGCAGAAGCTGAGGCTCAGATCATGGATCTTATGGCTAAAGTTGATGAATTTATCCCAACTCCAGAACGACCAATTGATAAACCACTTTTAATGCCTGTTGAAGACGTTTTCTCAATTAAGGGACGTGGAACAGTTGTAACCGGAAGAATTGAGCGCGGACAAGTAAAAATTAATGACACAGTTGCAATTATTGGTATTAAACCAACAAAGGAAGTTGTTGTTACCGGAGTAGAAATGTTTAGAAAGCAACTTGATGATGCACAAGCTGGAGACAATGTAGGACTACTTCTTCGTGGAATTGAAAAAGAAGATGTAGAGCGCGGACAGGTTATTGCAAAGCCAGGATCTATTACTCCACACACTAAATTTGAGGCTGAAGTTTACATTTTAACTAAAGAAGAAGGCGGAAGGCATACTCCATTCTTCTCAGGATACAGACCACAGTTTTACATCAGAACAACTGACGTTACTGGAGAAATTAAACTCCAAGAGGGTGTAGAAATGGTTATGCCAGGAGATAATGCAAAAATGACTGGAGAACTTATTGTTCCAGTTGCAATGGAAGAAGGAATGAACTTTGCTATTCGTGAAGGTGGACGTACAGTTGGAGCAGGAGTTGTAACCAAGATCTTGGCGTAACTTCCAAGAAATCGCACATTTAACATTTTCGAGCTACCCATGGTTATGAACCTCGCTTAAATTGCGAGGTTTTTTTGTAAATATATGGCAAAAGGAAGAATAAGAGTTAGACTAAAATCATATGATCCGCGTATTATTGACGCTACGTGTCAGCAAATACTGGATACAGCAATAAGAACTGGAGCAAAAGTTGTAGGTCCTGTACCTCTTCCTACTCAGCGTTCTATGTTTGCGGTAAACAAGGCTGCTTTTATTGATAAAAACGCTCAAGATCACTTTCAGATTAAAACACACAAGAGGCTAATTGACATTATGGCTCCAACCGACAACACAATTGAATCTTTAATTCATCTCGATTTGCCTGCAGGTGTAGATGTAGAGATTAAAATGTAATCTCTTTCTAAATGAGAGAACGTTTTCAAAACATTAGGTCTCGGATCAAATTTCCTCGTCGTAGTACTCCTCGAGTTTTCTCCGATCTGAAAGATCTCGAAAAAGCAATTATAATGGTTCGAAAAAACACTCATTTAACTGTGGAACAAGATCAAGCGCTTATTGAAGCTGGCAGAAAAGCAGCTCTAGATGTATTAACCCTGCCATACATGGGTGCCTCCAATGAAGTTAAGCTGGCACTTGCTCAGAAATACAGGAACTCGGCTGAGACTTTACAAACTAAAAAATCGGAAACAAAAATGACTTCTGCCTCCATTCTTATTCATGCAGCAAATAGGCTAGAAAACAGTACTAGGGAAAGACTTTAATTGGCCTCGAGTCGTGCTTGCATTCCACAGTGTAGTTAGTATATAATAACTTTTACTCATGTTGAGATTAATTTCTGAACGTGTAAGTCTTACTACATAGGTGCTTAGCTGCAAGAGATTGCGAATGAAGCGACTCATGTAGTCGCTTTTTTTGTGCTTATAAAGACAATTTTATGGACGGAATTATTGGAACAAAACTCGATCAAACTCAAGCCTTTTTAGAGGATGGAAGACGTATTCCACTCTCAACTATTGCTGTATCCGGAAATTTTGTTTCACAAATTAAAACTCCGGAGAAAGATCACTATTCTGCAGTTCAATTAGGATTTGGATCAAAGAAAAAGGGGAATAAAGCAGAAGCAGGAAAGCAAAAAAAAGCGGGACTCACAACAACACCCCGCTTTTTTCGTGAAATAAGACTCGATGACACAACTGGCGTTGAGGTAGGAAAAGAAATAAATGTAGCAGAAATCTTAGAGCCTGGAGACGTTATTGACGTAACTGGTACTTCAAAAGGAAAAGGATATGCCGGAGTAGTTAAGCGTCATCACTTTAAAGGAGGACCAAGAACTCATGGACAATCTGACCGCGAACGCGCTCCTGGATCTAGTGGTCAAACAACTACCCCAGGACACGTTTACAAAGGTAAAAGAATGTCTGGAAGAATGGGAAATGAACGCGTTACCATTAAAAACCTTACGGTAATAGACATAAAAGACGGAATTGTCTATGTAAAAGGTTTAGTTCCAGGAATCAAAGGCTCACTAGTTATGATCTCAAAAGTTAAAGAGGACAAGAGAAGCAAAGCAACCAAGAAGAAATTTGTTCCTCTTTTTTCTATTAAAGCAGTTGATGAAGTAGAACCAGTTGCAGTAGAAACTGTAGAGGTTGAGACAGTTCCGGAAGAAATTGCAGCAGTTGAAGAAGTTCTAGCCTCAGAAGGAAAAGCTTCTGATTCGGAAACTCAAGAAGTTCAAGCTGAGGCACCGGCAGAAGAGCCAAAAGTTGAAGAAGAAAAACCTGCCGAAGAAGAGAAAACAGAGAAGAAAGAGGATAAAACAGAATAATTATGGCTACTACAAAAGCAAAAACAACTAAAACAAGTTCTAAAACAGTAAAACCTGCAGTAAAAAAGGCAGCAGTAAAGACTGTTAAAGCGGCTCCTAAAAAGACTGTCGCAAAAGAAGCTGTAGTAAAAACAGAGGTTAAGGAAGCTAAAGGAAGCATCTCGGTAAGCGTTTACGACTTACTTGGAAAATCATCTGGAAGAATGAGTCTTCCGAGTGAAATATTTGCTGCAAAAGTAAATCCAGCATTGATGGCTCAAGCAGTTCGTGTCCATATGGCTTCTCAAAGACGAGGGACAGCATCAACTAAAACAAGATCAGAAGTTGCCGGAACAACTAAAAAAATCTATAGACAAAAAGGTACAGGACGAGCACGTCACGGAGCAGCAAAGGCACCTATTTTTGTAGGTGGAGGAATAACATTTGGACCACGTCCTCATGATTTTGCACTTAGTATGCCTAAAAAAATGAGAAGACTTGCTTTGTTTTCAGCTCTAACAAGCAAACTTGCCGAAAGCAGTGTTAAAGTTCTTGATACAACTGATTCAAAAGGAAAGACACGCGAAATGTTCGGACTTTTAAAAAGTCTTGACCTTGTTTCAAAAAATGGACATGCAAAAAAAGTTATGGTAGTTATCGACAACAACGGAAAACTAGTTTCTCAATCAGCACGAAATATTGAAGGTGCACGAGTACAAAACGCTTCAAATTTAACTGCATACGAAGTGCTAAACGCTAACACACTTTTATTCATGAAAGAAAGCGTGGACTTACTTAAGAAAACATTCTTAGAAGAAACTAAGACAAAATAATATGCAAACAATAATTATTAAACCAATCATTACAGAGTCATCTATGAAAGATGCACATAAGGGAAAGTTCACTTTTTCTGTGGCTCCAAGTGCTACAAAAGTTGATATTAGATTGGCCGTTAACAAAATTTTTAACGTTCATGTAACAAGAGTTTCAACAACAAGTTTAACTAGAAATAAAACAGTATTTACTAAATTCGGACGCAAAAAAGTTAAAACTAATTTAAAAAAAGCCAGAATAGTTCTTAAAAAGGGAGAAACAATCCCAGCATTTGAAGTAGGAGAAAAAGAAGAGAAAAAGAGCAAAAAAGAGAAGAAAGAGGAGGCAAAGTAAAACATGAAAAAATTAAAAAATATTTTAAAGAAAAATTCCGGACGTGATTCCTCAGGCCAAGTTATGGTTCGCCACCAAGGAGGAAGACACAAAAGATATTACAGAACAGTTGATTTTAAAAGAGACAAGAAGGATATCTTAGCAACCGTAGTTGCAATTGAATATGATCCAAATAGATCAGCAGATGTTGCACTTTTACAGTATAAAGACGGAGAGAAAAGATATATTCTTCGCCCAGTAGGACTTGAAGAAGGGGCGACAGTTATTGCAGCAGATAGCGCGGACTTAAAGCCTGGGAATTCCCTAATGTTAAAACTTCTACCGGTTGGAACATTTATTCATAACATTGAGTTAACACCAGGACGCGGAGGCCAAATTGCACGTTCAGCAGGAGATCAGGCAATAGTTACAGCTCGCGAAGGTGACTACGTTCATGTTAAAATGCCTTCTGGTGAAGTAAGACGAATTTTAAGCTCGAATCATGCAACTGTCGGACAGGTTGGAAATGTTGATTGGAAAGACCGCGTTCTAGGAAAAGCAGGAGCCTCCAGACACATGGGAATTAGACCAAGCGTTCGAGGAGTAGCAATGAATCCTCGCTCTCACCCTCATGGAGGAGGAGAAGGAAGAAGCGGAATTGGAATGCCAGGACCTAAAACGTATGCAGGAAGAAGTGCAGTTGGAAAGACAAGAAGACCAAAAAAGTACAGCAATAAGTTTATAATAACAAGACGAAAGAAAGGAAAATAAAATGGGAAGATCACTTAAAAAAGGACCATACATAGACGAAAAATTAATGAAGAAAGTTCAGAAAGCAAAAAACGCTAATGCATCTGATCCTATAAAAACTTGGGCAAGAGCATCTCAAATCCCGCCGGATTTTGTAGGGCACACTTTCTTGGTTCATCAGGGAAAACATCATGTAACTGTTAAGGTTACCGAGGCAATGGTAGGACACAGACTAGGAGAATTTGCGCCGACTAGATTATTTAAGGGACACGGAAGAATAGTTGCTCGTGAGATTTCAAAGACTTAAAAATATGCAATACACAGCTGAAGCAAACAATTTAAAAATGTCACCACGCAAAGTGCGATTGGTAGTTGATGGTATTAAAAAAATGCCTGTTGCCTCAGCTATTGCTACTCTTTCAGTAGTAAACAAAAGGGCATCTATGCCAATTAAAAAAGCACTTGAAAGCGCAGTTGCAAATGCGGTAAATAACGGAAAGATAAATAAAGACGACCTTTACATTCTTTCAATGTTTGTAAATGACGGAGTTGTTTTTAAAAGATATCATTATGCTGGGCGAGGAAGAATTCGTCCTTACAAAAAAAGAACAAGCCATCTTAAGGTAACACTAGGTGTTAAAGAGGCAAAAGCGCTTCCAGCACCAGTTGAAAAAGTAGAGAAAACTAAAGAGGTAAAAGAAAGAAAGGAAGGGAAAAAATAAATGGGACAAAAAGTTAATCCGATAGCATTAAGACTTGGGGGACATCACGACTTTCTCTCAATTGGATACTATTCTAAAAAAATGTATCCTCACATTACCCTTCAAGATATTAGAATTCGAGACATGCTTGCAAAAAAGCTAAAGCAAGCTGGAGTTGGAAGAATTGTAATTGAACGCTCAGTTTCCGCAATAAAAATTACCATTTTTGTTGTAAGACCAGGTATTGTTATTGGTCGAGGTGGAAGCGGACTCGAAGATATTAAAAGAATGGTCCAAGGCGAGCTATTTAAAGATGAGAAGAAAGGAAAGAATCAGCCAAGAGTTGAATTAAAAGTAGAACCCGTTAAAGATCCTAATTTGTCTGCATTTTTAGTTGCAAGCAATATTTCAGATCAGCTAATTCGAAGAATGCCGTTTAGACGTATCATGAAACAGTCAATTGAAAAAGTAATGGGAAGCGGAGCAAAGGGAGTAAGAATAGTTTTAGCAGGAAGAATTAACGGAGCAGAAATTGGAAGACGAGAACGTCTTCAGGTTGGAAAGGTTTCACTTTCAACAATTCGTGAGGATATTGATTATGCAAGCGTTCCGGCACTTACAAAATCAGGATATATCGGAGTTAAAGTTTGGATAGATAGGGGACAATAATATGTTACAACCAAGAAGAACAAAATTTAGAAAACAATTTAGACCTAAAACAGTTGAGGGTGCATCAAGAGGTGGAAATTATGTTGCATTTGGTGAGTTTGGTCTAAAGGCAATGACTTCTGGAAACGTCTCAAGTAGACAAATTGAAGCTGGAAGAAAGGCAATGACTCACTTTACAAAAAGAGGAGGACGTATTTGGATTAGAATTTTTCCAGACCGTCCTACAACAAGAAAACCCCCGGAAACCAGAATGGGTGGAGGTAAAGGAGATTTGCATGAATACGTAGCACCGGTTCAGACTGGAAGAATTATTTTTGAAATGGGAGGAATTCCAGGACCGATAGCAAAGGAAGCAATGAGACTTGCAGCAAATAAACTTCCTTTAAAGTGCAGAATTGTTGAAAGAAAATAAATATGAAAAAAAAGGATAAAGAAAATTTACAAGCAAAAACAGTTGATGAGTTGAGAACTGCAATTGCCTCTCTTGAGACAGAGATTTTGAAACTTCAGATGGATCAAAAGTCTGGAGCAAAGGTAAAAAATATTAATGAAGCAAGATCAAAAATGAAGGATAAGGCGAGAATGTTAACTCTTATCACTGAGAAAGGAAAGAAGGTTTAAAAATATGTCTAAAAAAACATTTGAAGGAAAAATTATTTCAGACAAAATGAACAATACAGTTGTAGTTGCAATTGAGAGAAAAATTGCACATCCAAGATATGGAAAGCTACTTAAGAGAACTCAAAAACTTATGGCTGATAAAAACGGATTGGAAGTAGTTGTTGGAGACATTGTTGTTATTGAAGAAATAAAACCGATGAGCAAGAATAAAAACTTTAAAGTAGTAACGAAAGGAAAGTAATATGGTACAACACAGAACTAAATTAGTAGTTGCAGATAATTCAGGGGTTAAAGACCTGATGGTAATCCATATTTATGGAGGATCCACAAGACGCAAGGGTGAAATTGGAAGCATTTTAGGATGTGTTGTTAAAAGAGCACTTCCTAACACCCAATTTAAAAAGGGAGACAAGGTAAAAGCTGTTTTAGTTCGTTCAAGAAAAGAATTAAAAAGAGCTGATGGAACATATGTTAGATTTTCTGAAAATGCTGGAGTAATAATTGAAAACGAAGAAACCAAAAATCCTATGGGTACTAGAATTTTTGGCCCAATCGCACGAGAAATAAAAGAAGGAGGATTTGCAAAGATCGCAAGTTTGGCAAATCACGTAGTTTAATATTATGAAACTTAAAAAAGGAGATACAGTAGTAGTTACAAGAGGAAAAGATAAGGGTAAGCAAGGAACAATTGAAAAAGCATTTGCGTCTCGAGGGCTTGTTGTAGTTCCTGGAGTAAATGAATACAAAAAACACGTTAAGAAAAATGTGACAGGGCAGGCATCAGAAATATTAACGATGACTCGCCCACTTGCGATTGCAACTGTTGCTCTTATTTGTCCAAAGTGCAAAAAGCAGACAAGAGTAGGATACATGACAACAAAAGACAACAGAAAAGTTAGAGTTTGCAGAAAGTGCAAGAAAGAAATATAAAAATATGAAAGTACAAGCGTCAGTTAAAAAAAGATGTAAAAAATGCAAGGTTATTAAAAGACGAGGAGTCTTGTATATAATCTGTGAAATTCCAAAGCACAAACAGCGCCAAGGATAAATATAAATATGAATACTTATAAAGATACATTCGAAAAAGAAACAATAAAAACTTTGCAGACCCAATTAGGGCTTAAAAATGTCATGGCTGTGCCAAGGCTAAAAAAGATAGTCGTTAACACAAGCACTAAAGACTTTTTAGCAGACAAGAAAAACATTGAGCGAGCTGCAGAAGATCTAGAAACGATTACCGGTCAGAAAGCAAAGGTTGCGAAAGCAAAGGTATCTATTGCTACATTTAAATTAAGAGAGGGAGATAAACTTGGGCTAGTTGTAACTCTAAGAGGAAAACGTATGTATGATTTTTACGAAAAACTTGTTAAAATTGTTTTCCCTCGCGTCCGTGACTTTTCAGGTGTTTCTGAAAAATGGCTGGATGGAAACGGAAATTTAAGTATTGGATTTTCAGAAAACACAGTTTTTCCAGAAATTGATCCGGGTAAAGTAGAAAAGATCCGTTCTCTTCAGGTAACTATTGTGACAAATGCAGGGGACAATCAGAAAGCAAAGGCATTATTTGAAGCAATGGGAATGAAGTTTAGAAAGGCAAACTAATATGGCAAAAAAATCTAACATAAATAAAAATTTACACAAGAAACCAAAGTTTTCTTCAAGACAGAAAAATATTTGTATGATCTGTGGAAGATCACGCGGGTATTTAAGACGATTTGGTCTTTGCAGAATTTGTTTTAGAGAAAAAGCACTAAGAGGAGAGTTGCCGGGAGTAACAAAGTCTAGCTGGTAAAAATATTATGTACACTATTGGAGATTTCTTAATACAACTTAAAAACGGATATATGGCTCGTAAAAAAGAGGTCGTATTCCCTTATGCAAAAATCGTTGTATCTCTTGGAGAGATATTGGCTAAAGAAGGATACGTTAAAAAGTCTGAAGTTATCGAAAACGATGGACGGAAAATGGTTTCAGTACATCTTTTGTATAAAAACAAACGTCCAGCTATGAAAGATGTAAAACTTGTTTCAAAGCCATCAGTTCACAAATATGTAAGCAAACTAAAGATTAAAAAGTTTGCAGGAAATTTTGGAATTTCAGTTGTTTCAACAAGCAAGGGAGTAATGACTGGTGGAGAAGCAATAAAACAGGGAGTTGGAGGAGAACTCCTTTGTGAGATTTCATAAAAAAATATGTCAAATAATATAGGCAAACAGCCAATTACAATTAAAGACGGAGTTACGGTATTAGTTGAAAACGGAAAGATAAGTGTATCTGGTCCAAAAGGAAACTTGACAGAAAAACTACCTGATGGAATTACTATTGATATAGTTGACGGGGTTGCAAGGATTAAAAAAGCAGCAGGAGCTGTAAATTCCGGGAAATATGCTGGACTTATTCGAGCACTTCTTTCAAATATGGTTCAGGGAGTGTCAGAAGGATTTAAGAAAAATCTCGAACTTTCAGGAGTCGGATACAGAGCACGCGTTGACGGACTTTCCAGCACAGTGGGATCCGAAGCTTGGAATTCACGTGACTTGAAGTCGCGGC
>JADMIO011403831.1_pt1 | contig 85547 bp, 77 predicted proteins | sample 8958161 | NCBI WGS metagenome assembly JADMIO01 (sample SAMN16585339, study PRJNA669376) | soil metagenome | isolation source: Crop rotation soil | place: USA: Cullars Rotation, Alabama | collected 2011 | reverse complement strand
CCGCGACTTCAAGTCACGTGAATTCCAAGCTTCGGATCCCACTGTGCTGGAAAGGATCGAACTCTCTGAACGTTACGGTCCATAACCCGATCTTCGCATTAAGATCGTTGCCGCGTACGGGATCGTGCAGCCTGAAACGCACATTTTCTAATTGCAGACTGCTAAGTTTAAAACCGAAAGCTTCCGGCGGGTCAGCAGTTACTTCCTGCGGATTTTCGGAATTGAAAGCCTCTGCAATAAAACTAAAATTGTAAGCAGTGTCCGGCAAGGATGTGTGCAGGTTTATCACGGCTTTTTCGAGCTTGGCAGACCGGACCTTCAGTTTCCGGCCCAGCAAGGCTGAAATATGCAGATCGAGACCTAATCGCTCCGCATATACCAAAGTATCTCGGTGCTTATCTTCCAGGTAAAATTCTTTCAGCACCACACTGTTTTTCCAGTCGGTTGTAAATCGTCCCACAGAAACCTTCGTTTTTAGTTTACCGGCCAGGTAATTAGTCAGTTTTTGAGCCGCTTGTTGTTGTACCGCCGGAATTTGCAGGATCAATACCGAAGCTAAAATTAAAACCAGCAAGGCTCCCATCACCCACAGGATGATCTCGAGCAACAACAGCGTTTTTTTACCGGGCCGTTTCATGGTGCTGTTGGGTTAATGGTATGCTTTGTAAACAAATAGTTCGCAGATTGTTCTAAACGGAAGGTAAAAGCAAGTAGTTTTTCCGGCCAAAACCATAGCATTTCCAGAGCGTGCATTTACTTTTCCGGGCCAAAACCATAGCGTTTGCCGGAATTTATTTGAGAAGTGTACTGAACAGGGAAAAACAATAATAAAAATATATGGGCGAGCTTTTAAGGAAAGAGCTTTTAACCGGCAAGTCCTTTGGCAATAAAACAAATTACTTAACTTAGCCGCCGAAATTGATATCCATAAAAACGATGATAAATAAAGTTGTAAAAAATGCCGAAGAAGCCTGTCATGGCATTCAGGACGGTATGACGCTGATGCTGGGCGGTTTTGGGCTGTGTGGCATTCCGGAAAATTCCATCAAAGAATTGCTGCGCCTGGGCGTAAAAAATCTGACCTGTATCTCGAACAATGCTGGGGTTGATGACTTCGGGATCGGGCTGCTTTTGCAAAAGAAACAGGTGAAGAAAATGATATCCAGCTACGTAGGCGAAAATGCGGAATTCGAGCGGCAATTGCTTTCCGGTGAACTGGAAGTAGATCTCATTCCGCAGGGCACACTGGCCGAGCGCATTCGCGCAGGCGGGGCCGGTATTCCGGCATTTTACACCCCGGCCGGTTACGGTACCGAGGTAGGCGAAGGCAAAGAATCGAAAGAATTTAACGGGAAAATGTACCTGCTGGAAGAATGGCTGAAAGCTGATTTTGCCATTGTTAAAGCCTGGAAAGGCGATACGGCTGGTAACCTGATCTACAAAGGTACGGCCCGCAACTTCAACCCGATGATGGCGACAGCCGGTAAAATTACGATTGCTGAGGTGGAAGAACTGGTTCCGGCCGGTGAATTAGATCCGAATATGATCCATACACCGGGCATTTTTGTGCAACGCATTTTCCAGGGCAAAGATTACGAAAAGCGTATCGAACAAAGAACCGTTCGTCAGGGGTAATTTTCAAATCTTCAAATTAAAATTATGGCTTTAGATAAACACGGCATTGCCAAGCGCATTGCCAAAGAAGTAAAAAACGGCATGTACGTAAACCTGGGCATCGGAATTCCAACCTTGGTAGCGAATTACATTCCGCAAGGCATTGAAGTGGTGTTGCAGTCTGAAAATGGTTTGCTGGGCATGGGACCTTTTCCGACCGAAGCCGAAGTGGATGCCGACATGATAAATGCCGGCAAGCAAACCATTACCACTTTGCCTGGTTCTTCCATTTTCAGTTCATCCGATAGCTTTGGCATGATCCGCGGCGAACACGTAGATCTGACCATTCTGGGCGCAATGGAAGTTTCTGAAAATGGCGACATTGCGAACTGGAAAATTCCGGGCAAGATGGTTAAAGGCATGGGCGGCGCTATGGATCTGGTTGCATCGGCTAAGAATATTATTGTGGCCATGCAGCATACTTCCAAAGACGGGCAATCCAAACTATTGAAAAAATGCAGCCTGCCCTTAACGGGCTTAAATTGCGTGAAGAAAATTGTTTCCGACCTGGCAGTAATTGAAGTAACCGATAAAGGCTTTAAACTTCTGGAAAGAGCACCGGGCGTAACAATCGAAGATATTCAAAAAGCTACCGAAGGCGAACTGATTATTGAAGGCGAAATTCCAGAAATCCAGATCTGAAACGGTATCACTTTAATTTAAGAAAAAGCCTGCCGGCGTTCTTTCATAGATATTGGCAGGCTTTTTTTTAAAACGCTATGGTTTGGTGTTAGAAAAGTATCTACCCAAAAGTTAAAGAAATAGCCGGCATTATTTTAAATGCTGGCGGAATTGTTCCGGCGTTTGACCGGTATGCTTTTTGAAAAACCGGGTGAAATAGGAATTATCGAAATAGCCAAGTTCGGCTGCGATCTGGGTAATGGTAAGATCTGAATGGGTAAGCAACCGGCGGGCTTCCAGAATAATGCGGTCCTGAATTAATTCGGTAGTTGTTTTACCCAGCGCTTGCTTGCACATTTCGTTTACTTGCTTAGTTGTAATATTCAATTCTCCGGCGTAAAAACTGACCGGCTTGTGCACTTTAAAATGCTGATCGATGCTATTTTCCAGCTGTTGCAATTCAGTAAAAGCAGCCTTTAAAGAAATCAGATCCGCATGTTTTTCCTGGTAAATGCGCGCCAGCCGGATCAATAAAATATCTAAAAAATCGCGCAGCACATCTTCCTGTTTCCATTGCCGGCCTTCGTGCTCCTGCTTTAGCTGCCCGATAATTTCAGCAGCTGCCTGCATTTCTGTTTCAGAAAGCTGCAACAGCGGTTTTTGCAGCAACGCGTTAAAAAAGGGAAACTGCAAAAGTTTTTTTTGTGAATACCCCAACGCATAAAATTCCGGGCTGAAAAAGATCACAAAGCCTTCGGTATTGGCGGATAGCTGCCAGGCATGCACTTGTCCGGGACTAAGAAAAAATACCGAATCGGGTTCGACAGGATAGATTTGAAAATCGATGGTATGTGTGCCGCTGCCTTGGGTAAAGAAGATAAGGATGTAAAAATCGTGCTTATGCGGTTTCTGAATAAAGGAATGTTCCTGTAAATGCGCCTTCAGATCATTCAAATAGAAATGGTGGTGATGCCCGGAAGTTTCCTTAAAATTCTGGATCTGGTAAACCGGTAATAATTTTCTGGACATATTCGGAGCATTTCAGGTGCTCTAAATATACCAAAACGCCAGGAATTATGGTTTAAAACCTGCCCTACTTTACGTTATATGCCTTCTTTCTCGGTATCTGGCTGCAAGGCCCTTCATAATGAATGAATATATTGATCCAGATTGCCCGGGAAAGCCGGAACAAAACCGGCAATAAGCCAATTGAAATTGCTAGTACAGCTGTTAAAACCATCGGGAACGTAATCTCTTCTACCAGAAAACTTAACCCCAGCAATACTCCCAGAAAAATGCCGGTACTCATCCCGAAACTGACATACATGGCGCCGTAATAATATCCCGGCTCCTGCTCAAAATCCTGGCCGCAGCACGCACAAAATTTATTCATTTCAGAAAATTTAGTCGGGCTATAAAATGTACCTGGCGGAAACATATCGCCTTCGTGGCAGCGCGGGCATTTTAAATTAAGTATGCTCTTTAATTTAGATCCTTTCCAACCATCCATAACTTCTGCTTATTTAAATTTATAATGCAAAGGTACAATACGGAGCAGTGTTTTATATGTGACAAAAAAACCAAAGTATAGGATAAATCAGCAATAACTTCCGAAATTGCTTAAAGATTTTACTTTTCAGGCTGTTTATTGCTTTTGGCTGTTTCTTTGTCGAAATGCTCCAGTTCCGAAACGTGCAGATTACGCAGCATCGATGTTTTTTTGTACTGGTGTTCCTGCATGGTTTTCAAGATCTTATCTAACAAATGAATGGCCTGCACCACGTGCGGACCTTTATTCAGCATAACGCAATCCGCTCTTTGAGCCATGGCAGCATCGGTAATCTCTGCCCGCGATGGACGCCCTTTTTTTGCGAGCGTTTCCAGCACCTGGGTTGCCCATACCACTGGAATATGAGCAGCTTCGCTGAGCCATAAAATTTCTTCCTGCACTTCGGCTAACCGCTGCCAGCCGCATTCCACGGCTAAGTCACCACGCGCGATCATGATGCCAGTCGGATAAGCCCGCATTGCTGCAAGTAAGATATGCGGTAAATTCCGGAAGGCGGTTTTGGTTTCAATTTTCAGCATGATACTAATATGGCCGGCGCGGTGCTTTTTCAATATCTGTTGCACTTCCAGTACAGTAGCCGGATGATTTACAAAAGAAACATTCACAATATCAGCGGACTTTATTATGAAATGCAGGTCTTTCTTGTCTTTGGCCGATAAACCGGTTATTTGCAAATCGCTGTCGGGCAGGTTAATACCGTTATCGGCGCGTAATTTACTTCCTTTATCGTTGGCCGCCGTAATCCGTACCAACAATGAATCATCGTTTACTTCCTGTATTTCCCCTTCAATTTCCCCATCGTCGAATAAAATGGGCTGCCCGACCTTCACACTGCTGAAAACTTCGGGCAAGGTACAGGAAATATGTGCCGGCTTGGTAATATGGCCCCAAGGGTCGTATTGGGCAGGTTCACCGGGAAATGGTTCTTTGTGCACCACCAGGAAATCATCTTTTTTCAGCAGTAAGGGAACTTCCAGTTCAGGCAATTCGCCCACTTCCATGGTATTTTCAATTACTTTATGATGCTTCTGAAAAATGCGGGTACCGGTGGTAATGTAAGAAGTTTTGAAAAGGTGAACGAGTATACCATTATCCATTTTCCGGATCACTGAAAAACGGCGCTTTCGCCCTCTTGTGTCGCGGAACCGGAGCATATCACCTTCCTGCAGGCGATTCAGCCAATCGGCGTTGACCGGCAAATTGGCATCAACCGGAAAAGGGGCTTGTTCCCCTGCTTCCGAGAGCCAGACATTCGAAGGAGCTACCAGCCGGCCTTGACCATCGCGGATCGGATGAATGGCAATGAGTTTCGGGCCAGGTTTCAGGGCGCCGGTCCTTAATTTCGGCCCCATCAGATCCATTAAGATTTTACAGGAAATGTTCAGTTCTTTTTCAGCCCGTTTAACATTCAATATCATTTGCTTCCAGGTCTTTTCGTCGTCGTGGGCGCAGTTAATACGGGCGCAGTTCATACCCGTTTTCATCAGACGTACCACCAGCTCAAAATCGGTAGCCATTTCGGTGGAAAAAGTAACCATAATGCGGGCATTGCGGTTTTCGGGCGGCGTCCCCAGCAGATCTTCGGTATGTGTGCCTAGCAATTTTATACTTTCGGAAAAGGAAACAGCTTTCTTTTCTTTGGTGGCTGCCTCAGAGTACTGAAAACACAACTGACGGCGTACCGCCTGCAAACTGGCCAGTACGTGGCTTTCTGTGCGCCCCAGCGACGATAAACCCAACTCCGCCAACGCTGCCTGTAACTCCCGGATATCGTGCTGCCGCAAGGCCAGATAATGCAGCAGGTTCCTGGCGCTTTTCCTGAAAGCGGGATGCACCTGCTTAATAGCAGATTCAAAATCCTTCTCCAGCAATAACGCATCCTGCTGCAGGGCATCTAACCGGGAAATCAGGCTTTTGATCCGCGATTTTGTTAATGGCATATTCCGTTTTCTTTGAATACCGGTGAAACGCTGGCATTACAGTTTAAACAAGCAAAGCCCTTTAATGGTTAAAGAAACAGGGATTTAGATTACGAAGAAGAGTATAAAATTTTTGGTTTTTTGCGAAGGAAAAACCTATCCGGCAGCGAATTTTTATTGTAATTTCACCGAAAATTCACCTTGCAGACCGGCAATTAATTTCCGGTTTACGTTAACAGATTTTCTGAATATTTTCCGGTTCAGGCAATTGCCTGCTAAACCTGGTTTCAACGTTTTAAAAAACGCTATGCCTACAAACGAAAAAAGTACGCCTAATATCTCGGAACACAAACTCATTTTAAGAACACTGCGCCTTTCCGACTACAAATCCATCAAGGAGATCATGGATATGGTTTATTCTAACCTTGGCGGCTCCTGGACGCAGAAAGAATTTTCGGCTTTACTGAAGAATTTCCCGGAAGGCCAGATCTGCATCGAAGACAAAGGCAAAGTAGTGGCCGGCGCGTTATCTGTTATTGTACGATATGCTGATTATGGCGATAAACATACTTACGAACAGATCATCGGCAAAGGAAAATTCGATACGCACAACCCGGACGGCGAAACGCTTTATGGCGTTGATATTTTCGTGCACCCGGAATACCGGAATTTACGCCTGGGGCGCCGCCTTTACGATGCCCGGAAAGAAATTTGCGAGAACCTGAATCTGCGCGGCATTATTGCCGGCGGTCGCATTCCCGGTTATTTGGAACACGCCGATAAACTGACGCCGCGCCAATACATCGAGCAGGTACGCAACAAAGAAATTTACGACCCGATCCTGAGCTTTCAGCTTTCCAACGATTTTCACGTACGTAAAGTAATTAAAGGTTATTTACCGCAGGATAAACAATCGAAAGCTTACGCAACGCTACTCGAATGGATCAATGTCTATTACGAAGAGCAGGAAAAAATTGTGGGTGGCAACAAGCGCGTGGTGCGTATTGGCATTGTACAGTGGCAGATGCGCAGCGTTACTTCTTTGGAAGATATGATGCAGCAGATCGAATTTTTCGTAGATACGGTTAGTTCTTACAAGGCTGATATTGTAATGTTCCCGGAGTTTTTTAACGCCCCGCTCATGGCGCTTTCCGACGAAAAGACTTCCTCTGCTGCAATCAGGAACCTCGCTAATTACACCGACGAAGTGCGGGAACAAATGATCCACCTGGCGCTGAGCTACAACATCAATATTATTGCGGGCAGCATGCCGGAATACAGTAATAACAAATTATATAACGTAAGTTATTTATGCCGCCGCGATGGTACTTACGACAAGCAATACAAACTGCACGTTACGCCCGACGAACTGGCTCACTGGGGCATGCGCGGCGGCCAGAAGCTTAAGGTTTTTGATACGGACATCGGGAAGATCGGGATTCTGATCTGCTACGATGTGGAATTCCCCGAACTCTCGCGTTTGCTTTCGGATATGGATATGAAAATTCTGTTCGTACCGTACTGGACAGATACCAAGAATGCTTATTTACGGGTTCGGCGGTGTGCCCAGGCCAGGGCCATCGAGAATGAATGTTACGTAGCCATTACCGGTAGCGTGGGCAATATTCCGCGCATCGAAAACATGGATATTCAGTACTCGCAGTCGGCGGTTTTCTCGCCTTCCGATTTTGCGTTCCCGCACGATGCCACCATTGCCGAAGCTACGCCGAATACCGAAATGACCTTAATTGCCGACCTGGACCTGGACTTGCTGAAAGACCTGAATACTACCGGCAGTGTGCGCAATATCCGCGACCGCAGAAAAGACCTGTATAATGTGAACTGGATCCTGCGTGAGCCGCCACTTTAGTAGTTCTGAGTAAAGATTTCAACCATAAAAAAAGCCTTTTGCATTAATAGCAGAAGGCTTTACTTTTTTAACGGAAAATGATAGCGTTTTCCCAGATTCAATCCTTAACCGGAATTAATTTAATGCTGCCCGGAGCCATATTTTCTAATGTTCTTACTGCGCGACCCCGGTGATTTGCCCCTACCACAACAATTATTTTTTTCCCCGGATTTTTTGTAACCAGTTCCATAATATTTCGGGTAATGTGCTCATCCCGGTGGCGGTTAAAATTAGCGTAGGTTTCGTAAGGGGTACCTTTTACAGTTGCTTCTAATGCCTGGTAAAAAGCAAGCGTAATGCCATCGTATTGTCCGTTATTTAAAATTGCCGGCGAAGCAGTTTCAGCTAATTCTACCTGTTGTCTCCCGAGATCGGCCAGTGATAATAGTTTGGGCGCCAAAATAGAATCGCGGTTCATTTCGCGTTCCAGTTTTTTTATTTTTCCGAGTTCGGTACTTTCATTTATAAACACATCGGCGGGCATTTTTTTTCCTGCCATTTGTTTGCCGTACCAATCGAGTCCCCGGATTTTAGCTATCGGAAAATCTTTTAAAACCTGCCGCATTTCCAGCGGATAAAACTGAGCCAAGTATGCTGAATCTTCCTTCAGATCTTCCGGCCGGATTTCGATTCCAATAATATCCGGGTTGAACTGCTGAATGAGCTGGGTAACTTTCCCGTAAGGATAGTTCGGGTTAGTTAAATGATATTTGTGAATGGTAGCTAATACCTGAATTTCAGCTGGATTTTCAGTGGCAGTATCAAAGCGTTCAGCAGATCTGCAGGCTGAAAAAGCAAGCAAAACAGACAAACTCAGCACCTTTACTTTTTGGAGCATTTTAAATAGCGTTTTTCCAAAAGTAAAAGATTTTTCCGGAAATTAAAGAAGTACTTTTTATCCGGAAACCGAGCCGTCCTCGGCTTTCATTTCGGCGGCTTTTTCCAGTTTATCTTCGGCTTCTTCTCTGTCAGAAGAATCAGCTTCGGGCTTTTCCTGTTCGTGTTTGCTTTCAGGTTCGTAGCTTAAATGAATGCAGATCGGGAAATGATCGGAACCAATTTTGCCCAAACGCTCCAGCGAAATTATTTTAAAATCGCAGGTATGAAAAACGTGGTCGAGAGGCCAGCGGAATAACGGAAAAAAAGCGTTGAACGTGGCAAATAAACCCCGCCCGATTCGTGGGTCGAGCAGACCGCTGTTCTTTCGGAACAATTTGGAAGTATGGGACCAGGCCACGTCATTCAAATCGCCGGCTACAATCGTTGGAACTGGATTTTTTTCCACATCAAACCCAACTACGATCAACTCCGCATCACGTGGTACGGAAGTATCGGCTTCTTCAGGTGCCGGCGGTCGTGGATGTAAGCCATGAAAAACTACCGGCGCGCCGTTAGACAACTCAATAATGGTATGCACCGAGGGCACATCAGGTTCCAGTAAAAATCTGATCTCCGGGTTTATCAGTTTTAGCTTGGAATACAGCAACATGCCATAAGTATTTTCCAGCGGCTGTAAAACAGTGTAAGGATAATCTTTTTCGAGTTCACGTAAATTTTCCTGCCAGCGTTGGTCGGTTTCTACGGCCAGGATCACGTCCGGATCAGCATCGCGCAGCATTTTTAAACAAGCTGCATAATTCCGGTTCGTCATCAGTACGTTGGTTACCACAATACTGATCTGGCTCGACCTATCGTCTTTCTGTTTGCTATCGAGCACTTTTTTAGGCGATAATAAAGTATAGGGGTAGATGCGCCAGGATTGGTACAGAATGCTGGCGGCCAGAGCAATTTCCACCATAAGCCCAAAATTCCCTTTGGCAGGTTCAATATACATGAACCCGGCCAGGCAGACGATGCCGGCCGCAATAATCTGCAAACGTGGAAAATCGAATATCCTGATCCACCAGTATTCTTTAGGCGAAAGCGGAATTAGCGTAGCCAGAATTACCAGTATTGCCAGAGTAAGAAAGAAAAAGGCCAGAAAGTTGGTCATTCTTTTCGCGGTATCTTATTGAAACTCTTTAAACTTAAATTTTAATTACTACTCCGAAAACGGTAGCAAAAAGGTCTTAAAAATTCTTAGCCACCCGGCGTGTTCAGTAAAATAATACCATCGCCTTTTAACGACGAAGCTTTTACCTGGGCTTCTTCCGGAATTGAGTCGCCCAGCAACATGCCCCATGGCTTTAACGGGACTACCCTATCGAAAATAATTTTTAAAATGGCTACCGTAGGAATGGAAAGGAACATGCCGGAAACGCCCCATAAAGCCCCGCCAACCAGCACCGCCAGAATTGAAACAAGCGCATTTATTTTAACTTTTCCGGCCACCACTTTTGGTACGATCAGGTTATTATCTAAAAACTGAATGATAGAATACGCAATGATAATAGCCACCGGATAAAACAATCCGTCTTTGGTTACCATGGCAATAAGTACGGGCAATGTAATTGCCACCAGCCCGCCCAGGTAAGGCACAAGGTTTAAAATTGCACCTAAAACACCCAATAGAACAGCATATTCAATGCCTAATAAAAGCAAAGCCACCGTATTCAGAAATGCAACAATCACGGTTTCAAAAAGTAACCCGATAATGTAATTTTGAATTACAGCTTTAATTTCGTTCAGGATATCGCTTACTTTCAGGCTGTGGGTAGAAGAAAAAACTTCAATTACAAAATAGACCAACAGGTTGCGGTAAAGCAGCAACAGGAAAACGTAAATAGGTACCAGCGTAATAATTACCAGCAGGCCGGTCAGGTAAGAAAAGGTACCGGAAACCACAGTACTGCCATTTTCCAGCATATTGTTGCTGAGGCGTTTAAAATACGCGTTCTGCTTATCTTCGCTGAAGTTAAAAGCACCGGCCACCCAATGCTGAATAGCGTGATAATGTTCTATTAATTTTGCTTTTAATTGCGGCAGCGCCTCGGTAAACTGACCTATCTGAAACGTAATAAAAAACGCCAGCCCAACCACAATGCCAATTGCCAGCAAAACAGTAAGGGTAATGGCCAGCAACTTCGGAAACTTTAAGCGCTCCAGAAACTGCAAAATGGGGTTAAGCAAAACGGCCAGCAACACAGCAAAGGCCAGGGGCACCAGAATATCGCGGCCAATGTACAAAGCCAGCGTAAGTAGCATCAGCCCAAATAAAATTATGGTAGCTTTAACGTAAAACGGAAGCGTGCGCTCAAGCATAAGGTTGATTAAAAGCCTGGCCTTTTTACGGGCCGTTAGATAAGCAATAATTTCCCCTTACGCATATAGCTTAATTTAGATATACAAAACGCCAGGCTTTTTAACCCAAAAACTAAGGCAGGATCTCGAATTCCACCCTCCGGTTAAGCTGCTTGCCTTCTTCGGTTTCGTTGGTTGCTACCGGCTGGGTTTCGCCGAAACCTTTAGTCTTGATCCGTTTTTCATTTATGCCTTTCCGGATCAGGTAAAATTTAACGGCCTTGGCCCGGTTCTCCGATAGCGTCTGGTTGTAATCGGGCAGGTTGGTAATATCGGTGTGGCCATTTACCTGAATAGAAACGGTAGGGTTTTCAGTTAAAAAACCGAAAAGTTTGTCCAGTTCCGGGAACGAGGCTGGCAGCAATACCGCTTTATCTGGCTGGAAGAAAATATTGTTCAGGCGGATGGTTTTCTTCGCGGTAATATCGCCAAAATATTCCGAACGTTTTGCCACCACCGCAGGTTTCGGTTCCGGCTTTACGGCACTTACTTTCGTAAGTTTAATATCATCGATGTAGTAATAGGCAAAGCCTTCATCTGATCCATACTTCAAAGATTTGATTTTCTCTTTCATGGTTTTTTTCCGGGGCGCATAATTTCCGGTTGGAACTACTTTGACTTTCGGAACCTGATCATACGCCTGAAAATTACCAATGGTAAGCGTGGTTTCGCCGCCGGCAGCTTTAAATTGCCCGGAAATTTTCACCCAGTTTTCACGCTCGGTAATAATGTTTTGGGCAATAGGTTCTACCTGGGGTTTCGACATTAAAAATCCGTTTTGCAGCAGTAATGGTGCCCGCTGACTCACATAAAAACCTATTCCACTGGTAGCATACTCACTGAAATCAGCTAAACTCACAAAAAATTCGGCTTCATAAAGGGCGTCTTGTTCAAGCGGCTCGGCCAGACGTGTCTGCAAAAATTCGCGGTAATCTATATTTCCGCCACGAATTACTGAAATGCCGGCATAAGCATTACCGGAATGCGGCGCCTGCTGCCCAACATAATTCTGCGAAGCATTTACCTTGAAGGAGCGTGATCTGGTGTGGAACAGGTCGGCGGGATCAGGGCCAGGGGCAATAGAATACCAGGGCTTTGCTAAATAATATTGGGCAACCTCTTCGGGAATGGCCAACCCTTTTTCAAAATCGCCATTCGGCACCAGATTTTCCTGCGAAAACGCTATGGTTTGGAAGCTAAAAAGTGCAGCTCCGGCCAGCAAAAACTTCTTCATAATGAAACTCAATTCTTATCTAAACGTTTTTCTGCCGGATTTATTGGGAATTATTGAATTGCTGAATGAATGAAAATCAGAATAAACTTAATAATTCACTCATTGGTTTACGCCCGGTGATGATCTGCTTTCCAGTTTTTTATGGACTGCTTAATTTCATCCGGCGACAGATCCTGCTCCACTGCTGTTTTCGCAAGATCAATAAATTCTGCATCAGGCGCGAACCGCAAAGCAATAATCTGGCCAATGGTCAGGCGGCTGTCGATCGGTGTGCCGGAAAGTATAAAATACCGCAGACTTTCTTCCGCCCGGATGGCCCGGTTCTGCGCTTTTAGGGCAAATATGCGCGTGAAGAAAAAAAGGAAAATAAGAATTACGCAAATGGCAACCAGCAATGCCGCATTATATAACCTGTCTTCATTGCCGAATGACCGGAACAAATTATTGAACGAACCAATGGTGGTAACCAGGATCAGGCCAAAGAGAAAAAAATGAAAGAACGGTACAAACCGTTTATGCGATTTATAATTCTGGGGTTTCAATACTTTAATGATTAATATTTTCCTACACGAACTTAACAAATATTACTTATTTCTAATTAATCACTAAATTTTCGCTTCGTAATGCAGCGGCCGTTTGGTTACAAAAGCTTCTTCCGGATCGTTAGAATGGTGCAGTAAACCGCCAGCCCGAGGATCGTTGAATTCGGTAGGAATGTTGCCGGCTTCGGACATTTGTTTCCAGGTTACAGATTGGGTACCATCATCTACGCGCTCCATGGTAATACAACCTTCCGAAGGACAAACCAGCGAACACAGATTACAGCCTACGCAGTTTTCTTTGATGATGAATGGAATGCGGGAGCCTGCGCGCAGGCCGATGGCCTGGTGGGCACCGTCTTCGCAGGCTGTATAGCAAAGCTGGCATTCAATGCATTTCTCTTCGTGGATTTCGGCCTTTACATCGTACTTCAGGTTCAGGTTTTCCCAGGAAGTTACATTTGGTACAGCCTTGCCAATGATCTCATTTACGCTGGCAAAACCTTTCTCATCGAGGTAATTATTCAGGCCGGCCGTAAGCTCACGAATGATGCCGAAACCGTAATGCATTACCGCAGTGGCGATCTGCACCGAAGTGGAACCAAGCAACATAAACTCTACGGCATCGCGCCAGGTTTCAATGCCGCCAATGCCGGAGATCGGTAAATTATAACCCGGGATCTGGGCACAATTCTTTACCATATTCAAAGCAACCGGTTTTACGGCCGGACCGCAGTAACCGCCATTAGTACTTTTCCCATCCACGATCGGGTACGGCACAAAATTATCGATGTCCACCCCAACCAAACTCTGAATGGTATTGATCAGGGAAATGGCGTTCGCACCACCGGCTTTGGCTGCAATGGCGGGTTGCGTAATATCGGTAATATTGGGGGTTAGCTTTACGATAACCGGTTTTGTGGCAACTTCCATTACCCATTCTACAATGGTTTTCAAAACGTTCGGTTCCTGCCCTACTGCCGAACCCATTCCGCGTTCACACATACCATGCGGACAACCAAAATTCAGCTCTATTCCATCGGCTCCCGCATTTTCTGAATCGCGGACGGCCCGGTGCCACTCTTCCCGTGTCTGAAACATGAGCGAGGCAATAAGCGCGTTATCCGGAAAGCGTTTTTTCACTTCCTCAATTTCGCGCAGGTTATCCGCAACCGGCCGGTCCGAAATAAGTTCGATGTTGTTGAAGCCCACCAGGCGCTTGTCTTTGTAATTTACCCCACCGTAACGGCTCGACGTATTGATAATTGGAACCGCCAACGTTTTCCAGACCGCCCCGCCCCAGCCCGCATCGAAGGCTTTCATGACCTGGTAACCAGTATTGGTAGGTGGCGCGGAGGCCAGCCAGAACGGGTTCGGAGATTTTATTCCGGCGAAATTGATGGAAAGATCGGCCATTTTTTATAGACATTAGTATCAGGAAACAAGTAGTAAGACTTACCAAAATGGACAAGTAACCTGATCTTCGTTAATTAATTCACTTAATACTTTTTTAACTTAAAACGCTACCGTTTTTCTTCTAAAAACTGGTGAATGCCTTTGGCGGCGCGTTTGCCTTCGTAAGCTGCATTTACTACTTCCATACCGCCATTCGCTGCGTCGCCGCCGGCAAAATATTTTGGGTTGGAAGTCTGGAAAGTAGCTTCGTTTATTTTAAGGGTACCATTAGCCTGCAATTCCAAGCCGGAAATTTGCTGCAAAAATGTGCGTTTTTTTTCCTGGCCGGTGGCTTTAATTACCATGTCGCAGGGCAAGCTAAATTCGCTGCCGGGAATCAGGTTTAGTTTGCCATTCAGGGTTTCGGTGCGGATGAATTTTACGCCGGTTACTTTTTCAGTTCCCAATATTTCCAGCGGCTGCACATTAAATAAACCTTTTACGCCGGCGTGTTTCACCAGTTCATATTCAAAAGTGTAGGCCCCCATTTCGGTTATATCGCGGCGGTACGCTAAAATAACGCTCTCTGCTCCCATCCGGGCGCTTTCCGAAGCGGCATCCATGGCAGTATTGCCGCCACCCAGCACGATCACTTTTCCGCTGACTTTTATATCCGCGTGTTCCAAACGCAACTTTTCAATAAATTCTACCGCGCCGATACAGTTCTCCAGATCCTCTCCGGGAATGTTCAGTTTGGCTGTCTTTCCTAAGCCAATACCGATAAAGATCGCATCGAATTCGGCATCTAGTTTTTGCAGGTCGGCAGCGGTTTCAATTGGCGAATTATATTTCACTTCGAAATCGAATTGCTGTTGCAGGTATTTCATTTCTGCCAGCACTTCTTCGTTCGTAATTTTGTAAGGCGCCACGCCGTGCACCGTTAAACCGGTTGGCAGACTTTTAGCTTCGAAAATGGTAGCGTTATAACCCAGTGAAACCAATTCACAAGCGCAACTGATCCCCGCCGGACCAGCCCCGATGATCGCGACTTTTTTGCCGTTTTTAGGTACCGTTTTGTAAAGCAGTTTATTGGCTGAAATTACTTTATCCGTTGCGTAATTCTGCAACCTTCCGATCTCGATCGCTTTTACACCCTGGTTGGTGTACACGCAGGAACCTTCGCACAAAACTTCGGTAGGGCAAACTTTGCCGCAGGCGTTCCCGAAATAATTGGAATCGTAAATGGTTTTGGCGGCGCCGCTTACGTTACCGGAATTTATCTGCCGGATGAACAGCGGAATATCGATGCTGGTCGGGCAGGCGGTTACGCAGGGCGCATCGTAGCAGAAAAGGCAGCGGCCGCTTTCGTAATACGCTTCATTCGCGTTCATCAACGGCTTGATCTGCGCAAAATTCGCTTCGAAATCCTGTTCGTTTAAGGGTATTTTGTATTCAGCCATTTCTTAAATTGTTAATTGCTGATTGTTTTCTTGTTTTTATCACACAAGCTGGTCATTCCGAGCCTGTCGAGGAAACTAACTGGTACTTCTATGGAATTTAAGCAAAGCTAAAAATTCCTTTCTGCAGGCTCGGTACGCGTTAGTTCCTTCGGCTTCGCTCGGGATGACGCAATAAATTGGAATAAATTATCAGGAAAAACGCTATGGTTATTGCCTCAAAAACTGACCTAACCTACTATTCTAAATAACCTAAAATTCCCGATAACTCCCCTCTTTTTCAAGGAGGGGCTGGGGGTGGTTAAAATGCAAAAGCAAACAAATGAAAGGGAAAAACTCATTCGTTTGCTTCTACAGTTCAAGGAATTATAAAGTCAAATAGCGGTAAGTTCTTCGTAGGTTTCCGGACGACGGTCGCGGTAGAATTGCCATGTTGAACGCACTTCGTCGATCAGGTTCAGGTCGAATTCCGAAACCAGCAATTCGTCCTTATCTTCGGAGGCCTGCGCAAAGATCTGACCTCTCGGATCTACAAAATACGACGTGCCGTAATACCTGCCGATGTTCCATGGTTTTTCTTCGCCTACGCGGTTGATGCAGCCCATGAAATAACCGTTGGCGGCGGCATGCGCCGGCTGCTCCAGTTTCCATAAATACTGCGACAAACCAGCCACCGTAGCGGAAGGATTATACACAATTTCGGCGCCGTTCAGACCCAGCGCGCGGGCGCCTTCCGGGAAGTGACGATCGTAGCAAATGTACACGCCAATGGTAGCGTATTTGGTTTTGAAAACCGGGTAACCAAGGTTGCCGGGCTTGAAGAAGAATTTCTCAAAAAAACCTGGTTGCACCTGTGGAATGTGGTTTTTTCGGTATTTCCCGAGCAAGGTTCCGTCGGCATCGATCACGGCTGCCGTATTGTAAAACACGCCGGCCTGCACTTTTTCGTAGATCGGCACGATGATCACCATCTGGTATTTTTTGGCGTATTCCGCCATCCGGTCGGTGGTTGGACCGGGAATGGTTTCCGCCGATTCGTACCAGGCTGGGTTTTGGCCGGGGCAGAAATATGGCGTAGTAAAGATCTCCTGTAGGCACAAAATCTGAACGCCCTGCTTGCCGGCATCCTCGATGTACGGGATGTGCTTTTGAAGCATGGCTTCTTTAATTTCGGCAATGCTGCCTTCGCCTTCGGTTTTCGGGATGCTCATCTGGATGAGCCCGGACTTTATGATTCGGGACATTTTAGTGCGGTTTTAGTACGGTTTTCGGGCTTAAAATTAACGGAAAGGTTTATAAATACTAACCATTTGAAGCCAATGTAAGTTAATTCCTTCCGAAATCATTTCCTAACATTAGCAGATCAAAAATTCCGGTGGAAAACATCATAAGTATTGAATGGGAGAATGTGGGAAAGTTTATGAACTCCGTGAAAACCGCTGTTGGTGTTTTCACCAACAACTTTTGAAACTGTTGTTTTAAATTAATTATCAACTTGCTATTTGAATAACCAAATATTTTGTTTCAACATTACATATCTAACCCTACAGTAATATCCATAATTTTTTCAATTTCAGTTTTAAATTGATTAGCCATTTTACCATTTTCAATTGCCATCATTGCATCTTTTCCCCAATAATTATAAAGTGGAAAGTCAGACCAGACCCAATTTTGGTTGTTTCTATTAAATTTTGTTTTTAGTATTTCAAAAGTTTTATCATTTCTTAAATTATTGTCTATATGATTGATTCCCTTAATAAAATTCCTTAATCCTTTTGCTTCAAATTCAAAAGCTATTTTGAAATATTTCCAAGCTGGGTTTAAAATCACAAAATTGGAATATGAGGTATTTACTCTATCATATTCTTCAGACACATTGATTAAATTTAATTCTTCACAAACTTGATTTAATTGAGGTATAAAAACTTTATTAATCAAGTGGTTTTTTACATTATTTAAATTTTCTCCTATTGTGAAAAGTGCATCTATATTTTCCTCTTGACTTAGTAACCTAACTATTTCGATATTCATTTTAGAGTCTATAGTATTATTTGTAAGGTAATTTAAGTGATTAATATATTGAATAAGAGTTTCTCTTATTACGGGGTTTCTTGCAGTTATCGCAATACACCTTTCTAACCATTTTACTATTGTTTGAGTATATGAAATTTGTTTATAATTTACATCTTTTCCACTTTGCTCTGATGCTTCATCTCCCCAGAGAGTTAAATAAAGTAATAGATAGTTTTCACTATATTTATTTCTTGCAAATGTTTCATACCTCTTTAACTGTTCAAATTGATCTCCTGCATAAATTTTGTTTTCAATAATAATACATTGGTTTTCATTATTAATAAAAATATCTATTCGACCATTTGCAGTAGGAAATTCAGGAATAACTCTAACATTTAATAAAGAAAATTGATAAGTTTCGTCTATAATGTTTTCTTTAATTAAGGTTTCAATAAAAGCCTCAAGAAATTTGTTTTGAAAATTATGTGATGAATCGTTCCTTAATAGTTCAGTAATTATTGATGAATGGGTTGTTTCGTAATGATTTACTCCACAAATTCTAAAAATATTGAAACGTTCATCCGACAATTCATTAATTTGCTTTTGATATTTATTTAATAATTTAATTTTTTCAATTAACTGAAGCATCCTTACAGGTGTTTATCTTTTTAAAATTAAATTTAATTTTTATATAGTAGAAACCAAATAATATTACTCTAATTCAAACTACATAAACAATATTAACAGGATAACTTAAATCTATTATTAAATCACCCCACTAACCTGCTTCCGTTTCAGGAACTTGCCATAGCCTTTCTCCACCTGTACTTCATTATCGGCAATCACTTTTTTACCTCTTAACAATACCGTTTTGGTTTTGCCGGTAACTTCCCAGCCTTCGTAAGCGGAGTAATCACAGTTCATGTGGTGGGATTTGGCGGAGATGGTGTGTTTTTCGTTCGGGTCGAAGAGTACAAGGTCAGCGTCGGAACCGATGGCGATGCAGCCTTTTTGCGGGAACATCCCGAAGATCTTGGCGGCGTTGGTACTCATCACTTCCACGAATTTGTTCAGCGAAATTTTGCCTTTGTTCACGCCTTCAGAGAAAAGCAATTCCACGCGGTGCTCAATGCCCGGCGCGCCGTTCGGTATCTTTGAAAAATCGTGCTCGCCCATTTTCTTCTGTTCCCACATAAACGGACAATGGTCAGTAGCTACCACCTGCAGCAAACCGGCATTGATGCCCGCCCAAAGCGCCGCCTGGTCCTTTTTCTCCCGCAACGGCGGACTCATCACCCACTTGGCGCCTTCAAAATTCTTTTCGTACAAACTTGCATCGAGGGTTAAATACTGGATGCAGGTTTCGGCCATTACTTTCTGATTGCGTTTGCCGGCGTCGCGCACGTGATTCAGGGCGCCTTCGCAGGTTAAATGCACAATGTAAGCCGGCACGCCAGTGTAATTGGCCATGTCCGCAAAACGGTTGCTGGCTTCGGCTTCGGTAACTTCCGGCTGCGACAAATAATGGTACAGCGGCGCAGTATTGCCAGCTTTCAGGTTTTTAGCCACCAGGTAATCGATCATGTCGCCGTTAGTTGCGTGCGTAGTAACCATGCCGCCTTGTTTTTTCACTTCTTCCATCAAGGCCACCATCATGCGATCGTCCACCATCAGGGCGCCTTTGTAAGCCATAAAGGTCTTAAAACTCGTGATTCCTTCCTCAATCATTTCCTTTATTTCCGGTTTCGTATTATCGTTGAAATCGGTAACGGCCATGTGGAAGGAATAATCGGAAAGCGCATTGCCGTTAGCGCGGCCATTCCATTCATCGAACGCGTGGCGCAGCGATTTTCCCTGGGTTTGCAGAATGAAATCGATAACCGTAGTGGTGCCGCCAAATAAAGCCGCGCGGGTGCCGGTGGTATAATCATCCGAAGAGAACGTTCCCATGAACGGCATAGCCAAATGCACGTGCGGATCGATGCCACCCGGAAAAACCATTAAACCAGAAGCGTCAATTACTTCGTCGGCGGTTACGTTCAGGTTTTTACCGATCTGCGATATCGTTTCGTCTTCAATGAAAATATCGGCAGTAAAATCGGAATCTGCGGTTACAATGCGGCCATTCTTTATCAGGATGCTCATAGAATTTCAAATTTAAATGTGCAGTTTAAAGGTGCTGAAATTTTCAGCAAAGGGCAAATAAAAAAGCAGCCTGTTGCGGCAGGCTGCTTAAAGCAAGGGGCTGTTCGGGCAAATTTATTAATCCTGGAGTTTTAAAATTTCTTTCGCTACCCCGAAGTTTTTCCAGTTGGCGTCAGGATTAGCTTTGCGGAAGGATTCCGGAATTACAACAATGCGCACTACCAGGCCGGTTGGAGCTATGGGGGTGGTATTATCTACGTTGAAGCTGTAAACGGTAATACCGCCACGGTAAAAATCATAATTGGTGGTAATATTGCCATAGGTATCTGGTAGCGGGATCCAAACGGGGTTTGGGCCGGAAGTGATCAGTTGGTAGACCAGTGTTCACCACATCGGCAGTAATTTCCGGCACATTTATATCGGATGCGTACCAGTTATATTGCGGATTGTAAACCCAGGTATTCAATATGATGGGTTCGGTGCTGATCACGTTAACGTTGCCGGGAGGACCCGGAGGGCCAACCGGACCAGGAACATTGCTTTCGTTTATGGTGCAGCTTGTAAAAGCCAGCAGAATTAATAAGTAGAGTAGCTTTTTCATAATTTTTGGCAGTAAGATTTGCGAAATGTTTTCGGGAATTTGGTAAAAAATTAAGCGGCAAAAATAATGGACTTTATTTTATGTTTATACAATTAGCATACCAATAAAAAAGCAGCCTGAAATTTCAGGCTGCTTTTTTATTTCACTTAAAAACGCTACCGTTTCAGAACATAAAAGTCAGGTGGGTTAAGATGCGGTTACCGGTTTTCACGTAGCCTTCCGACACATTTTGCGAAACTGGTTTCTGATACGTTGCGCCGGCGGAGAAATTCCTGAAATACAACTCTGAGCCAACACTTACAAAATTTACATGGCCGCCGCTTTCATCTAATTCATCGCCGAAAGAAACGTCTTTTCCGGTAACTTCCGCAGAAAAACCAGCGTTCGGCATAATGGCCATTTCCTTTACTTTCAGCACGGAAAACAATACCGTTCCGGCGCCAAACTTATTACCGAAACAAAAGTTGTTATTGTTCTCAGTATTGTATTTGTAGGTCAGGTTCGTATTCAGGCCAATCTTATTGTAGCGAATGGTATAAATTGCGTTGGCTACAAAATCTAAACTCCCGGTACCCGATTGCAGATTCGGATTAATTTCAGTGCCTTCACTTTTCCTTTCGAAATTGCCGGTTGGCAATTTCAACCCGCCGCCTAAAAACAAATTGTGTTTTACCTTCTGGTACAGGCTATCGGTGTTGTTCAGCAGGTTATAGTTCACCAAAACCAGTGCATCGCCAAAACCATTAACTTCAGTAATTTTTCCTTCTGTTTTCTGGCTGTTGAAATTATAGGGCAGCAATGCCAAAACCTGCACGCGTTTAAGCGGATAGAATCGCCCCCAGATTTCGGTACTCCGGAAATATTCTTCCGACTGAGAACCGTGCACCGGGGTAGTTTCATCGGATTTTTGCTGGTAGCGGATTCCGACAAAATTTTTGGTTTGCTGCGGCAGGATCCCGAACTGGTAACTACCCACGCCGCAACCGCAGGCATCGCAGGCCTGAGCGGTTTGCGCAAACAAACCCGCCCAGCACAGCGCACCTAAGAATGCTATTTTTTTCAGCATAAAAAGTAATCTTTAAAATAATCTGAAAAAGCGTGAATTAAGGCTTAGCCTGGAAATTAACTTTTTTAGTGATTGTGTTGCCATCGTGGTCCAGTTTACCGATAACTTCCAGTTCATAGCCGGTGGTAGCTGTTACAGCAGGTACAGCCCAGTTTTCCGCAATTGTAATATTCTTCTCATGAATATGTACGTCCTTCTTGAACAAAGTAGCAGTATCGCCTTGCGGATGAATTTTATAGGTATAACCGTGAATAGTGGTAATGCCAATGATCGAGCCTGTAATATTCAAAGTGCTGCTTCCCTGAACTATCTGGTTTGCCGTAGGGGAAGTTATGGTCATAATTGCAAAATTATGCTCTCCGGCCGGAAGCGCATGCAAAGCTACTTTTTTGCTCATTGTATTGCCGTCGTGGTCTAACGTGGCCAAAACTTCGAGTTCCAGTTCCTTGTACTTGGCAACCGTATCTACCGCCCAGGTTTCATTAATGGTAATATTGGCCGAATGGTCGTGGATTTCTTTGGTAAACAATACTTTATTATCAGCTTTCTGACGCACAAAAATTGTGTAACCGTGCAGTTCTTCTTTACCGGTAATGGTACCGGTAATAGCCACGGTCTGCCCGGCATTTACGATATCGCCATCTTTAGGAGTAGTAATGACAATTTCATCGGCCGGGTTTACATTTTCATCATCATCGTTGCCGCAGGACGTTAAGAAAAGCGATACAGATGCAGCCAGCATGGCTGCATATTTCAGATTAAATAATTTCATTGTGATAAAAGTTTTCAGTTAAAAATCTTAAATTAAATAGAAGCCCTGCGCCAGGAAACGCACGAACCTCCCGGGACAGGTAAAACCAATCCGGAAACGCTATGATCTTTAAGCTAAAAACCTGGGTGGATGAAATATCCCGAAATTGGGAGGGGAATACGCAACGCTGCGATATGGCTGAAAATTCGGCGCAAAAACAGTAGGTTTTACAAAGGAAAAAGTCGGAAGTGCTACGCAGAATTGTAACATTTCAAATTTCTCTTTCACCGGTGTTGGCAGTTTTTTATCGGCCTGATCGGCTTTTTTCAATTCTTTTGCCAGGTGGCATTTACCATTACATTGTAGGGAAGGCTTGCTTTTGTTTACACAAAACTCCTTTGTGATCTCCCTTTGATTCAACGCATAGTTCACCACCAGCACCGTTTGGTTGAACGATTGTACCAGCATCAGCATGGCAAGAACGGTGGCGAATATGGCTTTCAAATTTTCTGAATGCAGGGCAAAGGTACAAACGACTCCGGTATTTACTTACAACAATTAGTCGTTTATTTAGTTAAAACCGTTGCCTGCTCTCAAAAATTTCTTTTTCGGCCACTATTTTAATGGCACTGCGCATCGGCAATTTTCAATGCTTCCGAAATTATTGCCAGTCCTTCGTCAATTTGCGCTTCCGTGATAGTTAGCGGCGGCGCAATAAAAATAAAATTCCAACGGACCATAGTGTACATTCCTAATTCCGAAAGTTTGGCCTGTACCTGGTTCATAATTGTCATTTCGGTGGCATTTGCATTCCAAGGGGCCATGGGTTCTTTGGTCTTGCGGTTCTTAACCAGTTCCAGGCAACCCAGCAAACCCGTATTCCGAAAATCGCCGATGCTTGGGTGTTTTTGTATTAATTCCGCTACTTTACCTTCAACGTACTTACCCATTTTGGCGGCATTATCTACCAGGTTTTCCTTTTCGTAAACCTCCATAACCGCCACGCCGGCGGCGCAGGAAACAGCGTGCGCCGAATACGTTAAACCCAAAGGAAGCGGCTTGTCATCGAAATTTTTAGCGATGGTTTCGGAAACCATTAAACCGCCCAAAGGCAGGTAGCCGGCTGTGACGCCTTTCGCAAAACAAAGCAGGTCCGGTTCTACGTCGTGGTTCTGGATGCCGAACCATTTTCCCGTCCGGCCGAAGCCGCTCATTACTTCGTCGGCAATGAATAAAATACCGTGTTTTTCGCAGATGGCTTTCACTTTTTTCAGGTAACCTTCCGGATATTTGATACAACCCGAAGAACCGGATTCGCCTTCCATAATAATCGCCGCAATATTGCCCGGACCTTCGTAGCCAACTACCCTTTCCAGGTGCTCAATGGCGCGGTCGCGGCATTGCTCCGGCGTTTCGGAATGCCAAGGACAGCGGTAAAAATAAGGGTTCTCTACGTGCACCACGTTTGGCATTTGCTGCGCATCGGCCGGTAATTTCCGGGGATCGCCGCCGGCTGCCATCGCGCCATACGTTGCTCCGTGGTAACTCTGGTAAAGCGCTACAATTTTATGCCGGCCCGTGTACAAACGCGCCAGTTTGATGGCATTTTCCACGGCTTCGGCGCCGCCCAGCGTAAAGAAGGTTTTGGTCAGATTTTTTGGCGCAACTCCGGCCAGTTTTTTAGCCAGTTCGCCGCGCGCTTTGGTAACCATTCCCGGATACACGTAACTTACTTCCTGCATCTGCTTCATCACAGCTTCGGCAACCGCCGGGTGGCCATGGCCGATGTTCACGTTTACCAGCTGCGAAGAAAAATCGAGGTAACGCTTGCCGTTCATATCCCAGATGTAAACGCCTTCGGCTTTGTCAATCACAAGGGGTTTCAGGCCGCTTTGTTTCTGCCAGGAAAAAAGCGTGTGCTTCAGGTTATTTTCAATTATTTCTTCGCGTTCGGAAGTAAGTACTTGTTCCATTTTATATTGAATTGTTAAATGGTTTTTTGGTTTAAAGGCTTTACTTTTTTAGGTAAAAAACATAGCGTTTTTTGATCGGGAAGATTTAGGTTAATCAGAGAAGGCAGTCTTATTCAAAATCAGTTCTTAAAGTTTCGCTAATCGAATAAACTCAAGTCCTTTTCTGGTCCTGACCGCCATACCGTCCTTTTCAATTTTCCATTTGGCACAGTAAGGAAATGTTGAGGTCTGATCCTGAAGATAGATCTTATTCTCCTTTAACTCCCAGGTTCCCCGGGCATCGATCTTTTTATTCGGGTTAGAATAATCCTGGTAGGTAAAGGTTTTATCGGCATTTATTTTCAATTCAAATTTGACCGGATGGTTTTTAGAAATGCCGTAAGTGCCGATGAAATCAGGTTGTTCAGCATTTTTAAAAGCAAGCGACGAGAATAAAACTGCGGAAAGGATGATTGCTTTAAATACTTTCATAGTTTTAGTTTTAAAGGGTGTACTTTTTCAGGTGAAAAGCATAGCGTATTAAACACCAAAATTGCCTTTATTCAAATATTATTAATTCAAAATTCTTACACTTAATTTTCAATTCGGTAGATTCAATATTAAAAACAATCAGCTCACTAACTTTTCTTAAAGCGTAAATATTACCCCAATCTGGAGTACCATCAGAATCAACCGATGGTTTAATTGAGAGTAGCTCAGTAAATCCTTCAATCATTTCTAATCCAGAAAATCTTAATATACCCTTTTTATAGCAAGTATATTCATCTTTATTTGGTTGTTCATAAAATGGACTTTCAGGCCAAATACTTAGCTCTAAATCAATTATAAATTTGTCTTTGTTTAAATGAAAGCCGAGAACAAAGCTATCAGATAGATCAATTCCTATTGGTAAAAGCTTATGTTCAATATCTTCAATTATCTCAATTTGCTTTAACATAAGAATTAATTATAGTAAACTTTTATACCAATCTGTCGAGATCCCTCCTATCGTCGGGATGACCAGATAATTTTCAAATCTCCAAATCTTCAAATAGAATTAACTCATCCAGTTAATACCCGCTTCCGGATTCCATTTGGTGGTGGTTTTCTTCATTTGCGTCCAGAACTCGATGGAGCTTTTCCCGGTGATGTCACAGGTGCCGAATTTGGATTCATTCCAGCCGCCGAAAGAGAATGGTTCGCGCGGAACCGGTACGCCAACATTCACGCCGATCATACCAGCGCTGGCATTTTCCATTACGTAACGAGCCAGGCCGCCGCTTTGGGTAAATACCGAAGCCGCATTGCCATATTCCGATTGGTTTTCGATCTGAAGGGCTTCGTCTAAGGTTTTGGCGCGGATAATGGCGAGCACCGGACCGAAAACTTCTTCTTTGGCAATGGCCATATCGGGCGTTACAAAATCGATGATGGTCGGACCGACGTAGTAACCGTTTTCTTTTCCCTGCACCGTCACATTCCGGCCATCCACCAGAACCTTGGCGCCCGACTTTTCGGCTTCGGAAATATACCGTTCAATGCGCTCTTTGGCTTCTTTGGAAATTACGGCGCCTAAATTCTGACCGGGAACAATGTTGCGGGCTTCTTCAGCAATTTTTTCAATGATGTTATCGATTGGGCCAACGCCAAGCATAGCGGAACCAGCCATACAACGCTGCCCGGCACAACCCGACATACTCGCCGCCACGCCGGCAGCCGTTAAGCCAATATTCGCATCCGGGAGTACGATTATATGGTTTTTTGCCCCGCCCAAAGCCACGCAACGTTTCAGGTTATTGGTAGCGCGACGGTAAACAACTTTGGCAATTTTGGTAGAACCTACAAACGAAACCGCCTGAATATCCGGATGGTCGCAGATGGCTTCCACGATCTCCTGTCCGCCGTTTACTACGTTGAAAACGCCGGCCGGCAAGCCCGCATCGGTCAGTAATTCGGCAATGCGGTTCGCAGAGATCGGTACTTTTTCGGATGGTTTCAGGATCATGCAGTTGCCCAAAGCAATGGCATTCGGAATGGTCCAGTGGGGCACCATGTTCGGAAAATTGAACGGTGCGATGCTGGCTACTACCCCAATGGCTTTCTTTTCTAACCGACATTCCACCCCGGTGCTCACTTCCAGGATTTCCCCGGCAACCAGTTGCGGCAAGGAACAGGCAAATTCGGTAAGTTCTATGCTTTTTTCTAATTCCGCGCGGGCTTCGCCTATAGTCTTGCCGTTTTCGTGGTGCACCAGCTCGGTCAGTTCTTCGAGGTTTTGCTCCAATAATGTTTTATAACGGAAAAAGATCTGTACCCGCTCTTTTATGGGCATAGCCGACCATTTCGGAAAAGCAGTTTGCGCAGCTTTTACTGCTTCATCTAATTCCTGCTGGCCGGAAAGCGGCACCGTAGAAAGCAAACTGCCATCCAGCGGACTGATCACTTCCAGGGTTTGTGCGGTTGAATGTACAAACTGACCGGCCACGTAATTACGCACTTCCGGGTATAGCATCTGAGCGGTTTCCATAAAGTAGTTTTTAGGGTATGGAAGATAGCGTTTTTTGAAAAAATATAATAGCGAAGCGTGAGGTTTTCCGAAAGAATTAAGAATTTACTTTACATAACTACCCAACCTTACTCTCCAATATCCTCATTCCACAACTCCGGTTTCGCTTCAATAAAGTTCTCCATCATATTTATGCATTCTTCATTTTGCAGGTTCACAATTTCAACGCCGTGTTGCTTCATAAATTCTTCAGCACCATCAAAGGTTTTGTTTTCGCCTACGATCACTTTTTTGATGCCGAACTGAACCACTGCGCCTGCGCATAAATAGCAGGGCATTAAAGTGGAATAGAGCGTAGTATCTTTGTAATTGCCAATGCGGCCGGCGTTTTGCAAACAGTCAATTTCGGCGTGAGCCATTGGGTCGTTGTGCTGCACGCGACGGTTGTGGCCGCGGCCTACAATTTTGCCGTCGCGCACAATTACGGAGCCGATCGGGATACCGCCTTCATTTAATCCTTGCTTCGCTTCCGCAATGGCGGCTTGCATAAATTCGTCGGGTTGATTATTGTTCATAGTTTTGTTTCGATTTAAAAGCTTAAGGTACGATTTTTCTTTTTCCGTGGCGACTTTTGGACTGAATTTCCTACCGTTTCAAAATAAAAAAACCTGAACTGTTTGCAGCCCAGGCTTAATCAGAAAATCAGCAGAAAATTTTTATTCCTTTATGGCTTCGGTCCATTCGTGGTGGCCGCAATAATGACAATCGTGCCTGGTTTCGTGCGGATGTTTGGTTACGATTCCGCAACTACCGCAGGCATAAACATCTTTCTGGCGTGGCTGAAACCTGAGCATTTCTTCGTCCCATTTAGGAATTAAAGTTAGGCCAGTTTTGGGGTCGGCGTAAAAAATATGACTGAAGTTGCCGCTGGTTTCCAGGTAGCAGCGCTTTACGCGGCCCAGGTTGGAAATGCCGTTGTTGCGGAACTCGGCAATCAGGCGTTCGAGGGAAATGCGGTTGTCGCGCATGGTGTCCAGTTGCAGCTTTCCTTCCTCTACCAGAATACTGATGTCGCCGAGGGCCGCAGTTTCAAATTTTTTGCTTTTATAGGCTTTGCGGGCAATTAATTGCTGCGTAACTACCACAATGGTGGCTATAATGAAGGCCGGCAAAAGCCCGCGGTCGGGGGAAAGCACCGGTACACCGATGGCCGCCGCAAGCGAAACCAGCGCAGCCATTTCGCTGTTGTTCAGCAGGTTGCTCATGCGGTTTCCCATTAAGCGCATGGACACCATCAGCAGGAAGTAAATAAAAAAGATCCGGATCAGGCATTCAATTAAAAAGCTCCAGGGCACTTCGCCCAGCAAAATGCGCATGTAATCGGTTATGTGAATTTCTTCGGGTTTTGTTGATAAGATTAGCTGGCGGCGGTGGCTGGCAACATTTCCATGGCCCGCGACCATTCATTCTGGCCGCAGTTCGCGCAGGTTTGGGAAGAATCTGATATTTCCGGGGCTAATTTTCCGCAATTAAGGCAGGCATAAGTGGAATCAGCTTGTGGTTGTTCTTTAAATACTTTTCCGTCTTTGCCGGGCAAAACGCTCAGGCCCGGTTTCGGTCCGGGTTCCTCAAAAACGCTAAAATGGCCGCAGGCTTCGTGGTAAACCCGCCTTACTTGGCCCAGGTGCTGAATATTTTTGGACCGAAGCTGGGAAAATAACTGGTCGCGAGAGGTGCGGCTTGCCCGCATCTGGTCGAGCTCCAGTTGCCCGTTTTTCACCAGCAAATGCACATCGCCCTGCGAAACAACTTCCACTTTCCGGTATTTAAAAGCCAGCAAATTCAGGCCGCGCTGAAAAATAAACGTGCCGCACAAAACCACCAAGGCCGGCAAAATTCCGCGGTCGGGAAGCTGCATAGGCACCGAAACAATTCCCCCGAGCGTAACCATTACGGCCAGTTCGGTTATAGTGAGTTGCGCGCTCATACGTTTGCCCAAAAGCCTGAGAACCAGCAGCAAAATGAAAAACATGATGATGCTGCGGACAAAAACTTCGGCCATAAATTCCCAGGGCGCGTTGCCGATCAAAATGCGTTGCCAGTCACCCAGAAAAATCTCTTCTTTCGTCATAAAAAACGGTATTCGTAAAGGCTAAAAAACCTAAACCTGCTTTTTTACGACGAGCTTTTAAGCGGTGTTCTTTGGAAAACACTTAATTTGAATGGGTAAAAATGCTGAAAAACAGGCCGGAACAAATCCTTTCAAAACTTAAGCCCGAACGTCGACTTACCACGCACTTTTTCGGCTGATTTTCCTACCGTTTTGGCTAAGGAATTGAAATGGCAGAATTTAACCGCAGATTTCGTACCTTCGCCGGCAAATTATTTTGATAATGAGTAAAGAAAAACCGTCGTTACCGAAGGGAATGCGCGATTTCGGGCCGAAAGTGCTGCAGAAACGCAACTACGTTTTCTCGGTAATTAAAAATACGTTCGAGCGTTTTGGGTTTCAGCCACTGGAAACGCCAACTATGGAAAACCTGAGCGTGCTGACCGGAAAATACGGCGACGAAGGCGACCAGCTGATCTTTAAAGTGCTGAATTCCGGCGACTTCCTGAGCAACGTTACCCTGAACGACCTGGAAGACGGTTACAAAAAAACCACTCGTAAAATAACTGAAAAAGCCCTGCGTTACGACCTAACAGTGCCTTTTGCACGCTACGTTGTGATGAACCGCAACGAAATAACCTTCCCTTTCAAGCGTTACCAGATCCAGCCGGTTTGGCGCGCCGACCGACCGCAAAAAGGCCGCTACCGCGAATTTTACCAATGTGACGCTGACGTGGTGGGCACCAATTCCCTGCTTTGCGAAGCCGAAATTGTGCTGATGATCGACGAAGTTTTGACGACTTTGGGTCTGACCGATTTCACCATAAAAATTAACCATCGCGGCATCCTGGCCGGCATTGCCGAAGCCATTGGCGAAAAAGGACGCGAAGGCGAAATTTGCGTAGCGATCGACAAGCTTGATAAAATTGGCCAGGAAGGCGTAGAAAAAGAACTAATCGAACGCGGCATTGCGGCGAAATCCATCGAAAGGCTGCGACCACTGTTGAGTTTTTCGGGTGAAAACGATACCATTTTAGAAGCGCTCGATCCGGAACTGGTTGACAGCGAAGAAGGCTTGCGCGGCCTGACCGAACTCCGGGAAGTTTTCAGTTATTTACAACATTTCAATATTCAAACCGCAAAAGTTGAACTGGATACTACTTTGGCACGCGGCCTCTCCTACTACACCGGCTGCATTTTCGAAGTGAAAGTGAATAACGTGCAGATGGGCAGCATTTCCGGCGGCGGCCGTTACGATAATCTGACCGGTATGTTTGGCTTGCCAAATGTTTCGGGCGTTGGTTTTTCCTTCGGCGTGGACCGCATTTACGACGTGATGGAAGAACTGCAGTTGTTCGATAAAACCGTTTCTTCCGGTACCAAAGTACTGATCTCCAACTTCGATAAAGCTGCCGAAACTTATTCGTTGCCGATCCTGCAAAAATTCCGCGAAGCCGGCATTGCCGCCGAACTTTACCCGGAAGCCGCTAAACTAAAAAAGCAAATGACTTACGCCGATAATAATAATATTCCATTCGTATTGCTGATTGGTTCGCAGGAAATGGAAAGTGGTATTCTGAACCTGAAAAATATGCAGACCGGCGAACAGGAAAACTTCACTTTAGATCAAATAATGAAAGTAATTGCCGCCGATTCTATTTAAAGCCTTAAAATCAACCACCCCCAACCCCTCCTTTTTAAGGAGGGGAATTTTCGGGAATCGGAAAAAAAATAAAAAAATTACACCTTCAAGAAAAAAGCTCCCCTCCTTAAAAAGGAGGGATTGGGGGTGGTTAAACACACATATTGAGGCATTTTCTAATTTCCTCATTTTCAAATTTTCAATTAATATGATCCACCAAATCTCCACTGCCGAACTTACTTTAGCTGATATAAACGCTATCATTTCTGAAGGAAAAACCCTTGCCCTTTCGGAGGAAGCGAAGAAAAAAATTGTTGACTGCCACGAATACCTTTACCGCAAGATCGAAAACTCCGATACACCTATTTATGGTATCAACACCGGTTTTGGTTCATTGTATAAAGTAAGTATTTCGCCGGAAAACCTGGGACAATTGCAGGTGAACCTGGTGATGAGTCACGCGTGCGGCGCCGGCGAAGAAGTACCGCAGGAAGTGGTGAAGATTATGCTGCTGCTGAAAATTCAGAGTCTGGCTTACGGCCACAGCGCAGTGCAGCTGGAAACGGTAGAACGCTTAATTCAATTCTTTAACCGCGGTATTTATCCGGTTGTGTATCAGCAAGGTTCGCTGGGCGCATCCGGTGACTTAGCACCGCTGGCGCATTTGTGTTTGCCGCTGCTAGGTTTAGGAGAAGTTAATTACGAAGGCTACCGTTTGAAAGGCGAAGACATTCTGGATATGTTCAGCTGGAAACCAATTTCTCTGAAAGCAAAAGAAGGTTTGGCTTTGTTGAACGGAACGCAGTTTATGAGTTCCTACGGCGTTTGGTGCTGCCTGCAGGCCAACCATTTATCGAATATGGCCGATGTGATCGGGGCAATTTCGTTGGAAGCTTTTGCTGGTCGTTTAGATCCGTTCAATCATTTAATTCATAAAGTTCGTCCGCACGCCGGACAGCTGCAGACTGCGGAACGTTTCCGCGAATTGCTGGATGGCAGTGAATTGATCGCCAGCCCGAAAAAACACGTACAGGATCCGTATTCCTTCCGTTGCATTCCGCAGGTACACGGTGCCAGCAAAGATGCGATCAACTACACCAATAATGTAATTACCACCGAGATCAATTCTGTAACCGATAACCCGAACGTTTTCCCGGAAGATGACCTGATCGTTTCCGGCGGAAACTTCCACGGTCAGCCTTTGGCAATTGCCCTGGATCTGTTGTGCATTGCGTTAGCGGAACTGGGAAATATTTCCGAAAGAAGAACCTATCAGCTAATTTCCGGTCTGCGCGATCTGCCTGAGTTTTTGGTTTCGGAAAGTGGATTGAATTCCGGCTTTATGATTCCGCAATATACCGCAGCTTCCATTGTAAGCCAGAACAAACAATTGTGTACACCGGCATCGGTAGATTCTATTGTTTCTTCAAATGGCCAGGAAGACCACGTAAGTATGGGTTCTAACGGTGCAACCAAAGCCTACCGCGTAGTAAAAAACCTGGAAAGCATTCTGGCAATTGAATTATTTAATGCGGCGCAGGCCATCGAATTCCGGAAACCGTTGAAAACTTCTGAGAAATTAAATTCTGTGCTGGAAGCATACCGCCAGAAAGTTTCTTTCGTTACAAAGGACAGAGTTTTGCATTACGACATTAAAAACTCGGTAAACTTTATCCACAACTTTAATCTTACATTTTAAATATGCTGAAACGGTTACTTTTTGCGCTGTTTTTGATACCGTTTTTTGCCGTTTCTGCCCAGGCGCAGCAATGTTTTAAAGCGTATTATAATGGCCAGGAAGTAACCGTTTTTTGCGTAAATGAACCTATTCAGTTCATCAACTGCGGGCCTTTAGGTCCAGGTGGTGCTGCCGAATTTTATGACCTGGATGCAGGCAACGGGCTTACTTTTCCGCAGTCAAGCGCCAACAGCCCGACCCAACGCTATTCTTTTTCAAGCCCCGGAACTTTTACGGTTACCCAACTTATTAATGATCCGAATGCTCCTGGTGGCAGTACCACCTTCCAAAGAACATTTGTAGTAAAAGCCACGCCACCACCAACATTTACGGCTACCCAATGCGGGAATGATTCGGTAAAAATTACCATTACCGATTCAACCTACGATACCTACACGTTAACTATTGGCAGTAATGCGCCTGTAACAGTTACTCCCGGTCAAACGATCAGCATTCCAGGTCAATCCAGCACTTATGATGTAACGCTCCAAGGAACATATAACGGTGGTTTTTGCGGCGGTTCGTCGAAGCAGACCTTAACGCCGGCCTCAGCACCAAATACCCCTTTAATTTCCAAAGTGGATGTATTGAACAACGGTGCTTCCGGCGAAATTTCATTTACTATAACTGGTTTGCAAAGCGGCTATACCTATAGTTTAGAGCAACAAAACGGTAGCGTTTTCACCCAAAAAAGTCTGATCGACCCGGCAAAAGGTGCTTCGCAGACCTTTACATTGAATGGCTTTAATAATGCAATTGCAACTTGTTTCCGGGTGCGGGTTTTCGATAATTGCGGCCGCAGTCAGAATATAGCTTCGCCGGTGATTTGCACAGAAACTTTGCAGGCCACTGCACAGAATAAAAAGAACGTAATTTCGTGGCCGTCTTACGCGGGTAATACTCCAAACGGAGGCAGTTTTGTTTACAACCTTTTCCGGCGGGAAGGCAATAATTCACGTCAAAGCCTCACTCCTTCCGGAACACAACAGACTACTTTTGAAGATAACCAAATAACCTGCGGCCTGAATTATTGCTATGAACTCGAAGTTACGGAGAATGGCAATACTTTTTCCAGTTCGAATGAAGTGTGTGTAACCGCCATTTCTACGGATATTCCACCAGCTGCAAAACTCTTGACCAGCTTCTCGTCCGATAATATTTTAAACGGAACCATAACTTTGCCGGCCAATACGAACCTGAAAAGCCAGCAGGTTTTCCGTAGCAGCAACGGTGGTGGTTTTTCAGCGGTTTTCAATAGCGTTTCCGCGCAATTTCAGGATCTGAATAAAAATTTCCGGGAGCAGCGGCCGTGCTACAAAATAATCTATACCGATAATTGCGGGAACGCTTCGCCGGAAAGTAATATGAGTTGTCCGGTAATTTTAACCAGTCAGCACGATAAACTTAGCCGTAGCTTAAGCCTCAGCTGGTCAGCATACGAAGGTTTTGAAGGGACCAGCATTGAATATACTCTGGAAACGCTGGATGCTAATTTCAACGTGAGCAACAGCCAGACCGTAACCGGAACTTCAACGTTTTCCATTCCAAAACTTTCCGATACTGAACAGATCCTGCGCTACCGCATCAAAGCCCAAAGTAACCTCGGCGAAGTGAGTTATTCCAACACAGAAACCATTGTGCAGGAAGTGAAGATCTTCGTGCCTACGGCTTTCTCACCGAACGGTGATGGTCTGAATGATGTGTTTGAAGTGAAAGGGCGTTTTCAGAATAATTTTAGTTTGGTAATTTTGAACCGCTGGGGTCAGATCATTTTCGAAAGTAATAATCCTAAAAGAGGCTGGGATGGCAAAATGAATGGCAAAGAAGCACCGATCGGCGTATATGCTTACCGGCTGACAGCCGTAGACGAAACCGGCCAGAAATACGAAAAAACCGGCACACTGACGCTGGTAAAATAGATTTAGCTTAAGATACAAGACTTAAAAATCTTATACCTTAAGTCTTAAAAAATGCTATAGAATTCACTTTAAAAAGTAAAAGACTATGTTCGATATGATGGGTATGATGGGGAAAATGAAAGAGCTCCAGGCCAAAATGAAAGAAGCGCAGGATAACCTGAAAAATATAACCGTGGAAGCTGAAGCGGGTGCTGGCATGGTAAAAGCCAAAGCCAACGGCCAGCGCAAACTGCTGAGCATAGAAATTGATCCTACTTTATTGAAAGCCGATAACGCTGAAATGATCACGGATTTAGTTGTTGCTGCGGTAAACAAAGCACTGGACGATGCCGCTGAGCAAGGCCAGGAAGAACTGAAAAAACAAACCCAGGGCATGATGCCGAATATTCCGGGCTTAGATCTGAGCAACTTTGGTTTATAGATCTGAACATCCGGTTGCCATTGTAATTCTGAATTGGAACGGCCGGAAATACCTCGAACAATTTTTACCATCGGTGCTGCAAAACAGCCCGGATTGCGACGTAATTATGGCCGACAATGCTTCTACCGACGATTCGGTGGCTTTTGTGCGCAGTAATTTCCCTGCTGTAAAAATTATTCAGAATTCCGGCAATTTAGGCTTCTGCGAAGGGTATAATCAGGCTCTGAAGCAGGTAGATGCAAAATATTACGTGCTTCTGAATTCGGATGTACAGGTTACGCCGGGCTGGGTTTCCCCAATTTTCTACTTACTCGAAAGCAACCCGGATATTGCCGCTTGTCAGCCGAAAATAAAAGCCTTTCACGAGCCCCATCTGCTGGAATATGCGGGTGCCGGCGGCGGATTTATTGATCATTTTGGTTACCCTTTTTGCCGCGGACGTTTATTCGATACCCTGGAAACTGACAACGGCCAGTACAACGATACCACTGAAATTTTCTGGGCAACTGGCGCGTGTATGTTCGTACGGGCGGAATTATTCCATAAACTTGGCGGCCTGGAACCGAAATTCTTTGCGCACATGGAAGAAATAGACCTGTGCTGGCGCCTGCAGAATGCGGGTTATAAAATCATGTATTGCGGCCAGAGCGAAGTTTTTCACGTGGGCGGCGGTACGCTGCACAAATCTAACCCGCGCAAAACATTTCTGAATTTCCGCAACGGACTGGCCCTGCTTTACAAAAACCTGCCGGCCGGCGTTTTCTTTTCAACCTTATTCATTCGGATCTTACTCGATTGGGTTTCGGCTTTAAAATTTCTGCTTTCCGGGCAAACCGGCGATGCGAAAGCCATATTAAAAGCCCACGTGGAGGTTTACAAAAACCGGAATTACTGGAAACAAAGAAGAAGACTGCAGCCGCTTAAAAAAGATTTCAATCAGATTAAAGGCGTCTTCAATGGCAGTATTGTGTGGGAATATTTCGTGCGCGGCCGGAAAACCTTTTCTGAATTGTTTAATAGTTGAATTGCGAATTAACGCAAAAATTAATTTAAAACCCGGAAAACGCTATGGCTTAGGGCTGAAAAAGTCAAAGACCTTTTCCCGGCATACTTTGGAAAATTCAACAATTAAACGATTCGATCTAAAAATCCCAGACGGTGCTGCGTTCTCGGCGCAGGCTTTTCCGCAAATTCAGCCAGAAAGCCAGAATTAAGTATACAATTACCGGCGAGCCGAAGGTAAGAAACGATAAATAAATGAATGATAAGCGCACACTGCTGGTGGCAAAACCTAATTTTTTTCCTAGCGCGGTGCACACGCCAAAAGCCTGAGATTCAATAAAATATTGCAGCCTTTTCATACTTTCACTAAAATAAACACTAAGTTAACAAAAAAATATCCGCCTGTCAACAAACCAATTACAAAATTAACGGTATGTATCCTGAATAAATTTCGTAAATGTTGTACGATATTTGCTACTCTCCCACTATGCAGACCCTTACACGGCATTTTTACCGCCATTTTCCCTTTGTTTTTACTACCGTTTTACTTTCTCTGGCCTTAAGTGGTTGCACGGTTTCTAAAATGGTGAAAATTGGCCAGGCTGAACAGAAAATATCAGTAGAACCCAAAGTGCTGGAATTGAACGGCGACAATGTTCTGTTCGAGGTGAAAGCCCAGATCCCGAAAGAACTGGTGGAGAAAAAGCCAGTCTACACCGTTTATCTGGCGTACGATTACGGGCAGAAAGAAGCAGAACCGATCGGAAAAATGCGCTTCGCTACGGGCGAATTTGTGTATGAAAACGACAAACCTACCATTACCCGCCAGTATTCTTTCAAATATTCACCTGAAAAATCGCGCGGTAAACTGCTGGCACAGCCTCTGGTGAGTAAAGGTAAAAGCCGGGCCAAGCGCGGCAAGATCACGGAAATCGCGGCGGGTGTAATTACCACATCTAAGTTAGTTGTCAAAACCAATTCCGTTTCTATGGCGCCCGACGATTATCGCAAAGGCGTTTCGGAGCCCCAATTGTTAACGTTCTTTTTCGACGAAGGCGAAGCCAAACTGCGCGATTATTTAGGTACCAATGTGGAGGTTTTGCGCGAGCTTATTATCAGCAATTATAAAACGCAGCTCGTCGAAATCACGGCCGGACATTCGCCGGAAGATGCCGACAGCAAGGAATTCCGGTTGGCGCTGAAACGCGCACAAACGCTGGAAAAATTCTACCGCAATCAGTTAGACGTAAATTCCTACGCCAATTCCAACAAAACTGTAAAATTCAAGGTCACGCCGGTAATCCGGAACTGGGACCGTTTCCTGAAACAAGTGCAGCTTTCCGCCCTTACGCCCGACCAGATAAACGAGATCCTGAACATTGTGAACAGCAATATATCATTTAAGGAAAAGGAAAAACAGCTTGCCAAACTCGATTCTTACGAATATCTGCAACTTTACGTCTACCCAACATTGCGTTACGCTGATGTAAGAATTACTTATGATATTCCGCAGAAGAAGGATTCTGAAATTTACCTGTTGTCCAAAAAGATCGTGGAAAACCGTATAGATGCCGATAAACTGACCGAAGAAGAACTGCGCTATTCCGCCACGCTCACGCCTTTACTTTCTGAAAAGCTGAAAATTTATCAGGCCGCCGTAGAAAACACCCTGAAATGGCAGGCATTCAATAATTTAGGCGTGGTTTACGTGCAAATGGCGCAGCAGGCCATAAAACCGGAAACCCGCGACAAACTTTTGCGCGAAGCAATTGTGAATTTAACCTATGCCAGTCATCGCAACCCTACGGCCCAGTTATTTTACAACCTCGGTTCGGCCCACCACGTCCGGGGAAATACGCTGGAAGCGTTACGGAGCTACGATTATGCCATTAAGCTGGGTGGGCCGGTGCCATTACTGCAACAGGTTTTCGCCGATAAAGCAGCCTTGGAAATTGAGATCGGACAGTTAGACGATGCCATTACCAGTTTAACTTATGCCACGCCCGGCTACCAGACACTTATGAATAAAGCCTTGCTATATACTTTAAAAGGCAATTACGAAGATTCTAGAAAATTCTACGAGGAAGCGCTGGAGATCAAACCGAACGATGCCTTGGCGCACTATTGTTTAGCCGTTATTGCCGCTCGTACGAATAAAGAAACCGAACTGGCTTCGCATCTGCGCAAAGCCACCCAACTCGAAAAGAACCTGACCGCCAAAGCCATCGACGATCCTGAATTCCGGGCTTATGTGAAAACGCCGGTTTTCCTGGAAGCCGTTAAATAATAATTCTGACTTTTTAAGTCATTTTTCCTACCGTTTCTTAGATCTCCGGCTACCGCATTAATCTTGACCAATGATTGGAATTTGCGAGACTTCTCGTAATTTTACTTCTCATTTAGCAATCAAGATTCAGAAATGCGTACGATACAATTCCGTGAAGCGCTTCGGGAAGCCATGAACGAAGAAATGCGCCGCGACCAGCGGGTATTTTTAATGGGCGAAGAAGTAGCTGAATATAATGGAGCTTATAAAGTTAGCCAGGGCATGCTCGACGAATTCGGTCCGCAGCGTGTGATCGATACACCAATTGCCGAATTAGGTTTTGCCGGAATTGGGGTGGGTGCTGCAATGAACGGCCTTCGCCCGATCATTGAGTTTATGACCTTCAACTTCTCGCTTGTAGCCATCGACCAGGTAATTAATTCAGCAGCCAAAATGATGTCAATGTCTGGTGGCCAGTATTCTTGTCCGATGGTTTTCCGCGGTCCGACCGGTAATGCCGGGATGCTTTCTTCTCAGCATTCGCAGAATTTCGAGAACTGGTACGCCAACTGCCCGGGTTTAAAAGTGGTGGTGCCTTCCAATCCTTACGATGCCAAAGGACTGCTGAAAGCATCTATCCGCGACGAAGATCCTGTTATTTTCATGGAGTCTGAAGTGATGTACGGCGATAAAGGAGAAGTTCCGGAAGAAGAATACATTATCCCGATCGGAGTAGCCGACGTAAAACGTGAAGGCGAAGATGTTACCATCGTTTCTTTCGGTAAAATGATGAAAGTGGCTTTGGCGTCTGCCGAAGAACTTCAGAAAGAAAATATTTCTGTAGAAGTAATAGATCTGCGCACCGTACGTCCGATCGATTTTGAAACGGTATTGAAATCTGTCAAAAAAACCAACCGCCTCGTTGTAGTTGAAGAAGCCTGGCCGCTGGCCTCTATTTCTTCAGAGATAGCTTACCACGTACAGCGGAATGCTTTCGATTATCTGGATGCACCGGTAGTCCGCGTAACCTGTATGGATGTACCGCTGCCTTACGCGCCTACTCTGATTGAAGCCTCATTACCAAACGTTGAACGCACTGTTAAAGCAATTAAGGAAGTGATGTACCAGAAGGCGTAACTATTTCATTTACAAAAATTTATAAGCGACAATCTTAATAAAGGTTGTCGCTTTTTTTTGTATCCTGCTGTAAGATTAGTAAATTTATGCTGCAAGCCTACCTTTACCGGAATCATATCTATTTTTACCCTGAATATCCTGAAGTTCACCACTTTTCCGAAACAGAGTCATAATATTTTTTAAAATTTACGTTTTCCAGATAGACTTTTTTCAGGAGTTACGTATAATCACCCAATGTCTTGGAAATATTATATTAAATATTTTGTTTACGATAATATCTTTCTTGTGAATCAGCTTAGTTGTCAGATTACCACCATGCTTATATTTCCACTCAATAAAAATGCAGATCTACACCCAAATTCAACAAAACAGTTACGTAATTGCGCTTAGCGGCACCTTAGATAACGAAAATGCCGCCACTGTACAGAATGCCCTTTTGAATGCAGTTAAGTACCAGCCAAAAGAAGTGATGGTTGATTGCGAGGAACTCGAGGAAGTTTCGCCAAAAAGCTTAAAAAAGTTTATTTCTACTGTGCGCAGTTTACAACGTCAGGAGATCAATTTCGTGCTCATTGGCGTAGACCAGCGCCTCCATAATTTATTTTCCTGCGTAGGTATCGATGCGCTTACCAACCAGGTAACTTCCAGCAGCCTTATTTCCGGTAACGGCCCCTCCGATATTTATTTCCGCAAACTTTAACGGGTTTCTAAAGCACTTTTCTGCCCTAAACCCACAGCATTTTTTAGTTTTCCAGGCAAAGCTTTGCCAGGTATTCATTATTTTCACCTTCGTAAAGGTATTCCGTTTTAAAGCCTTCCTGCTCCGCATAATCCGTCAGTAATAAATAATCCACGAAAAGCCACGGGAAAACTTTCCCTTTTTGTCCCTTAAAAGCCATCTGATAATCCACTTCGCCGTAATAGGCGCTGTTCAGATCGAGCACCACAGAACCATCTTCTTCCTCGAACATATACAGGATATCCGACGATTCGAGCAAAATTTGCCCGCCCGGGCTTAGCAGCGTTTTCAGTTTTTTAAAGAATTCCGGCAGTTTTTCCAGCTTCCCGGCCAGCCCTATTCCGTTCATCAGCAGCAAAACTGTATCGTATTTTTCAGGACTTTGAAATTGCCAGAAATCTGCTGCAAAAACATTTTCCAGGCCGCGCTTTTTCATAGCTTCAACCGCCTTATCTGAAATATCGAAAGCAGTAACGTCGGCTCCCTTTTGTTGCAACCACAAGGCATGGCTGCCGGCTCCGGCGCCCACATCCAAAACTTTCCCGCGGCATTCCTGCAAAGCAAGCTGCTCCAGTTCAGGCATTTCTTCAAAGCTCCGGAAAAGGTAAGCCACCGGAATTACATCGTCTTCGGCTATGTTAGAAATTACGGTTATTTCAGCTTCAGAATTACCGCTTTGAAACGCAAGCATTGCTTCGCCCAATGGGTCGGAAAATGGTATCATTTTGAAAGTAAAAAGTAAGGTTAAAAATACGATTTAATTTCTGTAACCGCTTAGCTAAATCTTTGTTCATGAAAAAGGCTCTGCCAAATAGAAGAGCCTTTTCTTGTTCGGGCATTCAGTTTTTAATCTTTTGCCAAGCGGTTACGGGTCCGCATTTTATCGGAGGTGAATTCCAGATGATAAACGCCTTTGAGTAACGCACTCATATCTACTGAAAAAGTCATTTTGCCGGTTTCGACTTTTAAAGCAGTTTCCTGTACCGTTTTTCCGAGCAGATCCGAAATCTGAGAATTCCTTCCGGGGCAGGTTTAGCTTCGAGTTTCAGGTTAAACTATTGGCTGGTAGGGTTCGGAAAAACCGTAGCGGCCGTTAAAGCCAGCAGATCGGTACTGACACCCGATATTTTGATCCCTGGAGCTGAAGGGCATAGATAGGGATCTTAATATTCACTGATGCTATAATTTTCAACATACAAACCGGCAGACGCGCAAAAGGTTTAAAGCTATTTCGGTTATTGCGTATTAGAATTCAGGTAATTTTTAACAAAAAGTACTGCAGGTTTTGTACTTTAGTCTGCTGATCAATTTTTTAAAAGCATGAAACCAAACGAAGAATTTATGCGCGAGGCCATCCGGCTTTCTGTGGAAAAAATGGAAGCCGGTTTTGGCGGACCATTCGGCTGTGTGATCGTGAAAGACGGAAAAATCATTGCCCGTGGCTTCAACAACGTAACATCTTCCAACGATCCTACCGCTCACGCTGAAGTAGATGCCATCCGGAAAGCTTGTAACGCATTAGGAACGTACCAATTAAACGATTGTGAACTTTATACCAGCTGCGAACCATGCCCGATGTGTTTAGGCGCCATTTACTGGGCGCGCCCGAAAGTGGTTTACTATGGCAACACCAAAGCCGATGCCGCTGAGATTGGGTTTGATGACCAGTTCATTTACGACGAAATTGAAAAACCACTGAACCAACGCAGCATTCCGATGATACCCTTTTTGCGCGAAGAAGCGTTAGAAGGATTTAGAAAATGGGAAGCAAAACCTGATAAAGCCGAATATTGAAATGAAAACCGGAAGCCTGGGAATTTTGTTGGTTTTACTGTTTGCCGGTTGCAATAAAAGTACTCCGGTCGGTTCTACTTCTTACCAATATCACAAACCAACGGAATTTCATAAAACAGCTGCACAGGGAATTAAGCCGCCGGCAGATCAGAAGATTTATAACGACCCGGATGCCGATTTCAAACAACGCCGTGGGCAGATCCATAACCGGACTTACCTGAAAAAAGAACTGGCGCCTTTACACCTGAACGTAGATTCTTTGCAAAACGTGGTAGACCAATTGAACCGGAATACGAGAGATAATGAATGGGAATATCAGGTTTCCACAATGCAAAATTCGACCGGCAAGATTCTTAGGTTCTATAAATCGCATAATAATCCGGACGGTTCATCCGGACGCACCATGTACGGCGATGAAAAAAGACGCCTGCCGGAACGTTAACCAGTTTTGCCGGTGAGAACGGTAGTGTTTTAAGTACGAAAACTGAATGCGATTTTAAAACAGTATCCTTTCAGCCTGAAAAAGTCACAAAAAAACTGCAGCCTCGCAATGAAGCTGCAGTTTTTTTATTTCTGAGAAAAACTTTCCTCTTTTTCAGAATTTTACAATAAAACTATTACCGGCCACCGGCCATATTTTTCAGTTTGCTCATCATACCTGGTTTACCAGCCATCTTGTTCATGCTGCGCATCATTTTGCGCATGTCGTTGAACTGCTTCATCAAATTATTAACCTGCTGGATCGTGGTTCCGCTGCCTTTCGCAATTCTGTTACGGCGGGCGCCACTAATGATATCCGGATTCGCGCGTTCTTCTTTAGTCATCGATTTGATGATCGCCTCGATTGGTTTGAAAGCGTTTTCGTCAATTTCCACATCTTTCATAGCTTTACCCACGCCAGGAATCATACTTACCAGGTCTTTGATATCGCCCATTTTCTTGATCTGCTCCAATTGCGAAAGGAAGTCATCGAAATTGAACTGGTTTTTGCGGATCTTCTGGTTGATACGGCGGGCTTCATCTTCGTCAAAAGTTTGCTGGGCACGTTCTACGAGGGAAATTACGTCGCCCATACCCAGAATACGCTGTGCCATCCGGTCCGGATAGAACAGATCCAGCGCTTCCATTTTCTCTCCGGTCGAAATGAATTTGATCGGTTTTTCAACTACTGCCCGGATCGATAACGCTGCACCACCGCGTGAATCACCGTCTAATTTGGTAAGTACAACGCCGTCGAAATTAATACGCTCATTGAAGGTTTTGGCCGTATTCACCGCATCCTGACCCGTCATGGAATCTACCACGAACAAGGTTTCAGTAGGATTTATGGCGCGTTTTATTTCAGCAATTTCGTTCATCATCGCTTCGTCCACGGCCAGACGACCGGCGGTATCGATGATCACTACTTTTTTATGGTTTTGCTTCGCGAAAGCAATAGCTTCCTGCGCAATTTTTACCGGATTTTTCTCTTCCAGGTTCGAATAAACATCTACTCCAACCTGACCGGCCAGCACTTTCAGCTGATCGATCGCCGCCGGACGGTACACGTCGCAGGCTGCAACCAATACCTGGCGATTTTGTTTTTTCAGGAAATTCGCCAGTTTACCCGTGAAGGTAGTTTTACCAGAACCCTGCAGACCCGCGATCAGGATAATGGCCGGGTCGCCTTTAATGTTGATGTCCTGCTTTTCGCCGCCCATCAGTTCGGTCAGCTCTTCGTGCACAATTTTAACCATCAGCTGCCCCGGCGAAACCGCAATTAGAACGTCGCGGCCCATGGCTTCGTCTTTAATCTTATCGGTAACGGTTTTGGCAACCTTGTAATTCACGTCGGCATCTACCAGCGCGCGGCGCACTTCTTTAATGGTTTGTGCAACGTTAATTTCGGTAATGCTGCCCTGGCCTTTCAGGGTTTTAAAGGCACGGTCTAACTTGGTACTTAAATTATCGAACATCTCTTATTATTCATTTTAAAGAACAAAAATACGCATAAAACCGGAAATTTCCTGCACTTTTTAATTTAGCTCCGTATATTCGTTCCTAAGAATATGCTACAGAAATTTCCTACTGAATCAGATACGTTTCCTACGGGAAAATCGTCGCAACAGCCTTTGCTGAAAGTGCTGTACATCACGTATTACTGGCCACCAGCCGGTGGTGCGGGGGTGCAGCGCAGTTTGAAATTCGTAAAACATCTGCCAGAATTCGGAATAGAACCTACGGTAATTACAGTAGATGAAAACAGAGGCGCATATCCCCTTTTCGATGCCAGCCTGGCCGCGGAAATACCGGCCGGCGTGCCCGTTTTCCGGACTTCCACTTCCGAGCCTTTTGAATATTACAAGAAACTGACCGGCAAAAAAGAAATTCCGTACGGCGGCTTCGCGAACGAGAAAAAAACGGGTTTACTACAAAAGTTTTTCAAATTCCTGCGCGGCAATTTATTTATTCCGGATGCGCGCGTGGGCTGGAACAAGCACGTTCTTAAAAAATGCGCTGAACTGCTGAAAACCGAAAAATTCGATGCCGTAATTACGTCCAGTCCGCCCCACTCAACGCAACTTATTGGCCTGGAATTACAAAAGAAATACGGTTTGCGCTGGATCGCCGACCTTCGCGACCCTTGGACGGATATTTACTATTACAAAGATCTGAAACACACGCTGCTGGCCAAAAGGCTTGATTCAAAATACGAACGGGATGTAATTGAAAAAGCCGACGGCATTCTGGTTACCAGCGCCGATACGAAACGCCTTTTCCTGAACAAACCGGTAAAAATAAATCCGGATAAGATAAATGTTCTGCCGAACGGTTACGACGAAGCTGATTTTCAATTCAATTCCGAACCACCGCAGGATGTATTTTGCCTGACGTACACCGGCACCATTACTGACACGTACAACATCGGCACGTTTCTGCAGGCTTTTGCCGAAAATGCGCGCCGCCATTCCGGAATAAATTTCCGGCTTAGGTTCGTTGGTAAAGTTTCGGCGGAAGTGCACAAACAGATCGAAGACGCCAACTTACTTTTCTGCACCGAATTCATACCGTTTGTGCCGCACCTGGAATCCATTCAGTATTTAATGCGCAGCACGGCTTTGCTTATGGCAATTCCGGACGTGGAAAATAATTTTTGCATTCTTCCCGGCAAACTTTTCGAATACCTGGCTTCCAACAAACAGGTCCTATGCGTCGGGCCATTGGCCAGCGACGCCGACAAAATTATTGATGAATGCGGCGCCGGCCGGACGTTCCATTATGATATGTATGACCTGATCCTGGATCATCTGGATACAATGAGCCGCAACTGGAACGTGAACCCGAACCTCGATCTGCCTTTTATAAATTACGAACGTTATTCGCGCCGCGCTTTAACCGGTAAACTGGCTGAACTGATCCGGAAAGGTAAGTTAAAACGGTAGGGTTTCGGGCTGAAAAAGCTACTGTTTTAAGTTTACAGTCTGCCTTATTTTACGACTTCCAGCCAGCCTTTAAAAGTTTGCCCGGTTTCGGAATTTCGAAGTAAATAATAATACATTCCGGCCGAATTCCCTTTGGCATCCCAGTCATCTGCATAGCTTTCAGCCTTGTAAATCAGGCTTCCCCAGCGGTTAAAGATCTGCAATTCAAAACTTGCAGGATTTAAGCCTTGCAAAACAAATTTGTCGTTCAGTTTATCATTATTCGGAGTGATGATATTGGGAATAAAGGGCTGTATTGTTTCCCAATACTCAAAGTCTTTCTTAGCTGTTAAAATCGGACTGGGTAATGAGAAGCCGCTTCGCTTCCCTTTAAGATCTACTCCTGACATCATAAATTCTGAAGCAAGACCAAGCGCATTGGGTTTATTGATGACTCCAAGGGACGAATAAAGATATGCAGCACAATAAATTTTGCTGTCTGGCCCGATCTGCAACCCACCCAAACGGCTATCGCTTATTGGAATGGAAATAAATGAACTCAGACCTTCAGAAGTTTCTAAATTAAATTGAATCAAACCATTAGGCCGTTCGGCTGTACCATATAGTTTTGTTCCATCTCCTGAAAATTCTACTCCATATGTTTCATAAAAAATACTGTCTGAGAATCTGGCATTGGAAACTTTCCCTGTTTCAGCATCAAGATCGTACAGTTCAAATCTACCTGGCGATTGTTTAGTTAAAGCTAATTTTGTACCTGCTCTATTGGCTTTCATTTGGCCGGTCACATTCAAAAATGAAGACCCACCATGCACTGCACCGGTCTTGCTGATTACCGGAGAATGAATTATGCCGGAACTTGTTAATTCATAAGCTACAAACTCATCAGAATTCCATTTATGTGCGATTACCCAATAATTTTTATTATTACCGTGGCGAACGGCAGTAAGTTTTTCAGTAACCGGTACTTCTAAAAGTACATTTTTGGTATTCGTAATTCCTCCAAAACCACCATCAAGGCTCATATCCAGAATAGAATATCGAAGGCCATTTTTTACATTATTCTCAAAAGCATCTACCGTAAATATATAATAAATGGATGGTGAATCTGGCTTCTTAACTGCCAGTACAGCCTGAGTTGCTGAACTATGTCCCATCAAACCAGACCCATTTTGCATTAACCGATGATTCCTGTTCCAGATTCTTTCACCATCTGAATAAAAAAGCAGGTTACCCTCCGGGTCAGAAACAGAAATAGTACCTTCTTTGGTATTTATTGCATTGGGAGGTAGTACTACAGGGCGGCCTTTATTAAAAGTAATACCGGCTTGTTCTCCAAAATACCAGTTATTGTTTTCTTTCTGAGCACATGCCGTTATATCTAAAAACAGGAAAAGGAAACCAAGAATAAAGGTTATTTTAAAATGCATCAGCCATTTTTTGAATAGCTAAAATAATGTTTTCTAAATTAAATATCGCAGGTTAAACTTATTTAGCATTTCTCTAAACTTAACAGCTTGTATTTCAAAATCAGCTATCTATCTGTTTCGCTTTCTATAAATATATAGTATCAAACTCTAACCCTTTACTTAAAAAACAGCAGTTTTATTGCAAAGGTCAGATAGAGTTCTAAACGGTAGGGTTTCAGGCTGAAAAAGTCAGATCTATTTAACAATTTCCAGCCAGCCTTTGTAAGTTTTGCCGGTCTTGCTGTTACGTAATAAGTAATAGTAGTTTCCAGCCGCAATACCCTCCGCCTGCCAGTTATTATGGTAGCTGTCCGTTTCATAAACCCGGCTGCCCCAACGGTTGAAAACCTGCAATGCGCAATCTTTCACCCAGATCCCTTTTACCACAAAAAGATCGTTCAGACCATCGTTATTAGGCGTTATGATGTTCGGAATGGTAACCTCACAATCTTCGAAAGTAACTTTAACGGAAGCCGTGGCGAAACAATTATTTCTGGAAAGCTGAAGTGAATAAACGCCCGGTTCGGTAACCAGAAATGTAGAGGAAGTAGAGCCGTTATGCCATTTATATTGGTTACCCGGAACATCTTCAATTCCCAAAAGCAACGACTCGCCGGAACATATTGTGGTATCGTTGCCCAAGTTTAAAACCGGTCTGGCAATGTAAGTGACCCTGATCTGGTTTCCGACAGAGATACAGCCGTTTTTTTCTGCTTCCAGCCAATAAATGCCCGGTTTAGTCACCAAAAGCGTAGCATTTGCCGAACCATTGTTCCACTTATAAGTTACGCCCGGAAGCGCCGGCTTGCCCAAAAGTACAGTTTCACCTTCGCATAAAACGGTATCGCGTCCCAAAGAAAGATCAACTGTTGGGCCAATGGTTACCTGTTCGGTTAATATGGTAACGTTGCTACTATTATAAATATCGGTGAGCGTTAAGGTTACGTTATAAACGCCGGGTTTCGAGAAAATATGCGAGGGATCCGGGCGGTTGGAATAGTTCTGGGAACCGGAATTCGGATCGTTGAAATTCCAGGAAATGTTGTAATTGGCCGAATAACCCGGAATAGTAAAAGTGGTTGAGCCTCCGTAGCAAAGATTTTCAAATCTGAATTTATGAACGGGAACCAGAAAAGCCGGAATATTAGGCAAACCCATCATTACGATGCTTCCTCCCAGCGAAATAGCATTATCCGCAAAATCGCAGGACGTACCGGCGGCGTCCGGATTATTGATCTGGCCTAAGGTACTTGCACCAATTTTAGCGCAATAAATTTTATTATCGGGACCGAGTTGCAACGCACCAAAACTGTTGGCAGCCGGAGGAGAAACGATTTGAATTCCGCTTTGAAATATATCGGGAGCAAGCAGATCGAACTGGTAAATTCCCTGGTTGGCACTTGCATATAACTTAGTTCCATCCGGCGAAAATTCCACTCCATACGCACCGGAAAATCCTGGATTCGAAGTTATCGGGTTATAAACTTTACCGGAATTCGGATCGAAATCAAATAACTCAAATTTGTCTGTACCGCTGATGGCAACGGCCAGTTTCCTGCCATCTTTACTTGCTTTCAGATACCCTGCTCCGTTCGTTGTAACCCCGTGATGGCTCGACCCGACTGCACTTATAACCGGGGAATTCATCAGGCCTGCATTTGTTAACAGAAATGCTAAAAACTGATCTGAATTCCACTTATGCACTATTACCCAGATATCCCTTCCATTTGCGTGCCGTACTGCAGTGATCCGCTCTGTCACCATCGGCGCAATTAACCTGTTTTTGGCTGTTACGCTGCCAAACCCGCTGGCCTGTGCCATATCTACTAACGAAAGTCGAAAGCCACCCTGGAACGTATTTTCAACAGCATCGGTAGTAAAAACATAATAAACACCAGGTTTTCCCGGTTGCGGAAGCGCCAATACGGCTTGGGAAGAAGACAAATGCCCCATCAAGCCACTCCCATTAGCCATTTGCACATGGTTACGGTTCCAGACGGTTTTGCCATCGGTGTAAAATTGTAAAACTCCGTGCGCATTGGCTACGCTGGTACAACCTTCATTCGTTTGTAAAGCGCTGCCAAACAAGGGTGCAGGGGTAGCGGCGTTAAATTTCAGGCCGGCCAGTGTACCGAAATACCAGATACTGGCTTCTTTTTGCGCAAAAGCATTTACCACCAGAACAAAAACGCTACACAAAATCAGGATAAAACGTCGCATAAACCAAAGTTAAACATTTGAAAATCAAATACAAACCTCACGAAATAAAATTCAGGGCATTATTTTACATTCCGGTTTCCTGAAATTTCTGACAAAGAAAACAAATGTGAAACAGCAACTTTTCTTTTAAACCACCCTCTATAAAGTAGACGCGGCAGTTTTAAAAAGCGTTGCCTCGGTATATGAAAAATCTTAGAATAAAATTTTTTAAGTGAAAACAGGTACAGAAAATTCTAGCGTTGCTTAATCTGCTAAAATACTTTGCAACGTAATTTCGAACGCGTCCGCCGGAATTTCAAAGTCCAGCTTCTCATTGGCAGCGCTGCCAATCATATAATGATATGCGAGATCCCGGCCTTTGCACAACAAAAAATAATGGGGTTTCACGGCCTGGGCAGGGTGCAGCTCTAAAACGGTAGCGTTACGGGCAAAAAAAGTATTGGCAAAACCAGCGCCGTGCGGCCCTACAATATAACGGCTTTCCTGAAACAGCTGCACCTGATCGCGGTAACTTAGTTCTTCCGGAAAAACAACTTCAAAATTGTATTTCGCTAAAATAGGTAACAATTCGGTTTCGTTTTTTATCCGGCGCTTGCTAGCTTTGCTCCGACTAATATAGATCCTGCGATCCGATCTGTTTGTTTCGATGCGGTAGCCTTTTACAATTTTATCTGTCAGGAAAGTACTTATCCCCCTTGGCAAATAACCACTCACATTATTCGCAACGAACGACGGCAGCAGAAAATTTTCACATTCCCATTTTTCATTCTTCCGGATGTATTGAACGTCGATATTCGGAAAATCTTTCAATACAAAATTCAGGGTATCGAACTGGAATTGCGGCATGTTGGCGTTCGCTACCAGCGTGACCGGTTCTTTTACAAGCTGTGACAGAACATACAACCGCGGCAGGCAATCGAAGAACCAGTGGTAGTTGCTTGTTTCGGCCCATGGAAGATGAAAAACGGAAGCGTAAAGCCCGCGTTTGTGTTTATTCAGCATAAAAGCGGGCATACGCCAGGCCGTGGAAATTGATAAACGCCGCTGATCAAAAACCGATTCAATTATCACTTTGTCGTGCTGCACCAAAGCGCCCGAATTGCCTAACAGCGTTACGTTTTCCAGCTTCGTTACTGAAAGCTCTTTTTGCCGCATTCCCTGCGAATAATCAGGCTCGAAATTGTAGGATTGGGCGCAGTATTCCAGAAACTCATTCTCCGGTTCCGTAAAATGCAGCAGTTCCGACGGTTTTAAAACCGTTTTACCAGGGTGGTGAAAAACCGAAACTGCCCGGTAATAATAACTGAGCACCGAAAATATCTGCAATATTATTTTCCGCAAAAAACCCATATCCGTCGGCTTTACTTTTATAAAGTGAAAAAGCAAAATTAGGGAATTTACCTTCGTCCGCTATCCGGTTATAAACTTTTTGAGTAACTTGCCTGCTTATTCCGGGCAAGGCAGTTTTTACGCAAAAAACCATAGCGTTTTGCCTTAAAACCGTTACCGGACAGCAAAGATCAAGATGAGCTTAAATCTGAATAACAAATCTATATTGGTAACCGGTGGCACCGGTTCTTTCGGTAAAAAATTCGTGGAGACGGTTTTAACCAGATTTCCAGAGGTAAAACGCCTGGTAATTTACTCGCGCGATGAACTGAAACAGTACGAAATGGCGCAAACCTTTTCGCCACAAAAATATAAGGCTATCCGCTATTTTATTGGCGATGTGCGCGATGCTGAACGTATGAAACGGGCTTGTGAAGGCATTGATATTATAGTACACGCCGCCGCACTGAAACAGGTTCCGGCCGCCGAATACAACCCGATGGAATGCATTAAAACTAATATATTCGGTGCAGAGAACGTAATAAATGCTGCGCTGGATTGCGGGGTTAAAGACGTAGTTGCCCTTTCTACTGATAAAGCAGCAGCTCCTATTAATTTATACGGCGCCACTAAACTTTGCTCCGATAAATTGTTCGTAGCGGCCAATAATATGAAAGGCTGGCGCGATCTGAAATTTTCGGTGGTGCGTTACGGGAACGTAATCGGCTCGCGCGGTTCGGTGGTTCCTTTCTTTCTGGAAAAACGCAAGGACGGCGTACTGCCGATCACGCACCCGGATATGACCCGATTCAATATTTCCCTGGAAGAAGGAGTAGAATTGGTTATGCACGCGCTGGAACATGCCTGGGGCGGCGAAATTTTCGTACCAAAGATTCCTTCCTATAAAATTACCGACGTTGCTACGGCCATCGGACCGGACTGCAGACAGGATATTGTTGGCATCCGGCCGGGTGAAAAACTGCACGAAGAAATGATCACGGAAACCGATTCGCTGAGCACCATTGAACTGGATAAATATTACGTGATCGTTCCTACTACGCCCAAATGGACCCCAAAAGAATACATGGAAGTTTTTAAAGGCCGTATGGTGGAACCAGGTTTCAAATACAACTCCGGCACCAACCACGACTGGCTTTCCCCGGAACAGATCCGCGAAGAGATCCGGTTGCACGTAGATCCGAACTTTACAGTTTAGTGGTCAGCGAATTTTCGATCACTTTCCACTAATGATTAATCCTTATTTATCATTCACTAATCATTAAAAAAATGAACCCTATTCCTTACGGCCGCCAGCACATTACGCAGGAAGATATTGATGCAGTGGTAGAAACCCTGCAATCAGATTTCCTCACGCAGGGTCCTAAGGTTTTAGAATTCGAAAATAAATTTGCGGCTTATATCGGGGCAAAATATGCCGTTGCAGTTGCAAACGGAACAGCGGCCCTGCATTTATGCGCACTGGCTTTAGGCGTGAACGAAAAATCCAGGGTTATTACAACGCCCATCACGTTCGCAGCATCGGCCAATTGCGTGCGTTACTGCGGCGGTGAAGTAGAATTTGCTGACATCAATCCGGAAACAGGATTGCTCGAATTAGAAAAGGTCCGGCAGAAACTGGAAAGCCAGCCGAAGGGATATTACACTGGCATTATTCCCGTAGATTTTGCCGGCTTGCCGGTGAATTTAGAAGAATTCCGTAAACTGGCCGACGAATTTGGCTTATGGATCATTGAAGATGCGTGCCACGCGCCGGGTGGCTATTTTATAGACTCTAAAGGTGAAAAACAAAACTGCGGTAATGGTAATTATGCCGATCTGGCTATTTTTTCTTTTCACCCGGTAAAACACATTGCTACCGGCGAAGGCGGCATGATCACAACCAATAATCCTGATCTCTACGAAAAACTGCTCACGCTCCGCACCCACGGAATCACCCGCGATCCGCAGAAAATGCGCGAAAACCACGGCGGCTGGTACATGGAAATGCAGGAGCTTGGCTATAATTACCGGATGCCCGATATGCTTACTGCTTTGGGAATTTCGCAACTTAACCGCGCCGAAGAAGGTTTGCTACGCCGGAAAGAAATTGCCAAACGGTACGATTCCGCATTCAGAAACCTATCGAATATAAAGATTCTGAATCCGGCGGCTTATAAAGCTGAAAACGCCGAAAAAACTTCGCACGCTTACCATTTGTACGTCATCCAGGTGGAAAAGCGCAAAGCACTTTACGACTTTCTGCGGACTAAAAATATCTTCGCGCAGGTACACTACATTCCGGTACATTTAATGCCGTATTATCAGGACCTGGGTTTCAAAAAAGATGATTTCCCGCTGGCCGAAGCCTATTACGAAATGTGCCTGAGTTTGCCGATGTTCCCGAGTCTGACCGATGAAGAGCAGGAATACGTGATCGAAAATGTGCTGGCTTTTCTGCAAAATGGATAGCACTTTTTATTTAAAAAAACTCGCCATCGGCACGGCACAATTCGGCTTTAATTACGGTATCAGTAACCAACGCGGGCAAAGCAGTTTCCAGGACGTTTGCGATATCTTAAACCTGGCCCAGAATCAACTCGATACCCTTGATACAGCTGCAGCTTACGGCAATTCCGAAACCATTTTAGGCCAGGCTTTAAATGAAACGAATACGAGCTTTAAAATCGTTACCAAACTTTCCGGTAAAGAAGAATCGGTAGAAAAAACGGTAGGAAATTCGCTCGAAAAACTGGGGCAAAAAAAAATATACGGTTGCCTTTTTCATAATTTCGAAACTTACCGGGAACAGCCCCAGCTTTTAGCCGATCTGCAAAAATTAAAAATCGAAGGCAAAATTTCCAGGATCGGTTTTTCACTTTATTATCCGCAACAGGCCGAATATTTATTGGAAAACAACATCGGTTTCGATCTGGTGCAGGTACCATATAGTTTGTTCGATCAACGCTTCGAAACGGTATTCCCGAAGCTGAAAAAAGCCGGGGTAGAAATTCATACGCGTTCCGTTTTTTTGCAGGGTCTTTTCTTTCTTGAGCCCGAAAAAACCAGCCCGTATTTTACCAGAATTTTACCGCAAATTCAGGCAGTTAAAAACTTTGCCGGCCAACATGAGATTCCGTTAAATCTTCTACTTTTGGGCTTTGCGGCATTAAACTCGAACGTAGATAAGATCGTGACCGGGGTGGAGAATGCCGCACAACTTCAGCAGAATTTTAACTTTATAAATTACCTGCCGGAAATCGAAAAACTGTATCCCGAATTGCAGCAGTTTGCTTTAAATAAAGAAGAATTTTTACTTCCTTTCAACTGGAAAATTTAATTTCATAAATGGCCGATTCTATTTTTTCGCTCACAGATAAAGTGGTGGCAATTACCGGCGGGTACGGATATTTGGGTAAAGCCATTTCCGAAAGTTTGGTTGAATTTGGCGCTAAAGTTTACGTATTGGGGCGTTCAATTGAAAAATTCGAAGCAGCTTTTACGAAACCCGGCAACCTGCGTTTTCAACCCTGCGACGTAGCCAATTCAGAAAGCATCCGCGAAGCTTTTGGCGAAATTATCAATCTGGAAGGCCAGATTGATGTACTGATTAACAACGCTTTTTACAGCAAAGGTCAGCACCCCGAAAAAATTACTGACGAGGAATGGGCTTATGGAATTGACGGCAGTCTGAATTCGGTCTATCGCTGCATCCGCGAAATTATTCCGCATTTTAAGGCACAAAATTCCGGCAAGATCATCAACGTTTCTTCCATGTACGGCGTGGTTTCTCCCGATTTTAAAATTTACGACGATTCCCCGCAATACCTGAATCCGCCGCATTACGGCGCTGCTAAAGCCGCTGTAATTCAACTGACCAGATATTACGCCTGTTATTTAGGACCGCACAACATTCAGGTAAATGCCGTAACGCCAGGTCCATTCCCAAGTACAAATGTGCAGCAGAACGAAGGCTTTATAAATCAATTAAAATCCAAAAACCCGTTAGGCCGGATCGGCAAACCTGAAGACCTGAAAGGTGCGTTTGTGTTGCTCAGTTCGAATGCTTCTGATTTTATTACCGGTCATAATTTAGTAGTTGACGGGGGGTGGACGGCATGGTAAAAAAAATGAAGATTGGGGCCATAATCCAGGCACGATTGGGCTCCACCAGATTACCCAATAAAGTCTTATTGCCTTTGCCTTTTAACGGGAAACGCTCCATTCTGGAACAGGTAATTTTCCGTGCCGGAAAAAGCAATAAATGCAACGAAATTATTGTCGCTACTTCGGATAGTAAAACCGATGATGCGTTAGCCGGTTTATTAACCCAAAACCATAGCGTTTTTTTCAGAGGTCCGGAAGAAGATGTTTTGCGTCGTTTTTACGAAGCTGCTACTGAATACGAACTCGACGTAATTGTACGCCTGACTGCCGATAATCCCTGCATCGATCCGAAAACGATTGCCGAAACCATCGACCAGCATCTTTTGCTAAAAAACGATTATACGCGTACTACGGGTTTGCCTATCGGAATGAATATCGAAGTGATGGGTTATAAGGCTTTAAAAGCGGCATTTGAAGAAGCTACCAGTCCTTCAGACCGGGAACATGTAACCTCTTATCTGTACGCCAACCCGGAGAAATTCAAAGTCCATTTTCAGCCTTATACCTTTAAAAATGAAGCTTTTAGTAATTTCCGCGTAACCGTTGACTATCCCAGTGATTACGCCCTGGCGAATTTAATATTTAATCATTTTGGGACAGAAGTCGCTTTTTCGGCAGAAGAACTTTATGAATTCTGGCAGCAAAATCCGTGGATAGGAGATATTAATAAAACCAATTTTCAGAAACGGATCTACGCTAGCGAAAAAGAAGAATTAAAAGACGCTTTACAGCTTTTAAAATTCTATAATTTTGAAACTGCCGCTGATCTGATAAATGCAAAGCTTGAAAAATAAAACCCGCATTCTTTTTCGTGCCGACGGGAATAGCCAGATCGGATTAGGCCATGTGGTTCGTTCGCTGGCTTTGGCGGAGTTACTTCGGGAAAAATTCAGCTGTGAATTCGCTATTCAGAATCCTTCCGAAGCTTTGCTGGTGCAACTGAAAACTGTTTGCGACACAATAATCTTCTTGCCGGAAACCAAAAATGAAAGCAGACTTTTAAAAGAAGCCGAAAATTTAGCTACCACATTCACCGGTCAGGAGATCATCGTCCTCGATGGGTATCAATTTACTACTCTTTACCAGGAGAAATTAAAGCAAAAAGGCAGTATTCTGGTTTGCTTAGATGACCTTCACAACCGGACATTTATTGCTGATGCGATCATAAATATTTCCGGTGGCGTGAAACCTGAAAGGTACGCTACGGCGCCTTACACCAAACTATGCCTCGGCCCGGAATACGCTTTGCTCCGTAAACCTTTCCGCGAAGCGCAAAAAATGATAGGCAAAAGAGATGAAAAAGTGGCAAAAATCCTGATCTGTTTCGGCGGCGCCGATCCTGATAATTTCACGCTACGATACGCTCAGAAACTGCACTCAATCAACCCTGATTATCGCCTCGAAATTGTAATTGGCAGCGCATATCTGCATAGTAAAAATCTGCAAAATTTCCTTTCCGAAAAACGCAATGTAAACCTGCACCAAAACCTGTCTGCTGCAGAAATGGCAGCATTGATGCAGCAATGTTCGGTAGCTGTTTGCTCTGCCAGCTCGGTAGCTTATGAATATTGTGCTGTAAACGGTATGCTTTTCGTGGAAAAAACTGCCGATAACCAGGCCGATCTTTATCAATTTCTGATTTCTGAAAAGCTGGCATTGTCTGCTGAAAAGATGGAGGAGTTTCTTACTTCTGCCGATCTGGAAACCATAACCAAAAAACTCAGTCAGAAGCAACGCGAAATTTTTAATGGCCGGGCCGAAGAAAACCTGCAAAATCTATTTGCGCAACTGGAGTTACAGGCACAACTCACTTTCCGGAAAGTAACAGAAAATGATGCACAATTGCTTTTTGAGTGGGCCAATGATCCGGTGGTACGCCAGTTTTCTTTCAATCCTGAACCTATTCCTTTCGAAACGCACGTAAACTGGCTGAATGGCAAATTAAATAATCCGAATGCCTTGCTCCTGCTTGCTGAAATTAAAAACCAGCCCGTTGCTTTGCTGCGTTTCGATATAAACGTAAAAATTGCACTGATAAGCTACCAGATCGGGGCGGCATTTCGGGGCAAAGGTTTGGGCCACCGCGTTTTGCAGGTTGGTTTAATAGAACTACAAAAATATATCCCGGAAGTAACGGAAGCCATTGGTTTTGTGCAGGAAGTAAATGTGGCATCGGTACGGGCTTTTGAAAAGGCCGCGTTTGAGAATCTGGGAATTGATGAAGAGCAACAGGCTTTTAAGTTTTCAAAAATTTTGTTTTAACCGGGCTTTTAAAGGCACGCTTAATTTATCCGCGCTGGCAAAATCCTTTAGTTCATAATTATTGATTAACTTTGAATAAACCAGCCTGAATTATCTGGTTTAAAAGCTATGAATACCTTCAAGATCGGCAATCATACTATCGGCCACGGACAAAATCCGTTTATCATTGCGGAAATGTCGGGCAACCACAACCAGAGTTTGGACCGCGCGCTGGCCATTGTAGAAGCCGCCGCAAAAGCCGGGGCACACGCCATCAAGTTGCAAACCTACACTGCCGATACCATGACCTTGCCGGGTGCTTACACCATTACAGATGAAAATTCGCTCTGGCAGGGGCGCGAACTGTATGATCTTTACCAGGAAGCTTATACCCCCTGGGACTGGCACGCCCCGATCTTTAAACGCGCTGAAGAACTGGGAATGATCGCCTTCAGTTCGCCATTCGATGAAACGGCCGTTGATTTTCTGGAAGAATTAAAGGCGCCACTTCATAAAATCGCTTCTTTCGAGAATACCGACTGGCCGTTGCTGAAAAAAGTAGCCCAAACCGGTAAACCCGTTATTATGAGTACCGGCGTCGCAACCCTTGCCGAAATAGATGAAGCTGTGCGTGTATTGCGCGAAAACGGTTGCCAAAACCTGGTTTTACTGAAATGCACCAGCACCTATCCGGCCACGCCTGAAAACACCAATTTACTTACTATTCCCCATCTGCAGCAGCTGTTCAATTGTGCTGTAGGCCTCTCCGACCATACCATGGGCATTGGCGCATCGGTAGCGGCTGTTGCTTTAGGTGCCTGCGTAATCGAGAAGCATTTTACGCTGAGCCGGGCCGATGGTGGCGTCGATTCCGCTTTTTCGATGGAACCGCAGGAACTGGCTGCGCTGGTAACTGAAACTGAACGTGCCTATTTAGCGATGGGACATATTCAATACGGTATTCAGAAAGCTGAAACCAAAAGCCGGTTTTTTAAACGTTCTATTTACGTAGCGCAGGATGTGGCTGCCGGTGAAACCTTTACGAAAGAAAATATCAAAGTCATTCGTCCGGGTGATGGTCTGGCGCCGAAATTCTGGGAACAGGTTTTGGGGAAAACTGCCAGGCAAAATCTGAAAGCCGGCACACCGCTTACATGGGATAATCTGTAGCATAATGTTTAAAAAAACCGTTCAGCGTTACGCAAATATCCTGCATTTACGGTTCCAGCCTACATTTGCCAGTATGCCGGCAGCGGCGCTGAATAAGATATCCCCTGGCAATTTCTTTCGGCGACTATTGAAAGTGGCTATGTATAAAGCCGGGCGTTTATTGCCGAACCTTTTCAGCCCTGCACCAAAAAACGAAGATCTGCCCGGAAAGATTTGGCTGTACGTAGTTAGCCAGAATAATTATGATGCCCTGCATTTCTTAAAAGAAAAACTCCCCGAATCCGTTTTTGTAGCCGGCCAAAACAAACAGATCGGTCGCTATAACCAACAGGTAAACCGGCTTTCGCTGCGCTGGAAATTATTCCATACTGCGTTCTACTTCATGCCGGTTTTCTTCGGATTATTAAAAATGCACGGCTGGAAAGCTATCCGTTTCTTCGACCTGATCTTTATTTCCATTGGCTATTACGAACAGTACCTGAAACACCTGAAAAAGTACCAGCCACGCGCCGTAATTTTTGCGAACGATCACAACGACGATGCCCGCGCCATGCTGCTGGCCGCCAATAAACTAAACATCCCAACGGTTTATATTCAGCATGCCACGGTAAGCACCGCTTTCCCACCGCTGGAATTCAGTTTAAGTTTATTGGAAGGCCATGATGCTTTGGATAAATACAAACTATGCGGGCCAATAAACGGGGATGTGAAACTGATCGGAATGCCGAAAGCCGATAAATTTATGCAGTTCCGGAATTTTAAAACAACGGTAGAAAAGATTGGCATTGCCGGAAATTTACTGGATGATTACGCCGCATTAAAGGAAACGATCACGTATTTAATTCACAATTTCCCGGAATTAAATCTCACCTTCCGCCCTCATCCCGGCGATAAGCGCGATTTTTCCTTTGTAAAATTTTCAGGTAAAAACGCTACGCTTTCGAGCCCGAAAACCGAAAATGCTTTTGAATTCCTGAAAGGTCAGGACCTGATTATTGCCGCCGATTCTTCCATTCATCTGGAAGCAGCCTTACTGAATATTCCGGGCATTTATTTCCGGTTTGGCCAAAGCAATTTTGTGCATGATTATTACGGTTACGTAAAAACTGGACTGATCTCAGAAGCTAAAGATTCTTCCTCATTAACAGAAATTATCCGATCATACCAAACCCAACGGCCGAACGTTTATCTAAAAGCTGCTTACTTTAACGCTACAATCGGCACTGAAAACGAAGGCAAAAGTGATAATCTGGCCATAAAATACTTACAGGATTTTATGCAAAAAACGCTACCAATTCCGGCCTGAAAACCCAAGCAATGCTCACCACTGAAACCATCTTCCATTATGTCTGGCTGCATTTCTGTTCCCTTTACCCGGAAGCAAAAAAGCTGGTGGTTTCCTACGGCGGAAAGCAAAGTTCCAAAGTAAATATCTTACCTTATAGCTTGCGTTTTTTTGAAAATAAGCTACCGTTTCCGGAAGAAATTTGCTGGCAAAGCTGGAACAACCAACGCATCCCTTTTCTGTTTCAAACGGAGCTTTCCGAGGTAATTTCGAAAGCTGAAAATGCAGTGATCATCAATGCTGATATTATTGCCGGAGCATTTTATTTTCTAAGCGGCTGGCAGGAAATTCACGCAACAGAACACGACCGTTTCGGGCGATTCCCTTATATAGCCAGCCTGCAGTTTCAGCATAATTTCGTAACCATTCCGGTAGTAAATTACTATTTCGATATTCTGAAAACGGCTCTGGAAAAAGGGTACGGAATTTCGCTGCAAAACTCAAATAACCAGTTTACTACTTTTCTTTCGCACGACGTAGACCGGTTGGAAAGTGCCTGGAAAGTGGAAGGTTTGAAGCAACTGAAGCAAGGGAAATGGCTGGAGATTCCGAAACTCGGCTTTCAGAAACTGAGAGGCGAAGACCATTGGCATAACCTGAAAACGGTAGCAAAAACGGTTAAAAAACTCGGAGCAGTTTCCACGTTTTTCTGGCTTACTCAAGAAGGGAAATATCAGGAACATCCGAATGCCGATTACGATATTTCTGAACCCAGGTATCAAAAATTAATCTCATTTCTGCAGGCCGAAGGTTTTGAAAATGCCCTGCACGGAAGTTTCGGAAGCTCAGAAAATACGATACAGCTAAAACAGGAAGCGGAAAAACTCAATGTAACTGTTACCGGGAACCGCTTTCATTATTTGTGTTTCAATCCGGAAAAAACGCCACAGATCTTAACGGATGCCGGCATAAAATACGACAGCACACTGGGTTTTGCCGAACATTTCGGTTTCCGGAATGCGTACTGTTTCCCGTTCCGGCTTTTCGACTTTTCAACCCAAAAACCCTATCCTTTTCTGGAAATTCCGCTGAACCTGATGGACGCAACTTTATGGCATCCGAATTATCTGCAAATTCCGCCGGAAAAAATTGTGGAAACGATAACACCGATGCTACAGGAAATAAAGAAATTCAGCGGCGTATTTAGCTTGTTGTGGCACAACGAGAATTTTTCAGAATTAAATAAAAACAACGGTTTGGTAGCTTTTGAAATCATTATGCAGGAATTGCAAAACCTGGGCAGCCAGTTCAAAACCGGTGCACAAATCTGCCAAATCTATACTGAAAGATTAAACTAAGGGCATTCAATTCAGCACGGGAAAGGCCGGAAATTTCCCGTACTTTTGTGCCGCAAAAAAATAAATAAAACGTGGGAGTAATTAAGCGGCAGGGCATTCAGAATACCATTGTTTCGTACGCAGGTATGGTGTTAGGCTATATAAATACCATTCTGCTGCTGCCCAACATCCTGCAACCCGACCAGGTAGGTTTAACCAAACTGCTCGTTTCAGTTTCGGCAATGGTGGCGCAGTTTTCGGCGCTCGGCTTTGCCAACATGACTTTCAGATTCTTCCCATATTACCGCAATAAAGAAAAACAGCATCAGGGATTTCTGTTCATGCTGCTGCTCATTCCGATGGGTGGTTTTTTGCTCCTTTCGGTGCTTTTCGTAGTTTTCAAACCGCTGGTTTTAGATTATTACGCAACGAAAGATGCGGCGCTGTTTGTAGAATATTACAATTATGTAATTCTGCTGGCATTTTTCACGTTGCTCTATATTCTGCAGGATGCATATTTGAAATCGCTGTATAAAACGGTGGTTTCGTCATTCGTTCAGGACTTATTCCTTCGCTTGCTGGTAACCTGCATTATCGCGCTTTACGCGTTAAATTGGATCAGTTTCGAAACGTTCGTAATGCTTTACATCGGGGCCAATTGCGCCATTGCGCTGGTACTTACCGTTTACATTATTTTCCTGAAACAATTTTTCATCCGCCCGAATTTTCAGGCCTTCCGCGTTCGGCCTTTTAAGGAAATTCTGGGCTATGGCATGTTCTCGTTCATCGGTAACATTTCCACGGTAATTATCAACAACATCGACCAGCTGATGATCCTGAATTACCTGAGTATGGATGAGGTTGGTATTTTTGTGGTAGCATCATTCGTAACCAGCGCCATTCGCATTCCGGCTAATTCTATTCTGAAAATTGTAGTACCACAGGTTTCCGATTATTGGAGTACGCAAAATTTACCCGCGCTGAAAAGCCTTTACCAGCGCGTCACTTCCATTAATCTGGTATTAGGTTGCCTGCTTTTTATTGGCATCTGGGCAAACATGGATAATATTTTTTCGCTGATGCCCGAAGTATACCGCAAGGGAAAATATGTATTCTTTTTCATGGGTCTGGCGCGGCTTTTCGATATGGCCACCGGCCTGAACGGCGTAATTCTGCTCACCTCCCATAAATTCCGTTACGACCTGTTTTTCAACGTATTACTGGCGTTTATTACCATCGGCACCAACTATATTTTCATTCCGCTTTATGGCATATACGGTGCTGCCTTAGCTTCCATGTTGGCCATTGTTTCCATCAACCTCGCACGTTTGATTTTTGTGTGGGCTAATTTCAAAATGCAGCCTTTTGTCTGGCGGTCTTTATTGATTGTAGGGATTGCCGCAGCGGTTTATTTTCTATCCGTATTCATCCCGGTACAACCGAATACTTTCTTTGATATTGCCCTGCGCTCCACTTTTATTGCCGTATTTTACGGTCTTTTGATCCTGGTTTTTAAAGCCTCTTCCGACGCAACCAATTTCTGGCAAAATCTGGTTAAACGTTTCCGTTAATCCGGAAAAATTCTGTCAAGAAATGGTATTGTTTTAACCTGAAAAACTGCTTGCCACCTTTAAAAATCACTAACTGAAATTGCACTGTTTTTTTAATTCTGAAACAAAGCCACTTTGCTTTCGTTACAAAGCCCGATTCTGAAACGTTAGAATTCAATTTAAAACTTAAAAAAATCACTATGAAACGCAATTTTCAGGGACAGGCTTTTGCTCTGCTCGTAACCGCCGGCCTCGTTTTCGGAAATACCGGCTGCACCAAAACCGAACGCGACAACGCCGAAACGGCTACCGAAAATGCCGGTAACGAAGCAAAAAACGAAAGCGAAGAAGCTTACACCAATTTCCGGAATTACGTGGATGAAGCCGATCGCGACACAGCTTATGTGTACGATAACAAGCGCGACTGGAATAAAGAAATTACTGACCGCGAAACCGCCTATAACGAACGTGTTGCTGCCGTAGATAAACATTCCTCCGAATACGACGAGGCCCGCCGAACCGAAATTGAAGCCATGAAAACGCGTTACAATACCAACTGGGAAACGCGCCGTGCAACCTACACTTCTTACGGCAAGGCCAATACCATGCGTCCACAATTGCTTTCTATCGACGAGAATACGACCGACCTTTCTTCCTTAACGGCGGCTAATATCCGCGCGGCGTACGAAAATTTCGTGAAGCAGGTGGAAATGAATAAAAAGAACTATACGAACGAAGACTGGAAGGTGGTTGAGATGTCCTGGAACGAACTGGACGCCCGTAAAAACGCCATCCAGAACGAACTTTCGGAAAAAGATAAATACGAAATCGGCAAAGCCAAATCGAAATACATTGCTATGAAAAACGCCAGCAAAACCGGTAACACTGCCGAAAAAGTTGGTACGAATGTTAAAGAAGGAGTAAAAACTGGTGCTGAAAAAACCGGCGAAGCGGCCAAAGAAGGTGGCTCCAAAGTTGGCGATGCCGCCAAAAAAGCAGGTTCTAAAACCAAAGAGATTTACAAAAAAGGCGAAGATAAAATTGACGGAACGAAAGACGGCAAATAATAAAACGCTACGCTTTTTCGTAAAAAACTCCGGCTTAAAAACAGGCCGGAGTTTTTTTATTTTTCTAACGAGCGTTTGGTAAAAAGATAAAGCTTATACAAATCAAAATAGGTTAAATTGGGGTCCGGGGAACGCAGGTTTTGCAGGATCATATTCCGGAATGGCCGGAAAGCCAGGATAAAAGCTTTTCTCGTCTTCGTTTTTTTCAGAATTCCGAAACTATTTACCAGTTTATTATCGGGCAGCGTACCGTGCAGTTCATAAAGCTGAAACAGGTTATTTACGGCCTGTCGGGTCTTCTTGATAAAATCTACCGCCGGTTCCAGGCCTAAATGAATTACCGGGTTATCGATGTGTTTTACCGAAACATCACCTTTCTGCAGCTCCCAGCCAAACTTGGTATCTTCGTGGCCATAACCGGAAAGCTCGGTAAAAAGCTGGTATTTCATATACACTTCCCGCCGGATAAGCATGTTATTGAGCGTAAGGCTCTGATACGGATTTTTGTTGCGGATAGCTGCCGGTCTTTCTTCGCGGGCCTTTCCGTAACGCCAGCGCAGCATATACATATCCGACGGTGGTTCGTCCTCGTAAATGGTACCCCCGATCAATACATCGGCCTCTTCGGTGCACTCCCAGTAACGTTTCACAAAATCGTCGTCGGGCAAAGCACTGTCGTTATCCAGAAAAAGCAAATACCGGTAATTGGCATCCTGCGCCAGGCAATTCCGAATGGCGGCGCGGCCTACATTCTGCCGCATTTCCACGTACCGGATTTCCGCTTCCTGGTTTAAAATACGGTGTTTCTTGCGGAATTTTTCTTTCGAACCATCGTCGTAGATCAGGATCTCAAATTGGCTGGTAAGTTGCCGGCATTCTTTTAAAAGTTTGGTTACCAACGCAATTACGTCGTGATTATAGACCGGGATCAGGATCGAAAGTTCAGAAACCATTCCGCAGCGTGAAATTTTCTTTGGCTGAATCGAAAATCCGTCCGTTCTCGCATTTCAGGATCCGTTGCGGAAATTCATTGATGAGTTCATAATTGTGCGTAGCCATTAAAACGGCCGTGCCGGAGCGGTTTATTTCCTGAAATAATTTCAGAATACCACGCGTAACTTCCGGGTCTAAATTTCCGGTTGGTTCATCGGCAAACAAAATCAGCGGTTCGTTCAGCAAAGCGCGGGCAATTACAATGCGCTGCTGCTCGCCACCCGAAAGCTGGTGCGGCATTTTATTGGCAACGGCATCCAGACCTACGCGCATAAGCACTTCCGAAATGCGTTGCTTGATCTTTTTCTTATCGTTCCAGCCAGTAGCTTTAAGTACAAAGGAAAGGTTTTCGGCAACGCTGCGGTCGAACAATAACTGGAAATCCTGGAAAACGATACCGACCTTTCTTCTTAAGTAAGGTACTTTGGCGCGCGCCAGTTTCTGCAAATTATAACCCACTACCTGCATTTGTCCGCTTACCAGCGGCAGATCGGCGTATAAGGTTTTCAGCAACGAACTTTTCCCGCTGCCGGTACGACCTACCAGATAAACAAATTCCTCTTTTTCAATTTCGAACGTTACTTTTTCCAGCACCGTCTGCACTTCTTGCATTACTGTTACATCGCGCAGACTTACTACCGGATTAGCTGAAAACTCGTTACTCATGAAAGAAAATAGATAATTTGGAAACGTGAAGTTATAAAATTTGTAGTTGCAGGCAGGGCAAAAAGCTAACTTTATTGTAAAAATGCAAAAACCTGAGGTAAATGGACTTCCGTTAAAAGTTAATATTTAACATATTTAATATTTCCGGAATGTTATCGGAAAACCTTGAACGGAAAAACGCTATGGTTTGGAAGCTAAAAAGTACTTCGATGCAAAAAACCTGAAAAATTTGGCTGCCATTTAAAACAGAAAATGCGAAAATTGGTTAAAATTTTCGCATTTTCTGTTTCTGAAAACCGGCTTACAAGGCCAATTCCTGCAATTTTCCGAAAGGTAACGATTCGATCAAAGCGGCCAGTTCCATTTCCTTGCCTTCCAGCCCGTAACGGTCCAGGTTTTTCAAAGGCCGGTCGGCCCGGAAATACGCGATCAGCACGAAATTATTGTCGCGTAACTGAATGTAATCCGGGATTTTGGCCTTGCCTTTTACTTTGATGATATACATTTTTTTAATTAAGAATTGATAATTAATAATTAAGAATTAAAACTTCGTGATCCATCTTAAATGAAATTCTGAGGAATTATTAATTCTTAATTATTAATTCTTAATTAACTAAGCGTTCACTTTTTTGTGGTCGGCCAGGAATTTGGCTAAACCGCTGTCGGTAAGTGGGTGGTTCAATAAAGCTGTGATTACGTTCAACGGGCAGGTAACCACATCAGCGCCAATTTCTGCGCACTGAATTAAGTGCATTACGTGGCGAACCGAAGCAGCTAAAACCTGGGTCTGGTAACCATAGTTCGCATAAATAGCTACAATCTGCTCAATCAGTTGCATACCATCGGTAGCAATATCGTCTAAGCGGCCCACAAACGGAGATACATACGTAGCACCAGCTTTGGCAGCTAATAAAGCCTGGCCGGCAGAGAATACTAACGTACAGTTGGTTTTGATACCTTTCTGGCTGAAATAACGGATCGCTTTTACGCCGTCTCTGGTCATCGGCACTTTTACCACGATGTTCGGGTGCAGTTGCGCCAGGTTTTCACCTTCATTGATCATGCCTTCGTAATCGGTAGCAATTACTTCAGCGCTGATGTCGCCATCCACAATTTCGCAGATCGCTTTGTAGTGGGCCATTACAGCATCGTAACCAGCAATACCTTCTTTCGCCATCAGGCTTGGGTTGGTAGTTACGCCGTCGAGCACGCCTAAATCGTGGGCTTCGCGAATTTCGTTCAGGTTTGCGGTATCAACAAAAAATTTCATAAGTATTTAGGGAGTATTGTTTTCCGGCCGCAAAGCTACGGTTTATTTAAGGAAATCCGGCAGGAAAAGGAAAGTTTTTGCGTAATGGAAAACGCTGGGGGAAGGGCAAAAAAAAGTGGCAAACCGAGAATCGCACCGCTCAACCACCTACCCTTGCTACCTTCCGGTCCTGGGGGAGTTCAGCAGGAGCTGGTCGTTCCGATTTGCCGTTGCAAAGATACGTTAAGTTTTATCGGATTTGCAAGCGAAACGGTAGGTTTTTGAAAGGAAAAAGTAAGTTTTAAAGCAAGCAGTTAAGAATGAGAGTCTTTAATTAATTATTGCATCGTTTAACGGCTGGGCTAGGGCACGTTTTAATGTGCTTTAGGTGTGGTTAGTAAATTCATTTTTTGGTTTTTGCTTTAAGAAAAGCAAACCACATTGAAATGATAATTCCCAAAGACGTAAATATTGTAGCCGGAGTACTTTTTTCGTCATTTGCTGTAGCAATTAAAAATATAACGATTGCCAATGTCATAGCGACTAAAAAGTAAGGCATCCATTTCTGTTCAAAAAGGGTTTTTTCCCTAATTATTTTTCTTGGGGGATTATTAGTATTGGAATAATTAGGGTTTTGGATTTCCATTTTTTCAACTTGTGAAACAGTAGAAACTTTATCACTACTTTGCATAATTTGGACAGGTTCAAAATTTAATTTGTTTGGTTCTGAAGTTTCTTGAGGTTCATATTGATTTAAAAACTCTTCAAGTTCATTACAAAAAAGCTGGAATTCAGTTGGGTCACAAAACCAGTCGCTGGCTAATATTTTAAACTTATCATCATCTTTAAATCTTAAAGTTAGGATAGTACTGCCATTTGATTCCTCAATTTTGAACGACTTTATTTCATCAAGATTCATTATTTTCTCTTCAGAGAATGCATCAAATTTTATTGAATGGTGATAAACAGTTGCCCTTCCTTGTTCCTTTATAATTTTTTTACCAACCAAATAGGTTAAAATGAGAGATAAGCCACAAAGAATCATTGATGCAGTTAGTCCAATTTTTGGCGTAGTAAAAACTAAAGCCATTAAAACTACATACATAGCTCCTCCTAACTTCCAGATATTGCTTTGGCTTGTATACTCAAAATTATATTCCTTCATATTTTTACTAACTACTGTATAAACAACATAACTACGCTTATCGGCCTACCGTTTGGCGGATAAAACAATGTTTAGTCAAATATAACAGCGTTCTGTTAAAAAGGAAATTATATAAACTAGCATCAATTTTATTTTCCGGTTGTTTCATCGCAATAAAAACGGTATGCTTTTAAGCTAAAAAACCAGCAGGCCAAATTTTAATAAAACATCAGACTTCTTTTGGCAAAAACCAACCGCATCCGGGCAGCAATAATCCTGAAAAGGTCGGGTTTGTTTACAGAATCTCTACATACCCTTCCGTTCCGTGCACGCGGATGCGTTGCCCGTCGCGTATCAGTTTGGTAGCATTTTCAACGCCCACAACTGCCGGTAAACCATATTCCCGCGCGATTACGGCACCATGAGTCATCAATCCGCCAACTTCAGTAACGAGGCCTTTTATAGATACGAACAAAGGTGTCCAGCTCGGGTCGGTAAAGGTTGTAACTAAAATATCGCCTTCTTCGAGATCAGCATCTTCCAGGTTAAGAATCACGCGGGCGCGGCCTTCAATAAAGCCGGAAGACACCGCCAGACCTATAATCGCATCGGCCGGGAGATTTTCCCGTTTGTATTTCCCCGTAATAATTTCCCCGTCAGAAGTGATTACCCGCGGCGGCGTTAACTTTTCATAGAATTTGTATTCGTCTTTCCGTTTGCTGATGATAGTATAATCCAGTTCATTGGCGCGCACGGCTTCGCGAAATTCTTCAAAAGTGAGATAGAAAATGTCTTCTTTTTCAGGGATAATTCCGGCCTTTACCAGTTTTTCAGCTTCCTTTAGTAAAGCCTGCTTATAAACGAAATAGTGGTTAACCCAAAGGTATTTCGGGTATTCCCGGTAACCGGCAAAACTCCGGACCAGGTCGATCATTTGTTTGGTTTCGCCGACCTTTTGATCACCTTCCGGTAATTGTTGCAACCGGGCTAAAATCTCTTGTTCTTTTTTCAAAACTTCCTCTTGCCCCTGTTCAAATTTCCGCTTGCCGGCCCCGGGTTCAAAATTCCTGATGTTGCTGAGAATGATCGGGATCAGGATAGCTGGTTTTTCGCTCCAGCGGGTCTTGGTAATATCGATTTCCCCGGCACAGCGCATACCGTATTTGTTCAGGAATTTATCGAAAGCATCTTTGGCTGCCTGTCCGCCCTTCAGCTTCACCAATTCATTTAGAAAGTTATCTTCTTTAACCTGTTGTAAATAGGCAATTACTTCCGGGTAAGGCCGAATTGCATCTGCGACATCCAGCAGCTCCAGCCCCATTTCCGAAGTAACGTTGTTGGGTACTGATTGGGAAAGCGTGTCTGCTACGTTTTTTTCACCCAGCCATTCAAACATTTTTTCATTGAGCCAGGCAGAAGCATCCATAAAAGCCATGATCACGGCCAGGCTCTGCGGATCGCCTAAAAACTTTTTAAGTTGCTGCAGATCTTCCATGATAAAGTCGAACAGTTCCGTTCCTGATTTCTGCTGAATGGCTTGTTTTAAGGCTTCCAGTGCTGTCTGGCTCCGCTTAATGAGGTCGGCAACAATTTCCGGATCGTTTTGAATCTGGTTTCGGAAGCCGGCAGATGAGATTAAGCTGTTGCTTTTTCCGGAGCCCGGTTTTTCGCCTTCATCCAGTACCGTTTTTATAAAATCTCCCCGTTCTACAATTGTCATCAGCGCGTCTTTGATGAGAGGTTCGGATTGTTCTAATGTTGCAATAACTTTTTCTCTGGTGGCAGTTGCGGACAGCAAAGGGGCGAAATCAACAAACAACCTGCCACCGGCTATTTGCATCGGGCGAAGAGCTGTTAATTGCCAAATGGAAAGTCCCAAAGGCTTCATCGCATCGGTCATCATTTGCTGGTGCCCAACCGAAACATAAACGTGATTTTCCTGATCCTTCGCTTCCGGAACCGGGAATAAAGTAGTGATCGGCCGGCTCTGGACGATATAAAAATTATCATCTGCCAGACACCATTCAATGTCCTGGGGGCTGCCGAAGTGTGCTTCGATCTTTCTGCCCAGTTGTGCAAGCTGCAAGATCTGCTCATCCGTCAGCGTTAGAGAATTTTGCTGCTCCGGTTCAATTTCCTGTTCTTGGGTACCGCCATCTTTTAAAGCATAAATAGCCAGTTTCTTGCCAGCTACCTTCTTATCGATAATCTGACCATTCCGCACTTTATAATTATCAGCATTTACCAGGCCGGAAACCAGTGCCTCCCCAAGTCCGAAGCTGGCATCGATGGATAAAACTTTCCGGTTGGAAGTAATGGGATCGGCCGTAAACAAAATTCCGGCCGCTTGCGGGAAGACCATTTTCTGCACAACCACTGCCATCTGTACCTTTCGATGCCCAAAACCGTTCTGCAGGCGGTAAATTACCGTCCGTTCGGTAAACAGCGATGCCCAGCACTTGCTGATATGCTTCAGGATTTCCTCCTTGCCGATAATGTTCAGAAACGTATCCTGCTGGCCCGCAAAAGAAGCTGTGGGCAGATCCTCAGCCGTTGCACTGGACCGTACGGCATAAGCATATTCTTCACCAAATTTAGAAAGGAAGCTATTGATATCTTCCTGAATGTCTTGGGGAATGGCAATCCCTTCAATGATGTTGCGAAGTTTACCACTAAGTTCAGCGATCTTGTCCTTCTCTTCTATTTTCAGCAGCGATAAAGTTTCAAGTAATTCACCTATCGGTGGCGTTTCCGAAAGGATCCTTTTAAAAGCTCCCGTAGAAATGCAAAAGCCAGCCGGAACGTGAATTTCTCCGATCCTGGAAAGTTCCCCCAGGTTCGCGCCTTTACCACCAACAAGCTGGAATTTCGTTTTGTCAATATCCTGAAAACCCAACACAAATGAACTATTGCTGCTAATATTCATCATACTTCTGCTATTATTTGACTTTGAGTTTATTGGTAGTTTCATTCATAATTTCAATTGCCTTTAAAAAGTAGGTTTCAAGAATTTTTACTTCCTCGTTTGAAAATGAAGCAATTAGATTTTCTGACTTATTCCGGAATTCTTTATAAAGCGGAACCAAAAGCGTCATTATGTTTTCTGTGTTGGGTTCAATGATAATTTTTCGCCGGTCTTTTTCAGAGAAGAGTCTTTTCACCAGATTTTTCTTTTCAAGCCGGTCTATTAAACCGGTGGTTGCTCCGGTGGTCAGGCCGGTTAGAGTTGCAAGCTCACCTGCGGTCATTTGCCCTTTCTCTATTAAAAATCCCAGGTATTTATGATCCGTTCCGGTAAGCCCTGCCTGACGCGCAATGGCTTCGTGCATCTGAATAGAAGCGTATGCATAGTGCTGACTCAGCTTTCGTATTGATTCTAAAGTTCTATTGTCCATTTAATATCTTATCAAATAATTATCTTAGTTACAAAGATAATATTAAACTTAACGTGTTCTAATAATTCTGATAAAAAAAATGCGATGATTGCCGGATGGATATTTTAAAGATCTATGCAGTTTAGGAAAGTCGCGTTACCATTGCTATAAGCAAAAATCAGACAGCTGTGTTTTGGTGTATTGCTTTTCTGATTCTCATTTCTGTATTTAATTCAAAGAAAGGATAACTTTATTTAACCGTTGCAGTCACAAGTAAACTTGCTTTGACAACCGTTTCAATATTCCAATCAGCCAAAAAAACTTTAAACCTTTTTGGCTTGGGCAGTTTTTTGCTTCAAAAGCATAGCGTTTTACTTTTATATCACAACCTTCGTGGAAAAGCTAATCAGTTCTTTTACGGCATGACGTTTTTTTAACTTCTGCCGTGTAATTGGTCAGGATAGCTTTTATTTGTTTCATATCGATTATTTCTAAAACAAGAATTATAGAACCCGGAACGTCCCGGACCTGGAATGTTTTAAAGCCGGATATGGCAGGAGCATTGATATCAATAAAACATCCGACTACTTTTGGAAAAAAGCCCCCGCCCCTATTACCTTTGCCTATGCCAGAAAAAATCCTAATCCTCGATTTCGGTTCGCAATACACCCAGCTTATTGCCCGTCGCGTGCGCGAACTCAACGTTTACTGCGAAATCCATCCTTTTAACAAGATCCCGCCTATCGATGCTAAAGTAAAAGGCGTAATTCTTTCCGGAAGTCCGTGTTCTGTGCGCGATACCGATCATCCGAATCCATATTTAGGAAATGTTTTAGGCAAAATGCCGGTTCTGGGAGTTTGCTATGGTGCGCAGTTGCTGGCTCACGAGCAAGGCGGCGAAGTTTTGCCTTCCACCATCCGGGAATATGGCCGCGCCAAACTTTCCGAAGTGCATGGTTCCGACCGGCTGATGAAAGAGATCACGATCGATTCTACGGTATGGATGAGCCACGGCGATACGATTAAAGAGATCCCGGATAATTTTGAAGTACTGGCCTCGACCGAAAATGTGCGCGTAGCTGCTTATAAAATTCAGGGCGAAGAAACCTATGGCATCCAGTTCCACCCGGAAGTAACCCATTCTACCGAAGGGAAAACTTTACTCCGGAACTTCGTGGTGCATATCTGCGGCTGTTCCCAGGATTGGACACCAGATCAGTTCGTGCAAACCACAGTTGATGATCTGAAAAAACAGATCGGCGACGATAAAGTGATCTTAGGCCTGAGCGGCGGCGTAGATTCCAGCGTAGCAGCCATGCTTATTCACCAGGCCATTGGCAAAAATCTGTACTGCATTTTCGTAGACAATGGTTTGCTGCGCAAAGATGAATTCGAAGGCGTACTGGAAAGCTATAAACATATGGGTTTAAACGTGAAAGGCGTAGATGCTAAAGAACGTTTCTATGATGCTCTGGCAGGCTTAACTGATCCGGAAGCCAAACGCAAAGCCATTGGCAAAGTATTCGTTGATGTTTTCGATACCGAATCGCATCTGGTGGAGAATGCGAAATGGCTGGCGCAAGGCACCATTTACCCGGATGTGATCGAATCGGTTTCGGTAAAAGGCCCATCGGCAACTATTAAATCGCACCATAACGTAGGCGGGCTGCCGGATTTCATGAAACTGAAAGTAGTGGAACCGCTGAAAACCCTGTTTAAAGACGAAGTCCGGTTGGTTGGCAAAACGTTGCACCTCGACGAAAATATCCTGAACCGCCATCCTTTCCCGGGTCCGGGTCTGGCTATTCGTATCTTAGGCGATATTACTCCGGAAAAAGTAGCTATTCTGCAGGAAGTGGACCACGTTTTCATTTCGAACCTGAAAAAAACGGGCTTATATAATGAAGTGTGGCAGGCCGGCGCGATGTTGTTGCCGGTACAATCGGTTGGCGTTATGGGCGATGAACGGACGTATGAACGCGTAGTGGCTTTACGTGCCGTAACCAGTGTAGACGGCATGACGGCTGACTGGGCGCATTTGCCTTACGAATTCCTGGCTGACGTTTCGAATGAAATTATTAATAGAGTAAAAGGTGTGAATCGCGTGGTTTACGATATCAGCTCCAAACCACCGGCTACAATTGAGTGGGAATAATTTTTAATGGCTGTTTTTTTAGATTGCTACGCTTAAATATTTGTTATTTGAGTTTTTAGCATTAAAAGTATAGCGTTTTCTGCTAATCCGGGTAAAATTAATTTGCTAATTTTGCCCGGATTAGCGCGTTTAAAATGGTACAGTTTTTATTCGGTATTTTAAACGGACATAACACTTTCAGTTTTTTAATGAAGAAGATACGGTTTTCGATCGTGATTTTAGGTTTGCTGGCCGGCAGTTTTTCAGCGCTGGCGCAAACACCGGAGCAGGAAACCCGCTACCAGAACGGCCGTGCGCTGCTTGACCAGAAAAAATATGGGCTGGCCATGACCGAATTGATGCCGCTTACGAATATGGCTGCCGGCAATCCGAGGGCAGCCGAAGCAGGATATCTGTATGCTGTAGCCGCAAGCAAAGCCAATAAACCGCAGGAAGCTACGGCCATGTTGCAGCAACTGATCCGGACGGCACCAGACTGGGGAAATATTGAAGAAGCCTATTATTTACTAGCCAAACTTGATTTCGATAAACAGGATTATGAAGCTGCCATCCGGAATCTGCAGGTTGTGGAATCTGATTTTATCAAGGCTGATGCGCAAAACCTGGAACGGGCTTATTTACTTTCCCTGGCCGATAAGAACCGTTTTAAGAACTTGCTTCAGCAATTCCCGGATGATAACGTTTTAGCAAAAACGTATGCCGATAAACTGATTTCCGGCTGGTTCGCGGAAGAAGACCGTACCGACCTGGAAAATCTGGTGCAAAAATTCAAACTCGACGCTGCAGTTTATAATCCTTCTAAAATAAAAGCCGGCGGCAAGAAATCGGAATACAACGTGGCGGTGCTTCTCCCCTTTTCCCTGAAAGCCGATGCCGCAACCAAACGCAAAAATCAATTCGCCGCCGATTTTTTTGCCGGTATGAAACTGGCACAGGATTCCCTTGCCAGGAATAACGTAAAGCTGAATTTATTTTCCTACGAAGCCGGTACAGATACTACAGAAGCAGGTATAATCTTCCGCTTACCTGAACTAAAAAGTATGGACCTGGTTATTGGTCCGGTTTATAAGGCTACTACCAAACAAGCCTCCAGGTTTGCTAAAAATGCTCATATAAACGTAATCAACCCGCTTTCCGAAGATCTGGAAGTAATAAACGGCGGAGCCAATATGTTTTTGTTCGAATCTTCGATCATGACTCGGGCACAACGTGCTGCCGATTTTGCGTACGATACGTTTGAAGATAAAACAGCAGCCGTTATTTTTGAGAATACGAAAGACGATACGCTTTTTGCCCGCGCTTACCGCAGGCAATTTGAGCTGCGTGGCGGCAAAGTGAAGCTCTATAAAAAGATCAACACAAAGAAAAACCCGAATGTAATGGCGGTTTATCAGAACGTAGATCTTAAAACATTCGGGCACTTATTAGTAGTTTCCGATAATCTGCCTGCAGCCGTGGCCACAACAAGTCAGGTAGAAAGCCAGAACGCTAAATTGCCGGTGCTCGTGAAAGAAAGCTGGCTGGAAATGCCGCAACTGAGCTTATCGCAGCTCGACGAACTGGAGATCTATTTTCTTTACCCGAAATATACCGATTCAGGGTTACCGGCCGTGCGTAATTTCCGCCGGAAATTTATGGAATCCTATAATATTCCGCCTTCGTCTTACGCTTACTCAGGTTTTGAAATTTTGTACCGGTTCGGGAATTTGCTGCAATCCTATGGCCCACATTTCGAGACTTTTTTACCACAAACCAATACTGTTTCCGGGGTACTTTTCCCAGCCTATCATTACGGTCCGGCACGCGACAACCAATATTTACCGATCTTAAAACTGGAGAACCGACAATTACAATTGCTGAATCCGGTAATTAAATAATCATTTCAGACTTTTTTCATGCAAAACCATAGCATTTCTACTTCCGATTCTTTGTTCCAACGGGCGCAAAATTTAATTCCGGGCGGCGTTAATTCACCGGTTCGGGCTTTCCGCGCCGTAGGTGGTCACCCAATTTTTATGAAGTCTGCAAAAGGCGCCTACCTGACCGATGAAGACAACAACCAGTACATCGACATGATCAATTCCTGGGGTCCAATGATCCTGGGTCACGCACCAGAATTCATTCAGAAAGCCATTGCCGATGCCCTGCAGCATTCATTTTCGTTTGGTGCACCAACCCGCCGCGAGGTAGAAATGGCGGAACTGATCATCGACACGATGCCTTCCGTGGAAAAAGTACGTATGGTTAACTCCGGTACGGAAGCTACAATGTCGGCTATTCGGGTAGCACGCGGTTTTACAGGCAGAGATAAGATCATCAAATTTGAAGGTTGCTACCACGGTCACGGCGATTCATTCCTGATCTCGGCTGGTAGCGGAGCCATTACACTGGGCGTTCCTGACAGCCCGGGTGTTACCAAAGGGGTAGCGCAGGATACGATTACGGTAGCTTTCAATGATCTGGAGGCGGTTAAAACGGCGGTTGACATTGCTAAGGACCAGGTTGCAGCGATCATTATCGAACCAGTAGTTGGTAATATGGGACTGGTGCCGCCGGCCGAAGGTTTCCTGCAGGGTTTGCGCGAATTATGTACCAAAGAAGGCATTGTACTAATCTTTGACGAAGTAATGACCGGTTTCCGTTTAAGCAAAGGTGGAGCGCAGGAATTATTTAACGTAATGCCCGACATGACCACGATGGGTAAAATTATCGGTGGCGGGATGCCGGTTGGCGCGTACGGCGGCCGCAAAGAGATTATGGACTGTGTGGCGCCGGCCGGACCGGTTTACCAGGCCGGAACATTGAGTGGCAATCCGCTGGCTATGGCCGCAGGATTGGCTATGCTGAGACACCTGAATGATAATGCAGCAACGCTTTACCCGGAACTGAACAGAATTTCAGATAAAATGGTGAACGGCATGAAAGCGAATATGCAGGAACTTGGTTTGAATTACACGATCAACCAAGTTGGCTCCATGTTCAGCATATTCTTTACTGAAAACCCGGTTACCGATTTTGCTTCCGCTAAAACTTCGGATCTGGCTTTATTTGGCAGATACTTTAACAGCATGTTGCAGAAAGGCATTTACCTGGCACCGTCGCAGTATGAAACGCTGTTCGTTTCTACCGCTGTTACCGACGAAATTGCCGATAAATATCTGGCTGCCAATAAAGCTGCCCTGGCGGAAGTTTGCGGACGGAATTAAATTTCTTCAGGTTTTTTAATTAAAAAAGCTACCATTTTTCAGAAAACCGTAATTTTGAAGCCGATTCAAAAATGGACGGTTGTGTCCGGATTTTTTATTTGGAATTTTTCTTTATGAATAAGCTATACTTTCTTTTTGCTTTCCTTTTTTTATGCACCGCGCGTTTAGCTGCGGCGCAGGATATTGACCAGAAAAATAAAACCCTTTTCGACCAGACAGTCGATAAGCTGAATTTCCGGACCATTGAATACGTGTACGACCGGAAATACCCGCGCAAAAAATTCCCGGCTTCGCAGGCTGATTTTAAAACCCGCAAAACTTTCGACGATTTTGAAGGTAATGCAGCTTTCAAAAAACTATTCCTTAATTACAACGACGTTTCCGAGAAATTCAAGAAGAAATTTGGCAACGGGCGTTCAGACCTGGCTTCGTTCGAAAAAGGCCTGAGCGACATTCTGATTAACAAAGATTTCGAGTTCTTCATCAGCAGCCTTACCAAAGATGATAAAATTCAGTTGATAAAATCGTTGCAGCAGATCAATAAAAAAGGGATTGTACAATTTGTGGATGCATCCGGTAAACCACGCGGCATTTTCACTTCCGATTCGGTAATCGAAGAAAGCACCGACCCGATCGTGAAACCGAAAAATGCTTCCACGGAAGTAGCCGCAACGGATGCAGAAAGCGATACAACAGAGGCGGTAATCAATACAGATGCTACGCCTGAAGAAGTTTTCCAGGAAAAAGCACCGCGTCGTGACTGGCTTACCTGGCTGGCACTTGCGCTAAGCGGTACGGCGCTGGCGTTCGCCATTTCAGCGAAACTGAAAGATGTTCCGGCTTTACGCAATTACGTAAATAACCATTTTCAGAAAAAAACCGATAGCCCGGTAATCTCTAAAGTGGCGGTTGCCGGCGTAGCTGAATCGGCATCGGACCCGGCCCTGAAAAAACAACTGGAAAACCTGACGCGCGAAGTTGAAGGGTTGTATGCCCAGATGGATGAGTTGCTGCACAAAAATTCGGTGCTGGAACAGAAACTGGCCGGCACCCATTCAAAACCTTTCGAAGTACCGAAAACAGCTTATTTTGAACCAGAAACCGAACCAGTTGCGCCAAAACCAACTGTTCCGGTAACGCCGCCCGTTATGACGCCTAAAACAGAAGTTCCGGCTAAGCCACAGGAAAAATTACAGGAAGAAGCAGACGAAAATACCGGTTACCGCTCTTTTACCGTGCCGGAAACGACATTTTTGACCGATGAATTTACCGATGAAACGGAAGAATTGCCGGAGGTTACTTTTTTCCTTTCCAAACCGGATCGCAACGGCTTTTTCTGGAACGATGAAATAACCCGCACCTTCACACCTAACCGGTCGCTTTTTGAGCTTACGTTATCGGACAATGACCCGCGGAAAGGTAATTTTGAGCTGGTTCTGGATAAAGCGCAGCAAAAATTAGCAATGGAAAATCCGGACCTTTATTTAAAACCGGTTTGCGATGTTTCCGGAGAACCTGAAACAGGCCAAAGGCTTGTAACCGAAACGCCCGGCACCATCATCCTGAACGCCGACCAATGGGTTCTCGTGAAAAAAGCGAAGATCCGGGTAGTTTAAATATTAAATAAGCCAGCTAAATCAGCTGGCTTTTGTTTATTCGCAACATACTTTTTTATACCAAAAGCATAGCATTTTTTAATACCGATTTATGATCCTGACCGATAAACAAATTCTGGAAGAAATGGAAAAAGGCACCATTGTGGTAGAACCATTCAACCGCGAATGCCTGGGTACCAATTCTTACGACGTTCATTTGGGTAAATACCTGGCTACTTACAAAGATGCCGTTCTGGACGCCCGGAAACACAACGAAATTGAAGTATTTGAGATCCCGGAAGAAGGTTTTGTATTGCATCCGGAAACGCTTTACCTGGGCGTAACCCACGAATACACCGAATCGCACGCACACGTACCGTTCCTGGAAGGAAAATCGAGCGTTGGCCGCCTGGGTATCGATATCCATGCTACGGCTGGTAAAGGCGATGTGGGTTTTTGTAATACCTGGACCCTTGAAATTTCGGTTACGCAACCCGTTCGCATTTACTACGGCATGCCAATTGGTCAGCTGATCTATTTTATGGTGGAAGGCGATATCGAAAACATGTACAACAAAAAATCGAATGCCAAATACAATGAGCGTACCGAAGTGCCGGTAGAAAGCATGATGTGGAAGAATAAGTTCTAACCGACACAGGTAACAAAACACAGGAAACAGGATTTTTCTACCTGTAAAGGCAGCGTTTTTACAGATCCTAACTTTTTCTGATGAAAAGGATAGCGTTTTAATGATCCTGTAGAATAGATTTTTCCTTCAGGAATTATAAAGCAAACATTTAGTTTTTCATTAAAAGTGAATAACCAAAAACTGGCAACCATCAACTAACAACCAAACTGTGAACCTGATTATCACGAACATAAAAGAGCTGGTACAAACTGAAATTTCGCCGCGCCGTTGGGTAGCCGGTGCAGATATGGCGCAGCTTCCAACCATAAAAAATGCTTTTCTGATCATAAAAAATGGCTTAATCGAAGAATTCGGTACCATGGCTGAATATCAGGCTTTGGATAACCGGTATTACAATGGTTTCGATGAGATTGATGCTACCGGCCGGTTGGTTTTTCCCTGCTTCGTAGATTCGCACACGCATATTGTTTATGCCGGCAGCCGGGAACAGGAATTTGTGGACCGCATAAAAGGTAAAACCTACGAAGAAATTGCAGCAGCCGGCGGCGGGATCCTGAATTCCGCCAAACGCCTGCAGGATACTTCGGAGGATGAATTATACCAAAGCGCCCTGAAACGCCTGCACGAAGTGATCAATATGGGTACTGGTGCCATGGAAATTAAAAGCGGCTATGGTTTGACCTTGCACGACGAATTAAAGATGCTTCGTGTGATAAGACGCCTGAAAAACCTGGACCTGATCGAAATTAAAGCTAATTTCCTGGGTGCACATGCCATTCCGAAAGACAGATCCCGCGAAGAATACATCGATCTGATCGTGAACGAAATGATTCCGGCGGTTGCTGAAGAAGGCCTGGCTGATTACGTAGATTCGTTTTGCGACAAGGGATTTTTCACGCCAGAAGAAACCGACCGTATTCTGAAGCAGGGCATTAAATATGGGTTGCGCCCTAAGATCCACGCCAATCAACTGGCAGCATCTGGCGGTGTGCAGGTGGGTGTAGCCAACAACGCCATCAGCGTAGACCACCTGGAACACGTTGGCGAAGCCGAAATAGAAGCGTTGAGGAATTCAGAAACCATGCCTACCCTTCTGCCAGGCGCAGCATTTTTTTTAGGTTTACATTACCAGCCGGCGCGCAAAATGATCGAAGCAGGTTTACCAATAGCACTTGCTTCCGATTATAACCCGGGCAGCTCACCTTCGGGAAGCATGCCATTCACCCTTTCATTAGCCTGCATCAAACTTAAAATGCTGCCGGAAGAGGCCATAAACGCCTGCACTATCAATTCGGCTTATGCTATAGGACTGGAAAAAACGCACGGCAGCATTGCAAAAGGAAAAGTTGGAAATGTATTCATTACCCAGGAAATTCCGGGCTATAGCTATATCCCGTATGCTTTTGGGAGCGATACAATAGACCAGGTAATCCTGAAAGGCAAAGTTTTCCGGGAAGCAAAACCATTGATTAACGAGTGGTTTTAAACGCTGTTTTTTTTGATCTAAAAACTGTTTTTTTAACATACCGGCAATTTTTACTGAACTGATATATTAGCATTACACAATTTTTAACATCTGCCAATTCCGGAAATAATCTATCTTTAAGGGATATTTTACAGGATATTTATAGGAATAATACAACTACCTGTTTGGCATTATTTTCGTTAAAGAAAAGGTAAGTCAACTTTTTATAAAAAAGCGCTGTTATAGACTTAACTTTAACTTATCACCGAAAAGAAAGGGTATAGATATGAAAAAGATGCTGATAATGTCGAGTCTGGTTTTTGCTTCTGCATTGCATTCCATTGCAGTTGAAGCCGGAATTGGCGAAACGAAAAAAACTGTAGTCACAGAGAAAATATCGGGTGAAACGAAAGCTGCCGGAAAAACGGCTACTGCTTCTAAAAAATCCCTTTCTGCTACGCAACGGGCCAATCACCTGACCGACCGTATGATCCGCGACCTGCGCCTGAATAATTTCCAGGCCCGGAAAATGCGCCAGATCAACCTCGATAAAGTGAACCAGATGATAGCTATTGAAGCTGCTGGCGGCGATGTCACCCAGATCGATAACCTGTGCAAAGGGGTTTGTAAAGACCGCGATAAAGAACTGGAAGACTTACTGAGCACCGAGCAATATTCCATTTATTTTGGTAACCGCCCGGGCTATTATAAATACGACAAAGATTATGCAAATGGTGGTTTCCTGGACGGTGCAACCTCAAAAGTTGATAAAGACAGCCTGGATGATAATGATGACGATGAAGCCGCCGGTACCAGTTCTGCAGTTGCCAGCCGATAATTTAGCTTTATTTTTATAACAGCTCTCACAAAAAAAGTCCTTTCGCATAATGCGAAAGGACTTTTTTTCATTAAACCCATACCATTTTAGCTCGGATTTTCTTCTATATGTTTCGATAATTCTTCGCAAAGCGCACGCATTTTAGCCACCATTATCTCGTCGTTGGTTGCAGTTTTCAGGCTTTCAGCCATAGAACCGATTGTGTCGATATAAAAATACTTCATTTCATTTACCGGCATATCTTTTGTCCAGAGGTCTATTTTCATAGTGCCTGCTTCCTGACGGTCCCAGAGGGCGATGTTAATGGCTTTGGCAAAATGGATCTTTTCGCCGGCATCGGTGGCGCGCCAGCTAATGGCTTCCGGTACGTTATTTTCATCTAAAGCTATGCTGAAATATATTTCTGATTTTTTCATGGTCTGTTTGTGTGGTTAATTTCGCCGTAAATTTCGCATATTCGTATTCCGAAACCAAATAACCCATGAAATACCCGATAAAATTTGCGGCCGGTTGTTTTTTAGCCTCCGCAATGCTTGGATGCCAGAAAACGCCAAGTACCTCTCCTGCCACTACTCCTCTAAAAGAAATTTCAGTGGCCTTTTATAACCTGGAAAATCTTTTCGATACGGACGATGATCCAATGAAAGATGATCAGGAATTTCTGCCAGCCAGTGAAAGCCAGTGGACGCCGGAGCGTTATCAGCAAAAACTAACCAATCTGGCTTCTGTGATAAAAAACCTGGGTGATGCCGACGGTCCGGAATTATTAGGCGTTTGCGAGATCGAGAATCGGAAAGTACTGGAAGATCTGACGACTCAGCCGGTGCTGAAACCGTATAATTACCGCATTATTCATTTCGAAAGCCCGGATGTACGTAGCATCGACGTGGCCTTGTTTTACAAAGAAGGTGTTTTCAGGCCGATCGAGCAAACACCGGTTCCGGTTACCCTGCCAAATTCAGCTGAAAAGACCCGCGATATTCTAAAAGTGAAAGGCGTTCTTCATGATGATACGGTAATAATTCTGGTGAACCACTGGCCAAGTAAACGCGGCGGTGCGGAAGAAAGCGACCCGAAACGAGCAGCAGCAGCACAAACTGCCCGACAAATCGTAGATCAGGAACAAATTAAGAACCAGCGGGCTAAAATTTTACTGATGGGCGATTTTAACGATACTCCGGACAGCAAAGCAATTACCGAAGTGCTGAATGCTAATAAAAATGCTGAACCAGAACCAAACCGCCAGTTATTCAACGCATTTGCCCCAATGGCCGAAGAAAAAAAAGGGAGCTATTTTTACAAAGGGGAATTTGAGATGATCGACCAGATGATGCTTTCCAAAAGCTGGCTGACTTCTAAAAAATTGCGTTACATACCAAATTCGGCCACCGTTTATAAAGAAGACCGCATTCTGGAAAAAGAAGGCAAATATGCCGGCTCACCACTCAGAACTTATGCCGGCAAAAAATATTTAGGCGGCTATTCCGATCATTTACCGGTTTACATTAAGCTGGAAGCGAAATAAAACGGTAGGTTTTAAACCTTAAAAAGTAAAGCCTGCGGCAAATGTGTCGCAGGCTTTTTTATTTCTGAACTACATTAAATTTACTTTTTTAATTTATCTTGTAAACCCATATTTTACTTTACCTTATAAACACTTTATACCCCTTATGCAATCTACAGCTCCTAACTCATTAGAATACCTTACCGAAGTACCGGCAGAACGTAAAACCGCTTTTGAAAAACTGCGCAATACGATCCTGGAAAACCTGCCCGATGGTTTTGAAGAACGGATGGGCGGCGGTATGATCAATTACGTGGTGCCGCATTCCATCTTTCCAGCTGGTTACCATTGCAACCCGAATCAACCTTTGCCTTTCCTTGGTTTAGCTTCGCAAAAGAATTTTATTGCGCTTTACCACATGGGCATCTATTCTAAACCGGAGTTGCTGGACTGGTTTATTTCCGAATACCCCAAATACTCAAAAACCAAACTCGATATGGGTAAAAGCTGCATTAGGTTTAAAAAGCCAGACCAGATCCCGTTCGATTTATTAGCCGAATTGTTGCGAAAAATGACCGTGGAAGACTATATTGAGACTTATCAGACCAATTTAGATCAGAGCCGGAAGAAATAGTAGGGATAAGCCAAATATTTAAAAATACGCTAGCCAGGTTAATTGATAAAACGATAATTTGTGAACAACACTTCAATTGATATGATTCTTTCTCCAAAAGCCCAGGAAATTTACGCCCAAATTAACAGGCAGGGAACGAAACTTGGGGATTTGCGAAAAATTGCAAATGAAATCAAAAAAGACCACGAATTAGCCATTGAATTATGGGCTACTGGTAAGTTCTATCCAAGACAATTGGCAATACTGATCATGGACAAAAAAGAAATTGATCAGGATTTCATTAATCTGCTGGATAAGGATATCCAGAATCATGATCCTGAAGAAAGGACTCAATTGACAGACTGGTTAATGGCAAACCAGCTTACTAAAGACAAGAAAACCATTGCTCTCATAAAATCTTGGGAAAATAGTCCTTCAGTAATGCAAAGACGCATTTTTTGGTATTATCAGGGGCGATTAAGATGGGTAGGGCAAATTCCACCCGATAATACAAAATACTTGCTTGCTGCCATTGAAGAAAGGATTTTGAAGGAAGAACCAGAGGTACAATGGGCTATGAATTTCACTGCGGGCTGGATCGGGATCTTTGACCAGGCTTACCGAAGCCAATGTATAAAAATTGGCGAAGATACAGGTCTTTACAAAGACGATTTTGTTCATAAAGGATGTACCCCTAACTATTTACCGAAATTCATTGAAATTGAAGCAGCTAAACGCGGCAGGATCGAGAGTAATGAAGCGGAATTGAAAACAAGCCGGAAGTAAAGGCAATTTTGATATTTTTCCTCTGTATATAATGCAGATAAACGTAGTAGTATTTTATATACAGTAATTAGCAGCAAGGGAAAAGTAAATGCTTAGATTTTTGATACTTATTTTACTCCCATTTTTTAGTACTCATAGTTGGTGCCAGATAAATCGTGATTCTTTGGTGGGTAAATATTTAAATGAGGATTGGATTGGAGGAGGTTTTACTGGTGGTCCATATGGAGAATGCATATCGCTTCCACCCGATTATACTATTAATAACGTAATCACCATTGATCCGAATTTGGTTGTATTCAAAATTTCAGACACGACACAACATTATGGTTTAGTAAAATCATTCTTAGATTGGGGCTGTGACACGCTTTACATTGGGAAAGCAGCAATAAATGCCGATACGGTTGTTGTAACATATATCAGGAAACTAACTTGTCCGAAGTCCTTTTTTCATATCAACACAACTGAAAAGTCTGAAAGATATAAAATACTTAAACAACCGATAATAGAAAAGTATGTAGTTTGGATTGACGAAGGAAGATTTCTTGGATTAATCTGTTGGAAAGATGGCTGGGAAAAAAACTATTACAAACAAGATGATACTCAAACTGACTAAAATAAGATTTACAGGTGCTAACAGGTGTTTGACAATATGAGAGCAGAAGTGCTTCTATGAAGCATTTATACTAAATTCATCATTAGGAATTTTTATGAACTTAAGTGTTCAAAATCCGCCACATCGCCAAGTGCCAAACCGGTAGCACTCAAAAGTAAATGCCTCTGATGAAAATCGGAGGCATTTACTTTTGTAGGCTGAAACCCTACCGTTTTTACTCATGGTTCAGCATACACGGCAGATTGATACCCTTGTTCCCGCTGCTCAGAAAAGATACGATAAACTAATTCCGGATTATGAAAACAACTCAGCTGGTTAAACATTCATGCATGAATCAGGATGCTATTGTTAAGAATTACTATTTGCTTTAATCAACAAAACCTTTGGTTAAATAACACCTGTTGGCAATTTATTTAAAATCTATATATTGCAGTATCTATTAACAGCGCTTTTCATTTTTACCATTATTCTGAAGTAATGAAAAAAATATTTCTGTTTTTACTTATAGCTTATAATGCCTGTGGGCAAAGCCCATGGATGCAGTTACCTAATTTTCCCGGTTCACCCAGGTCGAGTGCCTGTATGTTTATTATAAACGATGTGGTGTATGCTGGTACAGGCAGAGTCAGTACCGTTCCATTTGTTGTTAAAAAAGATTTTTATAAATATGATCCGTTTTCCAATTCCTGGACCCAGGTTGCAGATCTACCAGGCGAAAGATGGATATCTTCTGCCTTTTCTATTGGTAATAAAGGGTATGTAGCGCTTGGTGCAGAAGATATGGGCGGCTTGAGCGACCTTTGGGAATACGATCCGGCTTCCAACTCTTGGACGCAAAAGGCCAGTTTACCAGCAGCTAACCGCTGGGGAGCCTTTTCATTTGTAATAAATGGCAAAGGGTATGTAGGTGGTGGCCTTAACAGCACTGATTATAATGATCTGTGGGAATATGATCCATTGCTGGACAGGTGGACCCAAAAAGCCAGTTTTCCATTAGCTATGCACGCAGCAGTTGCCTTTGCTATTAACAATAAGGGTTATATGGGCTTAGGCCGGGGAACAAACTTCTATGATAATTTTTATGAATACGACCCGGTCACAAATACATGGGCTGCAAAAGCTTCTTTTCCGGATACTGCCCGCTATATAGGCACTGGATTTTCTTTAGGGAATAAAGGATATGCCGGTATGGGAATGAAAGTTACCAATACCGGACTTCATGTTCAGAAAGATTTTTGGCAGTATGATCCTGGTTCTGATACTTGGGCAAAAATACCATCTATACCCGGTGACCCCAGAAGCCATTGTGTTGCAGCATCCACAAATCAAAAGGCTTATATTATGGGCGGGTTCGACTCTTACTATAAGAATGATTTTTATACTATATCCGCGACAAGCTTTACTGGCATAAATTCAAAGGAAATCCAAAAGAACTATTCTATTTATTCTTTTAGTAAGAGCATAATAATTAATAATCAGGAAAATCTTCCTTTAGAAGTTTTATTTACAGATATCGTAGGGAAGAAAATATATTCAGGAAAAATCCCAACCGGAAAAAAGGAAATTGATTTAAAAAATATCTCTTCAGGTTTAATTATTTATCAAATAATCGGAGCTAATAAAAATGTCAGTTCAGGTAAATTGTTTATTTCTGAATAATATAAGTTGGTATCTCAGTTCAAATTGCTTCTTAAAAAATTTTACCCAATAGCTTTAATTGTAAATTTTCAAAACAAAAAGGCCTCCGATTTTCATCAGAGGCCTTTACTTTTTGGGGCTGAAACCCTACCGTTTTTACACGTAGTTGTTCAGCATTACCGGCATTACCAGCATCAAAATATTTTCATTTTCGTCCATACCGGCAGGCATTAAAAGACCGGCACGGTTTGGCGTAGAAAGTTCTAAATTTACTTCATCGGCATCGATGTTGTTCAGCATTTCGATCAGGAATTTTGCATTGAAACCAATCTCCATGTCCTCGCCTTCGTACTGGCAACTTAAACGCTCGCTTGCTTCGTTGCTGAAATCAAGGTCTTTCCAGCACATTGGGATCCTAAGCTTAGAATTCCACGTGGACAAGTTGTCG
>JADMIO011197712.1_pt1:65000-85566 | contig 85566 bp, 86 predicted proteins | sample 8958161 | NCBI WGS metagenome assembly JADMIO01 (sample SAMN16585339, study PRJNA669376) | soil metagenome | isolation source: Crop rotation soil | place: USA: Cullars Rotation, Alabama | collected 2011 | reverse complement strand
CGCGACAACTTGTCCACGTGGAATTCTAAGCTTAGGATCCCAATGTGCTGGAAAGGTTGCAGCGCTATGAAGAGGCGACAGCCAGCTTCGAGAAAGCACTGGCGCTCGATCCCGATTTGCCTGCGGCTCGCGACAATCGTGATGCGGCGCTTCTGGAATTGAAGCGGCTGAAACGCTGTCCGCCGGGCTATCTCCAGGATTTGTTCGACCGCTTCTCGTCCGACTACGACCGCAAGATGGTCGAGGAACTGGGCTATCGCGCGCATATCCACTTGCGCACGCTCGCGGACCGGCTGCAACTCACTGGCGAAACAGGAAAACGCATTCTCGACCTCGGCTCCGGCACGGGGCTCGTAGCTGTGCAATTCACCGATATCGCAAAGGGCGGCGCCATCGACGGCGTCGATCTGTCGCCGCGGATGATCGAGGCCGCGCAAAGCCGCGGGATTTATCGCGATCTGATTCTTGGCGACATCGAGACCGTGCTGTCCTCTTTCGAACGCACATACGATCTTATTCTCGCCGCCGACACGATGATCTATCTCGGCGACCTGTCAGTGACATTCTCCGGCGTGTTCAAACGGCTCGTGGCGGGCGGTCACTATCTTTTCGCTGTCGAGTACCTGAGCGGCACGGGTTGGGAGCAGACCGAAACACGGCGTTTCCGTCACAGCGACTCTTATTTGCATGAAGCCGCACGCCATGCCGGTTTGACCGTCATTACATCCGCGCCCTGTGTGCTGAGGCGCGAACAGAACGAACCCGTCGCGGGACTGGCCGTCGCGCTACGGAAGCCCATTGCGTAGAGAGCACGCGTTACATTCGCGTATGAGTGTTATGCTTTTGCCGTCCAAAGGGGGCTTTGGCATGAAAAATCTCGACCGCGCGCCCGATGCGGCGGATCGTCACCGCATCCTGGCTGAAAATCCGCAAACGCTGTATGGCTTCGCGAAAATCTGAATTGGTTGTAATAGATTGCCCGGACGTGGCGAGGACGTGACACATGACCGGCATCGGCAGACGGGATGTCTTGAAAGGCGCTGTGTTCGCCGCAGCCGCCGCTTCAAACGTACTGCGCATGACTGACGCGCGGGCGCAGATGGTTTCCAATTCGTCCGGAACCGAACCGCCGAAGCTTCGGGCGCCGGCGAGTGCGGCCGACTGCCATATGCATATCTACAATCCGGCGCGCTTTGCGATGCCGCCTAGTCCGCGCGTAGCCCCTACCAACGCCGCGCTGGATCAGTACCGCCTGCTACAAAAGCGCATCGGCACGACACGCGTCGTTATCGTAACGCCGCGCAATTACGCGACACAGAACGATGCAACGCTCGACGCGATCGCGCAACTCGGCCGGGATGCGCGCGGTGTCGCCGTGGTCCATCCCGAGGTCAGCGATGCCGAGTTGAAACGTCTCGACGATGGCGGCATTCGCGGTACGCGGTTTTCCTTGGGCGATCCGGCGACCGCCGTAGTGACGCCCGACATGATCGAGCCGCTGGCAAGGCGCGTGGCGCCGCTGGGCTGGCATCTGCAGATGAATGTGCAGGGCGAACAGATCGTCGCTCTGGCCGATGTGCTGCGGCGCGTGCCGACACCGCTGGTGTTCGACCATCTCGGCAATCCGCCATTGCCCGCGGGCATCAAGCACCGCTCGCACGCGATCATCCGTGAGCTGATCGATATGGATAAGGCCTGGGTGAAACTGTCCGGCGCTTACCTCAACAGCAAGATCGGGCAGCCATACCCGGAAGCGACTCTGATCGCACAGGATTTCGTGAGAGCTGCGCCGGAGCGGCTGGTATGGGGAAGCGATTGGCCGCATCCGACGTCGCCCGGCCCGAAAAAGCCCGACGATGCGTTCCTGTTCGATCTTTTGGCCGAATGGGCGCCGGACGAACACACACGTCACCGCATTCTCGTGGACAATCCGGAAATCCTCTACGGCTTCGCGCCGGCGATTTAGAGGTCGCAGTACTATCCTCATGCTGAGCCCGTCGTCCCTCAGCAGGCTCGGGATGAGGGCATAACACTGCCCCTCATGCTGAGCTTGTCGAAGCATGAGGGAAAAGAGGAAAATATTCCTCCGTTCCTCTTGTAACCCGGAAAAGCCGCTTCTTACCTGCCTTCTTGCCGGGACCGGTAAAGGGGACGTTGTCGACCGTCTTCAACGTGGGTTTCGGCCGGCGTTGTGTCCCGTGGCTGTGTAACGGACAGTCATGGAAAATTTTCGCAAGCTTCCGGGCGGATGCCCCAGTGCGCGAAAGGACACAAGGTGGTGCTTGAATCGCCTAGTGCGCTACTCCTCCACAGAGGAAAGCGGGCGTGCGGGACGGGTTGCCGATGGCCCTTGTGCCGGTGTTTTTACACCGGCCAAAAGGAATCAAAGGAAAGCACTGGCCCAAAATCGCCGGGTGTGAGACGCCGGAAGGGCACGTTACCTTCCCCAAACAATTGTGATCCGCTCAACCGGCGTCTCACATCGCCCCTTCTATTGTTTGCGCGAACTTATTCCGTACACGGAGTATAATAACTTGTCATCCGCAAACTGCGTAGCAGTTATGCGGGACCCACTTCAACATTTGCACAAATGTCCAAGTGGGTCCCGGACCTCGCGGCTTGCAAAAGCAAGCGCTTGCCCGGGATGACCGGGTACGCCTGTGGCTCCCCGGGGCGCCACCTTCCCCGCAAGCGAGGGAGGAGAGATGCCGCGCCGGCCATGCCCCGCTGTTTGGTGCGCTCGCCCTGACAACGCGCAGGACCGGCGAAAGTCAGGAGCGATTTGACCGAACACGCTTACCCGAGCTGTCAGGAATCCTGCGACAGGATCACCGCGGTGTAGGGGCCGATGCCGATCTCGCCCGAGAACGGCATACCGTCGGCGGCGTCGGGCGACGCCCAAATATCGACGCTGGGCGCATTGGTGAAGGCGGAGCTGTAGCCTCCCCAATCGCCGTTGAAGCGCACGCGCCACAAACCGCCGCGCGGAAGTCCGATGCGGTAATTGCCATAGAACCGGCCGGCGAAATTCGCGAGCACGATCACGTCGTCGCGCGGTCCGCCCTGATCCCAGCGGTGGAGCGCGATGGCCTTATCCGTCTGATTGACATGGTGGACATTGATATTGTGGCCTTTCAGCCCGCGCGTATTGTCGTACCAGTTCCTCCGTAAGCGGATCAGGTCGCGGTATATGCTCCAGATGCCGTTGAACGTCCGCAGCTTCGACCAATCCAGCGCCACGGCATCCGACCAGGCGCCGGATTCCAGAAATTCCTGCCCCATGAAAATCATCGGAATGCCTGGGGCCGTGAATACTAGCGCCGCGCCGAGAGTGGACCGTTTCTGCGAATAGTAGCTGCCGGCATTGCCGGGCCAGATGAGTTCGGGAACGCGCGCTTCGCCCGCCGATGCCGCGACTTCGTCGTGCGATTCCGTGTACAGAACGCGCTGGAATGCGTTGGCATTGAAGCGCTGGCCCAGCATGTCGCACAACGCAACCATGTCGCGCGCCCCATCGTCGCGTTCGACGATGGCGTTACGCACCGTGTGCATGAAACCGGAACCCCATTGCGCGCTGAAACCCGCACCGCCGCCGCTTAAGCCGCGCGTGATCCAGTCATTGTCCTGCATGTCTTCGGCGATGGATATTTTCCACGGTTGCCGGTTCTGGATTTCCGAATTGATCCACTGCAGCAAACCCCAGCCGTCGGGAATATCCGAGCCGGAATCGTTGTTGCGCCCGAACACGTTGCGGATCCATCCCGTCGCGTCCCAGCGCAGTCCGTCGCACTGATGTTCTTCCAGCCAGTAGAGCGCATTGTCGCGAATATATTGGCGCACCTCGCCGCGGCCGTAATCGGGACGCGTGTCGCCCCAGGGCGTCTGACGCCGCCAATCGTTGTAGAAATAGATGCCGCCTTCGCCGCCATCGCTCCAGCCGTCGAATTGCCAGAGGTCGAGATCGCTCGGACCCAGATGGTTGTAGACAACGTCGTAAATGATGGCGATGCCGCGGCTGTGCGCTTCGTCGATCAGGCTGCGCAACCCGTTTGGTCCGCCATAGGAGTCTTCGATGGCGAAGATCGCAGCGGGATTGTATCCCCAGGACACATCGCCTGCGAATTCGTCCGAAGGCATGAGCTGGATGGCGTTGATGCCGAGATCCTGCAGATAATCGAGTTTTCCGATAACGGTGTTGAAATCGCCGCGTCCGTTCTGGCTTCCCGGATCGAAGTCGAAGCTGCCGACATGCAGCTCATAGATTACCAGCTCGTTCCAGGGCGGCGTCGAATAGTTCTGACATTGCCAAGTGAATTCGGTTTCCGCGACGATGCTGTTGCCGACCGAACTCGTCATCGAGCGCGCGTAGGGATCGTTTTTCCACAAAGGTGCGGCGAGCGCTGGATTGGTGATGACGAATTTATATTCATCGCCGATATCAACATTGGGAATATCCAGCGACCAGTAGCCATCGCTTTCCGCGGCCATCGGCGCGGCATTCATGTCCCAACCGTTGAAATCCCCCGCGACACAGACGCGCGACGCGTTCGGCGCCCAAACACGAAACGTCACCCCGCCGGGATAGGGAACGGCCCCCATTCCCGGACGCGACGATGCCAGAACTTTCTTCCGGCGAATTTGCGGATCGGCCGTCAGGTGCCGAAAATCTCCTTGAAGAAGCGTTGGATGGCGACTTTGTACTCGCGGTCCGCGCGCTCCTCCGACGCATTGGCCGGATTGGTGAAACCATGCTGCGCGCCGCTGAAAACCTGCAGCTCCCAGGGCACTTTCGCCGCGCGTAAGTCCGCAACCAGCTTGTTCACTTCGGTCAGCGGCGCGACTTCGTCTTCCGCGCCGTGCAAAATGAGTACGCGCCCCTTTAGATTCTTCGCCGCTTCGGGCGCGAAGTCGCGGAACGAGCCGTGTACCGCGACGACGCCGAGCGCAGGCACGCCGGTTTCGCCGAGTTCGACAGCGACGGTGCCGCCGAAGCAGTAACCGATGATCGCAACCTTGGACGGATCCACCATAGGATTTTTCGCCAGCACGTCGAACCCAGCGCGCGAGCGCGTTCGCATCAGCGGACGATTTTTGTTGTAGACCTCGGTCAAAGCCGTCATTTCCGGTACGGTCTTCGGCGGGGTGGCGACACCAAAAACGTCCTCGGCGAAGACGACGTAACCGAGGCCCGCGATCATCTCGGCATCTTTCAGCGTTTCGCCCTGCAGACCGCCTCGATAGTGGACCAGCAGCACCGCAGGACGCTTGCCGGTCTTGGCATCGTCATAGGCGAGATAGCCTTTCAGCGGGGTGTTGCCGTCCTTGTAATCGACATATTGCGTCTTGATGGCGGCATCTGCGGCTTGCGCGTGGAACAGCGTTACGAAAGCCGCGGCGAGAATCGCGAAGATCGAACGAAGCATGGCTCCCTCCCGGATCGGCCAGCCTCAAGCTTCGCGCAACCGTAGGAGCCCGACAATAGGGCTCAGCCGTGGAACAGCCGGACAATCTCCGGGACGTCTCCGCTACCTTCCCAGATCATCTCGCCCGCGACATACACGATCAGCGCGACGCCGATATAGGACAGCGCCGGAAAACGCTGGAGCAGCCGGGCGATATAGGTCGCGGCCACACCCATCAGGCCGATGGAGACGGCCAACCCGATCACCAGCACCGGCACGTTCTGATTGGCCGCGCCGGCAATGGCGAGCACATTGTCCACCGACATAGAAATATCGGCCACCGCGATCTGCCAGATGGCGCGGTTGAATGGCAAAGACACCCGGCCGGCGCTGCCTGCCGGCGTTTCGCCGCGGGCGTGAATGGCCGCAACCCCTTCTTTCTCCTCATTCTGCTCGCGTATGTCGCGGTAGAGCCGCCAAGCCACCCACAACAGAATGATCCCGCCCGCCAGCGACAGGCCGAGAATATTGAGGAGGTCGACTGCCACGAGCGCCAGCAGAATGCGCAGCACGACGGCCGCGCCCATGCCCCAGAGGATGACTTTCCGGCGGTTCTTGTCCTCGACGCGCGCGGCCACCATGCCTATGACGACGGCATTGTCGCCCGACAGCACGATGTTGATCATCAAGACTTGCGCCAGCGCGAAAAACGCTGACGAGGAGAACAAATCCACAATTCCCCCGCATGCTGGGACGGCTGTTTAAGGCCAGCGCACTTCCGGCGGCAACGACATCAATATGGCTTCGGTATTGCCGCCGGTCATGAGTCCGAATCTGGTACCGCGATCATAGACCAGATTGAACTCGGCATAGCGCCCCCTCCGGATAAGTTGTTCGTCCTTTTCCGCATTCGTCCAGCTTTCGTTCATGCTGGCGCGGATGATGGCGGGATAGACGGACAGGAAAGCGCGCCCGACATCCTGGGTGAAGGCGAAGTCCTTGTCCCAGTCCGTTTCCAGATAATCGTAGAAAATGCCGCCGACACCGCGCGTCTCGTTCCGGTGCTTGATGAAGAAATATTCGTCGCACCATTTGGAAAAGCGTTCGTAATAATTGGGACCGTGGGCGTCGCAAGCGCGCCCGAAGGCGGCGTGGAATTGGCGAGTGTTCGGGTGTTCCTGGTTGCGCTGTTCGGCGATCATGGGGGTCAGATCGCCGCCGCCGCCGAACCAGGATTTGCCGGTGACAATGTGCCGTGTGTTGAAATGGGCGGTCGGCACGCGCGGCGAGCGCATATGCGCGACCAGGGAAATGCCGCTCGCCCAATAGGACGGGTCCTTGTCCGCGCCCGGTATCTCTTTGGCGAATTGCGGCTCGAATTTTCCGTATACGGTCGAAATATTGACGCCGACCTTCTCGAACACGCGCCCCTTCATGATGGACATGGCGCCGCCGCCGCCATCCGAACCATCCGCGGTGGGGCGCTTCCAGCTTTTTCGTTCAAAACGCCCGGCCGCCATCGTGGGCGCGCCGCTGAAATCGTTTTCGATCGCCTCGAAGGCGGCGCAGATCTGGTCGCGCAAAGATTCGAACCAGCGCGCCGCTTCGGCCTTTCTGCTCTGCGTCGTTTCGGAGGCGGTCATAGCGTTCATGGCGGGGAACCTGTGTTCGGAAAGCCGTCGGTCTGGCGAAGCGCTTCGCCCAATACCATCGCGGCCGCTTGCGCGACATTGATCGACCTCAAACCGGGTTTCAGCGGGATACGCAAGCGGGCATCGGCCCTCTCGTGGACATGATCCGGGACACCAGCGCTTTCCCGGCCGAAAAGGAGAATGTCGTCCCCGGCGAAGGCAAAGTCCGTGTAGGACTGCGCCCCTTTCGTCGTCAGCAGCACGATCCTGCCGCGGGCGGCGTTGCGAAAAACTTCCCACGAGGGGTGGCGGCAGATGACGGCAAGGCCCACATAGTCCATGCCCGCGCGCCGAAAGCCCGCCTCGCTGAACAGGAAACCACAGGGCTCGATGATGTCCACCGGCACGTTCAGGCACGCTCCAAGCCGGATGATGGAGGCCGCGTTTTGCGGAATATCGGGTTCGAACAGAGCCAGGCGCATGCCCTGGCGGTAGGTCAACGCTTCGGTGCCGTCAATCGCCGTTAAGCATGCCATAACTTAAGGTTGCATTTCGGCAGTAGGTTGTATAAGCGTCTTCGCTCAACGAGAGATAGATTCGCTGGGCCGGGGGGCTTTTCGTGAAACCAAGAGATTTGCTCATGGCGGGCGTCCTTCTCCTTTGGGGATGCGCGACGCCCGCACCCACACCAGTGATGATCAGGGCTCCCCTACCGCCGATGCCGGAGGTTGCGTCGCCGGCCGCGGCCGCTCCCGTCTTGAAGCGAAAGATCGCCGTGGGGCGATTCTCCAATGCGACCAATTATGGCCGCGCTCTTTTGCTGCCAGGCGAAAAGGATCCGCTCGCGGACCAGGCCTCCGACATGCTGATGGCGGGGTTGACGGACTCCGGAAAATTCCTGGTGTTCGAGCGCAGCGATCTGGATGCCGTTGAGCGGGAGCGCGATATGGCTGTCCGTCCGCTGGCGCCGCTGGTCGGGGTGGATGCGCTCATCGTGGGCTCCGTCACGGAATTCGGCCGCACGATCGAAGGCCAGGCCGGTTTTCTCAGTGCTACGAAGCGGCAGGGCGCCAGCGCGACCGTCGAAATTCGAATTGTCGACGTGCAAACCGGCCTAGCCTTTTTCAGCACGAAGGGAAGCGGGACTGCGAGTGTCGAGGCGGGCGAAGTTGCCGGCTTCGGTTCGCGCGCGGGCTACGATGCCACGCTGAACGATAAGGCGATTTCTGCCGCCATCTCCGATCTTATCAACAATGTCATGCAGAAGTTGGAGGAGCGCCCTTGGCGCACCGATATCCTGGATGTGCAGGGGCAGACCGTCACCATCAGCGGGGGCCCGGCGCAGGGGCTTAAGCTTGGCGACCACTTCCGGGTGGAACGGCAGGGACGAACCGTTGTCAGCCAGCAAACCGGAATACCGATAACGCTGCCGGGCGAGGAAATCGCCCAAATAGAAGTCACCGCATTCTTCGGGCAGGGCAATGCGGAGGGCGCGCGAGCGCGAATCATAAGCGGCCAAGTTCCTTCGAATGAAATGCCCAATCTGGTCGTGGTGGAGGCGCGTTGATGTCTGCCCGTTTCAGCGTTGCCGGAATGTCCCTCGTGCTGGCTTCCTGCGTGTATCCGCAATCGGCGGTGCAGCAGGGCGGCAACAACGGCAGCCTCTATTTCACGCATGTCACGGCCGGAACGCGCGTCATTCTCGATGGATCGGATGCTGGCGAAGCTGTCTCGTTCGACGGCAAAAAATCCGTGCTCGGAATAATGCCGGGTCCGCACCGGGTCGTTCTGCGCCAGGGATCCGCGACCTTATACGACAAGCAAGTTTATGTCGGCGCGGATGCGCGCTTAGCCATAGAGGGGCCATGATGCATCGTTTGAACGCCGTTTTCATTGCCGCCATGGCAAGCGCAGTGCTGACGGAATGCGCGCCGGCAACCCGTTTTACCTGGGGCGACTACGAAAATTCCCTGTACGTCTATTACAAGAGTCCGAGCGAGCGCGAAGCCTATCGCAAATCGCTGCTGACGGCGGTGGAACGCGGACGTCAGAAGAACGACATAGCGCCGGGTCTCCTGGCGGAACTCGGGTATCTGTACATGGAGGACGGCGACACGGCGCGCGCTACAGCCTTGTTCCGTGAGGAAATGCAGCGTTTCCCGGAATCGCAATCCTTCTTGACGCGCGTGTTGGAGCGTTCCGCACCCATGCAAGCCAGTGGAGGGATGTCATGAGCCGCAAGCCGCGCCAATTCTTCACCTTGGCGGCGCTAGGGTTTTTGCTCACTGCTTGCGCCGGACGGATTCAACCCAAGGATTACGCGGAGTTTCGATCCGAAGACCCGCACAGCATTTTGGTCGTTCCGGTGCTGAACAATTCGACCTCAGTAACTGCGCCCGATTACTTCTTGTCGACAATTTCGCGTCCCTTTGGCGAACGCGGCTATTATGTCTTTCCGGCCAACATGGTGAAGTCCGTCCTTGAGCAGAATGGACTGGCCGACGCGGCGCTGGTGCACAATGCCGATGCTACGCGCTTAAACACATTATTCGGCTGCAGCGCGGTTTTGCTGATCACCATCGATAAATGGGAATCGAAATATGTCGTTCTGGCGACGACGACGACCGTCGAATTCGACTATGTTCTGAAAAGCTGCAAGACCAACGTGGTTCTTTGGCAGGACAAACGGACGATGCAATACAGTCCGCAAGCCAATAGCGGTGGCGGAAATCCGCTTGCCGCCCTGCTCGCGCAAGCCATCGTCGCGGCGATCGAGAAGGCAGAGCCGAATTACATGCCGCTGACGCTACAAGCAAATTTTATGGCTGCCGGAACACCGGGGCAGGGGCTTCCCGCCGGTCCCTATCTTGAGGCGAAATACCGCAAGGACATGGATCAGTTCCCCATCGCGCATTGAATTCAAGAAATTGCCCTGTTGCAGTGCGCAAACCCGCGACTTAGCGGGAATTTCTGCGGCATCGTGCCGCAAACCCAATTAACCCTTCCTATGGTAGCGCCGGTACAAACGTAGCCTTATCTCCAAGGCGCGTGCTTGTACCGGCTTTGGCTGGGCGGGCCTTGAAGGCGGCTCCGGCAAAAAATGGAGCCACACGCCTTTTCGCCTGTTTCTGCCATAGGCGGTTTTGAAGGATCATCAGCTTGGCGTACACGCATACAGAAGAACCGACGCGGCGGGATTTCCTCTATATCGCCACCGCGGCGGTGGGCGCGGTTGGCGCCGCCACGACTTTGGTTCCCCTCATCGCGCAAATGAATCCGTCGGCCGATGTGCTCGCGCTCGCTTCGATCGAGATCGACCTGTCGCCCATCATGCCGGGTCAGTCCGTCACATTTACCTGGCGCAGCCATCCCTTGTTCGTGCGACGCCGCACGCCGGAGGAGGTCGCCGCCGCGCGCGCTGTCAATGTTCAGGACCTGATCGATCCGGTCGCGCGTAACGACAGCCTTCCCGACAACGCGCCGGCCACCGATGAGAACCGCGTCAAACCGGCGCAAGGAGCGGCCAAGCCGGAATGGCTAGTTCTGGTCGGCGTCTGCACGCATCTGGGCTGCACACCCGAAGCGAGCACACCGCAATCCAAGCAAGGCGATTATGGCGGCTGGTTATGCCATTGCCACGGTTCCCAATATGACGTCGCCGGCCGCGTACGCGTCGGTCCCGCGCCGCGCAATCTCGAAGTTCCGACTTATACGTTTCTGTCCGATACGCGTATTAAGGTCGGCTGAGGAACATCATGCAGGGCAGCTATATCCCCAAAACCGGTTTCGAGCGTTGGCTCGACAAAAGACTTCCGCTCATCCGCTTCAGCCAAGAGCATCTGTCCAACTATCCGACGCCGCGCAACCTGAACATCTGGTACACGTTCGGCGGCATTCTCAGCTTCTGCCTCGGCGTTCAGATCGTCACCGGCATCGTTTTGGCGATGCATTACACGCCGGATTCCCGCCTGGCGTTCGATTCGGTCGAGCACATCATGCGCGACGTCAATTCCGGCTGGCTGCTGCGCTATCTGCACGCCACCGGCGCGTCGATGTTCTTCCTCGCGGTCTATGTCCATATTTTCCGCGGGCTCTATTACGGCTCGTATAAGGCGCCGCGCGAAGTCATCTGGATACTCGGCGTCATCCTTTACATGCTGATGATGGCGACGGCCTTTCTCGGCTACACGCTGCCCTGGGGACAAATGTCCTTCTGGGGCGCGACCGTCATCACCAATTTCTTCGGCGCTTTCGATGCGCTGATCCCAGGTCTTGGAACCTCCATCGTAACTTGGTTGTGGGGCGGCTTCGGCGTGGACAACGCGACCCTGCACCGCTTCTTCAGCCTGCATTATCTGCTGCCCTTCGTGCTGGCCGGCGTGGTCGTGCTACATATCTGGGCCCTGCATGTGCCGGGCAACAACAATCCGCTCGGCATCGACGTGAAGAGCCCGCAGGACACGGTGCCCTTCCATCCCTATTACACGGTGAAGGACCTGTTCTATCTGTCGCTCTTCATGATCCTTTACGCCTATTTCGTGTTCTTCAATCCGAACGTGCTCGGCGATCCCATCAATTACGTTCCGGCCAATCCAATCCAGACGCCGGAAGACATTGTGCCGGAATGGTATTTCCTGCCCTTCTACGCGATTTTGCGGTCCATCCCGAACAAGCTGCTCGGCGTCATTGCCTTGTTCGGTTCGCTGATCACGCTCCTGTTCGTTCCCTGGCTGGATACATCGCGTGTGCGTTCGGCGCGTTTCCGCCCGCTCTACAAGCAGTTCTTCTGGATCTTGGTCGTGGACGCCCTGATCCTGGGTTACGCCGGTTCGCGGCCCGTGGATGCGTTCCTCTTCAACACCCCCATTCCGCTGGTGTGGCTCGCCCGTATCGGCACGTTCTATTACTTCCTGCATTTCTGGATCATCATGCCGATTGTCGGGTTGATCGAGACGCCGAAACCGCTTCCGGACAGCATCGCCAAGGCGGTGCTCGCCACGACGCCCGCCGAGTAGGATGACGAGAATGATCCGCTCACTGAAATTCTCGTTTCTTGTCTCCGCGATGTGCGCCGTCGCCGCCCCGGCCCTGGCGCAACAGGATCAGCCCCAGCAGGCTTCCGTAAATCCGCGAACGGGGGCTTCCGTGGAACAAGTGCCGGCGCCGGCACAGCAGGCCCCCGCCATTCAGCGGCCAACCCCGTCTGCCGGTCCATCCGTCATCGCGCCCTCGCCATCCACGGCGGCGTTGGAGCCGAAGCATGAGCGCTGGTCGTTCGATGGGCCATTCGGCGTTTACGACCGCGCGTCGCTTCAGCGCGGCTTCCAGGTGTATAAGCAGATCTGCTCCAACTGCCACTCGCTGAGCCGAGTCGCCATCCGCACGCTGGGCGATGCGGGCGGTCCGGGCTTCTCCGAGGCCGAAGTCAAAGCCATCGCCGCTGGCTACAAGGTGCCCGCTGAGCCGGACGAGCAGGGCAAGACCGTCGATGCCAACGGACAGCCGCTGACGCGCGCCGCCGTTCCGGCCGATTATTTCCCCCCGCCCTTCCCCAACGAGAAGGCGACCCGCGCGGCGATGAACGGGGCGCTGCCGCCGGACCTTTCGCTCATCGTCAAGGCGCGCGAAGGCCATGCCGATTACGTCTATTCGATCCTGACAGGCTTTGGTCAGAAGCCGCCCGCAAACGAAAAGATCGCGCCAGGGTTGAACTACGATCCCTATTTCCCGCGCCATCAGATCGCTATGCCGCCGCCGCTCTCGAACGGTTCGGTCATGTATGCCGACGGAACGCCCGCGACGGTGGAACAGCAGGCCCATGACGTGGTGACCTTCCTGGCCTGGGCGGCCGAGCCGAAAATGGAGGAGCGCAAGCGCACGGGATTCAACGTGATGCTGTTCCTGATTGGCTTTTCGGCGCTGCTCTATTTCTCGTACCGGCGCGTGTGGCACGGCCACCATGATGTCGGCGCCACGGGCGAAGGTCTGGATCGCAACGTCTGAATTGCGCCCCAGCCGGGCATCCGTTCGGATAGCTCTGCGGCTTCCATTGCGCTAAGCAATCCAGGTTCGCGCTCATGAGCGCGATACCGCAACGCGTCTGGATTGCTTCATGACCAAAACAGTTCTCGGCATTATTGGCGGCTCTGGCGTCTACGACATCGCCGGTCTGGAGAATGCCCGCTGGCAGCGTGTGGGCTCGCCCTGGGGCGAGCCCTCCGACGAGATTTTGCTGGGCCGGCTGTTGGGCGTGGACATGGCGTTTTTGCCCCGTCACGGACGAGGCCATGTGCATTCGCCGAGCACCATCAATTACCGCGCCAATATCGATGCGCTGAAGCGCGTGGGCTGCACCGACATCATTTCGGTCTCCGCCTGCGGTTCCTTGCGCGAGGATTTGCCGCCCGGCCATTTCGTGCTCGCCGATCAGTTCATCGACCGCACCCATGCGCGCGAGAAGAGTTTTTTTGGCCGCGGCTTTGTCGCCCACGTATCGCTCGCCCATCCCGTCTGTCCGCGCCTCGTCAACGCGCTGGCCGAGGCTGCATCCGAGGAAGGCATTCCGTATACGGAAGGCGGCACGTATCTTGCGATGGAGGGGCCGCAATTCTCGACGCTTGCGGAGTCCAACCTGTACCGCTCCTGGGGTTGCGCCGTTATCGGCATGACCGCGATGCCCGAAGCCAAGCTCGCGCGTGAGGCAGAGATGCCTTACGCGATCGTCGCGATGGTGACAGATTTCGATTGCTGGCACCCGGGACACGATCACGTCACGGTCGATCAGGTGATCCGCGTTTTGATGGACAATGCCGGCAGAGCGCGTGCGCTCATCAAGCGGGTAGTTCCCAAACTCGGGCCGGAGCGCACGTCATCGCCTTTGGGTATCGAGCATGTGCTCGACACCGCGCTCATCACAGCGCCGGACAAACGCGATCCCGAGCTGTTCAAGAAACTCGACGCGGTCGCCGGCCGCGTTTTGAAAAAATGACGCCTAGACGGCAATATTTTCCTCACCCGCGCGCGGGGGAGGTGTCCGGCAGAGCCGTTCCACGGCGAAGCCGGACGGAGGGGGGAATTGTTGGCGCGGTCCCCCCTTCGCTTCGCTCGCGCTCAGCACTTCCCCCGCGGGCGGGGGAAGAAAACGCTTGAGGCTCTCATGGATTTTTCATCCGCCATCCGTTCCATTCCCGGCTATCCCAAGCCGGGGATCATCTTCCGCGATATCACCACGCTGCTCGGCCATCCGCGCGCCTTTCGCGCGGCGGTGGATCAGCTCGTGCAGCCCTATGCGGGAGTGCGCATCGACAAGGTGGCCGGCATCGAGGCGCGCGGATTTATCCTCGGCGGCGCGGTGGCGCATCAGCTGTCCACGGGCTTCGTGCCGGTGCGCAAGAAAGGCAAGCTCCCGTGGAAAACCATGGGCGAGGATTACGCGCTGGAATACGGCACGGACCGCGTCGAGATTCACGAAGACGCGGTGAAGAAGGGCGAGAACGTCATCGTGGTGGACGATCTTATCGCGACTGGCGGCACCGCCTTCGCCGCGATCAAGCTGCTGGAACGGGCCGGTGCAAAAGTCGTCGGCTGCTGTTTCGTGATCGATCTTCCCGAGCTGGGCGGGGCGGCGAAAATCCGCGCGCTGGGCAAGGAAGTGACGGCGCTCGTCGCCTTCGAGGGACATTAATTCCTTGTCATGGTCCGGCTTGACCGGACCATCCAGCAGGCGCATGTCCATCCGTCAAATAAACCAGCGTCGTCTGGGTGGCCCGCTTTTGCGGGCCATGACACGGGGGGAATGAAGTGCAACTCTATTATTCCGTCAATTCGCCCTATGCGCGCAAAGCACGCATCATCGTCCACGAATTGGGATTGGGCTCACGGGTCGAAGACAAGGTCATCACCCTTCCCGCCGATGCGAAATTCCGCGCCGTCAATCCGCTCGGCAAAATCCCCGCCCTCGTGCTCGACGACAATTCGGTGATCTACGATTCGCCGGTGATCTGCGAATATCTGGACGAAATGGGCGGCGGAAAATTCTTTCCGCGCGCGACTCTGTTCAAGGAAGCGCAGGGGCGCTGGCGCGCGCTGACGCTGCAGGCGCTGGGCGATGGGCTTGCCGACGCCGTCGTCCGCCGCGTTCAGGAATTGCGCGCGCCCGAAGACAGACGCGCCAACGAAGTGATCCAGCGTCAGACGGCTTCCATCGAAGCGGCGTTCGCGGTTGCCGACCGCGCTAGCGCGAAATTTCCGGCCGAGCCGACCATCGGCGAAATCGCCATTGCCTGCGCCATCGGATATTTGGACTTGCGCGTGCCCAATGACGGCTGGCGCGACCGCTACACGCAGCTTGCGCGCTGGCTGGACCATTTCTCGCAGCGGCCGTCAGTCGAAGCGACCAAGCCGCCCGGTTGAACCGGGGTCGCAATCGGTTAGCTCGATCTCTATGTAAGCAGCCATGAAAATCGGCGGAAAACCCTATCGCACCATCTTGCCTACGGCCGATGGGGCCGCGGTCGAGGTCATCGACCAGACGAAACTGCCCCATCGCTTCGAAACGCTGCGCATTGCGACAGTGGAGGAGGCGGCCGAAGCCATTCGCGCCATGATCGTGCGCGGCGCGCCCTTGATCGGCGCCACCGCCGCCTATGGACTCGCGCTGGCGCTGAGGGTCGATCCGTCGGACGAGGCGCTTGACCGCGCGCATGATGTGCTGCTGGAAACGCGCCCTACAGCAGTAAACTTGCGCTGGGCGCTGAAGCGAGTCCGCGATGCCGTGCGCAACCGTCCGCGCGAAACGCGCGCAGAGACCGCATGGCGAGAGGCAGCGGCGATTGCCGATGAGGACGTCGAGATTTGCCGCCGCATCGGCGAGCACGGTCTGAAGATTCTGCGCGAAGCCGCCGCGAGGAAAAACGGCGCGACGCTGAATGTGCTGACCCATTGCAACGCCGGCTGGCTGGCCTGCGTCGATTGGGGAACCGCGCTCGCGCCGATCTATATGGCCCATGACGAAGGCATCCCCATTCATGTCTGGGTAGACGAGACGCGGCCGCGCAATCAGGGCGCGTCGCTGACCGCATTCGAACTCGGCTCGCATGGGGTTTCGCATGACGTGATCGCCGACAATGCCGGCGGACATCTGATGCAGGCGGGCAGGGTTGATCTGACAATTGTCGGCACCGACCGCGTCACGCGCAACGGCGATGTAGCCAACAAGATCGGCACCTATCTGAAGGCGCTCGCGGCGAAGGACAATGATGTTCCCTTTTATGTAGCACTGCCTTCGACCACCATCGACTGGACGCTGGAATCGGGCGATTCGATTCCCATCGAGGAGCGGTCCGAGCGGGAAATCACGCACATGTCCGGACGGTTGCCGGACGGTAATGTCGCGACGGTTCAGATCACGCCGCACGGTTCGGGTGCGTGCAATCCCGGCTTCGACGTGACACCGGCGCGACTCGTAACGGCTTTTATCACCGAGCGTGGGGTCTGCACGGCCAATGAATCAGGGCTCGCATCTCTGTTCTCCGAAGGCGATGCAAAGCCCACGCTTTGACTTCGCGCCGCGCATGCTATTGTCGCGCCGCCACAAACGGCGATGAGCGGGATATGAAGATAGCATTCGGCGTTGGCGTCACGGCTTTTTCTGTTTTCGCTCTTCTTGCCGGGTCAGCCGCCGCCGAAACACCAGTGGGCGCTCCAGAGACGAAATTTATCGATCTAACAGGTGCGAATACGGCGCCAGCCAGCGGCGCGCCGCAGACCATGTTCATGGATTTGACCAAGGACAGCGTAACCGCCGTGCCGATGCCGCCGCCGAGCGACGCCGGCCCCGCCATGCGCCGCCGGGTCGATCTGACCACAGGCACGATGGAAGAAGCGGAGATCAACGTAGCCCCCGCTCCTATCGAAGGAATCGTCATCACCGCCGACAGGGACAAGGAAGCCGATCCCTGGGAGGACACGAATCGCGACCGCTTCCACGCCCATGTGCGTCTGCACCGCTATGTCATCGACCCGGTTGAGCGCGCTTATATCTTTGTCGTGCCGGAGCCGGCGCGCATGGGCATCCATAATTTCATGACCAATCTGGAAACCCCTGTCGTCTTGGCGAACGATCTGTTCCAGGGTCGTATCGGCGGCGCAGGGACCACGCTGTCGCGCTTCGTGGTGAACTCGACCGTCGGCGTCGGCGGCATTTTCGACTTCGCGAGCAGAGCCGGGCTTCCCTATCACGACAATGATTTTGGGGCGACGCTCGCCAATTACGGCGTCGGCGATTACCCCTATCTGCTGGTTCCCGTGATCGGCCCCAGCAATCCGCGCGATCTCGGCGGCAAGGTCGTCGATATATTCCTGGATCCTCTGCATTTCGTGGCGCTGCCGGGCGGAATCCTGACGTCTGTCGGCAAGAGCGGCGTGCATGAAGTCGACAAGCGCTCTTACGATGTCGGTCAACTCGACCAACTCGACCGCACTTCGCCGGATGCCTATGCCGAAGAGCGCGCCCAGGCGCGCGCCAAGCGCAACGCCGAAATCAACGGCACGGATCAAGACGAGCATTAGCGCAAGTTCAAAATCGGTCTTGCACTTTTGCGCAGCGCCCGCTTTATGCGGCGCCGCCAACCTTGGATATGTCTCATGAAATCGCGCTGGTCGGACTCCGAAGCCCAATCCTTTGTCGCGCGCTATGGTGAAAAAGGCGTTGCGCCCGATCTCGCGCTCCGCGTCTACACCACACAGCTGCTGGGTGGCGATCCGGCACTGGTGCTGCATGGCGGCGGCAACACGTCGGTCAAGACGAAGATGCGGGATCTGCTCGGCGACGAGGTCGACGTCATTTGCGTCAAGGGTTCGGGCTGGGATATGGGCAATATCGAACTACCCGGCCTTCCGGCGGTAAAGCTCGCGCCCCTCAGGCGGCTGCGCAATCTGGAGCACCTGTCCGATGAGGACATGGTCAATTTCCAGCGCATCAATCTGCTCGATTCTTCTGCGCCTAATCCTTCGGTCGAGACGCTGCTGCACGCCTTCCTGCCGCACAAATTTGTCGACCATACGCATTCGACGGCGGTGCTGGCGTTGACCGATCAGCCGGACGGCGAAGCAATCGCGCGCGAAACCTTCAGCGATGCGATGGCCTATGTGCCCTATACGATTCCGGGCTTCGCGCTCGCCAAAAGCGTCGCTGCGATTTACGACGCCAACCGCTCCGTGCAGGGACTGATCCTGATGCGGCACGGCATTTTCACTTTCGCGGAAGATGCGCGCGAGGCCTATGAGCTGATGATCGAAATGGTCAGCAAGGCAGAAGAACGGATCGCGCGCGCCAAGAAGACGATAGCCCAAATCTCCTTGCCGCCGGAAGTCGCGTCCGTCGCCGACATTGCGCCGATTCTGCGCGGCGCGGTGGCGTTGGAGAACAATCCGCGCGAAGGAATGGCCAAGCGCCAGATCATGGATTTCCGCTCGGATGCCAAAATCCTAAATTATGTGAATGGCGCGGAGCTTTCGCGCTACAGCCAGGTCGGCGTCGCGACGCCTGATCACACCATCCGCACCAAGAATTGGCCGCTGATTGTACCGGCCCCGCAAGCCGGCAAACTTGACGAATGGTCCTCGCAGGTGCGCACGGCTGTCGATGCGTTTGTCGCGCGCTATCACGACTATTTCGCCCGCAACAATGCGCGTGTGAAGGGCATCAAGAAAGAGCTCGATCCATTCCCCCGCGTGGTGCTGGTGCCCGGCATGGGATTGTTCGGTCTCGGCGCGTCGGCAAAGGACGCGGCCATCGCCGCCGACATCGCCGAAAACACCGTCGAGGTTATTACCGATGCGGAGCGCATGACCCGCTACCAGTCGATTCCCGAAGAAGATCAGTTCGATGTCGAATATTGGTCGCTGGAGCAGGCCAAACTCGGCAAGGCCGCCGAAAAACTGCTTGCGCGGCATGTAGCGGTGATTACGGGCGGTGGTTCGGGCATCGGCGCGGCAACGGCCAAAGCCTTCGCGAAACAGGGCGCAGAAGTCGCGATCCTCGACCGCGACGAAGCTGCCGCGAAGGCGGTCGCGAAACAAATCGGCGGCGCCGCCCTGGCGCTCGCCTGCGATGTTACAGATGAGCAGTCCGTGCGCGCCGCTTTCGATGCGGTCGCGGCGCGATTTGGCGGGGTCGATATCGTGGTGTCCAATGCCGGTGCGGCGTGGCAGGGGCGCATCGGCGAGGTCGATGACGAAATCCTTCGTCAATCCTTCGAGCTGAATTTCTTCGCGCACCAGCGCGTGGCGCAGACCGCGGTACGCATGATGAAGGCGCAAGGCACGGGCGGCTGTCTCTTGTTCAACACCTCCAAGCAGGCGGTGAATCCCGGCAAGGATTTCGGCCCCTATGGTCTGCCGAAGGCGGCGACTCTGTTCCTGGTGAAGCAATATGCGCTCGACCACGGCAAAGACGGCATTCGCGCCAATGCGGTGAATGCCGACCGCATCCGCACCGGTCTGCTTACGGAGGATATGGTGACGGCGCGGGCCAAAGCGCGCGGTGTTTCCGAAGCTGATTATATGAGCGGCAATCTGCTAGGCCGCGAAGTGACGGCGGACGATGTGGCAGAGGCGTTTGTGTTTTTGGCGCTTGCCAGGAAAACGACAGCGGCGATTGTCACCGTGGATGGCGGCAATATCGAAGCGTCTCTACGCTAGAGGCACAAGATGGAACACGAAGTCGAGGTTGAACACCACGTCAGCCCCATCAACCGGCGCATCGGGATTCTCATCGCGGTGATGGCGGCCGCGCTCGCCTTCACGGAAATGGCGGCGCGCAACGCGGACACCGATATTGTGCGCGCGTCCGTGGAAGCCGCCGACACCTGGTCTTTCTTCCAGGCCAAAAGCATTCGTGCGGCCATCTTTCGCGCGCAGGCTCAAGCCGTGCAGGCTGTCACCGCCGGCAAATCTGACGCCGATCCTGCCGTCATCTCCAAACAGGTCGCCGCTTGGGAAGCGCAAGCCGCGCATGAGGATTCCGCGCCTGAGGACGGCGATGGGCGCAAGGAGCTGGCAGTGAAAGCCCAAGCCTTCGAAATGCGGCGCGACGAACGCGCGGCTGCGAAGGAGACCTATGAATTCGCCAGCGGCGCGTTGCAGCTTGGTATTTTGCTCGCCTCCTCGGCCATCGTGACGGGATTCGTGCCGCTATCTTTTATCGGCATGGCGCTTGGCGTGTGTGGCACTGTGCTGGGAATTCTCGGCTGGACCGCGCCCCATATCGTCGGCGGGTAACGCCGAAAGTCCACTGGTATCAGGATGCGGCGTTCAAGAGGCCCTCTAAGACGAGGCCGCACAACGCCGCCCAGGCTTGCCGGATGGATAAGGCGGGCGCAGGATGGTGCGTGGCGAGCCGGAGAAACGAGTATGCTGGTATCCCATATTCTGCGGGACAAAGGCCGTGATGTGCTGGCCATCCCGCCAGACGCGAGCTTGGCGGAAGCTGCAAAGGTCCTTACCAAACATCATATCGGTGCGCTGATCGTG
>JADMIO011197712.1_pt1:0-60000 | contig 85566 bp, 86 predicted proteins | sample 8958161 | NCBI WGS metagenome assembly JADMIO01 (sample SAMN16585339, study PRJNA669376) | soil metagenome | isolation source: Crop rotation soil | place: USA: Cullars Rotation, Alabama | collected 2011 | reverse complement strand
CATGACCAGGCTGAAGGTGCGGTAACACGCACTGGAGGGCCGAACCCACGTCTGTTGAAAAAGCCGGGGATGAGTTGTGGCTAGGGGTGAAAGGCTAATCAAACGTGGAGATAGCTGGTTCTCTGCGAAAGCTATTTAGGTAGCGCCTCGTGTATCACCTTCGGGGGTAGAGCACTGGATGGGCTAGGGGCCTTCACCGGCTACCAAACCTAACCAAACTCCGAATACCGAAGAGTGCTGAGCACGGGAGACACACGGCGGGTGCTAACGTCCGTCGTGAAGAGGGAAAAAACCCTGACCGACAGCTAAGGTCCCTAAGTCATGGCTAAGTGGCAAAGGATGTGAGATTCCCAAAACAACCAGGATGTTGGCTTAGAAGCAGCCATCATTTAAAGAAAGCGTAACAGCTCACTGGTCTAGATAAGGAGTCTTGCGCCGAAAATGTAACGGGGCTCAAGCCATGCACCGAAGCTTCGGGTTCGAGCAATCGAACGGTAGCAGAGCGTTGTGTATGCCTGCGAAGGGAAAGGGCGACCGATCCTGGAGGTATCACAAGTGAGAATGCTGACATGAGTAGCGATAAAGAGGGTGAGAGACCCTCTCGCCGAAAGTCCAAGGGTTCCTGCGTCAAGTTAATCTGCGCAGGGTTAGCCGGCCCCTAAGGCCAGGCCGAAAGGCGTAGCCGATGGGAACCAGGTCAATATTCCTGGGCCTGCGGGTAGTGACGGATTTCGTAAGTTGTTCGGGCTTATTGGATTGCCCGGGCCGCGAAGAAGTCCCAGGAAATAGCTCCCGCGTATAGACCGTACCCGAAACCGACACAGGTGGACTAGCAGAGTATGCTGAGGCGCTTGAGAGAAGTGTACTGAAGGAACTAGGCAATTTGCCCTCGTAACTTCGGGAGAAGAGGGCCCAGTTCGTACGCAAGTACGAATTGGGGGCACAAAGCAGGGGGTGGCGACTGTTTACTAAAAACACAGGACTCTGCGAAATCCAAAGATGACGTATAGGGTCTGACGCCTGCCCGGTGCCGGAAGGTTAAGAGGAGATGTGAAAGCGTCGAATCGAAGCCCCGGTAAACGGCGGCCGTAACTATAACGGTCCTAAGGTAGCGAAATTCCTTGTCGGGTAAGTTCCGACCTGCACGAAAGGCGTAACGACTTCCCCACTGTCTCCAGTACATGCTCAGCGAAATTGAATTCCCCGTGAAGATGCGGGGTACCCGCGGTCAGACGGAAAGACCCCGTGCACCTTTACTGCAACTTTGCACTGGCATTAGGGATGGGATGCGTAGGATAGGTGGTAGGCTTTGAAGTCCGGGCTCTGGCTCGGATGGAGCCGTCCTTGAAATACCACCCTTCTTGTTCCTGATGTCTAACCGCGACTCGAAACAGGGTCCGGGACCATGCATGGTGGGCAGTTTGACTGGGGCGGTCGCCTCCTAAAGAGTAACGGAGGCGCGCGATGGTAAGCTCAGGCCGGTCGGAAATCGGCTGTTGAGTGCAATGGCACAAGCTTGCCTGACTGCAAGGCCCACAAGCCAAGCAGAGACGAAAGTCGGTCATAGTGATCCGGTGGTCCCGCGTGGAAGGGCCATCGCTCAACGGATAAAAGGTACGCCGGGGATAACAGGCTGATGATCCCCAAGAGTCCATATCGACGGGATCGTTTGGCACCTCGATGTCGGCTCATCACATCCTGGGGCTGGAGCAGGTCCCAAGGGTTCGGCTGTTCGCCGATTAAAGTGGTACGTGAGCTGGGTTTAGAACGTCGTGAGACAGTTCGGTCCCTATCTGCCGTGGGTGTTCGAGACTTGAGAGGATTTTTTCCTAGTACGAGAGGACCGGAAAGAACGCACCTCTGGTGGATCGGTTGTCGCGCCAGCGGCACTGCCGAGTAGCTAAGTGCGGAATAGATAACCGCTGAAAGCATCTAAGCGGGAAACTAACCTCAAAACCAGGTCTCGCCGAGAGCCGTGGAAGACTACCACGTCGATAGGCTGGGTGTGTAAGCGCAGCAATGCGTTGAGCTTACCAGTCCTAATAGCTCGATCGGCTTGAACGCTCATGCATGTCTGTCCCATGCCTGGTGACAAATCCAGGTTTGGACGCATCACTGAAATCAATCGAGATATTCGCACATCCGTTTTTTGCTGGCCTGGTGGTCATAGCGGGGGAATTCCACCCGATCCCATTCCGAACTCGGCCGTTAAAGCCCCCAGCGCCTATGGTACTGCGTGTTAACACGCGGGAGAGTCGGTCGCCGCCCGGCCTGCCAAAAACGGAATGTGCAATCCCGCCGTCACATCAAAAACGAAAGCCCCGCACGAGAAATCGCGCGGGGCTTTTTGTTTTTCCACGAAGACACAGCCACAATCAAAAGGGCCTCGCGAACGAGGCCCTTTCGCAAACAATGCAACAAAAACGCTTAGCGTCCGCCGCCGGCAGGCATAGCGGCGGGAAGCGGAGCGCGGGGCGGAGTCACGGGCAGCAGGTCTGGCTGCTTTCCGATAATCGCGTTCAGCGCATTCCAACCGCAGATCTCGTCGCTCCATGTCGGCGGGTTGGCCGCCATGCCGCCCACCCCGATGGCGCCGAGAAACTGGTTCTCAACCACGATGGGCAGCCCACCCGCGACCGGGAAATTCCCCTGCTGGAACACCTGCGCCGCGGTCCACGGATTGAGCGCCACCTGGTTTTGCAGAACATGCGATGGATTGCGTGTCGTCCAGGCCGTCTTGGCTTTGGCGAGCGCGGATTCGGCCGGGCCTTTCGCCTGACCGTCGGCGCGGTAGTAATAAACCAGTGTGCCATACTGATTGAGCACCGCGACACTGACGCTCATATTCTTGGAGGCGGCTTCATCGACGCAATGCTTGGCGAGCTTCTCCGCCACAGAGACGCTGATTTCCGCGTTCTCATGAATGCGCTCTGCCATCGGGCCTTTGATGACGATATCGCTGAGTGAGGCCCCCATGCTGGTGCCCGCAATCATGGTGGCGGCTGCGCCGGCCAGCAATCCCATAGAAAACTTCACGCTTCTTCCCTCCTAAGACGATGCGACAGGCCGCATCTTGAGAAAGTCATGCCATTTTCGGCTGTGCGGAGACAACGCCGTCCTGCATTGCCGAGCGAGGAGCCATCAAATTCCGCCCTCACACATCGAAACGAAAGCCCCGCACGAGAAATCGCCCGGGGCTTTTTGTTTTTCGCGTATCGGATCGATGGAATGATTTGCTCACAGTTCCTTGCCGCTGGCGAAGGGGGCTTCCTGCCCATCCTGCTCTGACAATGGCAATCGCGCTGGCGGCGCTGGCGCGATAGAGTGGCGTTCCGCGGGCACCGATTGCCCACTGTCAAGGAGAGCCGGACATGGCCAGCAGGGAACAGCGCAGCAATAAGGAAAAGAAGAAACCCAAGCAGGACAAGAATAAGAAGGGCGCCGCACCGGCATCGCCATTCGCCGCTTCGCCCCCTAAAGGCAAGCCGAACCCGCCGCAGCTCGGCACGAAGAAATAGCCTACCCGCATACAAGCGCTTGCTAGGAAGAATCGCGCCGCCCGTTGAGGCTGTCCGATTCGCTGGTTCTAAATTGTCCGCGTAGACGTGCGCGATTAGGCTCCGCGCCTCGGACGAACGGGGAGAGACGAATATGCCGCGAGCCAACTCAATCCAACACGTGCTCTTGGCCGCAAGTGTCGCGTGGTCCGTGTGCGGACCAGCCAATGCCGCCGCCGAGAAGGTCACCGACCTTCCCAATCCCTATCGGCTTGACGAGAGCTGGCCGACGCTGCCGCAAAGCATGAATGGCGGTCATTGGGGGGAAGTCATCCGCGTACACGTCGAGCCCAGCGGAAATGTCTGGGTCTTCCATCGCTGCTTCAACACGGTGCCGCTCGGCAGCGCCACCTGCATCAATCGCGGTCCCGCCAACCCGCCGATTCTCGAATTTGATCACGCCGGCAAGCTGCTGAAGAGTTTTGGCGCCGGACTCTTCGCCTATCCGCACGGCTTCACGATCGATGCGCAAGGAAATCTGTGGACAACCGACGTGAACGATGCCGCGACCGTGCTGGGCATGCCGGCCAAGAACGCCGACGGCGTGGTGATGGGGCAGGAGGTGATGAAGCTTTCGCCCGAAGGCAAAGTCCTGATGACGATCGGCAAAGAGGGGGTCTCCGGCAATGGCAGCGACACGTTCGACCGGCCGACCGGCGTCGCCATCGCGCCCAATGGCGACATTTTCGTCACCGACGGGCATCTGCCCAACGCGCACAACAATGGCCGTGTACTGAAGTTTTCGCCGGCGGGACAATTCATCAAAAGCTGGGGCAAGCGCGGCAGCGCGCCGGGCGATTTCGACGAGCCGCATGACATTTTCATCGGCGGCTCGAAGAATCTCATCTACATCGCCGACCGCCGGAATCAGCGCATTCAGGTTTTCGACCAGGATGGCAAATTCATCGCCGCGTGGAAGCAGTTCGGTGAGCCGAGTTCCGTTTTTGTCGGCAAGGATGACACCATCTATGTCGGCGCCGGATTCCCCGATCCGAGCGCCAAGCGCGGAGAGACCAGAGGCATCGTCATCGGCAATGCCCTGGACGGATCGCTAAAGGCGTTCATTCCCGATCCCGCGAATGACAAAGCCCTCACGCGCGGCACGACTTCTTCAGGGATTGCGGCCGACGATGAAGGCTCCGTCTATTCCGCCGATGTCGCGGCCCACAATTTGCGCAAATATATCAAGGTGCGTTAGGCGCGTGACGGAACCGCGGACGGTTCCGGCGGCTTCGTCACCTGATTGCCCGCAACGACTGCTGTGGCGATTTGATTCATCACTTCGTTCATGCCGCCGGGCGAATAAGGCAGGAACACCGTCGTTGCGCGCGCCTGACCGCCAATGCGGCCCAGCGTGTCGAAATATTGCGTCAGCAGCAGCGTGCGCATCGCCTCTGACGGATCGATATTGCCTGTCGCGGCGACGGTCTCGACGGATTTCTTGATTCCTTCGGCGATCGCCTCCCGCTCCGCGGCCACGCCTTCGCCCTGAAGTTTCTTTGTTTCCTTGTCAGCTTCCGCTTGTTTGACCACCAAAATCTTCGCCGCTTCGCCTTTGGCTTCCGCGGCTTGCTTCAAGCGCTCCTGAGTCTGGATTTCGTTCATCGCGTTTTTCACGCCCTCCGCTGGATCGACGTCGCGCACCAAAGCATTGACGATGGTGAAGCCATAGGCACTCATGGAAGCGCCAAGCTCCTTCTTCACCACTTCGCCGACGTCGTCCTTGCGCTCGAACACCTCGTCCAGGGACATTTTCGGCACCTGCGCGCGCACCACATCCAGAACGTAGGACTCGATCTGATCTTCGTGATTGGCGAGCTGATAATAGGAATCGGCTTCGCGTCCCCTGGTGACTTGGTACTGCACCGCGACCGGTAATTTCAGGAAGACATTGTCCTTGGTCTTGCTTTCGACCTCCACCACGAGCTGCTGCACCTTCAGCGAGACGCGCTTGGCGACCTGCTCGACGATGGGCAGTTTCATCCTCAGGCCCGGCGGCTCTGTGCGCACATAGCGGCCGAAGCGTTCGATGATCGCGACGGTCTGCTGCGTCACCGTGTAGAAGCTGCTGAAAACGATGATGATAACTACGAAAGCCAGCAGATACAGCGCAATGCTGCCGATTGGGATGTTGTCGAACATCGCTCATCTCCCCCGAGTCGCCGTCGCAAGTTTATGGTCAGGATGGCGCTCCGTCACGCGTAGGGCCGTGGAGCCTCAGAACAATGGTAATTGCGGATCGTTCGCGACCGGCGAGGGTTTTGCCGGCTTCTCCGGCCGCATGGTCCAATCGCCCTCGAAAGGTTTCAGAAGGGCTTTCAGTTCCACCGTGCTGGCCGGTTCCTCGCCCAGCCATTTGGCCCAATCTTCCGCGGCCACAATGGCGGGCATGCGGTCCGTGATCGTGCCGATAAGCGCGTTCGCGGGCACCGTTAGCATCGCAAAGCTCTCAAGCGCGGCGCCATGCGGTTCGCCCCAGCGCTCCCAGATCACCGCGATTGCGACCGGCTTGCCGTCATTGGGCGTGATGGTGTGCTGCTCGGTTTTGGAAGGGCTGATTTCCTTTCCCTCGTTGAACGTCTTCACCACAAGCAGCGCGCGCCGGCACATGAATGCATCGGCAAATGTCGGCTTCTCGTCCGCCGATTCGGCGCGGGCATGAATAAACGGCGCGCGGTTTGGGTCTTTCACCGATGGCAGCACCAAACCCCAGCGCATGCGCACCGCTTCGCGTTTTCCCGCGGCGTTCAACCGGATCACCGTCGCAAAGCGCATCGGCGTCACCGTTTCGGAAACGCCTTGCGGCGCGCCGATGAGATCGGCCAGCGTGGCTAGCGCGCCCCATCCCATCATCTGGGTGAATTTTCCACACATGAGAAAGCGTATCGTTGCCTAAACGCGAGACGTCAAGAACCGGCCGCTATCAGCGCTCCGGTGATGACTTTTTCACCGGCCCGCAAGGAGCCAGCGACAACCTGCGTGTACCGGCCGTCGCTTAAACCTATCTCTATATCGCGCGGTTCGGGCTGGTTCATCACCAGGACCCAGACGCGGCCCATTGGATGACCCGGCGTTGAAGACCTTGCCGAGGCGAAGCGCTTTTCGATTTTGGGTGGCGGCGTGAAGCTTAGCGCAGTATCGGGTACGGTCAGCGCGTTGGGCGCTTCTGCGGTGATGACAGTGACAGACGCGTTCATGCCGGGACGCAGCAGCTCGCCCGGGTTGGCGGCTGCGAATCTGGCGGAATAAGTGACGTTACGCTTCCCGTCGGCGGCTTCTTGACTTGGCCAAAGGTCCAAGCCGTCGAGCTTCGCGTCGAACTTACGCTGCGGGAAAGCCGGCGTTGTGAATTCTGCGCGTTCGCCGGAGTGAATCCGGGCCAGCCCGGTTTCGGCAAATTGCGCGGTCAATGTAACTTGGCTCAAATCGCGCACCAGGGTTACCAGTGGCGCGCCGCGCGTCACGGAATGCGCGTCCTCGTCAAGATCCGTTTTTAAAACCACAGCATCGAAAGGGGCGCGAACATCCGTGCTCATCAATCTGGTGCGTGCATCGGCAAGTTCCGCATCTCCGGCCCGCAACTGAGCCCGTGCTTCGTCTGCGGTTGCCGCCGCCCGCTGCTGGCGCGCCTCGGCATCTTGCGCGGCGCCGGCTTTTCCGTCGCTCCGTGCACGGATGACGGCGTTGCGCGCTTCGGTAAGATCGGCTTCGGCTCGCGCCAAATCCGCGGCGCGCGCAGCCCATTCGGTTTGCGCCGCAGTCAATTCTTGCTTCGCCGAATCGGAAACGATGAGTACAAGCCGCTGACCTTTGACGATGCGGTCGCCGCTTCTGACCGCGAGCTTGTCGATTCGCCCGCCGGCCGGCGCGACAACATTCACCGTATCGCGCGCTTCGATAATCGCGGGCGCACTGACGCCGACCGTTACGGAACGGATGGTTGCGGGTGTGTAGCTGTAGCCGATTTTCGGTTCGGCAGATGCTCCGCGCCACCAAATAACCGCACCGATGACAACGGCCGCGAGGACTGCGCCGATGATAACATGCTTGCCTTTGAGCACGCGTTTGCGCGCCATGGGATTGGCCGTTTCGGACGCGGTCTCGCTGCCGCCCGCGGAAGTGATTGGCTGGGCGTCTTCGGGGCGCGGCGGTTTGATAGGCTTGTTCATCCGGGACATAACGCATCACCGGAAAGATCGGCTACGGCGTGGCTTTTTGCTTCGCCGCGTTAACTATAAATATGGGCTTTAGCGGTCGTAACCTTTGCGGTTCGACCAGAACAGCAGGGCCATAAGCCCGCCGCCCACCACCATCGAGAACACCACGCCCAGCACCAGCGCGATATAGCCATTGGTGTCGATTTGCGCATTGGTCAGACTCCAGCCCCAAAAGCTGAACCAAATCGCGAATCCTAAGAACACCCCCATGGACGCGATGGCGATCCAGCCGGCTAGGCCTATCGGTTTTTTTGGTCCGTGTACGGAAGGTGACGCCATGATATCTATCTTCTGCCTAAAGAGCTCGGCTTTTTGTGCACCAGCAAACGTGCGAACCTAGCAGATGTTTCCCGTTGCGCCATGGTCCCGCTCTCGTCTGCCTCAAAACCGCCCAAACTGTTATATTGATTACTCGTCGATTCCCTCTTTTTGACGCTGGGGAAAGCGGGGAAAGGGAGCAAATTCCATGCGAATATCCAAATTCACGGGCGCCGGGCTTGGGGCCGTATTGCTGTCGCTAGTGTGTGCCGGAAGCGTACCGGCAGCCCCTGCCACTCCGCCGCCTGCGTCGGAGGCCGCGCCTGCCGGTCAGGCGCATGACCCGCGGGCTGATACCTACACCCCTGATGAAATCGTCAAGGCCGGCGCGGATTTCTTTGGCGTCACGACTGAAGCCATGGCGAAAGCGGTGGAGCGCGTGTTCTCGAAATATGGACAGCCCAACGCCTATATAACGGGAAGCGAAGGAGCTGGCGCTTTTGTCGTCGGCCTGCGCTATGGCGGCGGCCAACTTTACATGAAGGGCCAGCCGCGGCCCGAACAGGTCTATTGGCAGGGGCCGTCCATCGGATTCGACCTCGGAGCCAACGCCTCCAAAACCTTCACGCTGGTCTACAATCTACCCAATCCCGAAGCCATCTATGAGCGTTTCCCAGGCGTGGAAGGCAGCGCCTATTTCGTCGCCGGGATTGGCGTGAATTATCAGCAGAACGGACGCATCGTGCTCGCGCCCATGCGCACGGGCGTGGGACTCCGTTACGCCGCCAATATCGGCTATCTCGCCTATACCAAGGAGCGGAGCTGGCTGCCGTTCTGACGTGATTTAAAGATGCACGCCGTGGGCGTGGATGATGAAGGCGAGGCCGTGCGCCACGCCGAAAATCACGAGCGCCAATAGAACAGCGCCAATCAGGCCAATCCCTGCGCCGATCAGTATGGCGAGCCCGTCCCGCTCGATCAGACCAAGTCCGATCAGCACCAATCCCAGCGCCGGCAGATTGTGGCCGAACGGGATAGGCAACGTCGAAACCAGGGCGAGAACGATCGCGACCACGCCGATGAGCCGCTCCATGCGCGGCACGGTTACCCATTCCATCCGTGGTTTCAGCAGTGCTTCGAACCAGGACAGGACTGCAGCGACTTTCGGCGCCAACACCTTCAGCCAATGCGTACCGGTCTTCCAGCGGCCCATGAAGCCGGGGAGCATCAAATGGTCCACACCCAGCATGAGCTGCACCGCGAAGACCAAAGGCGGAATGCCGGTTGCCACATTCCCGAACGGTACGGTCGAGGGCAGAATATTGGGCAGCGCGAAAATGGCAATCAGGACGCCCAAGCCGCGGTCGCCAAGGCCGGACACAATGTGCTCCAGCGTGACCTTGTCCGAGGTCAGGGAGTGCGCGAAGGTGCGCAACAGTTCCGATGTCCGCATCGGAGGATGCGGCTCGGCAGCCTCGATATGGGCCTGTTGGTTCATCAGCCTCTCGAACGGGCTGCAGCACTGGGGGCCTGGACCTGCTCTTCGCGTCCCCCTGTCACCTGCGGCAGATAGATCAGCAAAGCCGCCGCCACATAGATCGAAGAGAAGGTACCCACCACGATGCCAAACAGGATCGCGGCGGTGAAATCGAACAGCGTCGGTCCGCCGAAAAGCAGCAGCGGGATGATCGAAATTGCCGTGGCGCCAGAAGTCAGCACCGTCCGCGACAGGGTCTGATTGGTGGAGATGTTGATCAGCTCCTTCAGTCCCATCCGCTTGTAGCGGCGCCGATTCTCACGGATGCGGTCGAACACCACCACGGTGTCGTTCACCGAATAGCCGGCGAGGGTCAGCAGCGCGGCGACCGAGGTCAGCGTGAAATCCAGATGCATCAGAGAGTACAGTCCGGCCGTCACGAACACGTCATGGCCGGTGGCGATGATGGCCGAAACGCCGTACTGCCATTCAAACCTCACCGCCACATAGATCCCGATCATGAATACCGCGATCACGGTGGCCAGAATGCCGGCGTTTTTCAGCTCGTCGGACACTTTCGGACCCACCACCTCCGTGCGGCGGAAGGCATAGCCGGAGCCCAGGGCGTTGCGGACCGTATTGACCACCGCCTGATCGTTGGCAGGGGCGTTCATTTGCGGCTGCACACGGATCAGAACGCAGGAATTTACCGGCGTTTCGCACTCGCCGCCGCCGAAATATTGCAGCTGCGCTTCGGCAAAACCGAGATTGTCGATTTTGCTGCGCATGGCGCCGATATCGATGCTCTGCTGGGACTTCACTTCGACCAGCACGCCGCCCGTGAAGTCGATGCCGAAATTCAGCCCGTGGATGAAGAGCGAAAGGATGGCGGCCAGCACCAAGAGGCCGTCAATCGCAAAGGCGTAAAAGCGCGCGCCCACGAAGTCGATATTGGTATGGTCGGGGACCAGCTTGAGAAGGCGCATGCGTGTGGGCGTCCGGTGCTTTCGGGCAAGGGGTGACACATAGCGGCAAAGCCCGCCCAAGCCAAGCGAACCAGACCGCCTTCACGGGGATATGGTAGCAGACCGCACTTTCTCAAAACCTAATTGCGGCTTTGGCTGCAAAAAGGATGAAATAAAAGGGGTTATTGGCTCAGAAGGGGCGGTCGCCAGCCACCACCGTCCGGTGCATGGTGCGGATATCCGGATAGGTAAAGCCGCCCGTCGCCTGGTGGATGACCGAACGGTTATCCCACATCACCAAATCGCGATCCTGCCATTTGTGCCGGTAGATGAATTGCGGGCGGATCTGGTGCGCAAATAGACAGTCCAGGATCTCCTCAGCCTCGGCTTCGCTCAAGCCCTCGATACCGATCGTGAAGCGCGGCGAGACGTAGAGCGACTTTCGCCCCGTGACGGGGTGCGTGCGCACCAGGGGCCAGACCTGATCGGGCAAGGATTTCTGCGCCTCATAGAAGCTTTTGCCGTCCGGGCGACGGGGCGAAACCGTAACGCGCTTGTTCCTCAACTTGCTGACCGCATGAACACCTTTGAGCGGCGCTATGCGGCGCTTCATGTCCTCCGGCAGCGCGTCATAGGCCGCGTGCATATTGGCGAATTCGGTGTCGCCGCCCTGGTTCGGATTTTTCACCGCATAGAGAATGGTGGCCATGCTCGGCAACGGCCGGTGCGAGGAATCCGAGTGCCAGAAATCGCCGCCATCGATCAGGCCGACGGGCTTGCCGTCTTTAACATCGTTGGAAAGCACAAGGACTTCCGGGTAATCCGGCACCGTATAGTGCGCGTTGAGCTGATCTTCCAGCGCACCGAAACGCTTTGAGAAGGAAAGCTGTTCCGCCGGCGTCAGGTTCTGGCCGCGAATGGCGATCACATGATGCGTCAGGAACGCATCGAGAATGCGCGCGAAATCCGCATCGGAAAGCGCATTCAGGTCGGCGCCGATGATTTCGGCCCCCATGACTGCGCCGAGTTTGCGGACTTCCATCTTGTGCATTCCTGTTGGCCGGCGAGTTGAACCGTGCGGGGCTCGAAAAGGCAAGCCTCTGGGCGCGGCGGCTCTGTGCTAGGATTGGAAAAAACGGGAGGGACGGATGAGGCGGCTTGCATTGGCAGCATTCACCACGGCTGTGTTGGTGGCACCGGCCGCGTTCGCGCAGAATATCCAATACGACAAAATCCAGATCACGTCGCAGCAGATGGCGCCCAATTTGTATCTGTTGTCCGGATCCTCCGGCCTCGACGCCAATCATGAAGACGCCGCTGGCGGGCGCATCGGCGTGCTCTCCGGTCCCGATGGGATCTTCATGGTCGACTCCCAATACACGCAGCTTGCCGACAAGGTGCTCGCCGCCGTGCGCCGCATTAGCACCGCGCCTATACGCTATCTCGTCAACACACATATCCATATCGATCACACCGGCGGCAACGCGGCCATCGCCAAACAGGGCGCGGTGGTGGTCGCCCGCGAGGAATTGCGCGAGGAAATGCTGCACGCACAGGGGCGCGATCCTGCCGGTCTGCCGAAAATCACCTATGGCATGGGCGATCCCGTCAAATTCCACATGAATGGCGAAGTTATCGATCTCATCCCGGTGCGCGCGGCTCATACCGGCGGCGACACGATGATCCGCTTCGAAAACGCCAACGTCATTATGATCGGCGATTTCTATCGCAATTTCGGCTACCCCTATATTGACACCGCCAATGGCGGTTCGCTGAAAGGGATGCTGGAGGGATTGGACCTCACCATCCGTCTTGCCGGGCCGGACACCAAGCTGATACCCGGGCACGGGACCATCATTACACGGAACGATCTTATCCCCTATCGCGACATGATCCGCGCAGTCGGCGCGAAGGTCGGCGAACTGATCGCGCAGGGAAAATCGTTGAACGAAGTGCTCGCCGCAAAAGTAACCGCGCCCTTCGATGGGAAAGTACCCGGCGGCCTACTAATGGCAGGTAACGTCACGAGCGCGGACCGGTTCGTGACCGAAGTGTATCAGGAACTGAAATCCTCGCCGCTTTAAGCGGCGGCGTCAGGCAAACCGGTAAAGACGCTGCGGCGTATCGACCAGGATTATCTTGCGCGTGCCCGCATCGGGCACCCATTCCATCAGCACACGGACAAGCTGCGGATTGTCGATGCGGTGGTAGGGCGTGATCTCGCTGATCGGACGCCCCGGAATCTGATCGGGATGCGGCCAGTTCGTGCCCCATAACATTCGGTCGGCGCGCGCTTCCACCAGAGCATGCGCGAGCGGCAGCATGTCGGACCAGTCCTTCGTCTTGGAGCGGTTATAGGGCGCGGACAATTTCACGTATGCATTGCCGCCACGCACCAGATCGATGAGCGGCGCAAAACCTTTCTGGTTCACGCCTTCGCCGCCATTGGCTCCCGCGAAATGATCCAGAACCACCGGCACTTTCAAGTCCGCCATGATGGGCGCCATGGCGACAACGGCATCCAGATTACCGACCACTTCGATGTTCCATCCGAGCGGCGCAAAACGCGGCGCCAGCGCCTTCAGCGCCTCGGGCGCGGTTTGGGCGGTGTAGCGTCCTGTGCCGCCGAGGCTGATGCGCACGCCGCGCACGCCGGCGGCGTCGAGCCGTTTCAGCTCCGCATCGGAAACCTCCAGCGGCAGAACCGCGATACCGCGCGCGCTGTTGCCGAGTTCCTTCAAGGAATCGACGAGGCAACGATTGTCGGTGCCATAGACGCTGGGTGTCACCAGCACATTGCGCGACGTGCCGATTTCGGCGCGCAGCGCTTTGAGCTGCGCCACCGTGGCGTCGGGCGGCGTGTAGACGCGATCCGCCGCGTACGGATATTTCGCCTGCCCGCCCATGACATGGTTGTGACAATCCACGGTGCCGGGCGGCAACGTCGCGACAGCGGAGGCCGCGCGCGATGGTTTTGCCAAAGCCGCTGCGGCCATGGAGGAAGCGGCCATCGCCGCAAATTGGCGTCTGTTCAGCGTCATGTGTTCCTCCGCGTCTCCCGCAGCGCCGAAACGATCCTGTCCGGCGTCAAAGGCGAATCCGACAATACCACGCCGAACGGCGCAAGCGCGTTTTCGACCGCCGCGACGATGGCGGCGGGAACCGGAATGGTGCCGCCTTCGCCCGCGCCCTTGACGCCAAGCGGATTGAGGGGGCTCGGCGTTTCCAGATGCGCGGCGTTGACTTGCGGCACGTCGCCGGCGCCGGGGAGAAGATAATCGGCAAAACTGACCGTCAGCGGCTGCGCGGTACGGTCATAGGCCATGAATTCCAGCAGCGTGTTGCCGATGCCATGGGCGACCCCGCCCTGGATTTGTCCGTCCACGGCCAAAGGATTGATCAGCGTGCCGGAATCATGCGCGACACTATAATTCAGGATGTGCACCGCGCCGGTTTCGACATCGACTTCTACTTCGGCAATATGCGTGCCGTTGCAATAGGCGGCCTGGGGCGGCGTGAAATAGGCGGTGTGTTCGAGACCCGGCGTCTGTCCAGGCGCGAAAGAAAAACCGGGAAAACCCTGCGCGGCGCGCGCAATCTCCGCGAAAGACATGCCGCGGCGATTGCCGGATTTCATCTGCGCCTCACCATTGTCGAGGACGAGATCGTCTAATTTCGCGTCCATTAGGCGCGAGGCGATTTCGAGAATTTTTTTTGCCACGGTCTGACCCGCGATCATCGCGGAAGGTCCCGCATTCGCCGTGATGCGGCTCGCGAAAGTACCGACACCCATGGCGATCGCCGACGTGTCGCCGATCGTGACGTGAATATCTTCCGGCGCCAGCCCAAGCTGATCTGCCACGATTTGTGCGAGCAGCGTCTTGTGGCCCTGTCCCTGCGCCGCCGCACCGGATTGCACCGACACGCCGCCGTCGTGTTCGACGCGCACCGTCACGCCTTCGAACGGCCCCAAGCCCGTGCCTTCGACATAGGAGCCAATGCCGATGCCGATATGGCGTCCCTGTTTGCGTGCCTCGGCCTGCCGCCGTGAAAACGCCGCATATCCCGCGATGCTGAGGGCGCGGGTCTGCGCCGCCGGATAATCGCCGCTGTCGTAAACGACCGGCTTGCCGTCGCGGAAAGTAAGCCCCACCGCATAGGGCATTTGTTCGGGCTGAATAAGATTGCGCCATCTGATCTCTGCGGGGTCGAGGCGTAGCACCATAGCGGCCCGGTCCATCAACCGCTCCATCGCGAACACCGCCTGGGGTCTTCCCGCACCGCGCACCGGCGTCGTCGGCACCTTGTTCGTGTAGGCGACGGTGACATTCAGTTCATAGGCAGGCAGAATATAGGGTCCCGGCACAGTCGTCGCCGCGATATAGGGCATGACCACGCCCCAGGGCAGATATGCGCCCGTGTCGTGCAGCATGGTTCCACGCACGCCGAGCAATCTGCCGTCACTCGCGAACGCGCCGTCCAGCGACCAATATTGATCGCGCTCCTGGGTGGTCGAAAGAAAATGCTCGCGCCGGTCCTCGATCCATTTCACGGGCCGGTTCAGTTTGAACGCTGCCGCCGCGACAACCGCATCTTCGCCGTAGAAGATAGCCTTGGGGCCGAAACCGCCGCCGACATCGGGCGCGATAACACGAATGGAATTGGGGTTTCGCTGCAGCAATTCGGCCAGCACGCGCTTTTCCAGATGCGGCGTCTGCGTGGATGACCACAGCGTCAGAGTCGCGTCGCGCGCGTTCGGCTTCGCCACAACACCCCGGCATTCCAGCGCATGGCCGCAGCCGCGGTGAATCCACAATTCTTGTTGGACCACATGCGCCGCCGTAGCGAATGCGGCGGTGACGTCGCCATAAGCGGGTTTGAATGTTGCGGCCACGTTGCCGGTGGCGCCGAGATGTGCGAGCGGCGCACCGTCTTTCACAGCCTCGCGGCAATCGCTGACCGACGGAAGAATGTCGTAATCGAAGGCTAAGAGTGCGGCGGCGTCTTCGGCAAGGTGACGGCTCTCCGCGACAACAATGGCGATGGCCTCGCCCACATAGCAGACCTCGTCTTTCGCCAGCGCATGTTGCGTGCGCGAAACTTTGGAATAGGGATTGGGCACGAGCATCGGAAGGCGCGTGTTTTGCAGACCCGCGTTCATATCGGCGGCGATGAACGCCGCATGCACGCCGGGCAGCGCCAGAGCGGGGCTCGCATCGATGCCGGCGATCCTCGCGTGGGCGTGCGTCGCTCGCACAAACGCGGCATGGAGCATGCCCGGCAGGCGGATATCGTCGACGAACTGCCCGCGCCCGGTGAGCAGGCGCGCATCCTCGGTTCTCAGCACGCGCGCACCGATGGATTTGCCGCTCACGCTCCCCAACCTCCCAAGCCGGTAGCGATTTACCCGCAACGGGAATCCGTTGTACAGGACGGATGAAACCTTGCGGTGCCGCAATGAATGCTGACGTAAAAGAAGCGCGCGCCCTGCTTTGCGGCGATGCGGTGCAAATCGGAGCCGAAGGCCGCGCGGTCCTGATCGGCGGCCGTTGCGCCGATTGCGGCAACCAGGCGTTTCCCCGCGCGCCAGTCTGCTGCGTCTGCATGAGCGAGAACATCGAAGCCGTGCCCATGCCGCGCACCGGCACACTTTACGCTTTTTCCACCGTCCATATTGCAGCGAAGAAATGGAAGAAGCCGATGTGCATCGGCTATGTCGATCTGCCGAACGGGGCGCGAATCTTCACCCATCTCGACGGCGCGCTTGCCATCGGCGACAGCGTCGAACCCGTGCTCGGCGTTGTCGGCGAGGACGAGAACGGCCCCATCGAAACTTTCGTGTTCAGAAGGAGCGCGCCATGAAGGGCGTTTCGGTGATCGGCGTCGGCATGATCCCGTTCGGCAAATATCCGGACACCAACATCGCCGACCTCGGCTGGCCCGCCGTGAAAGCGGCGATCAAGGACGCCAATATCGATCCGAAGAAAATTCAGGCGGTTTATGCCGGTACCGCGCGCGGCGGCGCCATGGTGGGCCAGCGCATCATGGGCCGCATTGGTCTTGCCGGTCTTCCCATCGTCAATGTCGAGAATGCCTGCTCGTCCAGCTCGGGCGCGCTGGCGCAAGGCGTCATTGGGGTTTCCTCCGGCGCCTATGACGTGGTTCTCGTGATCGGCGTCGAGAAGCTCACCAAATTCGGGGGCGGCACGCTGCCGCTCGACGAAGACGATTGGGAAGTGAAGCTGGGCCTTACAATGCCCGCGCTCTATGCGATGCGGGCGCAGCGCTACATGCACGATTATGGCGTCACCGCCGACAAAATAGCCGGCGTGTCCGTGAAGAACCGCAAAAATGGCGCGCTCAATCCCGATGCGCAGATGAAAAAGGAAGTGACGGTGGACGAGGTATTGTCCTCGCGCATGATCGCCGATCCGTTCACGCTGCTGCAATGCTGTCCCACCGGAGATGGCGCGGCGGCTATCATTCTCGCGTCCGATAAAGTGGCGAGGCAGTATCGCGGCGACCCCATTCGCGTGCGCGCCTCGCATCTGACGAGCGGAAAATTCATGTCGGGCTTTCGCGATATGACGAGCCCAGAGATAACCGTGCGCGGCGCCAAAGAAACTTGGGAAGAGGCTGGCCTCGGCCCCGACGATATCGACGTCGCCGAAGTGCATGACGCGTTTTCGATTGCCGAACTGCTCTATTACGAAGCGTTCGGATTCTGTCCGCGCGGGCAGGGCGCGGAACTGCTCGAAAGCGGCGCGACCAAAATCGGTGGACGCATTCCGATCAATCCTTCCGGCGGATTGCTGGCGAAAGGACACCCCGTCGGCGCGACGGGCGCGGCGCAGGTGGTGGAGATCGTGCGCCAGTTGCGCGGCGAGGCCGGTGCGCGGCAGGTGGAGGGTGCAAAAATCGGCATGACGCACGCAACGGGTGGTGGCATTTCCGGTTTCGACCACGGCGCCTGTTCCATCCATATTTTCGAACGGTAGGCGCGTGGATCGCCCTCTCTCGGGGTTGCGCGTTCTGGATCTGACGCAATTTCTGTCGGGGCCGTTCGCCACGCAGATTTTCGCGGACCTCGGCGCGGAGATCATCAAGCTGGAGCCGCCGCAGGGCGATCCCATTCGCGCTGTGCCGCCGCACTTTGTCGGCGACGACAGCGTCTACTACCTCTGTATCAACCGGAACAAACGCTGTGTCGCCGTAGACATGAAATCGGATGCAGGACGCGATCTGGTCAAACGCCTTGCGCTCGCCTGCGATATCGTGATGGAAAATTTTCGCCCCGGCGTGCTGGAGCGATTGGGATTTTCGGCTTCAGAATTGCGCAAAGAGAAACCGTCACTCATCTGGTGCTCGATTTCCGGTTTCGGACAGGACGGTCCGTATCGCAACAAACCCGCCTATGACATGATCGTGCAGGCATTGTCAGGCGGGATGAGTCTCACCGGAGAAACCGGCGGGGCGCCCGTGCGCGCCGGAATCCCCATCGGCGATCTGGCGGCAGGACTCTATGCCAGCGTTGCGGCGCTTGCCGCGCTGAACCGCCGCCATCACACCGGGCTCGGCGACACCATCGATATTTCCATGCTGGATTGTCAGGCCGCAATGCTGTGCTACCAGGCGGCCTATTACATGCATTCGGGCGTGGTGCCCGGCCGGCAGGGCAGGGGACATGAATCCATTCCCACCTATCGCAGCTTTGAGGCGAAGGACGGGATTCACATCGTTATCACAGCCAATACCGAACGCATGTGGCAGGGACTGGCGCGCGCGCTCGGTCACCTGGAGTGGCTGGAAGATTCGCGCTTCACGACAAACAAGGAACGCTTAGCGAACCGCCACGTGCTGTGGCCGCTTCTCGAGGAGGCGTTCCGTGTACGGAAGGCAGACGAATGGATTCCACTGCTGGAGGCGGAGGAGATACCGGTCGGCGTCGTGAACACGTTGGACCGTGTGATGGCCGATCCGCAGCTTCGTCATCGCAACATGGTGCTGGAACTGCAATCGGATGATGGCCGCAAAGCCGGAGTCACCGGCAATCCCATGAAGTTCCAGGACGCTGGCGCGGAAGCGCATGATTATCCGGGCACCCTCGGCGCACATACCGGAGCGGTGCTGAAAGATGTGCTGGATCTTACGCCATCTGAAATCGCGGAACTCATTCGCACCAAGGCTGTGATCGCCAAGGATTTCTCTCGCGATTAAGTGTTCGTTCGCCATGGCCGGTCTTGTGCCGGCTGTCTATGAACACTGTTATCGATGGCGATCATGGATGGCCGCCATGCGGCGGCCATGATGATAGTTTAAAGTCTTGCCTTCGTTCTGGAGAACGCCATGCAAAAAATCAGCCCATGCCTGTGGTTCGACAACCAGGCCGAGGAGGCCGCGAAATTCTACGTCTCGATTTTCAAAAATTCGAAGATCACCGGCATCTCCTATTATGGTGAGGCGGGCCCCGGTCCAAAAGGGTCCGTCATGGTCGTCACCTTCCAATTGAACGGTGAGGATTTCATGGGGCTGAATGGCGGTCCGATTTTCAAATTCACCGAAGCCGTCTCACTCGTCGTCAAATGCGAGGACCAAAAGGAGATCGATGACTATTGGGAAAAATTATCGGCGGGCGGCAAGCCGGGCGTGTGCGGCTGGCTCAAGGACAAATATGGCCTCTCCTGGCAGATCGTGCCGGCGAAAATCGGTGAACTGCTTCAGGGCGGTCAGTCCAAATCGAACCGCGTCATGGCCGAAGTGATGAAGATGACGAAAATCGACATCGCCGCGCTCGAACGCGCCTTTGCGAAAGGCTGAGCTTATTTACGCACCCACGTCTTTCATCGCTTCATGCGCGATGCGAAAGGAATCCATACCTGCCGGTATGCCGGCGTACACCGCGACTTGCAGCAAAATCTCCTTGATCTCGTCCTTGGTCACGCCATTGGTCAGTGCACCGCGCACATGCGTCTTCAATTCATGCGGCCGGTTCAGCGCCGCGATCATCGCCAGATTCAGCATCGAGCGCGTTTTGCGATCCAATCCAGGACGCGACCAGATATCGCCCCAGCAATAGCGCGTCGTTAGATCCTGCATCGCCATCAGGAAATCGTCGGCCGCCGCCATCGAGCGGTCGACATATTCCGCGCCCAGCACTTCGCGCCTGATCTTCATGCCGCCGTCAAAGCGCTGCTTGTCATCCATGATGTGCTCCCACGCCTAAATCTCTTCCGTCTTGCCGCGTTTCTTGGGCATCCCGCTGGGTTCGGGCACGGCCGGTTCCTTCCAGCGGTGGATATTGCCCGTGTCGATGCCAAAGAGATCGAGCATGCGCCCGATGGAATGATCGATCATCTCGTCCAGCGTTTTGGGGCGCGTGTAGAAGGCCGGCACGATGGGCGCGACAATCGCGCCGATCTCCGACAAGTGCAGCATGGTGCGCATATGTCCCGTATGCAGCGGGGTTTCGCGTAAGCCCAGCACCAGACGGCGGCGCTCCTTCAACACAACGTCTGCGGCGCGCGACAGCAGATTGCTGGTAATGCCGTGGGCGATTTCGCTCATTGTATGAATCGAGCAGGGCAGGATCAGCATACCCATGGTCTGGAACGAGCCCGATGAAATGGACGCGCCTACATCGCCGATGGGGTGATACACGCTCGCCATTTCGCGCACCGCCTTCGGCTTCACATCGGTCTCATAGGACATTGTTAGTTCGGCGGCCGGGCTCATTACGAGATGCGTCTCGATGCCAAAGGCGCGCAAGATTTCCAGCGCGCGGATGCCGTAGATCACGCCGGACGCGCCGGCGATGCCGACAATCAGGCGCAGGGGCGGGCTGGCTTTGGTCATGGTCTGAAACCTTCTTACTGGGTTCGTGCGCTCAATCTTCTCGCGGCGAGGAGAGAACGGAGGCTAACAGATTGGAGGCAAGGCGCGCGGCCCCGTGCGGATCGGTATACAAAGCCGCGCCGATATATTCCTTCACCCCGCAGAGCGCCGCACGATTGCGGTCGAGCAGATGCGCGAGCGTCGATTCCAGCGCAGCATCCAGTTGCGAGGGCGGCACCACTTCGCTGACGATACCGAGCGACAGCGCCTCGGCCGCGCCGATGGGCCGCCTGGTGTAGACCAGATGCAGCATCCGCTTCGGCGGCACCTTGTGCAGCATCGCCGACATGGCGAGCGTCGGCGGCAAATGATGGTCCATCTCGGGCAGCGAGAATTGGGCATCGTCCGTCGCGATGGCGAGGTCGCATTGCGCGACGAAGGCGCAGCCGAAGCCTTTGGCCTCGCCCTGCACCAGAGCGATCACCGGAACGGGCGTGGCGCGGATGTCGGCATAGACGTCGAGGATCGGCTGGGTGATGCGCTCGCGGATGGCGAGTGCCGTGGTGGGCGCGGTGCCGGGCGCATCGGGGCTGCGGCCCTGACAGAAATGCGCGCCATCGCCCCGCACGATCACCAGCTTGAACGCCTTGTCGCTGCCGGCGGCGCGGATGGCCTGGCCTAGAAGCGGGATTTCCGCCGCGCTCAATTTGTTGCCGGATGCGCCGCGCGTCAGCCGCACGGTGGCGATGCGCCGCTCCTTGTCTTCCTCGATCCTGAAGGCGTCCGTCTGCACGCTTCGCTCCTCCCGCTCACATTTGCCCCCGTAACATGGGCGAAGGGCTTCGGCCATGGCTTTGCAGGAAGCCGCGGGCAGTCGCCAAATTATTGCGGCGAATTTTCTTGCCCGGGGCTTGCCTGCCGGTAATTTAAGCGCCGTCCAAGCGTGGAGGGGTTGCCGGATGGATCGTCGCTGCGGGCTCGGCTGGGGGGCCACCCTTCTCTTTGCCTTGGGGTTGGCCACATCCGCCGTTGCGGCGCAGAACGCGCCCCGGCCGGGGACGCCTTTGCCCGCCCGTCCGCAGGCCGCGCAGCCGGCATTTCCGAACGCGCCGGCTTCCGCGCGCGTGGACTTGAATTTGGTGCTGGCGGTGGACGCCTCGGGCAGCGTGGACGACGACCGTTTCGAGCTGCAGAAGCAGGGTTACGCCAAAGCCTTCCTGAACCCCCGTGTCTTGAACGCCATCCACAACGGGAATGAAGGCGCCATCGCCGTGACCATGGTGCAGTGGACCGGTCCCACGCTGCATGTGGTGATGGTTCCCTGGACCGTCATCCGCGACCAGCGTACCGCGCAAGCCGTCGCCGCGCTCATCGCCGCTGCGCCGCGCCAGATTTTCGGTGGCGGTACGTCGCTGTCCGGCGCCATCGATTTTTCGGTCATCCTGCTGAACGCCAGCCCTTATCGCGGCGAGCGGCGCGTCATCGATATTTCCGGCGACGGTTCGAACAATCTCGGCCGCCCCGCCGAACAGGCGCGCGACGAAGCGGTGAAGATGGGCATCCGCATCAACGGCCTGCCCATTCTCGCGGTGGAACCGGACCTCGACCAATATTTCCGCGCCAGCGTTATCGGCGGGCCGGGCGCGTTCATTATTCCGGTGAAGAATTACGACCAGTTCGCCGAAGCGATTTTGCGCAAGCTCGTAGCCGAGATTTCGCAGGATCAAAAGCCAGCCACGAAACTGGGAGAAGCCCCAAAGCTGCGTTTCAAGCTCGCGGAGAAATAAGCGAGTCGACCGTGCGCGTGGTGCGACGGCTCAGCCTTTTTTGCTTTTCTCGGTGATGTCACGCACGGGCGTTTCGGGCTTCATGCCGCCCTTTCGCCCCTCAAAGGTTTCGCGGCCCGTCTCTTCCCATTTTCCTTCCACGGCGCGCCGCGCCCAATTCTCCCAGGTCTCGCTCCAATCGCCGAGCGAATAGCCATACCAAGGCGGCTGCGGATTGAGCTGCGGCAGGCCGAGTTCGTCCCAGATGGTTTTCGCGCGCTCCATGAATTCGCGCGCCGGCAGCGCGAAAGGCGGCATTTTGTGTTTCGGCGTCGCGTCGATTAGCAGCGTGGAATCGCTGGCGCGCGGTCCTGACTTCGGACCGTGGCCCGCATCCTTGTACGGAACGACGTGCAAATCCTCGCCGATATTGGCGCGATAGGCGAGCGACCAGAACACCGCGTCGGTGTTGGTGGGATCGATGTCTTCGCCGACCGCGATAACGATCTTTCCACACTGGGCCTGCAACGTCGATGCGCCGTTTAGCCCGCGCCAAATTTCGGTCTTCGGCGTGCCATGCGCGAAGGTCAGGAAAATCACCGGGCGCACATTGGTCAGCGGCTCATGCATGACCACGCGCTTGATGCCTTTCACGCCCAGATGCTCGCGCAGATGCGCCAGGAACAGTGGCTCATAGGCGACCTTCTTGGTGACGGAGGATTCCGACGGCGTCACCTGGCTGATGATGGAGACGAAGACCGGCTTCTTCTTCATCGTGATGGCCGTCACTTGCATCGACATATTGTAGTCTTCGAGCGCGACATGGCCGTGGGATTCGCCGAACGGCCCTTCCGGCTCCAGCAGTTGCGTGTCGATCAATCCTTCGATGACGATTTCGGAATCGGCGGGCACTTCCAGATCATTGGTGACGCAGCGCACCGTCTTGATCGGCTCGCCGAGCAAAGCACCCGCAACGCCCATCTCGTCGAAATCGATGCCGAGTTTTTGGGGGCCGGTGAAAAAGATCACCGGCGCACAGCCGATCACGATGGCGACAGGCATCGGCTGTCCCAGTTTCTGATATTTGAGCCAATGCAGATAGCCGCCTGCACCGCCGAGACGCGAGGCCATACGCACGCCAAGACGGTCGGTCGCTTTAAGCTGGCCGCGATAGGTCCCCATATTGCGCACGCCGGTTTCGGGGTCCTTCGTCACGCACACGGTCGCCGTCAGATAGGGCGCCGCATCAAAGCCGGGCGTGGAGATGGGAACGGGTAGCGCAGCGAGCCCTCCGCCGGGCCGAGTCAGCTCTTCGCCTCTGATGACGACTTCCTGGCAGGCGGCCGATTTCACCGTCACCGGTGGAATGGGATTCTGGATCGCGCGCAACCAAGCCGAGCCGATCGTGTCGAGCGTCACGCCCATGCCGAGCGCATACATTTCGGGTGAAGCCGCGTAGGCGCCCGCCACCACCGGCATGTCGTATTTCGTGCCGTCACTGCCGACAACATTCGTAAATACGAAAGCGCGCCGTTTATCCTCCGATAACGCACCTTGAAATTGCCAGCGGGCGAGGGGATGCAGCTCCGTGTCCTTGTTGATCGGCCGGTCCACCGTGACGACCAGTCCGCGCGCTTCCAGATTGGCGAGATGCTCTTGGAAATCCTTAGCGATTCTCGGGGTTTCCTTGGCCGCGCGGCCGGTATCGGGGACGGAAATGGTCATGGAGCGATACTCATTATCTTGACGCGGCGGACCATAGCTTACGCGGCCTCGCCGTACAGGTTTTTTCGCCGCTAGGGGCGCGACTTAAGCATTTTTTGACGACGTTCGCGCATGCTGCACCCTCAAGGCGTTCCTCTGTTTCGCCAAAAGGGAGTTCCATCCGTGACACGCAACGGTCTCTTGCTCGGTATTGCCGCTTTGGTCATTCCGCTTGCCGGCTGCACGACGCTGACCCCTTTGGTGAAAGATGAACCGGCCCCGGCGCCCAAACCCGCTGCCACAGCGACAGCGACTCCGAGCGCGCCTGCCCCGACCGATATTAACGGCGCGATTGCCTCCGCACAGGGCGCGCGCAGAAACGGCGACCTTCCAGGCGCCGCGAAGATTTTGAGCCAACTCGTGCTGGCCTCTCCGGACGATCCCAAGGTCCTCGGCGAATATGGAAAGACGCTGGCGGCCCAGGGGCGCAGCGATGATGCGGTGGCCTTCCTCGACCGCGCCATTCAGCTCGACCCGAGCGATTGGTCGCTCTATTCGGCGCAAGGCATCGCGCTGGACCAGAAAGGCCAATATCAGCAGGCCCAGAGCTATTATGCCCGCGCGCTGATGCTAAAGCCGGGCGAGGCTTCCGTCCTCAACAATGACGCGCTCTCTCATATGCAGAGCGGCGATTTGGATGGCGCGGAGAAATTGCTCCGTATGATCCCGCCGGGTGGGGCCGATCCTCGCGTCGAACAGAATCTCGCTCTGGTGCAGAGCCTGAAGGCGGCGAAGCCGGCGAATGCGACGCCCGCCGCACCGGCACCGGAAGCCGCGCCTGCCGCTGTGGCGACGCTGACACCGTTTAATCAGGTGGCGAAGCCAGCGCCGGCTCCCACACCGGAAAATTCGGCGCCGGCGAATCCTGTCATTGTGCAGCAGCTCGCTCCTCCGCCGTCTCAGACAGCGGTCGTGTTGAGCGCTCCGGCGAGAGTCGCATCGGCACCGCCGAAGGAATTGCCCAAGGCGGAAGCGCTGAAAACAGATCCGACGGTGCGCATGCAGGCAGTGCCGAAAGAAACGCCCGCGCCGCAAGCGCCGGCTGCTGCGCCCAAAGCACCCGAGAAGAAGCTTGCGGAAGTCTCCGCTCCGGCAAAAGCGGCCAGCGCGCCCGCTCCGGCTAAAGTTGCCACGGCTGCCCCAGCACCCGCGGCGAAGCTTGCGAGCGCTTCCGGTTCCACCGCCAGCGCATTCTATGTTCAGACCGGTTCCTTCCCGAGCGAAGCGCGTGCGGGACAAGCGGCCTCGGCGCTCGACAGCATGGGCGCCCATGTGATGCAGGGCACCGTGGACGGCCGCGCCGTTTATCGTGTGCGGATCGGGCCTTTCCTCAACAAGCGTCAGGCGAGCGCGGCGGTCGAACAAGCCCATGCGCTGGGTCACGCCGATCTGGTGATCGTCACCGAATAGATTTTGTTGCGTTGGGTTGCGTTGCGTAAGAAGGCGCGGTGGTTCCTCCCCCGCGCCTTTTGTTTTTCGCCTTCCTGTATTTGTCCTCCCCGCAAGCAAGCGAGCCTGTCACGGATCAGCAAAACTCGAATACTGAGTCGTCATGGCCGCCCGTATGGCGTCCATCTACGAACTCCAGCCGATACTATGTTCATGCGTAGCAGGAACATCATCGGGTCAAGCGAGAGGACGAACGGCCTGAGATGACGAGCGGAAATGCGCAAACAGAAAAGGCGGGCAGTCGGCTGCCCGCCTTTTTGTTTTACAGGCGGTAAACCGTCTACGGAGTCTTCGCCGCCGCTGCCGCAGCCTCGTCCGCCACCGGCTTGAACTCGGATGCCGCATGGGAAGCTTGCGCAACCTCTTCCGGCTTCATTGCCTTGGAGATCGCATTCATACGCGCCGAAGCATCGGCGTTTCCACCCGCGGCCGCAACCGCATACCATTTGTAGGCGTCGCTCATGCTGTGCGGCACGCCGAGCCCGCGCTCATACATGATGGCGAGATCGAATTGGGCCGTGCTCTGCCCATGTTCGGCGGCTTTGGTGAACCAGGCCGCAGCCTCTTCCGGATTTTTATCCGTACCCTGACCGTCAAAGCTGGCCAGACCCAGCCGCTGCATGGCGGCACGGTTTCCGTGCTTCGCGGCAGCGCTGTACCAATGGTATGCCTGCGCCGGATCGGCGGGAACGCCCTGGCCTTGTGCATAGAGTGCGCCGAGCCAATATTCCGCAACCGCTTCGCCGCGATAGGACGCGGTGAGGAGCCAGCGGGCCGCTTCTGCCTGATTCACCGCAACGCCATCGCCGGTGAGATATTTCAGCGCCAGATCGCGTTCGGCTTTCGCATCGCCGGCATCGGCCTTTTCCTGCAGGCTGGCGGGGGTCGTGGAATTCAGTTCGGCATGGGAAGGGGGCGCCAGCGGATCGGACAGGATGTCTGGAGGTGGCGCTAAAGGCGCGGCTTGCGTTGCGGGTTTCACCGCCGCCGGAACCGGGACCGCTTTCGCGGCCACCGGATGGCGGTTCATCACGAAAGTCGCCGTCGCGGCAACCACCAGCGGCGCGGCCACGCCGGCCGCCACATATTGCAGCTTCGGCATGCGGCGCGATGGAGCCGACGCGGCGGGTTTGCCCGCGGGCGCTCCGGCCATCGCGGCACGGCGCGCCGACGTCAGATAGGATTGCGGTGCGTCCTTCATCACCGGGTCGACCGGAGCGGAAGTCGCGTCCGCTGTTGGGGATTTCTTTTCCTGCAACATATTCGTTCCCCGCAAAGGCGTCATCGCCGGAGTAGACGTTGACGCGGACGAGGCAACTGAAGGTGGTGCGGCTTGCAGCGTGGCGACCGCGTTCTCCAGCGCCGCCTTTTCCTCTTCAAGTTTCGTCAAGCGGGCCTGAGCCCCGTCGAGCGCTGCGCGCAGCGATGCGATTTCCTGCGCGTGCGAGCGTTCGAGTTGTTCGACGCGCTCACACAGGCTCATCACGCTTTGCGCGATGGAGGACATATTCTCCTCGCGCTCGCGCAGGCTGATCTCGTGCTGTTCCACGACGGCCGCAACATCGCTTGCGACCTTCTCAAGGCTCTCGATGCGATGCTGCAGCGGAAGAAACACTTCGCCGTCGCTCGGGAAATCCCGAACAATTGGCGCCGGGACTGGCGCGGGAAGCGCCGTCCGCGGCTGTTTCTTGACCGGATTTGCGATGGCGTCGCGCATGCTGCGCGGCATATCCCCACCGTCCCTTGATTGCATTTGTTCGCCGTCGACCATCGTCCACCCATGCCTTTGCCTGAAGAGCGCCTTGCGTGCGGCCCCCAGGTCTTTGAAAGGCCTATTTGAATGGGTGACAGCTAAGATTGACTTAAGAGTTGTTGGCGCGGACAATCACATCGGATGGTGCGTGCCGAATTCGGTAAAGGCCGTACACAGATTTTGCTTGGCTTCCGCTGCAAACGTCCCGAGATGGGACTCGTAAGCGCTCAAATTTGTCTCAGCCGCCTCGATGCGCGAAGCCAATTCCACGCCCAAGTCTGACGCCGAAAAGCGCTCCAGAACGGTTTGCTCGATATGTTCCGATTCCAATTCCAGGCGTTTGATCTGTCCGCGAAAGCTTTCGCTAACTTCCGCTGAAATATCGCCAACGCCATTCTTCAGCGCGCGCCGGATTTCGCGCAACGGTTTGACCACGGATTCCCGCCAATCACGCACAGTGGCATCGAACCGCGCAACGTCTTCCTGCGTAACCCGCCGCCGATGTTCGGCGAGGAAAAGCAGAAACAGCAGAAGGTTCACGTCGACGCCGGACTTGTCTTGCAATTCCAGGCACGCCGCCGACACCTTGGCGCGTGAATAAAAGCGAAGCGAGAATCGCCAGAAAGGCGACTCGTCTGCACGTGCGTGTCTACCCTCTGCCATCACGCGGACACCAAAAGGGCTGATAGGATTCGCAGCATGATCCCTCCCAGTTCTTTTGGACATAGCCTAATGCAGGGCGTGAGGAGAGAACAGGGCAATTCCCAAGCGAAAAGCCACATCCGTATACGGATGAGAACCTATCTCGGCACGCTGGTGATATAACCAAGTCCAGAGCGGCACCGCGTCTTCCAGACCGGCAAGAGCTTTTCCGCCATCGGATCGTTCTCGATATCTGCGCGGTCGAAGACGAAGGGCGCATCGTCGATGCCGGAAATTTCGAACAGACTTATTTCGGTATAGCGTCTGGTCCCTGCCGCATCCCCGAAACTATAGCTCAGCACCGGATAGGCCCCGCGCCTCGCTTGCTGCACATCGACCTGCACTTTCGTGACACCGGGCTGGCCTTGCAACACGCGGGCCATGCATTCGGCCGCCGACATCAGCGCAGCAGGTGCTGCCGCCGTCTCGGCCGCCCAGGCCCCAACCGGTGCGAGACCCGCGGCGAATACAGTAAAGATGAAAGCACAAAACCGCATGGTGTTCCTCCGGCACCGTCCCTATCATACCCGGAGCTTCTCACTTAAGACACGTCTCACACGGAATTTTCGATGCTTTCAAGCAAACGCGTTCTGATCACCGGCGGGGCTGGCTTCATCGGGTCCTTTCTCTGCGAAAAGCTGCTGGCGCAGGGGCATGACGTCATCTGCGTCGACAATATGTACACCGGCACGCGGCGCAACATCGCAAAGCTGTTGCCGCACCCTAATTTCGAATTCATCCGTCACGATGTGACCTTTCCGCTCTATATCGAGGTGGACGAAATCTACAATCTCGCCTGTCCGGCCTCCCCCATTCATTATCAGCGTGACCCGGTGCAGACGACGAAAACCAGCGTGCATGGCGCCATCAACATGCTGGGTCTGGCCAAACGCGTGAAAGCCCGCATCCTTCAAGCCTCCACCAGCGAGGTCTATGGCGATCCCGTGGTGCATCCGCAAACGGAATCCTACTGGGGCAATGTGAACCCCATCGGTCCACGTTCCTGTTACGACGAAGGCAAGCGCTGCGCCGAGACATTGTTCTTCGATTATTACCGGCAGCACCGGCTCGGCATCAAAGTGGCGCGCATCTTCAATACCTATGGCCCGCGCATGCATCCCAATGACGGCCGCGTCGTCTCCAATTTCATCGTGCAGGCGCTGAAGGGCGAAGCAATCACGTTGTTCGGCGACGGATCGCAGACCCGCTCCTTCTGCTATGTGGACGATCTCGTCGACGGATTGGTGCGATTGATGGCGACTCCGCCGGACATCACCGGCCCCATCAATCTCGGCAATCCCAAAGAGTTTTCGGTACGTGAACTCGCGGAGAAGGTGATCCAGCTGACGGGTACGCGTTCGCGCATCGAATTGCGGCCCCTGCCTATGGACGATCCCAAGCAACGCCAGCCCGACATCGCGATCGCGCGCAAAGTCCTTGACTGGAGCCCGGCGGTCCAACTCGAGGACGGCCTCAAAGCCGCGATCGCCTATTTCCGCGAACTGTTGGAATTGGCATAAGCACCCGAGCACTATCGGGACTTCACATATGAAACTGGTTGATCAAGTCGCCATCGTCACCGGCGCGGGACGCAATATCGGCGCAGACACCGCCAAATTGTTCGCGCGCGAAGGCGCCTCGGTTGCCGTCGTCGATATGGACCGCAATCGCGCGGATGCCGTGGTGGAGGCTATCCGTGGCGGTGGCGGCAAGGCGAAAACCTATCTCTGCGATGTGGCGGACGAAAATCAGATCGTCGCCACCGTGAATGCAGTCGCATCCGAGTTCGGCCGGCTCGACATTCTCGTCAACAATGTCGCCATTTCCGACAACAAGCATGTCTTCGACATCACAAAGGCGGAATGGGATCGCGTCTTCGCGGTGTGCCTGACCGCGCCCATGCTGTTCAGCAAATACGCGGCGCAGGCCATGATTGCGGGCGGGCGCGGCGGCAAGATCGTTAATGTCAGCTCGACCTCGGGACATTTCGGGCGTCCCCGCGCCATCGCCTATACCGCTGCCAAGGCCGGGGTTATCAATCTCACGCGCTCTTTGGCCATTCAGCTTGCGCCGCACAATATCCGCGTGAATTGCGTGGTGCCGAACAAGATCGGCTCGCCGGTGGGAAAGGATACGTTCAACCCCGACCGCAAGGTGCTGAATCTTCGCAATCGCCCCGGAGAACCCATCGATCTTGCGCGCGCCATGCTGTTCCTCGCCTCCGACGATTCCGATTTCATCGACGGCACCGAATTATTCGTCGATGGCGGATGCGCCGCCATGATGCCGGGCGGCGACTGAAGACGCGCCCGCGCGGGCTTGATTTCGCCCGGCCCTTCGGCGCATGACAGCCCTCACACGACATTGGGGCTTAGAAATGAACATCCGCGAGTCCGTTACACGCACCTATCCCGACCTGCACGATCACATCGACGCGCTTGAAAAGGCAGGGCAGCTCATTCGCGTGACGCGGCCGATCAACAAAGACACCGAGATGCATCCGCTTGTGCGCTGGCAATTTCGCGGCGGCCTTTCGGAAGATCAGCGCAAGGCGTTTCTGTTCACCAATGTCGTGGACAGCAAAGGGAAGCATTACGACATCCCGGTGATTGTCGGCGGGCTGGCGGCCAATCGCGAAATCTACCGCATCGGTTTGGGATGCGAGCTGGATCAGATCGAGGCCACCTGGGCGCGCGCGACCGCCAATCCCATCAAGCCGCGCGTGGTGGAGAACGCGCCTTGCCACGAGATTGTGATTACCGGCGATGAGCTGAACAAAGAGGGGATGGGCCTCGATAGTATTCCCGTTCCCATCTCCACCCCCGGTTGGGACAACGCGCCCTATACGACGCTGTCGCAATACATCACCAAAGACCCCGACACCGGCATTCAGAATGTCGGCAATTACCGCGGCCAGGTGAAAACGCGCCGGCGGCTCGGGATGAATCCTTCGCTCGAGCTGCGGCCCGGCATCTATGCGCATTGGCTGAAATACAAAAAGCGTGGGCAGAAAATGCCGGCCGCTGTCGTGCTCGGTGCGCCGCCGGCGGTGACCTTCGTATCGACACAAAAAATCGCGGAATCCGTCGATGAGTTCGATGTCGCGGGCGGTCTGGTGGGCTCGCCGATCAACGTCGTGCGGGCCAGGACGGTGGATTTGCTCGTTCCCGCGGAGGCAGAAATCGTCATCGAAGGATTCATCGACACCGAATGGCTGGAGCCCGAGGCGCCGTTCGGCGAATCCCACGGCCATGTGAATTTGCAGGAATACAACGCGTTCATGGACGTGACCGCGATCACGCGGCGCAAGGATGCGGTCCTGACCTCGATCATCAGCCAGGTGACGCCGAGTGAATCCAGCCTGATCAAGCGCGTATCGCTGGAGCCGCTGCTGCTGCAGGGGCTTCATGCGCTCGGCATGAAATTCGTCAAGCGTGTGGCGCTACACGAGCCGCTGACCAATTTGCGCAAAGTTTGCATGCTGCATATCGAAAAGGGCACGCCGCGCCAGGAAGTGTGGCGCGCGATGTATGGGCTGTGTTCGCAGCATCGCGCTGTCGGCAAGTATGTTATCGCGCTGGACGAGGACATCGATCCGCAGAACATGGATGCCGTGTGGTGGGCTTTGTCCTACCGCTGCAATCCCGCGCTCGACATCGAGATTCTGAAACATCGCGATCAGGGTCACGGCCCGCGTTCGCTACGCAATGACGGCGAGGATGCCTCTGTCTTGTTCGACGCAACGCTGAAAGAGCCGTTCCCGCCGGTCTCGCTGCCCAAACGCGAATATATGGAAAACGCCAAAAAGATCTGGGACGAGCTGGGTTTGCCGCCGCTGAAACCGCAGGCGCCTTGGTTCGGAACGTCTCTAGGCGAATGGGACGAGCGTTTCGACGTGATGGCCGAGCGCGCGGTGAAAGGCGATTATTGGGTGACGGGCGACATCATCGCGCAGCAGCGCCGCAACGATGTCACCATGAATACCGAAATCCGCCGTGTACGGAAGAAAGAGGAGTAGACGCGCGTATTACTGCGCCGCGTTCTCCATCATCCGGTCCTTCTTCGCATTGAAATGGTAGCGCGCGATGGTATCAAGATCGGTGCCGGTGATGCGGATGACGAGCGCCCGTTCGGGATGTTCGGTGGAATGGATGATTCCCGGCCCATAGGCTCGCGCGTCGCCCGGGGCCAGACGATAGCGTGATGCGATCTCCAGCACCGCGCCGTCTTCGCCCGCCGGGTTCACCCGCCGCCACTCGGTCATCTCGGTTGTCCCGGCGATATTTCCGTACACGGCCCAGGACGCGCCATGGCTGTGAGGACGCCCGCGTTTGCCGCCCTCCTGCGCATGCGCTAGCACATACACGCCGGTTGCCGCGTCGTGAAACAAAACGCGCTTGTGCTGGCTTTCGCCGGGAAAGGCGAAAGGCTCGAAATCGGGATCTCGCAGCAGCGGACGCAGCGCATCCGCGATGTCACCCAACCCGTTCGCGCCTTTCGCCGCAACGATGCGCGTCAGTTCATCCGTGAAGCGGCGAAATGTTTCGGCGAAATCTCCGCTCACGGATGCACGTCCTCGGTGAACCAGTCGGTCGGCAATTCCACGCCCACGCCTTTTTCTCGCGCCTTCTTGTAGACGAGGGCGCCGCAAGCCGCGAATTGATAGCCGAGCCCGATATTGTTCAGGAAACACGTCACCTGATCTTCCCGCGCGCGCCCCTGCACCTGTCCCGCAATCAGTTGCGGAAGCGTCGGCAATTTGTCGAAGGCGATTTCACCGGCCAGCATCCAGCCTTTGTTTTGCGCCTTTTCCGGAATGGTCACGCCCTTGGTGAAGAGATGCATCGGTGAGCCGTCATTGCTGTGGATTACCACGATATCGCTGCGCTGCACGGCGGCGACTTCCATTTCGGGCCGCTTGATGGAGCTGAGATGCATCCCTGGGCGCACCCAGCGAGCGAAGAACACATTGTCGATGGTATTGGTCGCGCACAGCACAATGTCACGGTCGTGCACAGCGTCCTCGGCGGAGTCCACCGGCGTCACTTTCACGCCCAGTTTCTCGGTCCATTCGCGGCAAAAATTCTCACGGCGTTCGGCATTGGGGCTGTAACAGAGGATGGATTCGATCTTGCGCACGGCGCAGGCGGCCATGAGCTGGGCGCCTGCCTGCCAGCCCGAGCCGAGGATACCCACCGTCTTCGCATTTTCGCGCGCGAGATATTTGACGCCCAGCCCATTCGCCGCGCCGACGCGCATACGCTGCACGACGCCGTCGGGAAAAATCGCCAGTGGTTCGCCGGTTTCGCTGGAAAACAACAGCACCAGTCCGACATAGCGTGCATTCGGCGCGGACGGCACTTTCACGCGCCGTTCATTTCCGCCTTCGCTGGGCCAGGTCACGATGTCGGAATTGATGCGGACCGCCCCGACGCCGAGCTTGGGGACAATGCCGTCCATGGATTTGAGGCTGTAGAGTGCGTCGGCACGTGCGGTCGGCGCGAAGGAATCCGAACGCGTGCGCGAGACGCCGCGCCCATGCGCCAGCTCCCAATAGGCGTCTTCCAGCACGTCGATGCAGTCTTTCATCGACAGTAGCGTTTCGATGTCGGGATTGGAAAGGATGAGGGTCATGCGGATGTCCGGATAGCGATGCAAAAGCGAGTGTAATGCATCGCGTTTCCTCTATGGAAAGGCAAACTGGTGCGGCGCACCGCGAAACTTCAGTTCGGCACTTGCTCCGTCTGCGGCTTGTCCTTGTCGGTGATGTTCAGCTCGATGGAGCGCGCCGGTCTGTTGGTCATGTTCTGATTACGGTGAACCGTGCCGCGCGGGACATAGACATAGTCGCCTGCCTTCAACACGCGCGGCGCCTGTCCTTTCACGGTATAGGTCACTTCCCCTTCCTGCACGGCCCACCATTGATCGCCGGGATGACGGTGGAACTGGTTGCCGGCTCCCGGCGGGATGACCACCGATTGTAGCCGCACCTGCCGGGTCGGGTCCTTTTCCAGCGGCATCTCGAAATAGGGCTTGGGCTGGAAACCGGTTCCGCCTCCCTCTTGCGCGGCCATGACGATTGCCGACCCGGTCACCGCGAGCGACGATGCCACGGCGATCACGAGCAACTTGCTCATTCTTCCCTCCATGTCCGGCGCAATGATCTTTCTTATTTCGCGCTGACACTATTGTTGATGGAGGTCCCAGCTTCTGTAAATGAAATTTACAATCGCACATCACGGAGATGCGTTAACCATTTGATTCTGAACAGTTTGTAACCTCGGCGTGATTCTTGCTTGTAAAACGGTCAGAGGGGTACCTGGATAGCAGGTAGCGCTGTCCTAGTACGGGGAGTCCGCCGATGACCGGTCACCGGGCATGGGGCCTTGCTTTGCTGCTGCTTTCGATAAGCAGTATCGCCGCTCAAGCAACCACCTTCACAGCCACAAACCTTATTTCAGACGATACCACCAAAAATCCGGCCATCCTCCAGGATCCGAATCTGGTCAACGCATGGGGATTGGTTACGACAGGAGCCTCTCCCTTCTGGGTGGGCGATAACGGGACCGGCGTGTCCACGCTCTATAACGTCAGTGCAACCACGGGCGCAGTCTCGATAAACTCGCGTGTTGTGACCGTTCCTTCCTTTCCTTCCGGCGGCACGGGCACTCCGACCGGAGTTACCGTCGGTGCTGCGGGAGCATTCAACGGGGACACCTTCTTGTTCGTCAGTGAAGACGGCACCGTGTCGGGCTGGCGCAACGCGCCTCCACTGAGCACCACCAATGTTGCGGAGGTCCTGCAAACCGGGTCGCCGGACAATGTTTACAAAGGCGATGCCTTCGCCACCATTGGCGGGCACGGTTATCTCTACGCCGCCAATTTCAAATCGGGAGCTATCGACGTCCTCAAGGGAGACTCGGGCGCGCCAAATCTGACCGGCAATTTTACCGACCCAGGCATTCCCAGCGGCTACGCGCCCTTCAACGTCAAAATCATCAACAATTCGGTCTACGTCACCTATGCGCTGAGCGACGGGCATGACGACGTTCCCGGTTCCGGCCACGGCTATGTCGATGAGTTCGACCTGCAAGGTAATTTCATCCGCCGCATTGCGTCGGCGGGCACCCTCGATTCTCCTTGGGGCTTGGCGGTCGCGCCGGCCTCATTCAGCGCGTTCGCAGGCGATCTGCTGGTTGGCAATTTTGGCGACGGCCGGATCAATGTCTATAGCATTGGCGCCACGCCGACATTTCTTGGCCAATTGACCGATCCGTCCGGCAATCCGCTGGTCATCGATGGTCTGTGGGCGCTCGCGGTCGGCGGCGGTCAGGCAAACGGGGGGCTTGCCTCGAGCATCTATTTCACCGCAGGCCCGCAGGATGAGAGCCATGGCGTGTTCGGCGTCATTTCCGCCGTGCCGGAACCGGCAAGCCTTGCGATGTTCGGACTGGGATTGATGTGCCTCGGTATGATCCGCCTGCGCGGACGGCCGATTCCGCAGACGTAAATTTTGGCTCGGGGAGCGTTACCGGATGCCGCACGGCGCGGCATCCGGTTGTTTCTACTCCTGTGCGGCCGCAAGTTTGGGACTGAGAACCGCGCCGTCCATTTCGGGCTCGCCCGTTCCGAGATGAACGCCTTTGCGCTCGATGCCGAACCAGACGAGCAACGCAATCGCAATCGCCGCCGCCGCAGCAACAATCGCAAGCGCCGTCGCATAATCATTGCCATGATCGGCAGCATAGCCCGATTGAATCGTCGCATTCACCGAGGCCATCAGATTGCCGAGCTGATAAACGAAGCCGGGGAATGTTCCGCGCACCTCCGGCGGTGAAAGCTCGTTCAGATGCACGGGGATGATACCCCAGGCGCTCTGCACCATGAACTGCATCAGGAACGATCCGACTGCGAACCACAAAGGCGAACCCGCGAACACCCATAGCGGGATCACGGGAATGGCGAGCAGCGCCGCCAGTACGATCGCGCGCCGCCGTCCGATGTGTTCGGACAGATGGCCGAAGCTGAGGCTGCCGGCAATAGCGCCGATATTATACACCACCGCGATGATGCTGACGGTGGCCGGCGAGAAGCCCTGCTGCACCTGAAGGAAAGTCGGATACAGGTCCTGCGTGCCGTGACTGAAGAAATTGAATCCCGTCATCAACAGCACCGCGTAAAGACCGATGCGCCAATGCGTCTTCAGGAAGACGCCCGCCAGGATTCCGGCGATGTTGTAGATCACCGCCATGATTTCCGGGATCAGATGCGCGGCAAGCGAGAAATAATCGACCAGCAACATGCCGACGACGGCGAAGAACTCGATCCACACGCCAGGATCGCGCGAGGCGAGATAGAGGCTCGCGCCGATGGGGATGACGAAACAGATGGCAGCGATAGTGGGCTGCGTCTCATAGAGTCCCGCCCCAATCCACAGAATCGCGGCATAGATGATGAGGCGCCCATAAGCGGTGAGCGTCGGAATGGCGTCCGCGCCCAGCACCTTTTTCGGCGTCCAGGCGGGCGATTCATTCACATGCTTCAGGATGAAATAGGTCAAAAGACCGGGCGCGATGCCGATCATGAACATGCCGCGCCAGCCAATATATTGGTACAGCAGTCCGTACACGACCGAAGCCACGAGATAGCCGCTGGGATAGCCCGCCTGCAGAATGCCCGACACGAGACCGCGCCCTTGCGGCGGAATCGTTTCCATGGCGAGCGAAGCGCCGACCCCCCATTCGCCGCCCATGGCGACGCCGAACAAGGTGCGCAAGACAAGAAGCTGGAACAGATTTTGCGCGAAGCCCGATGCGAACGCCATGGTCGAATAGATCAGGATCACCGCCGCCAAAACCGGCCTTCGCCCATAACGGTCGGCGGCTCGTCCGAAAATAAATGCCCCGATAGGCCGCATGGCGAGTGTCAGAACAACGGCCACGGCCACGGCCGGAATCTCGGTGTTGAACTCCTTGGCGATGTCGCGAAACACGAACACCATCAGGAAGAAGTCGAAGGCATCGAGCATCCAGCCCAGATAGGCCGCGGCGACGACGCTTTTTTGCTGTCTCGTCCAGCCCGACATAAGTGCGGCCATAGCGGTCACTCCCCCTTGAGGTAAGTCTTTGTCCTTTGTGGGCATTCTTAGCCGGTTGGGAGTTTAGCGCCAGTCCCGGTCCAGAGGGCAGCTTCAAATTTGCCGGAGGCTTCCGGTAAGCTGCAAGGCGTATTGAGGAGCGCGGCTGGCGTATGGTTTATGGAATTTTGGGCGGGGCGCGCTATGCCGCCGCCGGTTTTCTCGCGTTGTTGCTAAGCGCGGCGACGACTCCGATTTCTCAGGCAAAGGCTGCCGAACAGATGACCATCGCACAATGGGACCTGACCGATCTGTACAAATCGCCGCAAGACTGGTCCGCGGAATATGCCCGCGTGAGAACCGCGGCCCAGAGGCTCGACAGCTATAGCGGCACGCTGGGCGACAGCGCCGCCACCATGCGGTTGGCGCTCGACGCCATCGCGGCGGTGAACAAGGAATCGAGCCGTCTCTACTCCTATGCCAGCCTCAAGGCGGACGAGGACATCAGCAACGCGGCCAATCAGGAACGCAAACAGCAGGCGGGCGCGCTCAATACACTGATCGGGGAAAAGACGGCTTGGCTGGCGCCCGAGATTTTATCGATCGGCGACCCGAAGGTCCGTAGCTTCCTCGCCGCCGATAAGGACCTCGCCGCACACCACAATTTCTTGCTGGGAAACATCTTACGCGGCGCGCCCCATACGTTGGGAAACGAAGCGGAATCGGTTCTGGCGGCAGCCGGCGATGTGCTGCAGCAGCCCGATGCCATTTACGGTCAGCTCGCCAATTCCGATCTGCCCTATCCGGAAATCACGCTGTCCACGGGTCAGAAGGTTCGGCTCGATCAATCCGCCTACGAACAATACCGCCAATCGCCGAACCGCGCCGACCGCAAGCTCGTCTTCGATTCGTTCTGGGGCGCATGGAAACATTATGAAAGTTCGGACGGCGCCATCCTGACCGCGCAGATCATGGGCGATGTCTTCATGGCGAAGGCGCGCAAACATCCCAATGCGCTCGCTGCCGCCTTGTTTCCTGACAATATGCCCGAAGCCGTCTATCGCACGCTGGTCGCCGAAGCCAATGAAGGCCTGCCCACGCTGCACCGCTATTTCCGGTTGCGCAAACAGCTTCTCGGCATCAAGGACGAGCTGCAATATTACGACATCTATCCGACCATGTTTCCGGGGCGGAACATTCCCAAATTCGGCATCGCCGAATCCGAGCGCCTGTCAAAGGACGCCCTTGCTCCGTACGGAAACGAATATATCGCGCTGCTGACGCGCGGCTTTGCCGGGAAGTGGATGGACCCCAGCCCGCGCGTGCACAAAGCGTCAGGCGCCTATATGAACGGCTCGGCTTACGACGTTCATCCTTATTTGCTGCTCAATCACCACGACGATTATGCCGGGCTTTCGACATTCGCGCATGAATGGGGCCACGCCGTTCACACACTGCTGACGACGAAGAGTCAGCCTTATGAAAAGGCGAATTATTCCACCTTCATCGCGGAAAGCGCTTCCATCGCCAACGAGATGCTGCTGAACGACTATATGGTCACGCACGCCAAGACGAAGGAGGAGAAGCTTTATTATCTGGGCGAGGGTCTAGAATCGATCCGCGGCACGTTCTTCCGGCAGGTGATGTTCGCCGAATTCGAGCTGGCAATTCACGAGACGCTGGAGAAAGGCATGCCGCTATCGGGCGCGCGCATGACCGACATCTATTGCGGTCTGTTGAAGAAATATCATGGGGAAGCGGAAGGCGTGATGCATATCGATCCGGCCTATTGCATCGAATGGGCCTTCGTGCCGCACTTCTTCTACAATTTCTATGTCTACCAATATGCGACATCGATGGCGGGCGCGGCTGAGTTCACCGACGCCATCGTGAAAGAAGGCAGGCCAGCCGCGGAACGGTTCCTCGACATGCTGCGCGCGGGCGGGTCGGATTATCCTTACGAAATCTACAAGCGCGCGGGGATCGACATGGCGACTCCGGCGCCTTATCGCGCGCTGATTGCGCGCATGAACCGCATCATGGATGACATCGAAGCGCTGCGGAGATAGCGCGCGCGAGCATGAACAAAGACAAGTTTCACGGCCGGCGCGAAAGATTCTGGGCCGGTGGCTTTCTCTACGATCCGCAAACGTCGCGCGTCCTTTTGCATTTGCGCGATGGCAACACGCCCTACAATCCGCATCAATGGTCGTTCTTCGGCGGCTCCAATGAAGACGGAGAGACATTTGGCGAGTGCTTCATCCGCGAGATGAAGGAAGAGATCGGCCTTACCATCCCCCCGGAGGGCGCGGTCTATCTGCGCGATTATTTTCGGACCGACGAATCCTTGCACCGCGCGGTGTTCTATGCCGAGTCTAGCATCCCAACGGAACAACTCATCTTAGGAGAGGGCGCTGGCTTTCGCTGGTTCGCATGGGACGAGCTGCCCCATTACGATCTCACCGCATACACCCGCAAGGACCTCAACTATTTCCGCACGCGACCAAAACGCGAAACGCCGTTCTATTGAATCGCGTAGGTCATCGTCACATTGACCGTGACGTTTTCCTCCCCAATCGCGACGGGGGCGGGCGCCGGTGCCGCCAATGCCGCGCGCGCCGCGAAAGGCGCTAAGGGGCGCACAATATTGCCTTCCTCGATGGAGATGAGCGGCCCCAATGTCACGCCGGCCGCCGCGGCCAATGTCTTCGCTTTCGCTGCCGCATCCGCTACTGCCAAGGCGCGCGCGCGTTCGGCGAGGGGTTTGGTATTGGCGATGGAAAACGACACCCCGCCCAATTGGTTGGCGCCGCTTTTGACCAGCGCATCCAACGCCGCGCCGAGCTTCGACACGTCATCCAACACGACATTGACCTGGTTCGAGACCTGATAGCCGGTAATCGCGCGCGGCTGCGGCTGGTCCTGCCGGAAAGGAGGATATTGCGGCTCAACGGAAAAATTCGAAGTCTGGATTTTGTTGTCCGGAATCCCTGCCGCTTTCAGCGCGGCGAAAACGCGGTTCATCCCGGCCGTATTGGCGCTCATCGCCGCCGCCGCGGTCTGCGCTTGCGTTACGACGCCGGCGGAAAGGCGCGCCTGGTCGGGTTTGGCGGACACGTCGCCCTCGCCTGTTACGACGATGGCTCGCATGGGAAAGCGGCCTTCCGCCGCCATCGCGGGCTGGAAAACCGCCGCCGCGGCCAGCAATGCCGCAATATACGGCGAAACCGCAACACGTGCGCGCATTCACAAACCTCATCTGGCGAAGCCGCGTAGGGTAGCGGTGCAATCGCGGTCTTTTTGCGGCCAAGGCTCCGGCCAAAGACGACGGCTTTGCGGCGTACCGAAGCTCCTGCTATCAACCCTCACCCTTGGCGAAGGGCCTGTAGCTCAGTTGGTTAGAGCCGGCCGCTCATAACGGTCTGGTCGCTGGTTCGAGTCCAGCCGGGCCCACCAATCCTCTACAAAACTGGGCACTTCGGATGGTGCCCTGTTTTCGTCCGTAGGACGCCGTCAATAAGACTGGGCTATCGGACAAGATACGAATTTCACGTTCGGAAAACCCCGGCATGGCTAATGATTGGACGCACATAGCCGTTGCGATTGTTGCACGTATAGTAGGGGTAGCGGCCACCCTTGCCAGTCCAGATGGTTATCCCACCGCCTCAGTTGGCGCAGCGGGCAAGAACCGGCTAAGCAATGCACGTTAGGCCGGTGTTTGTAATTCCTTTCGGATGGACTCTGAAAGTAGGTGTTGAACGTCCAGAAGATTAGCGCGCAGCACTTCCGTTTGCGATCGATCGGAGCTTTTGCCGCCGCTGTCTAACGGCAATCGCAGCGTCGACAGCTGCCTGTTGCAGTCTTCGAGGCACTGTTGCAACGCCTCAATTCTCTCTTCTTTTAGCCCGTACCAACGCTCTTCCCAAAGGAGCAATTGCTTAAATAGCTGCCGTTGTTTGGCATCCGTCTCACGGTAGAAACGGTGTAAGAACGTCGCCGTGTTGTTTTGCGTCACGCACCGCAGATTTTCGTCCATCGACGTTGATTCCTATTGGGTAAAAATTGTCAGCATGCCGCCCGGAAAATGCGCTTGGGCTTGCCAACGAGTTAAGCGGTTGCTGTGGGTCTTTGTCGAGAGACAAGGAGTTTATAACCGGGAAGCGGAACGTACGTAGCCGAACAGATGGGTTGAAACGCTTTCGGAATTAGCCGCCTCGCTCAGTGGAGCGGCAGGTTTGCCTCAGCAATCTGGCTTACTGCCACGTGGGTACCAAAGAAGTCTCGGCTTCATTCGCATTTATTCGTTGGGCGAGTGCACGATACGTCGCACGCGCAATCGCTTCAGCGGGCACATGAGGAAGCCCTGCCATTCTGATTGTTACCTGCTTTAAAAAATCTTGCGCATGCAGAGCCTTGTCCGTCGGCGGGCCAGGCAACCATCCTTCATAGTATGCGCCCCGGAGGAGCATGGGCAACATTGCAGCCAAACGCGCGGCATCATCTGTTCCCACGCGGTTACGTAGGGCATGAAGGCCGGCCAATAAGGCCTGAAGCGCCACGTTCGGATCATGAACTTTCAATTCGTCCATGACGATAGAGAGCCACGCGTTCGTTTCCCGTACTGTAGTCTCGAAAATCGAGCAGTCGGAATTACTCATCTTGTAGCCGTCTTCACCCTGTCCATTACGACAAGTTAAGCGCTCGCGGCTTGCGGGTGTTGACCTTGGTCAACGGCGATCTGCCTAGGTAGAATCCCCTAGGCACTTACCCTAACTATTCCGTGCCGACACTGCGGTGACATGTTGCTTCTTAGTTGTGGGCCGTTGAGGGAAGAAGCTCATGTCTATCGCACTTAATAACGCTGTTAGCAGCAAATTCTCTACCCCTCCGCATGCAGCCACGTCTTCGTTCCTTGGCGTCGAGCCCATCAATAAGGACGCATCCTTTGCCGCTCTCCAGAAGATCGGCGTGAAGGTACGTGTCGCGGGCAAGGCCACGATCTTCAACGAGGGCGATGACGCAAAATGTTGTTACAAGGTCGTCAGCGGAGCGGTCCGCCTTTGTAAGCACACCTCCAACGGACGCCGCCAGGTCGCAGATTTTCTTTTGGCCGGTGATTTTTTCGGCTTTCTGCAACCCGGCGCATATAGTTTCACGGCTGAGGCCGTGAGCGATGTTGTCTTGATTGCCTACCCGCGCGCGCAAGTCGAGCAACTCTGCGACACAATGCCGAGCATGAGCAAGCGCCTGCTCTCGGTCCTTTGCCAAAGGCTTCTGAGCATGCAGGACCATTTGGTGATGCTAGGGCGGCAAAATGCACTGGAGCGTATCGCATCCTTTCTCCTGCTCATTGCGGAACGGTCAGATGCAGAAGATGGCGACATGTTCGAGCTTCCGATGAGCCGTCGAGATATGGCCGATTATCTCGGCCTGACCATCGAGACGGTGTCTCGTACGTTCACGGATCTGAAGAAACTCAAAGCGATCCGGATGGACGATGCTCATCGTATTGTCATCCCAGACATGGACGCGCTTCGTACCATGGCCGATAGCGATGTCTGACGTATAGACAGGATGGGGTTCACTTTTTGCCGCTCGACTTGAAACGCGAGGAATCGACGCGTAACCGGTACATACAGCGATGACGCCGGCTCATAACGATTCCCAACTGTTCTGGATCGCTCTAACTTTTTGATCTCCTCAGACGTCAGTAGCTCGAACAGCTTTCCTACCCTGACGGTCAATGGTCAAAGGCCATTTCCGGTACCGAGCGTACCGCGCTTGATAAAGGTCAAGCCGTTGCGCGCTGTTTAATGCGAAAAGCTGGCGGCCCGTCAGAAGAAGAGTGGATACATGAAAAACCGCATCTTCGTTATCGGTGCGTCCTTGAGCGGGATCGATGCACTTTGCGAATTGGTTAGCACGCTGCCCATCGATTTCCCTGCGCCAATTCTGATTGCGCAACATGTTGCCTCTCATAGTCCGGGGATGCTTCCGGAACTTCTGTCAAAAGCGGGGCGGCTTCCTGCAACACATCCCAAAGACCGCGCTCCTATCGAAAAGGGCCGCATTTATGTGGCGCCTCCCGACCGGCACATGCTCGTTCAAGATGGGTGCATTCGCCTTTCGCACGGGCCTCATGAGAATTTTGCAAGACCCGCTATCGATCCGCTCTTCCGGTCGGCGGCGGTGGCCTTCGGTCCTGCGGTCGTCGGCGTCATTTTGACCGGTCAGCTTGACGATGGAACAGCCGGTCTATTGGCCATCAAGGATCGAGGCGGCACCACTGTTGTGCAGGAGCCGTCGGAAGCAACGGCGCCGTCCATGCCGCGAAGTGCGATGCGAAAGGTACAAATCGATCATTGTTGCCGGTTAGGACCTATGGGGCGGCTGTTCGTCCAACTTGCAGCCGATGACCCAACTGTGAGCGAGGAGCCACCTATCCTCAACCTGATGGAAATAGAAAATCGCATTGCAGCAGGCATCTTCAATGTTGAGGACTGGTGGGGTCTGGAGCGGATGAGTACCCCTTCCGGCTTTAATTGCCCCAATTGCCGAAGCGCCCTCTACGAATTGGCTGACAAACGCGTTCTGCGCTTTCGATGCCGGTCAGGTCATGCGTTTTCCGCGTTGACACTGCTCAGCTGCCAAGCCGACGCGCGCGAAATGCTTCTGTCGTCCATCTTCGGCGCATTGATCGAAGAAGTCACTCTTGGCAAACGGCTTGTCGGCGAAGATGGACATGGGGAAGCGGTAACTGCCGTCATCCTGAAGAATCGCATCGATCAGCTGGAAAGCGAGGCCGCCAACATATGCGAATGGCTTCACTCGATGACAGGTTTGGTCGAGCCGCAGCCGCCCCATCCGGAGATTGCCAAATATTGAATTTTCACGCACCCACGCCCTATCGGCCTGTAATGTGAGATACACCCAACACGCCGTAGCGGCGATTGCAGCACCTGTGGCAATGCTGGAAGCGTCGGGCTGGCTTTGGATGCTTTTAATTTGTTTGGAACTCGTTTCATTTCATATCGGCAGATATCGCTACGAATTATGGAAGCTCTGGGGCCATCGTGCCGTGTCCTCGGCCGAGAATGGGTTTCAGCTAATTCTCAACGGCAGCGAGCTATTTTGGCCGGACCTGCCGATCAATGTTCGCTTTCTTCGGCTAGGCCGGCGACCAAGATTTCAAAAATCTCTGCGACTTTGCCCGTGAGCGGCCAAGGACCGTTTCCTAAAGTGTCGGCCGATCCTTCTGTCCAGGCGATGGCCTCCTCGATGTCGGCCACCGTAGGCTCCAATGCCAAAATGGCCGACAACTTCGTATCGTCCATGTCGCCAATCAGCCTGCGCAATTCGCTGACGCCAGCAATGTCGGAGCTCGCCATGTTCGGTTCCCCTGCGCATAAGCTGCGCCTGTTTGTTAGCGCGCTCATGTCATGTCTGCTTTGATTTCGCTCAAGAAGGTCAAACCCAGCGTGTGCGAAACTGCGTTCATCGTAATTTCGAGGCGGACGTCGAAATGGATGCACGCTCAGTGACGCTGCGCATCCTCTCTTGCGATGGCGCGACTGTTGATCTGCCGCAATGACGAGGCTGAGATGGGGCGATATGTTTATTTTCGCTAAATAGGATGACTGAGATGAGATTTCGGGACCGTGTCGATGCAGGACGCCAACTCGGAAGAGCTCTCCTACATTATTCCGATGCAAAGCCGATCGTCCTCGCGCTGCCCCGCGGTGGTGTCACGGTTGCTGCGGAGGTGGCGAGCGCGCTGCATGCGCAGCTGGATATCCTTTTGGTGCGCAAGATAGGGGTTCCCATGCAGCCGGAGCTCGCACTGGGCGCCGTAGTAGACGGAGGCGAGCCCATTATCGTCCGCAATCCCTACATCATCGAAAGCACTGCCACCAGTGAAGAAGAATTTCAGGCACTATGCCAAACCGAACTGAAGGAAATTGAGCGGCGCCGTCAGCTATATCTGGGAAAACGGCGCGCGCCTGACTTAGAAGGACGCGTCGTTATTGTTGTGGACGATGGGATCGCGACGGGCGCTACAATGCGGGCCGCGTTGCGTGCCCTACGCGCGCGCAAACTGAAGAAGCTGGTGCTGGCTGTTCCGGTCGCGCCGGCGGAAACAATCGAAAGTCTCGGAACGGAAGCGGACGACGTCATCTGCTTGACGGATTTAGGGCCATGGGGTGGCATCAGTTACTTTTATGACGATTTCCGGCAACTAAGGGACCACGACGTGATCGATACGCTCGCTCTATTTGCACGGCACGAAACCAAAGAAATATCGGCGCCCCACTAGCAAGCCTAATACCAGTCCTCAGTCCGACTACAGCCAACAGGTCTGATTAGGGTCATTGCCGCGCGTAATTGGCTCGTGGTCGTTACCCTAACCGCGCCTCCAGATATGCGACTGCCGCCGATAGAGTCATGATCTTGGAGTAATCCCTCTCGGGAACTTCGACTTTTAGTTTCTTGTGGAGTGCCATAACGAAGTTCAAGAAATCCATGGAGTCGATGTCCAGGGCTTCGCGCAAATCGGCATTAGGATCGACTGTCGCAAGGTCGACATCCGGTGCAATATTGCCAAGCTCTTCGATCACCACTGTACGGATTTCGTCGCGCGTCATAGGCGCTCCGGCTGGGTGAGCAGGGTTGCGATTTCGTTCAGGAAAAGGCCGCCGGCATGACCGTCTGTGACACGATGATCGGCCGCTAATGTTGCCGTGATAACCGGACGCACTTCAATCGCCTCGCCGATGGCGACGGGTTTGCGAATCTGTTTGCCCAAACCGATGATCGCAACCTGTGGCGGATAGATGATTCCGAACAGGCTTTCGACTCCACGCTCGCCAAGATTGGACACCGTGATCGTCGAGTCGGAAATTTCCGAGCTTCTCAGACGGCCGACCCGGGCGCGGGCAACGAGATCGCGCAATTTCACCATGACGGAATCCAAATCCAGCGTATCGCAATCGTGCAGAGCTGGGGCCGCGAGACCGCCTCCTCGAATCGCGATGGCTGCACCGACATGCACCTGCGCGCTTGCGGCGAACCCTCCGCCGGCATTGTAGAAGCCATTAAAGGCCGGATGTTTGCGTGCCGCTAAAGCAACAGCCTTCAGCATTAGCGCCGCCATGAGTAGCCTCTGGCCGGGCGCGCGCGCTGCATTTGCGTTTTCCAGCCACTCATTTGCACGGGCCATATCGACTTCCGTTGCAAGATAATAATGGGGAATTTCTCGCTTGGAATGCGCCATCGCAGCGGCGATCGCTGAACGCATTTTGTCCAGATCGAGTCCTCCGCGTGAGGCCGCAGGCTTGGACGAAAGCGCCTTCTGGACGTCTCGCAAGGTAATTGCACCTTCGGGTCCGGTTCCTTGAACCGTGAGAAGATTGATCGCGTTTTCTTGCGCTGCTTTTCGAGCTGCTGGCGATGCGCGCACGCTCGTCGCCGGCAGCACTTTGGCTGGCTCAATAGGAACCGGCAGAGGTGTAGTAGCCGTCACCGTTAGCGGCTGTACAACCGGCGGCAACCTGTCTCCATCTTCGATAATGGCCAACGGAGTCCCGACCGGCACTTTCGTCCCGACGGAAACCAGCAGCCGGCCCATGACGCCGTTGATGAAGATTTCGACTTCGATAGCGCCCTTCTGGGTTTCGACCACCGCCACGATATCGCCGCGCCGCACTGGGTCGCCCGGTTTCTTAAGCCATTCAACAAGTATTCCGGACTCCATGTCCGCGCCCAGAGAAGGCATGCGGAATTCAGACATGAATTACATCAACGTCTTACGTGCAGCCGCGATTATATTCGGGGTCTGAGGCAATGCCGCTTCTTCGAGATGCCGCGCATAGGGAATCGGTACCTCGGCCGAACATACGCGAGCCACAGGAGCATCGAGGCTAAAAAACACTTGTTCCATTATTCTCGATGCGATTTCGGCCGAAATGCCTCCCGACCGCCAACCTTCGTCGACAATGACGGCACGGTGAGTCTTGGCCACAGAGGCCATAATTGTTGCATCGTCTAGAGGCCGCAGCGTGCGTAAGTCGAGCACCTCGGCTTCGATACCTTCCTTTGCAAGCGTACGTGCAGCCTCGATGGTTTTATACAGAGACCCTCCATAGGTGATGAGAGACACGTCCTTCCCTTCGCGGCGAATGGCGGCCTTGTCGATCGATACTGGTTTGGCTTGGTCCGGCAATCTGCCGCTCATATTATAAAGCATCACATGCTCGAAAATCAGCACAGGGTCGGGATCCTCAAGGGCCGTCCATAACATCCCGCGGACATCTTCCAGCGTAGCTGGGGTAAGAATTTTCAGGCCCGGAATATGCGCGAACCAGCCTTCAAGACTATGAGAATGTTGTGCAGCGAGTTGACGTCCGGCCCCGGTTGCCATGCGGATCACCAGCGGGACGCCGAATTGTCCGCACGACATATGGCGGATCGTTGCAGCATTGTTCACGATCTGATCCAGCGCAAGCAGGGCAAAATTCACGGTCATGATCTCGACGATGGGACGCATTCCATTCAGCGCGGCTCCAATGCCCAATCCGGTGAAGCCGGATTCGGACAACGGCGTATCGCGAATCCTTTCAGGCCCGAATTCCTCAAGCAAACCTTTGGTCACACCGTAGCAGCCGCCATAGTGCCCCACATCTTCGCCCATTACGAACACTCGGGAGTCACGCCGCAGTGCCTCTCGCATCCCTTCGCGCGCCGCGTCTCGATACGTGATTTCCGCGCCAGTTGTTGGCACTTCAGCCATCAGTGCGCCTCTGCATAAACGTGCCGCGTGAGATCCTGCGCCGGCTCCCATTCGGCGGCTTCAGAAGCGGCGACGGCCGCATCGATCTCCTCTGCTACCGCGCGCTCAATCTGATCTAACTCGCCCTCGTGCAACATGCTGGCCGATTTCATCCAGTCGGTGAGCCGCATAATTGGATCGCGTTTCTTCCATCCGTCGATTTCGGCGTGCGTGCGATAAAGCTGCGGATCGAACATCGAATGTGCGCGGAAGCGATAGGTGTGGCATTCGAGAAAATAGGGACCGTTACCTTGGCGAATAAAGGCAACCGCACGCGTCGCTGCGGCTTCTACCGCGACCACATCCATGCCGTCGATGCCTTCGGACCGTACCCGATAGCTTTCGGCTTTTTTATGGATGTCGGTTTCCGACTCCGACAGATCGAGGCGCGTACCCATCGCATACAGATTGTTCTCGCACACAAACAGTATGGGAAGTTTCCAAAGGGCGGCTAAATTCAATGTTTCATGGAATTCGCCTTCAGCGGCAGCGCCTTCGCCGAAAAAGCAGGCGGTGATGTTGTTTTTGCCGAGCATCTTGTCGGCCAGTGCCAAACCTGCAGCCAGAGGAAGACCGCCTCCGACAATCGCAAAGCCCCCGAAGAACCGCGCCGGCGCACTGACCAAATGCATGGATCCACCTCGGCCTGATGCGCACCCGGTGCGTTTACCGTACATCTCCGCCAATATCGAAACCATGGGAACACCGCGAGCAAGCGCGTGGCCGTGCTCTCTATAAGTCGCGACGACAGAATCTTCTTGGCGGAGCACCGGCAGAATGCCGGTGCAGATCGCCTCCTCGCCGATGCCGACATGCAGGAAGCCGCGTATCTTTTCGGACTGATACAACTCGATGCATTTCTCCTCGAATCGCCGGATGCGGATCATTTGCCTGAGCAATGGCAGAACCGTATCGCGCGAGACTTTGAGCCTGCCTGACAGCGCCACGGTCATTTCTCGTCGCTTTCCAGGGTCGAAATGTCGCCCTCCGGTAAACCCAATTCCCGCGCCTTCAAAAGGCGCCGCATGATCTTCCCACTTCTGGTTTTCGGTAGATTGGCACGAAAGTCGATTTGCTTGGGAGCAACCGCCGGACCCAAACGCTTTCGCGCATGTCCTAGCAGTTCTTTACGCAGTTCCTCTGAAGGTTCGTAGCCGGAATTCAGTGCAAGGAATGCCTTTACGGTTTCGCCAGCGACGGGATCGGGGATGCCGATGACGGCGGCTTCGGAAACGGCCGGATGCTCCAGCAGCGCGCTTTCCACTTCGAACGGACCGATCAGATGCCCGGATGATTTGATCAGATCGTCTTCGCGTCCGATAAACCAGAAATAGCCGTCGGAATCCCGCATCGCGAGGTCGCCCGTAAGATACCAATCGCCGACAAAATTTTTGCGGTACCGTTCCTCTTCGTGAAGATAGCCGCGAAACATAGAGGGCCAGCCCTTTTTGAGCGCCAATTGACCGCTAGTCATCGGCTTGGTGATTTCGGAAAGACTTCCATCCTCGGCGCGTCTGACGATCGTCGCCTCGACACCAGGGAGCGGCAAACCCATAGAGCCGGGCTTGATGTCCTGTGTCAGATAGTTGGCGATCATGATGCCGCCGGTTTCCGTCTGCCACCAGTTGTCGTGGAACGGACGGCCAAGCTTTTCGGCGCTCCAGACAACCGCCTCGGGATTTAGCGGCTCACCCACGCTCGCCATCAGGCGCACGTGGTCAAACGTGCCCGGTTTGATGATGTCCGTGCCAGCCCGCATGAGCATGCGGATGGCGGTTGGCGCCGTGTACCAGACGGTGACTTTTTCGTCGCGCAGGATGGAATACCATCGCTCGGCATCGAACTCGGCTTCGTCCACAATCATGGTCGCGCCGATCGTCAGCGGCGAAATGATCCCGTAGGACGTTCCGGTCACCCAACCGGGATCGGCGGTGCACCAGAAGATATCGTCTTCATGCAGGTCGAGCGCATATTTTCCTGTGATATGGTGAGCCACCACCGCTTCATGGACGTGGATCGCGCCTTTGGGCCGCCCGGTCGTGCCGCTGGTGAAATGAAAGCAAAGCCATATCGCCGGGTTTAGTCGAAACTGTCTTGAAGCTATCGCTCGCGGCTTGCATCGCCCCTTTCAGGCTTGTCGTGCCAGCGGGTGCCCGCTCAGGTTCGACATCGGTGAGAAAAATCGTCCTCAGTGCCGGCACATCGGCACGCCATTGGGAAATTTTTCGCTGATAAAGCGAAAGCGTCGTTACGATGGCATGCGCATCGCCACGCTCTAAGCGAGTCCGGATGGGCTCCGGTCCAAACGCCGAAAAGAGAGGTGAAAAAACGCTTCCATTCTTTAGTGTTCCCAGTGCAGCGATATAGAGTTCAGGGGTGCGGCCGGAAAGCGCGAAGACGGCGTCGCCTCTTCCAATGCCATTCGCAGCCAAGACGTTTGCGAAGCGGTTCGTGAGAGAGACCAAATCCGAATACGAGAAATTGCGGATAGTCCCATCCTTGCCTAGCCAGCGAATGGCGAGATTCGAACCTTTCCCTTTGTTGACATGCCGGTCGAGCGATTCGAACGCTATGTTGAGGCCGCCGTCGGGCAAGCCGTCCATCTCGGCGCGCGCTGAGGCCCATGAAAACGCACTTCTTGTTTTTCCATAGTCGATGAGATTTGGCGCGACCCGCGCGCCGGCGGTACTCTTGTGAAGAATAGGCCAGGACATGTTCAGATACGGGTCACGGAAAACGCCGCAGAACATCTTTCAAAAGTTGTCCTGCGCATGGATCGCATTCGCTGGGGCGCCAAAGATAGGGATATCCGGAGAAGCTGCGCCCTACGCCGATTTGGCATGTTTCCATGGTCCCGGAGAATTTCCTGAACAAAATGACATGCCCCAGTGATGTCTCATGTTGAGATATATCAATGAGCAAATCGCCTGCATGATTGATCCTACGCGTGTTCGTCAAATGGAGAAGGTCATGCAAGAGAAGGTCAGCAAACTACCGGTAAAGCACGAAGGCGGTCGGCTCTCGTCCATGGGGACATGGAATCCTTTTGAGTCCCTCCATCAGGAGATCGATGAGCTTTTCAACGATGTCGGCCGCGGCTTTTGGCGTAGAGCTATGCCGTCAAGATTTTTCAAGCCTGCTCCTATCTTCGAGGGCGCCGTGCCCGCCGTCGAGGTGGTTGAAAAAGCGAAGGCCTATGAAGTGTCGGCGGAACTGCCTGGCCTTACCGACAAAGACATCCAGGTGAGCGTTTCCAACGGGACGCTGACCATCACAGGTGAGAAGAAGGAAGAAAAAGAAGAGGAAAAGAAGGATTACTACATGTCGGAGCGGCGGTATGGGTCCTTTTCGAGAGCTTTCAGGATTCCCGAAGGCGCTGACGCGGAGAAAATCGAAGCGCAGTTCAAGAACGGCGTTCTGACCATTACCGTACCCAAGACGGCACAAGCGCAGAGCGCGAAGAATATTCAAATCAAGGCCGCTTAAATCTACGGAGCGCGGTGGCGGCCATCGGCCGCCGTCGTGCCGCGCAAAAGCTGTCACGCCAGTGCATCGTGCGCCTTGCTGTAATTTGGACGTCCTCTCGACGTGATCCGAAGGTTTGCGCCTTAATCTCTATATCGTTGAAAGTGGAGGTCCAAATGCCAACGGATAGCGGCGGTGAGATTATCGATGCGGTCAACCTTGCCTTTCACAAGGAGCATCGGCTTGGTCCGCATTTCCGGCTCGACCGGATCGTTCTTGAGAATGGTGGGACGCTCGTTCTCGAAGGCAATGTTTCAAGTCTCGCTGAAAAGAAGCTCGCGCTGCTGCATGCTGCTGCCGTCCAAGGGGTATCGTCCCTCGTGGACCGTGTTCACGTAGCTACCGCGGCACCGCAAAGCGACCGGCACATGCGTGCCCAACTCCGAGAGCTGTTCGCAGCCGATTCCAACTTTGCCGATATCGAAATACGTGAAGACATAGCCGCTGGCGTTCTTTCCACCGCATATAAGCCTGTTTCGGGATCGCGCGAAGGCGTGATTGGCCGTCTTGATCTTGAAGTCGAAGACGGAGTGGTGATCCTGAACGGTACGCTTCCCACCCTTGTGCGCAAACGGCTCGCAGGGGCGATGGCTTGGTGGATTCCGGGCGTCCGCGATGTCGTCAATGGAATCGCGATAGATCCTCCAGAGGAGGACGGCCCAGATCAGATCGAAGAGGCAGTGCGCGTCGTGCTGGATAGAGATCCGGCTGTGGAGGCCTCGCAAATACGAGCCGGAGCGCGTGAACGCGTGGTACGCCTAACCGGCCTGGTGCCTTCCCAAGCTATGCGAACAAAAGCCGAGAGCGATGCCTGGGCAGTATTTGGGGTTGACGACGTTATCAACGAAATTGCGGTTCGCCGCTAATTTGAACCTTAACGGGAGACAATTGGCGCCCGTCACTGTGAAATGGCATCGGGTTCGCCGCAATTGGCGAGGATAGCGGCGCGAACGCCATCTCTCAGACGTATCGCAGCAGAAAAATCCGGTCCGTCGGGGATGATGCGATTCCCAATATGTACCGAAACACTGCCTCGCCGCGGAAACCACTGGTCGCCGCGCAGGATGGATCGGGTACCGCGTAAACTCAACGGTACCGCCGTTAAGTGTTCTCCACACGCCACAATAAAAGCTCCCAGTTTGAAGGGGAGCAGGCCCGGAGCGCGGGTGAATGTACCTTCCGGGAAAAAAATCAGCAGCCGGCCGGTCCTGGCGGCTTGTAGGACTTTTCGCGTGTCCTCCACACCACCTTCTGGATCGAAGCGGTCCACGAAGAGCGCGCCCAACGCCTTGAGGAAGTGCCCAGCAAAGAATTGGCGTTCCAGTTCTTTCTTAGCTACGAAGGCTGGTTCACCAGGAAGAATGGCGGCAAGCACAAGACCATCTAGATAGCTTTGATGATTCGTCACGAAGATTTCGTTTTCAGCAATTCGGATCGTTCCGGTAATTTTGACAGCGATGGCCAATGTTCTGAGACACAGGCGCGACATCCGGCGCATGACTGCCCAGCGCACGCGTCGCGAGGGAACAAGGACCACAATAGGCCAGGTGAAAATCCCGAATCCGACAACGACGGACCACCACCAAGCCGCGTAGATCAGTTCACTGACAGTTCTCCTCACCCGGCGAAGCTGAGGCACGATGCCGGATATCCCAAGGCGCAGCAGTTGACGCCAAACTGGCTTCGGACGGACAATGAGCTTGCCACTTTCATAGAGGTCGTGTGCAGCTTTACGCCTCAGCTTCCCGCTCGACGTCTTCGGTATGGCGTGAGGCGGCAGCAAAACGAATTCGTCGGGAGGCGAGTCAAGAAGGGCCGCTGCCGCCTCCGATGCTGCGGTTTGCAGGGCTTTCAATCTGCTCGAATCGGTATCATGCGTCTCGGCTAAGACGACCACGCGCTCGGTACCGCTGGCGGGGTCTTTAACCCCCAACACCGCAACGCATCCTTTGCGTATACCTGCAACATTGCCAACCTGTGCTTCGATTTCCTCCGGATAGATGTGACGTCCGGCGCGAATGATGACATCTTTAGACCGCCCGGTGATGAACACGTCGCCGCCGGCTATGTATGCAAGGTCGCCGCTGTTCAACCAGGGACCATCGAATAGCGCTTGCGTTTTCTCTGGATCGTGAAAATAGCCGCTTGTGGCCGAGGGGCCGCGGAATTGCAAACGACCCTCGATACGTTCCCCAACCTCGCCGGCGGCATCCACAATTCGGATTTCGTGCTCTGGCAAGGGACGCCCGCACCCGACGAATTCGAGGGCATCGTGATCGTCGGAAGATGCCGCAACGGCTTTGCCGTACTCTTCGAGCTGCAGACGATTCACCCGATCGATGACAGGACGCCGCCCCGCGGGAGGAAATGCCAAGCCGACTGCATCTTCGGCTAACCCATATACCGGCGCCATTGCCTCGGCACGGAATCCGAATTTGCCGAAACGCGTGGAAAAGCGGCGGAGCGTATCCGCGCTTACGGCTTCCGATCCGTTGGCAACCATTCTGAGCGAGCTCAGATCGAGACCTGCAATAGCGCTGTCTTCGATTCTCTTAAGACACAGCTCAAAAGCGAAGTTCGGTGCGGCCGAAAGCGTTGCGCGATGATGGTGTATGGCCCAAAGCCATTGTTCGGGCCGCACGAGAAAAATCATCGGCGACATGACGACCAACGGCGCCGCAAAATACAAACTGCCCAACCATGCGCCAATCAAACCCATATCGTGGTAAAGCGGTAGCCAGCTCACTGTAATATCAGAGGAGCTGGCGCCCATCGCTGCTCCCATTGCGCGAATATTGGCGAGAATATTTGCGTGTGTGAGCGTGACGCCTTTGGGATTGCCGGTGCTGCCGGATGTGTATTGCAGCATTGCGAGACTTTTTCGGTCGATATGAGAGGGCAGAGTGCCTATTGGATGTGCCATCTTGTCCACGCTGGCTACAGAGGCCAGGCTCTCGACTTGCAGTTTCAGCAACCGCGCGACTGCCGAGGTTTCCGGGGAGGCGACGAGAATGGAAGCCTCTGCGTTGCGAAGTATGCCCGCCTGCCGCTTCAAATGTTCTTCGATTTGCGATGGCCGGCCCGGAGGATAGATAGGGACGGGAACGCAACCCGCGTAAAGGGCCCCAAAGAAGGCGATAAAGAAGTCAGAGCTGGTGGGTAGCATAATTGCTACGCGGGCACCCGGCTCAAGACCAGCGGCGCACAATCCGCCGCCAAATGCACGGGCGCGTTCGGCTACTTCTCGATAATTAAGATCGGTCTCCGTTCCATCGCCGTGCCACAGGACAATGTGCGTGCGCTCTCCGTGATGGGCGACATGCCAATCCAGAACCTCGGTTAGCGTTCTTGTCTCAAGAGGGGCAGACTCTACCGGTTGCGGATCAATGATCCTTCGCAAAGTTGTGGTGGGACGAGGACCGCTGGACAGGGCGGCTTCCACAGCCGATTGTAGATCGCGCATCGACTCCGCTTGCCCAAGGAGCCTTTCAGGAAGGTTGACGGCAAACTTTCGCTCGATGCGCAGCAAAAGTTCTGCTCGCGAAAGGCTATCAAAGCCCCAATCACGGTCCAAAGAAGCGTCGAGAGTGGTGTTACGGCCGCCGATGCGGGCAGGTGATAGCTCTTGTTGGAGTTGCCCGGCTATCTCAAGCAGTTCGGCTCCGATCGCGCCCGTTACGTTCGGCGCGTTCGATTCCGGCTGCGGCGGTACAATAGGGCTGCCGTACTCCATAGGGCCGTGTCCGTACTATCGGATCGGACGAGTAGCACCTGTATGCCGGTCCACCGCGAAGCGCTCGACCAGTCCGCTCCCGTCGGTCGTGACAATATCCACCAAAAACACATTCGTGTTCTGTTCGACGACTTCGCCTAGTCTCAGGTGAGGATTGTCTTGGCCTTCTAGCCAGGAGGTGAATGCCCGCGTTACGTTCGCTGCAGCTAGGGGAACGTCCGATTTCGTGGCCGGTGATAGGTAACAACCGTCGAATGCGGATCCTATCGGTAATAGTACGCTTGAAAACATTCGCATCATGCCGGGCTGGTGATAGCCAACCAAGGGTGGTTCCCACCGCACAGACCGAAGGGCAAAGTGAACCGCGATCATAAAGCCGATCATCGCAACTATGAGGCCGATAGCAGCTCCTGTCAGGCTACTAATAACGAAATCCCTACGCATCGGTCCGATCCTTTTTGAAGACGCAGGTAATTTCACACAAGTGCATAATTCTATTCTTGATGCACATCAGAGGGCTGGCGACACGGCGCTTCGTACTGGCTCTGTTTGATGCACATCAAGATCGGCTGTGCGGGACAGCGCTAATAATTTGCGGACAGGATTTGACGGAGGAGCCCGTGAAAGCCCGTGATGTGATGGTTGCCCCAGTGATCACAGTGAGGCCAACCTCTTTGGTCAGGGACGCCGCCAGGCTGCTCATCCAACATCGCATAAGCGCCGTCCCAGTGGTCGATGACAACGGGAAAGTGGTTGGAATTGTCAGCGAAGGCGACCTCATGCGTCGCGTGGAAACCGGCACCGAGCATCACAAGTCTTGGTTGCTGAGGGTTCTCGCCGGCGAAGTTATAGCCGCATCTGACTACACGAAGTCTCATGCGCGAAAGGTTGGCGACGTCATGACGAGGGATGTTGTATCGGCCCCGGCCGATACGCCAATCCGGGACATCGCTGACATATTTGAGAAGCGCGGCATCAAGCGCGTGCCTATCGTCAAGGACGGTCAACTCGTCGGGATCGTGAGCAGGGCGAATTTGATTCAGGCTCTTGCGGCGGCCCCGCACGATCTCGAAATCCCGATGACGGACACGGCCATTCGCGAAAAATTGCTTCAGCATCTCCGCACGCAGAAATGGGCACACACGTCACGCCTGAATGTTATAGTGCATGCAGGTCTTGTCGATGTTTGGGGAATGACGGATTCCGAGGAAGAACGAAGGGCGATCAGAGTGGCGGCTGAAAACACGCCGGGCGTCCTGGCGGTTCAGGATCATCTCAATGTCGCACTAGGGCCTTTGTTCTAGAACCTCGGCACTTCCACACCACGGCTCGCTGGCGGCTTCTTTTAAGGCAGGAGAGGAAGCATGCGCGTTGCATCCACCGCCTTTTCCGATGGGGAGACGATACCCACACGATACACCTGCGATGGGGAAAACAGGTCTCCGGCGCTCAATTGGGAACTCGCGCCGTCTGGAACGCGCAGTTTTGTCGTGCTTTGCGACGATGCCGACGCCCCCTCTGGCACCTGGCATCATTGGGCCGTGTATGACATTCCATCCGATCGTCATTCACTGGCTGAAGGCGCCGCCCAACAAGGCAGGCCGGCGTTCAATCAGGCCATCAACGACTTCAAACATCGTGGTTATGGCGGCCCTTGTCCGCCGCGCGGCCATGGAACGCACCGCTACCGTTTTCACTTGCTTGCGCTGCCAACAGAACAATTGCCTGTATCGAAAAATGCTTCTTGCCGGGACGTGGAGCGCGCCGCTCGCAAAACTGCTCTTGCCGAAGCGATTCTCACCGGCCTGTACGAGCGAAGATAAGTGGCGAGCAAATCGGTCCGCATTTTCCTTTGCGGCGATGTGATGACCGGCCGCGGCATTGACCAGATATTGCGGTATCCTTGCGCCCCAAGGCTTCATGAAGATTACGCCAATTCTGCTCTGCAATATGTGGGGTTAGCCGAGCAGAAGAATGGGCCCATTCCTAGACATGTGGAGCCGGCTTATGTGTGGGGGGCTGCTCTCGAAGAGTTTGACCGTGCCAAGCCGCAACTTCGCATCGTTAATCTGGAGACCAGCATCACCCGGAGCGATGATTACGTTCCGAAAGGCATCAATTATCGCATGAGTCCGGAAAACGCGGATTGCCTCCAAGCGGCCGGTATCGATTGTTGTGTGCTTGCCAACAATCATGTCCTGGATTGGGGGGATAAGGGTTTGCTCGAAACCATTTCGACCCTAGAGCGATTGCGCATCGCGTATGCCGGAGCCGGCCGAAACATCGCCGAAGCTTCCGCTCCAGCGATATTCGACGTGAACGGGACAGCTCGCATTCTGGTGATCGCCGCAGCGAGTGCTACAAGCGGCACTCCTGCGGCTTGGGCTGCTCGTGCAGAGCAAGCGGGCGTCCATCTTTTGAAGGATTTGTCGGATGCGGCCGCGGACCGGATAGCGGAATCGATCCAGACTGTAAGGCAGCCGGGTGACATCGTGGTTGTGTCCCTGCACTGGGGGCCCAATTGGGGATATGACGTCACATCCGAAGAATGCCGATTTGCTCATGCTCTCATCGATATCGCCCACGCTTCGATTGTTTATGGCCACTCTTCGCACCACCCTAAAGGAATCGAGCTATTCCAAAATCGTCTCATTCTATATGGCTGTGGCGACTTCCTGAACGATTATGAGGGAATTCATGGCTATGAAGAATTCCGTGGCGATCTTTCGCTGATGTATTTCGCCGATGTGGATGCGGTGAGCGGGACTCTCATATCGCTCGAAATGATGCCGCTGCAAATGCGGCGGTTTCGACTGGTGCACCCTTCCGATGCGGATATCGTTTGGTTGCAGCAAACGCTCGATCGCCAATGCCGAAGAGTTGGAAGCAGCGTGATCCGCGGTGATAGGGAGAACCTCTGGTTATCCTATGACAGTCGATGCGGTCCCTTTAGCTGAAACGAGGGCTGTGAGAGAGGTCACGACAACAGTAACCTCTCCCGTGCTGATGGAGGGAGGCTTCCGTATTCGCGTCGTCACCCTAGGTGCGGGCGCGAAAATCAAAGAGTAAGAGGCAACTGTGCATGCAGGAGAGGACATGGAAACGCGCAATCGCAAGCGATCATCCGAGATTCACGGAGGCGAAGAGTGGACCCACTTTCCTCATGGCGCTGACATTGGCATTGAGGGAAAGGGCCCCACCGTGTCGAAAGCATTCGAACAGGCTGCGTTTGCGTTGACGGCAGCGGTCACGAACGCTGCCGTCAATCCGGAGATTGCTTTGGAGATCGACTGTGAGGCGCCGAACAAGGAACTCCTTTTCGTCGAATGGTTGAATTCGATCATCTATGAGATGTCGACGCGAAATATGATTTTCGGACGGTTCAAGGTTGGTATCGCTGGCAACCATCTTCATGGGAGGCTGTGGGGAGAGTGCGTGGACCGAAAGCGGCATGAGCCTGCAAGCGAACCCAAGGGCGCAACATTCACCGAGTTAAAAGTGGCGCCAAAGAAGGGTGTATGGACGGCCCGCTGCGTCGTCGACGTCTGAGCATGTGATGGACCCGAGCCTATTTACACGTGTTGATGCGACGACATGGCGGATCGAACCGCAAGGATCGATGCGCGTGCCGGGCATTCTGTTTGCTGATGAAGCGTTGATTCGGGACATGGACGACAAGGTCTATGCGCAAACGGTCAATGTTGCAGCGCTGCCCGGCATTGTAGGCGCCGCATATGCAATGCCCGACGCACACTGGGGATATGGTTTTCCGATTGGCGGCGTTGCCGCATTCGACTCAGATATAGGCGGCGTCATTTCCGCAGGCGGTGTCGGTTTCGATATTTCGTGTGGCGTACGAACGATGCTGACGGGGATTTCGGCAACGGAATTGGATCACGTGAAAATTTCTGTCGCCGATTCTCTATATCGTCAGATACCGGCCGGACTTGGCAGCGAAGGCTCCATCACGCTTGAGCCGCAAGAATTGGATGCCATGCTGTTAAGCGGGGCGCGGTGGGCTGTGCAGCAGGGTTGGGGCGAAAATCGCGATTTAGAGCATATCGAGGACCAAGGCTGTGTCGCGGGAGCTCGTCCTGACTGTATTTCGGAGCGTTCCAAAAAAAGACAACGCCGCGAAATGGGGACACTCGGGTCCGGCAATCACTATCTTGAAATTCAAAGAATAGCGGAAATCTTCGATGGCGGCTCGGCGGCTGCATTCGGCCTGAAGTGTGATGAGATTGTCCTAACGATTCACTGCGGTTCCCGCGGATTAGGCCATCAAATTGGTACCGACTATTTGCGCGACATGCTCCCCGCGGCGGCGCAAGCGGGAATCAAACTTCCCGACCGCGAACTTGCCTGTGCGCCAATCCAGTCGGAAGTCGGTCAGAATTATCTTGGCGCGATGCGAGCCGCTTCCAACTGCGCTCTCGCGAATCGCGAGATTCTTGGCCATTACGCACGCCGTGTGATGCGTCATTTCTTCCCGGGACTCGACATGCCTCTTCTATTCGACGTTTCACACAACACGTGCAAAGTCGAAACTCATGAAGTGGATGGAAAGCATCGGGAGTTGTTCGTGCACCGCAAGGGAGCCACCCGAGCGTTCCCGCGGGGTCACGCAAGCCTGCCCGGAGATTTGCGCCCGTTTGGCCAACCGGTGCTCATCGGCGGAAGCATGGGTACAAGTTCCTACGTGCTTGCCGGGGCTGACGGCAATGAGTCGAAAGGCTTTTCTTCTGCCTGCCACGGTGCCGGACGCGCGATGTCCCGGCACCAAGCATTGAAGAATTGGAGCGGAAGACAAATCAGCGACGATCTGTTCGCCGAAGGGATTGTCATCAGAAGTCCATCGACGCGCGGTATCGCAGAGGAGGCGCCCGGCGCATACAAGAACGTGGACGCGGTTGTCGCCTGCGCCGAACGGGCAGGTCTTGCGCGCCGCGTTGCAAGACTACGGCCGGTTATTTGTATCAAAGGATGAAATCGGACCGGCATCAGCAAAGGCCTTTGGCGACGGGGGCAGGCTGGCGGCACGGCAATCCCTTTCCAGCACAGTGGGATCCGAAGCTTGGAATTCACGTGACTTGAAGTCGCGG